>Ga0302323_100003474_pt1 | contig 12794 bp, 12 predicted proteins | sample Fen_T0_3_FD_201950 | JGI IMG/M metagenome (GOLD analysis project Ga0302323, IMG submission 201950) | Peat permafrost microbial communities from Stordalen Mire near Abisko, Sweden - Fen_T0_3 | ecosystem: Environmental > Terrestrial > Soil > Wetlands > Permafrost | place: Sweden: Abisko... | reverse complement strand
GAAAAAAGAAATGACCTCATCGAGAGATTCTACCACGATGCCGACATTGTCCATTCGTAATAATCTATTTTTTGTCATGTGTTTATCTCCTTACTTAATTAAAAGACAAAATCTCTATGTAAAGCATTCCTCTGTTAAGTTTACGTCCAATCGGCTCATTTCATTATAGTGAATGAACCCCTGATAGTGCCAGTTTTTATTTTTTCATCGAAAAGTAAACATTACCATCTGTTCGGCATTCAATGTATTATTTTCGATGATTGAAAGCAAATTTAATACGCCAACTGTTGGCAACAATTTAAAATATTGCTCTTCCCATGAAAATATATAATCTGAATTATTTTCTTTTTTATCAGCGGTATTCAAAAACCTTTCTAAATATGCCTTCTCCTGAGAATTAACAAGTAATTTCATTCCAAGTAAGCGTAGCCTATCTAAATTATGTTTGAGTTTACTACCTTCTCCATTATCTTTACCCTTATCACCAGTGAATTTATTCAGGTCACCAAATTTGTATCCCAAATTATTAAGGGTATAATAATTATCCTTCACCTTTAGTCCACCTGAAATTTCCACAGCTAAATTTTTTAAATACTTTATCTGATTGCAAATTGAATCAGATAAAAGATGTACTGATGCTAATTTTTGCATTATGCTGTCGTGCAGCTGAATTTTGCTTATTAGATTATCGTATAACATTATATTAAATCCCTTCAACGTTTGGTTCGATTCGTTAATTTTTTAATCTACATAAAGACATGAATTCAAGACCCTAACATTAATTTTTTCCTTTCCTGAATAATTTGAACAAATCAGGAATACAATCAATAGTATAATAATCACAAGTTGTCCATAATTCTTAATGATAGTTTTCATATATATAGTATTATACGTGATATGCAAGCTTGATTGCTCAAATGTAACTATAATTATTTATTTATAACTATATTTATAGTTTTAATTATTAGTTATAGTAATTCCTTATTACAGGTCACTCTACTATGGGCCACAACCGATATCTATTTAATCTTATAAAGTAAGGTATCACCAATTGGAATGTAAACAGAGTTTACAATCAGACCTAACTCATCCTTAGCTCAGAATAACATGCCCGCAAAAAAATCAATGCTTCTTGTTAAAAAAATCTTTCCATTTATATACAGAAGCAATACTTTTAACAATTTCATCTATAAATGCACCACTATCAGCATTCGTCATAATTACGACTCCCTTACCATCAAAGCTGCCATAATATTTGCAACAAAAACCAACGTTAGCCCCTGAATGTAGAAAATATTTTTCTGTTCCTTTATTTTCGATAAAACCCCCAAAGCCGATTAATTATCCAGATAAGGTGTTAATCTTAATTTTGTCATTTCGTACGTTAGCACTTTACTGGATTTATTCTGGTATGATAGTTGTGTCTCAATAATATAGTTACATAAATCAATTGGAGTAGTCCAAAGTCCTGCTGCTGCTTGTTCAGGATAGATATGATATTTAGCATTTACGTTTCTCCCGTTCGAATGATAGGCTGTGGCAAGTAATTGCGTTTTGTCTTCAGGTGGAGGTTGGGTATAAAAGCTGTTGGTCATTCCTAATGGCTTTAATACATTCTGTTGCATGTATAAATCATAGGGTTGGTTTGTAATGTCCATAATAATTAATTGTGAAATAAGAATACCTCCGCCGGAATATTGAAATTTTAATCCCGGTTCGAATTGAGAACGGATGGCTTTGGTATTTGAGGGCTTTTTACCTTCAAGAATATCCGTTATTGAAGGTAATGTATCGTCACCTGTATAACCTGGAAAACCGTGTACGTTTAATCCGGCAGTGTGGCTTAAAAGATTGGCAATCGTAATCTTTTTGTTTTTAGATACTAAATCGTACGGGAATTTCCAGGATTTTAGATATTCATTGATATCCGTGTTTAAGTCAAGCTTTTTATCCTGTACAAGTTTTAAAACACCTATTCCATTCAACGATTTGCTAACAGAGGCAGCCTGAAAAAGTGTTTGGGCAGTCACAGGACGTTTCTCTGAAGTATCAGCCCATCCGTAGCCTTTGGCCCATTCAATCCTGTAATTATTTATTACTGCAATACTCAAGCCCTGGACATTATAAAAAGCCATTCGCTCTTTTAATGACCCTCTTTCTTTGTTCTGAGTCCGTCCAGAAGTTATTAGACCATTTTCAACTTTTTTTATTCTGTCGTCAACTTCTGCAGGATAAGTAGTTGATTGTGCCAGAATATTCCTGGTCTGAACAAGCAGGAAAAGAACAAAAAAGCTGAAGAAAAATACCTTTCTCATCACTATTTATTACTAATTATTTCGTTATTTATTATTCAAAACCCTCAAGATACACGACAATTCCTCATCAACCTTTATCTTTTTATCTGAATATCACCGTGCCCTAAGCCAATTATCTTAAAAGTAGAATCCTGTAAAACATAATACATCCGATACACTCCATTGTTAAAAGAACTAAAATCAAAGGTAATTACACCGCATGTTAGTCTTTTGGCTACTTTCTTTGTAAAGTCTTTATCTACGATAGCAATATTCATTATTTTCCCGAAAAAACACCGTAAACTTCCAAGAGAAGTAACAGGATTTGGATAAAAATCTATCGTTGAAGCCTGGGATGGACCAACACTAAAAACGCCTTTTAAATCAGACTTTAGCAGTGTCTGATCAAATTTTAAGGTATCGAAAAGATTACGTTCGAATTCGTTAAACTTATTATCAATTCGCCAATCTGTTGTATCGCGCGCACCAATTAATCTACCATTTCCGTCGACATTTGTAATCCTGTCAAAACTTGGCAAAGGTGAATCTTTATCACCTTTGCATGAAACAGCAACTAAAAAAACGACGAGAATAAATAAAGAAATCTTAGTATTCATAATTTGATCCCATTTGGTTTAATTTATTGTGATATAGGCCTTGGCTACCATTCCGGGAATATCAGAATTAGTATTTCATCCATTGATAAAAAGCTTTTTTTACATGAAGTTAAACGCATCTATTTTTAACAACGGAGGCTGAATTGATATTAATCATGTATACATCTGACCGAATATCCTGAAATTTTATTATTCTGGGCCGTAAGTATACCCGATGCATTATAATTTATATAAAATGAAATTGCGTTATTGGTGTCGAAATTTTCTGAGGACCAAAAATAAGCGGTGGCTCCTAAATTTGCAAACTTCCCATATTCGGTCTCACCACCTAGTACGATACGCCGGTATCCGCCAGGTAATGCTGCAAAACCACTGCTATTGGTCGCTCCAACATTAACAGAAATCCACAAATTTGAAGTAGATTTTAGTTTACCACCCACTGTACTTGCATCTCCTAAATAATTCAAAAGAGTTTGCCATTCTGCTTGTGATGGCACATGAAATCCAACAGGGCATATGTTTCGGCTATCTGAAATCGCATACCAATTGTACATTCGGCCATAGGTAACAGCATTTGGCGCATAGTTATTATAATTACAATATGCACCTGATGTCATATATTGCCAGGTATAACCATCCGTTATATTGGGTATTAAATCACCATTACGATAATGCGTAGTATTGAGATTCTCCAGCATCCACACCTGGGTACCAATAATAACAGTATGATAAACATTACCATCGATGTCGGTTATTTGGCTTTTAGTTTTGAAGGACAACGTATTCCCGTACCCAGTTCCTGAGCTATTCGTTGCATAAGCCCTAACATAATAAGTTGTACTAACTTCTAAACCAGTTATATTGCTTGTAAAATTTAAAGGACCGGTTCCATTTGTTGTCTTGTTTTCATGAATCGTTGGGTTTTGGTTCGTACTCCAACATACACCATTCGCTATAACCAAGCTCCCTCCATCGGAAGTAATTTTGCCTCCACTTGTCGCTGACGTTAAGGATGTGTCGCTAATTGCAGTTGTAGTTAACGCAGGCACCTGAAGACTCCTGGTTTTGAATGATTTTGTTTCGCCATAGCCTACACCGGCACTGTTGATTGCGTATGCTCTGACATAATAGAGGGTTGCCGGAGTTAAACCTTTTATAGTGCCTGTAAAGATTCCTATTCCTTTTCCATGAATTGTTGTATCGTTATGGGTGGTCGGATCAGGGGTTGTTGCCCAGCATAATCCCCTTGCTATTACTGAACTACCATCATCTGAACTAATGTTGCCACCACTTTTAGCAGTTGTGTAGGTTGTGTCACTGATTACTATTGTCGATATAACAGGCACTTGCCCATCTTTATCTTTTTTGCAGCCAGGTGAGAAAGCAAGTAACAATCCCAGCATGAAAGGGAAAAATAAAACACTTAATTTCATTTTCATAATTCATTAAGATTAAAAATAGATGATATGGTTTTGTTTTTTTTGCAATGATAGCCAACATTCGGATAACACCAACGGGTGTAATTAGATATTATATTGGCACCCGTTAATTAATAGTTATATTTTTTGACCATGTAGGTTCGGTTGAATTATTTTCGTAAACCATAATTGTTGATGTGCCAGCATTAAATAATAATTGGAAATCCAATGTACCTGTTTTAATTGATGTAAAAGTCCTTGATTTTTCCTGACTATTCCAATCTGAGTTGCTCCAGCTTGAAAAATCCTGAGAAATTGAAAATGCCCAGTTTGTTCCAATAATCTTTACCCTTAGAGATGTACCTATTGGTAATATAGCGCTCATTGAAAGAGCTCCTGTATTATATGATGTTTTATTTTTGTCCAGAACATTTAAGCCATTCAATCCACTTACCGGAAATTCAATATTTCCTGCAAGTGTTGAGAATATTTGCTCATTTCCATATCTGGTAGAATTTTCTTTATTTGTTGCATATGCACGTAAATAATATGTTGTACTTGGTTGAAGTCCGGTAAGGTTACTCACAAATTCTCCGGATCCTGTACCGTCAACTGTTTTATTATCAGATAATGTTGGCGAAGATACTGTACTCCAACATACTCCGCGGGCAACTATCGGGTTTCCTCCATCAGATGTGATGTTTCCACCACATTGAGCAGTGGTCTGCGTTATTAAACTAACCGGGTTGGTATTCAAACTTGGCAGTTCCGCTTTTGTTTTAAAAATCGAATCGGCTCCATATCCGGCTAAACCATCACTATTGGTCGCATAAGCTCTTACATAATATGTCGTATTCGCAACTAAGCCGGTAATAGTACTTGTAAAGCTTCCAGAACCTGTTCCATCGATTGTTTTATTACCGGTGATTGCCGGTGATGGTGCAGTTCCCCAACATACTCCACGGGAAGTTATCAGGATGTTACTATCAAAATTTATGTTTCCACCACATTGTGCAGTGTTTTGCGTTATTAAATTAATTTGCGAGGTAGTTACCATTGGCAATGCAGTATTCGTTTTAAAAAAAACTGTATTTCCGTAGGCTGTTCCCATTGAATTTGTTGCATAAGCTCTAACATAATATGTTTTCCCCGGTAAAAGGCCATGAATTATACTGGTAAATTCATCACCACCAGTTCCATCATTCGATCTATTACCACTAATTAAAGGCTCCAACTCAGTCGATGACCAACAAACTCCCTTTTCAATAATTTTATCGTTTCCAACATCCGTTATTGAACCCCCACTAAAAGCTGAAGTATCTGTTATCTCTCTGATAGCCGTAGTAGTCAATACCGGTAGGGTTTTAACTTCATCTTTTTTATTGCATCCTGTCAGCAACAATATAAATAAGAAGAAATTAATTGTTACAAATAAATTTTTTTTCATCATTATCTGTTTAAGTTTTATTGAAAGTTTTTTTTCGATTCATTGGTGCCAACATTTCGGGATAACACCAATTGGTGTTATTTCAATATTATCTTGATTTTGATTATTAATCGGGAGATACCTGCCGGTTACGATTGACGCATAGCTAGTTTTCATAATTGATAGTCTGGATGGCGCAATGTAGTGAATTTTTATTTCAGCCATTCTTTTAATTCAAAATTTAACCTGCAATTTCGTAGTGTAAGCACTCCTGTCGATTCCTTTCTGTTACAACTTTTTACAACCGCTGCATATCATATTTCATCATCAGTTCAGACGATTATACGGAAGTTCCATTCAAATTGTTTAAAAAAGTTTTGCCATTTGGTACATTTGGCAAGGGATTGCAAGTAATCATGCAATCCCTTTTTGTTTACTAACCTATAGTTTGCTATTTCAATTCGTTTCTTAGCGTCTTAAGCTTTCTGGCATCTTCACCAGACAACATTGGAATCAGTTCATCTAATGAGGCTTTTAATCTTTTGTTATTTTCTGAAATTGATGTTCCGGCAAAACTTCTGGTTTTGGGACATTTAACATTGATAATAAGCAGCGAGTCTAATGGTTGACAGTCGATTACAGTGTCATTTTTAATCGTAATATCTGTAATCAAAGGACTAATGCTTTCCAGGACGGTTAAGGTTATGTTTGTGTAAAGCTTAACAGTATCGTTCATTTTGGCTAAATTTTCCATTGCCATGATACTTTCATGAAGTGAATGAACATTAACCATGATGTCTTTGGAATTAAGCGTACCTTTATTTTCACACCATGTTTTCAAAATTTTTACGCTGGCATCTGAAATTTGATTTACTTTTCTATTAATTTCACAAAACTGACCCATTTTATCGTTCGGCACATACGGATAAATTACGCCATATAATCCAACATAGCTCGACTTAATAGCCGTCATCACATCACATACCTTCTGATAGGGCGCTTTATTTTTACAACAATTGCAACTAAGCAATATCAATGCGAGAACAATCAATAAGCTGTTTCTAATGAATAGTTTTGGTGTTTTCATGATATAAAAGTTTAAATTAGCGACATAAATATAAAACAATAAAGTACATGAATCAATATTTGGAATATGATATGTAACCTTAGCGCTGGCGCTATATGAAACTTAAATACTAAACCTAACTAAAACAGAAGAACCAACTCCTAGCGGGGAATTGGTTCTCTATGACATCCTCAGTGCAATAAAAAAAATTCAGTACTCAAATTTAACTAAAAGCTGCAACACTACCATACTAAAAAAGTAAAATGCTATCAACAGGTTGTTAACAATCTGCGGACAAACGAAAAAGAATGAACCTCATGTACAAATTCTGTACAATATCTAATTTTAAGATTAAATATCGTTTTTATATAAAATTATTCGAACAATATTCGGATAGTATGTGTTTTTACAGAAACAAATAGCAATGGATATTATTTTAGATAGCACCGATTTGCACATCCTTCAACTCATGCAGGATAATGCACGAATTTCCAATGCTAATCTGGCACGGGAACTGGAAATGGCCCCTTCGGCCGTACTGGAGCGCGTGAAAAAATTAGAAGAGAAAAAAGTGATTACCCAGTACACTGCCCGCATTAATCCCGATGCTGTACAACAAAAATTACTGGCTTTTATTTTTATCCGGTCAGCGGAGGGTTTTAGCTGTAGCAGTCAAACAGCGGAGGCGCTGTCGAAAATTCCGGAAGTACAGGAAGTGCATCATATCGCCGGAGAGGATTGTTTCCTGATAAAAGTGCGAACAACAGACGCCGCTTCACTTATGAATTTGATGCGTAATTCCTTACAGAAAATACCAAACATAGCCTCTACGAAGACGACTATTGTTTTGGAAACCGTGAAAGAACAACAACAATTGATGATTCCTAAAAAATAATACTATGTCAATCACTGCAAAAAAAAGCCCATCCCCTGTCATGATAATTGTTGCCTTTGCCACTGTTTACCTGGTTTGGGGCTCCACCTATTTTTTTATACAAAAAGCTGTTCAGCATATTCCACCCATGGTTTTGGGCGCCCTTCGTTTTTTAATTGCCGGGGGCTTGTTGATGGGCTGGTGTCTGATTAAAGGCGAACGAATTGGTACATGGCGCCAAATAAAACCTGCCATCATCACTGGTTTGCTGTTATTATTCGTGGGTAATGGCGCAGTGATCTGGGTGGAAAAATGGCTTCCAAGTTCATTTGTAGCTATTCTGCTTTCATCTGCACCTATCTGGTTTGTGGCACTCGACAAACCCAAATGGAAGGAAAATCTCAGCAATCGTTCCACTATTCTCGGATTAACGATCGGTTTTATCGGTGTCATCTTATTATTCAGCGAGAAGGCTGCGGTGGCCGTTTTTTCAACCGGCAGTAATTTTGAAATGATTGGATGCTTCATTCTTATCATGGGTTCTATAAGTTGGGCAGGTGGATCGCTCTATTCAAAATATCATCCGTCGGGATCCTCAACCGTAAGTTCAGCCTGGCAAATGCTGGCAGCAGGAACTGTTTTTACGTTCGGCAGCTTTTTATCGGGCGAATGGAAGGTATTTGAAATGCAATATGTGACCATCATTTCGTGGTTGTCAATTTTGTATCTTATACTTTTTGGATCATTAGCCGCGTACAGTGCCTACGTATGGTTGTTACATAAACGACCGGCAACGCAGGTGAGCACCTATGCTTACGTAAACCCGGTTGTAGCCGTATTGCTCGGCGTTTTTTTTGCAGGCGAACACATGAGTCTCATACAAACGAGCGGCTTTATCGTGATCCTTGGCAGCGTGTTGCTAATCAATCTGGCAAAATACAGGAACGAACAAAAAAAGGTGAACTTTGAAAATGCCATCCTTGAAAACAAGAAAATAAGGATGCCTGCTGACAAAGAAAAATCAGCACGCGACTAATCAACCCCGATACATCCATTGCAATTTGAACCTTGGAAGTTTAAAATTTAGTTCTATTTTTGTTCAAATTAACTGACAAATTTGCATTACTATACCTACTATTAAAAACTCTCAACAAAAAAGGAATTATGAAAAAAATTGTATTTATTCTTTTGTTATGCTTACCTGGGTTATCCTATGCGCAACAATCAAAGTCTGATAAAATTCAAAAGGAAATAAAACGACTCGAATTGGAAAATAATAAATTAATACTGGAGCAATACATTTCCGAAAAAGCAGACTCTATGAGTGAAATTCCAATTTTCAGGAATAATGCTCTTTTAATGACGAATTTTCAAAATAGCCATCCTGACCTTAAACAAATGAGAGCCATCCATGATTCTTACGTAAAACAATGTGATAGTATAAAAAATTGTGATTCGGAATACAAAAAAATTATTAAGCAGCAGCATTCAGCATCAACCTCTGAGGAGAGGATGAGTATCAATGGAAAAATCCCTCAAGTAAATGAAAGGCTATACAAGGAAAATAAACAGTTTGAAGATCTATCAGACAAAGCCAAAGCCATGCTTCACAAAATAAATCTGGCAATGCTAAAGCAAATGCTAATCGAATTTCAGGCTAAGGGAGAATTAGTACCTGTTAATTTTATAGCCAACAAAAATTTAAAGAGATACAAACAAAATTTTACCGTTACAGAAAATACGAATAAATTGGTGTCTTTACATGAACTTTACCGTAAAACCTTCGAGAAAGAATTTGCGCAGAAAAATGAAAATAAAGATAGTATAAAATAGTAAGTATCAATTGAATGGTTGATAGTATCTTATTAAAATCCCCAATTATCTACCTTATAAACTGGATTGTGAGCATTAACGGTGGGATTGGTACTTTCAGACATCCATGGTACATAATACGGTTTTATTTTTTAGCATCTCCGTCCTCCAACTTTGACAAGCCATTGCCTTGGGTCCCAAACCATTTTACGCCCTGGTCATCGATAGCTATCGTCAGGACATTATCACTAGCCAAACCACTTTTGCTGGTATAATTGATCCATTTTGTGCCATCGAATTTTGATACGCCGCCATCTTCGCCACCATAGCCAATCCAATTCTTTCCCGATACATCCGTTACAATAATATAGGCGTGATTATTTGCTAATCCATTGCTGGTCGTGAACGTTGTCCATTTTGTACCATCAAATTCCGATACGCCGTTACGCGTTGAAAACCATTTATTGCCTTTTGCATCGATGGCTATGGAAAATATATAATCATCCACCAGTCCCTGTGCTGTGGTAAAGTTGGTCCATTTCTTGCCATCGAATTCAGATACACCAAAAGGTGTTCCAATCCACTTGGTACCCTGTTCATCAATGGCAATGGCCGTAACCATATTATAAATCAAGCCATCTTTATGCCTGTAGGTGACCCAGTTTGATCCGTTGAATACGGATATGCCCTCATCCGTACCAACCCATACCGCATCGGTAAGATCAGTTCTAACACAGCGAACTATATTATCAGGTAACCCGCTGGTAACATTATACGTAGTCCAATCCATACCATCAAATTTGGATAATCCTTTAAAGGTTCCAATCCACTTATTTCCGGTAAGGTCAACGTCAACAGATGTAACCGCATTTCCAGCTAGCCCGTTGTCATTCGTATAGGTAGTCCAGCTTACGCCATCAAATTTTGACAGACCCTCCGCTGTTCCAATCCACAAGGTTGATCCATCCCGATCCACCGTAATAACATTGACATTATTGTTGCATAATTGTGTTAACGAACCATCTGCACTAAAATTGGTCCATTTTTGCGCATGAACCGTAATGAAAAATACCATCGGGAATACCAGGATCACTATAGTTTTCATCTGTTTAATTTGAAGAATTACTAATATGCTATGGTTAGACAAGGTAGGGATTCCTGGTTAATTAATTTGAAAAAGGGGTTATTTTATGGGTTTTTAACCGAATAAAAAATCGTTTTGTTAGGACGTAAGCCAAACAGATGCAGCTGTGTTGCGTTTTGGGTCTGCCACTCATCCATTGTTCGGGCATTTAAACAAACCTCTATTTTAGTTTGCCTTCCAATTGCTTTAAAATTTAGCAACTTGAAACTACTGATTAATTTACTATTCCCTTCGCTAAACCATCGTATGCTGAACCCCAAGTTCTCCGAAATTTATGTCTTTATATCAACGAAGTCGATCTGAGTCGCATTTGCAACGTTGGGTATCTTTTGAAGAGTTAGCAGTTTTAGTTGCTTTCCATATTCTCAAAGCAATAAGAACATCCATTAAAGGGAAATCATCATTCTTTTAAAAGTTACAGTAAGGGGTATAAAATCCTTATAAAATAAATCCAAAACTAATTTTTGATCACACGGAAAATATTGGAATTTAGAAATACTATCAATATCGTAATTTTTGAGTATAGGTGAAAGAATATTAATATCTAAGTAATTACCTTTTTTATTACGTATAGAGTCCTTATTTATACCATACTGAAATTCCCGGCAATCACCTGAAATACTAAACGTTTTTATTTCAAAATTATTCGTATTAATTGTATCGAATGTTGGATGGTCAATTTCGGATAGTACCCAATACCCATTTATACTACTTATTTCATTAATTTGATAGGAAAAATCACCTACCCTGAAAGGTATTGCAATACTGGAAGCTACGACCTTTGAACCAGACTCATTCCAAGCCCAGATAGACCAGTAATAAACTTTATTCCCATCAAGGGGATCAGGGACCTTATTATATTGTACTAATCCATTTTGAACAGGGACTCCATCCATAAATTTTACTTGTGGCTTCCCATTTATAAATGTTAATGGTTTGATGGAGTTATTCCAGGTCCAAATGATGGAATTAATATTTGTGATACTGCTTCTGGTTACAGAAATAGGTTCAGTAAAAATTCCAATGGCAATAAGTTTGTTTTCGATATTATCCCATTCAAATATTGGTTCATTACTGTATTCATCTATTGATTTTAGTAAAGAACAACAGTCATCTATACTGATAAGACGTGATAAGATTGAGTCTCCGGACACATAATAAAATCTATTAGTATCAAAATATTTGTACGGTAGAATTTTAATTTTATTTGTACTATTAAAAACGGTTTCATTTCTAATATTCGAAAGAATATTTCTTACCGTTTTATCATTACAGGGAAATATTGAACTTTCAGATTCACTACAATAAGATTGAGGATGATCTGAAGGACCTTGATTATAACCGCAACCAAAAAAGCTTATTAATGAAAATAAAATAGTGGAATAAGATAAACAGTTCCTTAATCGCATACTTTACAATTATTTAAGTAAATATCCAATGTTTATTCCAAACGTTACGTTTGAATACTGATTATCTGTTTTAATGGACTCAGCTGAGCCAAAATAATTAAATTTATATTTATATGTTTCTAATTTAGCTCTAAAAAAACTAAAGTAAGTTTCAATGGCCCATTTAATTGCCTTTACTTGGAAACCTCCTTCGATCTTATACGTAAAATGTGGTTTTGATGTAATGTTAAATAATAGATCATCAACCACATAATCACTTATTTTAGGCCTTTGATGAAAATATAATCCGGAAATGGTTACGTATGGGTTAAGAAACCTATCAAAATGCAATAATTCAAGCGGGTAAGTTCTTATCCCAATAGAAATAAAATTTTCAAGACTGTAACTAAATTCAGCGACGCCTTTAGTTCCAGGTAACGTTTCATAAATGTTCTTAGTTATGATTGGTAATCTCTGAAAATAGTAGGTAGCATCCAGACCTGCATAATGATTATTCCATGGGTGCCAAATAGTTCTAAGTGAGAAGAAATCCATTACATTAGGATTTTTTATTAGTCCGGTCTCTACAATTTCACCACGTTGGGATACAAATAAGGATACTCCAAGAAACAATATAAATCTGTTTGAATAATAACCATTATAGTTCGTTAAGAGATTTCTTTCTTCACTTTTTTTTTTAATTGTAATATCCTGTACAATTATTTTATCGTTATCTTTAATATAATACGTTTCAA
>Ga0302323_100003471_pt1 | contig 12796 bp, 6 predicted proteins | sample Fen_T0_3_FD_201950 | JGI IMG/M metagenome (GOLD analysis project Ga0302323, IMG submission 201950) | Peat permafrost microbial communities from Stordalen Mire near Abisko, Sweden - Fen_T0_3 | ecosystem: Environmental > Terrestrial > Soil > Wetlands > Permafrost | place: Sweden: Abisko... | reverse complement strand
GATCGAGCAACTGCTGCGCAACCTGGCCGCCAACGCGATCCGCTACACCGAAGCCGGCGGGGTGGCGATCGGCTGCCGGCCGCGCACCTTCGAGGGGAAATCCGCCTATGTGCTGGAGGTGCGAGACAGCGGCATCGGCATTCCGGCCGACCAGCATGAGCACATCTTTGCCGAGTTCGTGCAACTGGGCAATCCGGAGCGTGACCGTACCAAGGGCCTGGGCCTGGGTCTGGCGATCGTGCGCCGCCTCTCGGAACTGCTCGAAATCCCGGTCGAACTGCAAAGCGCCCCGGGGCGCGGCTCGCGTTTCGCGGTGCGGGTCGCCGCCGGCACCACCCCGGCGGCGGTGGCGGCCGAGGAACCGATGCGGCGCGACCTGCTGCAAGGCGCCCGCGCCCTGGTGATCGATGACGAGGCCGCGGTGCGCGCCGGCATGCAGGCCCTGCTGGCGGGCTGGGGTTGCGAGGCGCGCACCTTCGAGTCCGGCGCTGCGGCCCTGGCCGCCACCCGCGCCTCGGGCTGGCAGCCGCACATCATTTTCGCCGACTACCGGCTACGCGGCGCCGAGAACGGCGTCGACACCCTGAACCGCCTGCGCGCCGCCTACGAGCCGGCGCCCGCGGGGGTGATAGTCACCGGCGACAATGCCGCCGAGCAGGTGCGCTCGGTGGTCGCCAGCGGCTATCACGTGCTCTACAAGCCGGTCGCCCCGGCCAAGCTGCGCTCCCTGATGCAGGGCCTGCTGCGCCCCGTCGCTGCCTGATCGCGGCACTCGGCCCGGAGCAGTGGATACGTACCGCCAGGAGACCGCGCGGTAGATGCTGGTCGGTCCACAACTGGGGGAAGGGGCATCGCCCGGTGGCGCTCTCGGCGTCAATGGCTTGGGCTATCGACGGCAAAGTCTCACCGCAGGTTCCACGCTGTTTGCCACCTTTGCCTGGCCTCCTGCTGTGGCGCAGACTCCTAGGGCTGAGCCGCGGCAGTGCCGGCGTCGCTCGCGGATCTGCCCGCCGCGGCCGGCGTGGCTGTCCCGCGCAATTCATAGCTCAGGTTCAGGTCGCGCCGGGCGGCGAGGTCGTCCTCGTAAAGCGGTTTGCTTCCTGACGGCGTAGCCGGCGCGTGCCCGGGCTGCGGCGCCTGCGCGGTGACCGGCAGTGTGGGCGCGGCGCGCTCCGGCCAGTAGCGTGGCACCAGATAGATCGCGCCGGCGACGGCGGCAAAGGCCAGGCCGGCGCCCAGCTTGCCCCAGCGTGCCGGCTTGCCGGAGGGTTTGGCGGTGCCCCATTTTTCCACTGGCTCCTGCGCCAGGCGGGCTTTCTCTTCGTCAGTCTTGATCTGTACCAGGGTGCGCAACTGATCCTTTTCCAGCTGGGCCGCCTGTCGCTGCACTTTGCCCAGGCGTTCGCGCGCGGTGTCATGGGCTGCCTGGGCTTTCTGCGCCTGCTCGGTGAGCGTGGCCGCCTCGGCCTCCAGGCGCACCGCGGCGGCGCGCTGCTCCGTCAGATGTTCCGCAGCCGTCCGGTTGGCGGCTTCGATGGCGCCGCGCTCGGAGGCGAACTCCCGGGCTTCGCTCTCCAGTGCCGCGCAGGCGTCGCGTAGCGCCTGCAGCGACGCCTGGGTCTGGTCGCGGTATTCGCGCAGGCCCGCCGCTTCTTCGGCCAGCGTTTCCTCCTCGGCTGCCAGATTGGCTCGCCTGGCACGCGCCGCTTCCACCCGCGCAGCGGCCGCCCGCAAGGCTTCGGTCTCGGCGTCCAGCGTGCCCGCCAGTTGCCGCTTCTGCTCAAGATCCTCGCGCTGCTTGCGCAACTCGGTCCCCCGCGCCTGGGCCGTGGCAATCTCGTCTTCCAGCCGGGCTTGCTGCTCGCGCAGGGCTTGCAGGCTGGCCTGGTGCGCGGCGTGCGCGGCGGTCTGATGATTGAGTTGCTCAAGCAAATCGGCGGCGGCGCCGCGCGCGGCTTCGAACTCGGTTGCCAGCTTGGCGCGGACCGCCAGTTCGTCGGCCAGCCCGGCGCTATTCGTATCGGCGTGGCGCCGCGCGGCGAGGGCGGCCAGCCAGTCGGCCCGCGCCCGTGCCGAGGCCAGACGTTCGGCCGCGCCGCGCGCTTCGATCTGTCGGCGCTCCGCGGACAAGGGCTCGAACTGGCGCTGCTGTTGCTCCTGCCGTGCCTGCTGTTCCCGCGTGTGCTCCTGCTGGGTGCGCAGGCGCTGTTCGATGGCGGCATGCTGCCGCACACCGGCCTGCAGCGCGGTCTCGGCCCTGCTGATCGACGCGTGCAGGGCCTTTCCCTCAGCGGCGATCGCGCCGAGCCGGGCGTCGCGGGCGGCGCGTGCGGCGGCCAGGCCGGCCTCGGCCTCCTGCACCGCCGCGCGTGCCAGGGCCTCGTCGCGCTGCAGATCGGCGCCACGCGCCTGGGCGGCCGCCGCTGCCTGGCCGAACGCGGCGATCGCGCTTTCCTGGGCCGCGATCCGCTCCCGCAAGTCCTGCTCCTCGCGGGCCAGGAGCGTCTGCTGTTCCTGCAGCGGCGCCAGGTCGGGCAGGAGTTGCCCGGTGGCCAGGGCGGTCAACTGGGTTACCTGGGCACGCGCCGCGGCCAGGTCGGCGCGCTGTCCGGCATCGGCCAGGCGTGCCTGGCGCAGGTCCACTTCCAGGGCGCTACGCTCGCCGCGCCACAGGCGCAGCAGGGTGTCATGATGCTCGCGGGTCTCGCGCTCGCGTTCGGCGGCGCGCACCAGCTTGTCGGAGTTCTGCTGCTCGCTTTGCCAGTTTGACAGGGCTTTCTGCGAGGCCGACTGGGCGGCGAACAGGCGGCCGCGCATTTCATCGCGCTCGGCGCGCGCCGCTTCCAGTTCCTGCGCCAGGGGCGCGGCGTCGGCCTGGACCGCGCGCAACTCAGCGCGGGTTTGCGCCGCATCGCTGCGTGCGCGCGCCTGCTGCAGGCGCTCCGCGCGGGCCTGCGCTTCGGCGTCCTGGCGCGCGCCCCGCGCTTCCTGCAGGAGCTCGCGCTGGCGCAAGCCCGACTGGCGCAGGCCGCGCAGCGCCGCGTGCGCCTCGCGCAGGGTCAGTTCTTCCTGCGTGCATTCCGCGCGCAGCAGGGCCAGCTCGGCATGGAAGCCGCCGCGCTGTGCGCCCAGGGCCGCGAACTCCAGGCGCTGGGCGGCGAACCCCGCCTCGGCGGCCACCCGCGCGGCCCGTGCCTGCCGCGCGTCGGCCGCAGCGCGCGCCTGCGCCGCGCGTTCCAGCGCCGCCTGCCGCTCGGCGGCCTGGCGCACGCCGCGCAACTGGGACAGGTGCTCGCGCCAGTTCTCATGATCGCGAGTCTGCTCGCGCAACTGGCGCGCCAGGTCGGCATTGCGCTGCGCGCCGGCGCTCCATTGCACTTCACGCTGCTTGCGCGCGTTGTCGATCAGCGTCAGCTGCGCCTGCAGGTCTTCTACTGCCTTCTCCGCGGCGGCCCGCGCCGTTTCCTGCTCGGCGCGGTTGCGCTGCGCCGCGGCGGTCTCGAGCCTGGCGGCCTCGGTGCGCTCACGCTCGGCGGCAAGGTCCCGCTCGAGGGCGGCGCGGCGCTCGCGCGCGCGCTCCAGGTCGGCCCCGGTGGCGGCGACCGCGGCCATTTCGCCGCTCAGGTCCTGCTCGAACGAGGCTACCCGCGAGAGCGCCTCGGCCAGGTCCTGCTTGAGACGCTCGGCCTGGCGCCGCTTGTCGGCCACTTCGCCCAGGGTCTGCGCGCTCTGGGCGCGCAGGCGCGCCAGCTCGGCTGCCGCGGCATTGGCGGCCGCCTCCGCCGCGGCCTTTTGCGCCTCGTGGATGCGCCGCTCGGCCAGGATGCCGGCCTCGGCCTGCACGGCCTGGGTGCGCTCGCCGTTCAGCGCCTGCTTGAGTGCCGCGCCGCGGGCGCGCGCCTGCGCCAGCTCAGCCTCGATCGCGGCGACCGCGGCGCGCTCGCTGCGCACGTCTGCGTCCAGCGCGACGGCGCGTGACAGCACCTCGGCCAGTTCCAGCTTGAGCTGGTCCGCGCGGTAGCGCTGGGCGGCCAGTTCATCCTGTGTCTTCGCACTGCGGTTGCGCAGGGATGCCAGTTCCGCCTCGGCACTCTGGGTCGAGGAACTGCCGGCGGCCAGATCCTGCTCGATGCGCCGCCGCGCCGCGCTGTCGGGCTGCTGGCGTTCCGGCGCCAGCGCCCTGTCGGCCTGCCCGCGGCGCGCCCGCGCCTGGGCCAGTTCAGCCTCGGCGGCGACGAGCGCCGCCGCCTCGCGCTTGATATCGGCATCGTAGGAAACGGCCCGCGAGAGCAGCTCGGCGAGCTCCTGCTTGAGGTGTTCGGCGGTCTTGCGCCGCTCCGCCAGTTCATCCTGGTGTTTCGCGCCCTCGCCGCGCAGGCGGACCAGTTCCTCCTCGGCCGCCGCCAGGGCGCTGCGCGCTTTCTCGGTCTCGCGTCGCGCCGCGGTCGCCCGGGTGGCGGCATCGCTGAACTGCGCATCGAGTTCGACGCGCTGCTTGCGCGCCGCTTCCAGCTGGGCATCCAGTTCGGTGCGCCGCTCGGTCTCGCGCGCCAGTTCGAGACCTATCATCTTCTTGGCCTCGGCCACCTTCTCGACCTCGGCCTCGACCCGCGCCAGTGCCTGCGCCTCGCGCTGCGAGCGCTGCTCGGCAGCCAGCCGGGCGCGGATCGCGGTCTCCAGCTTCTTGGCCGCCTCCAGGGTGCGCTGGCGTTCGTTGCCAGCCTGGTCGATGCTGGTCTGCGACTCGCGCGCCGCCGGTCCCGCCGCGCCGGCATCGAGGCTGAAGTTGAGCGGCGGCGTTGTTTCCTCGGGCTTGTAGTTGGCCGCCAGCAGCTGCATGCTCTGCGTCACCCCCATGGGAGTGCCTGGCGCAGGTCGGGCCGCGGCCTGTGCCGCCAGCGCCGCTTGCGCCGCCTGGGCTGCTTGCGCCGCCTGCGCCGCATGGTTGGTGGCGTTCTGCACCGATGCCAGGTCGCGCTGCGCCTGCGCCAGCGCGGCGCGCGCCTGCGCCAGCCTGTCCTGCGCGGCTTGCGCATCGGCGCTGGTACGCGCGACCTCGGCCTGGACCTCGGCGGTGCGCGCCCGCGCATTGCCGATCTCGCGCTCGGCGCGGTCGGCCGCCGCCGCCAGTTCGTCGCTCTCGGCGCGCAGGCGCTCGCGCTGCGCCTTCAGCTGCGCGGTGGAAACCTCCAGCGCCTTCAGGTCGGCGCCGGCCCGTTCATGTTCAGTCCGCAAGCGCGCCTGCTCCGGATCGCCGGGGCCGGCGCCGCCCGGCTTGCGCCCGGCTGACCGATTGGCCGCGCTGATTTCGTGCGCGGTATGGGCCAGACTGGCGCGAACCTGCGTGAGCGCCGCCTCCGCGTGCCGCGCCTCCTGCTCGACGGCAGCCAGCTCGGCGCGCGCCTGGTCGGCGCGCTGTAGGGCCGCCTCCTTGGCGCGGCGCGCCTGGGTTTCGGCGATGACGGCGTCGCGCAGTTCGTCCTGGTGCGCCTTCGCCAGCTTGATGGCCTCGGTCCGCTTGACCAGGACGCGTTGCGAGAACTCCAGCGCCTGGCGCTTGAGCTCGCTGGACAACTCCTCGCGCGACTGCGTCTTGATGGTCGTGTTGCTGTCCGGGGGCATATATGGAGAATATTACACACAGGCACCGGCTTTGCGAACATACGTGTGTATATTTCTAAGGAAACGCTGAACAAGTCCCGAAAACCGGGAGGCGCCAGACCGGCTTCAATCTGGCATCGGGGGTTGTCAAGGGGGCGCGGCCCACTTGGTCAGCGATGCCCCAAGGAAGAACTCGATTGATCCCAAGCACCGCGAGCAGCGAAACTGGATTGCCGCCGAAATCGTGAGTTGCCCAGGGGGTGTGGCCCATGCAATTGGAATTTCCCCAGGTCGGCACCCCGCCGCTCGGCGCCGGGGCGGGGCGCGGGTCGCGCAACCAGAACCCTGTTCAGGCACGCGCAGGCGCGCTGGGGCGGCCTGGCCTTTCGGGCGCGCACCATCCAACCCGGTGGACCGCAATCGGCGCCCAATTCAGCGCAACGAAATCGGCCGGACCATGTTTTAATTATACCAATGTCATAAGATTTATGTTCTAATGGGTTATGCCGTCGTCATAATGGCAGTCGATGGCCCAATCAATCCGGAGACCGAACCACCATGACTCATCAATCCTTGCTCGCCCGACCCCTGCGCTCCTGGCCCATGCTGGTCTGCGCAACCCTGCTGCTGGCCGCCTGTGCCCAAAAAGGCCCGGCCATGACCACTACCGAAACGTCCGCCGCGCCGCCGCCGCCGCCCGCCGCCCCGTACCGCTCCAGCGCGAGCAGCCTGTCCGGGTACAAGACGGACGTCGCCAACCGGCTCTATCAAGTCAACGGCGACCGCATTTTCACCGGCAAGCCGCCGCCCCTGCTGCGCTCCATCGTGGTGGTCAACGTGGTGGTCGACGAAGGGGGCAATCTGGTGAGCTCGAAGATCTTCCGTGACAACGGCGATGTCGAGGCCCGCAGCATGGCCCTGGCCAGCCTGCAGCGCGGCATGCCGCTGCCGCGCCCGACCCCGGCGGTGCTCAAGCGCGGCCGCGTCGAGTACCTGGAGTCCTGGCTGTTCCGCAACGACGGCAAGTTCCAGATTCGCACCCTGGCTGAACTACAGGCCAGCGAATAAGGGAACGGATGGCCGGGCGGGACCCGCGTATCGCCGGTCCCGCTGCCTATTGAGCATTACCAAAAACATGACTCGCTCGCCAGCGCGATGTTTTTGTCATTATTTATGTAATTCTCAATAGGATGGAGGCTCGCCAGGCGCAAGCACTCCCGGCCTGGCCCTGCCTTGGCCAGGTCGCGCCTAGGCGCGCACCGCGAACTCGACGGTCTCTTCCTTCGATTCGTTGGCGCTGTGGCCGAACAGGATATAGCCGGTGCCGCGCAACATCACTTCCTCGCGGTGCAACGCCATCTCCGCCTCGCCGTTGACGGTCACGAAAGTGCCGTTGGTGCTCTGGTCGATCAGGTAGAACTTGTCGCGCCGCTTCTCGATGCGCGCGTGGTTGCGCGACGCCTTCAGGTCGCCGATCACGAAGCTGTTGTCGACCCCGCGCCCGAACGAGGCCGACGGCATCGCGCCGTCGACGATCAGTTCCTTGCCGTTGTGGGTGAGCAGCAGCTCGGAATGCTTGGCCGGCTGGTTCGCGCGCAGCGAGTCCACCGTCATGGTCAGGTCGTCGTCCGACTGCCAGATCACCTCGCACACCGCCATGTCTTCCTTGCCCTTCACGGCAACCGTGGCGATGGGACGCACCGAGGTGCGCATATTGGACGGCAGCAGGTCGGCGGTGGCCCGGCTAGTCATGATCTGCAGGCCTTTGGCGACCCCGGCCATGCGCGCGGCCACGTTCACCGTGTCGCCGAACACATCGCCTTTTTCCTCGATCACCGCGCCATAGTGGAAACCGGCGCGGATCAGGCGCTTGACGCCGTCGACGATGGGCAGCGAGTTGACCCGGGTCTGCATGTCGCAGGCCGCCAGCATGCCGCGCTCGGCGTCCGCGAACACGCACATGATCTCGTCGCCGATGGTCTTGATCACCCGGCCGCGGTAGCGCGCCGTGGAGGCGCGCAGCTCGGTCAGGGTCTCGTCGATCAGCTGCTTGGCGCGGGTGTCACCCAGGATGTCATAGAGCTTGGTGCTGCCGGCGATGTCGGCGAACAGCACCGCGGCCTCGCCCGGCTTGCCCTGACCGGACAAATCGAGCGTTGGATCCGGGTTCACCTGGTTCGCCATCGTGGGCCTTTAGGTTGACGGGCTGGCGGCGCTTAAGCGGCGGCGCGCAGCTTGGCCTGGGCGGCCGAGGCGTGCATCGAGGCGTAGGCCGAATGGGCCGCCGCTTCCGCTTCGCCCACCTTGACCGGGTAGCCCATGTCGGCCAGCACCGAGCCCAGTGCCGACAGGCACAGCATCACGTTTTCCGGCTTGCAGGAGTAGCCCATCAGGCCGATGCGCCAGATCTTGCCGGCCAGAGGGCCCAGGCCCGCGCCGATCTCGATGTTGAATTCGTTCAGCAGGCGCTTGCGCACCTCGGCTTCGCGCGCGGCGATGCTCTCGGGGATCACGATCGCGTTCATCTGCGGCAGGCGGTAGGCCTCCTTGACCAGGAAGCTCATGCCCATCGCCTCGATCCCTGCCTTCAGCGCGACATGGTGGCGATGATGGCGCGCCCAGGCGTTCTCCAGGCCTTCTTCCTTGAGCAGGAGGAGGGACTCGTGCAGCGCGAACAGGCTGTTGATCGGCGCGGTGTGGTGATAGGTGCGGGTGGTCTCGCCCCAGTAGCCGAGCACCAGGTTCAGGTCCATGAACCAGCTCTGCACGCGGTTCTTGTCCTTGCGCTTCTTGACCTTCTCGATCACCTTCTCGTTGTACGAGACCGGCGACAGGCCGGGCACGCAGGACAGGCACTTCTGCGAGCCGGAGTAGATCGCGTCGATGTCCCACTCGTCGACCAGCACCTTGGTGCCGGCCAGCGAGGTGACCGCGTCGACGATGGTCAGGCAGTCATACTTGTGGGCCAGGGCCACCAGGGTCTTGGCGTCCGACTGCGCGCCGGTCGAGGTCTCGGCGTGAATGAAGGAGACGATCTTGGCGTCCGGGTTCTTTTTCAGCGCGTCTTCCAGCTTTTGCGGGTCGCAGGGCTCGCCCCACTGGTCTTCAACGACCACCGCCACGCCGCCGATGCGCTCGACGTTCTCGACCATCCGGCCGCCGAACACGCCGTTCTTCATCACGATCACTTTTTCGCCGGGCTCGACCATGTTCACGAAGCACGACTCCATCCCCACCGAGCCGGGACCGGAGAGCGGGAAGGTCAGCTGGTTGTTGGTCTGGAAGGCGTAGCGCAGCAGCTGCTTGAGCTCGTCCATCATGTCGACGAAAATCGGGTCCAGGTAGCCGATCGCGGGCAGGGACGAGGCAGCCAGCACGCGCGGGTTGATCTCGGAAGGGCCCGGTCCCAGCAGGGTGCGCTGCGGCGGATGGAAAGACGAGATCTTCTTTTTCGGTGCGTATGCAACGGTCATGATGCGGTCCTCTGTGCTTGAACGGATGCCGAAAGCGGCAAAGCCGCGCTGCCGCGCCGGCTCTTTTGCGAAGTGGCCTGGCGTGCGGCGGGGCGGCGACGGAAACACCCTAAAAATACGGGAAATATGTAAGCCAACCGCTCAGTACCGGCAAAAATACCGCTGAAACAGTAGCTTAGCCCTGAACTATATCAAACTTGGCGGATCGGCGGGCGGTTTGGGCGACAAATCCCGCTCTGATTGACCTCTTTTGACATGATGGTATACAAGTTGGGGGGCGGACGGCAAATCGAGTGGGCAGATTCCGCGCAATCGCCCAACTCGTGGCGCCGATGCAACAGCGGCCGCGCAGTATCGGCCACCGCAAGCAGTCCGGCCACCGACCCGCCGTCCCCACCCTGACAAATGACTGATGTTTTGAGCTCAGCACGGTCGCCCTAACCCGGCCACGCCACCGGTAAGTGCCCGCTCACGTTGCAAAACAGCAGTGTTTGGCGCGCCTTTCGCGCTCCCGCAACCAATAGTTAGTGCTTGCCTACCTGCAAAAGAACAGTCATTTGCAGACATGTTCGCGCTCCTGGAGCATCGCGTCCCATCCGCACTGCCCCTGCCGCCCAGCCGGGCGGAAAAACCACAGTGATTCACTGGTATTCGCGGCCGGCCTTCGCAAGTAAGCGCTTGCCGACCGGACAAAAGAAAGCCGCGCGCAACCCCGCCGCCCGTGCTGCCTTGGTGCGGCATGAACGGCCCTGCATCGCCGCCTGACTCAATCCGGTAAACCCGGCCCTTGCGCCGCGAGCCTGGTTTTGCGGCCAGCACCAGGCCGGCCAGCACCAAGCCGGACGCACCGCCCGGTCGATGCCGGGCTTTCCACTCGATTCCGCGAACCTCCATCCCCATGAGGTTTCTCCCCAAGACCTGCGCCGCGCTCACCTTGCTGGCCGCCGCCTGTGGCGCGCGTGCCGGCGGCATCACCGGCGCCAGCCCGCCCGCGCCGACCTTCTCCCGGGCCCGCGTTTGAGCGGCCGCCGCACTGGCCTACCCGTGAATCCACGGCGCAATTGATCCCGCCCCCTGCAGCAAGTACTGCCAGGGCGGCTCCGGGCCGATACCGTACAAGCTCAACACCTGAGCACGGCCACCACGGCATCCAAGACACCAAGATACGCGCACCGGGCAACTAAGTGTGGGTGTTTTCAGGTCCATATGGCGGCCTGCGCAGGCCGCCGAATGTCGTCCGGAACCCCTGCGCAAACCCTATTGATGACCCTCAAGCGCATGGCGAGAGCCTCCGATTTCGGCGGCTCCAAAGCGCCGGCCCCGAGCCTGCCCAAGGGCCGGCACCCCACTTCTCTCCATTCACCGTGCGCGGCGCACCTGTCGAACCGCGTGTCATTGCACGGCAGCCTTCGACGCAACCAGGGTGGAAGTGCCTGAGCAGGCAGCCATTATCCAGCCATCGTTCGCGGTGAGCCTGTCGAACCGCACCGCATTGCACGGCGCAAGTCGACGCACCCAGGGCGAATGGCGTCCGGGCAGGCAGCATCGCAGCGCGCCGCTTGCAACAACCCGCTAGCGCCAGCGCCGGCCATAACCGTACCGGTAGCCATAACCGCGCCCGCCGTACACGCTCACCCCTACCGTGGGGCCGTAATAAGGCGCGGGCGCGACATAGTAAGGAGCGGGCGCAGGGGCAGGGTAATAAGCCACCGGGCGCGGCGGCGGCGGCCCGTACACGGCGCAACCGGTAAGGGACGCCGCCACGACGGCCAGTGCTACAAGTTTGAGTGCTCTCATGATCCCTGCCTCCTTGCGTTAATTAAGTAGCCCAATCCATTAACGCTAGTAAGACACGGCGCGCCCATCCGCGTCACGCGGTAAGAAGTAAACACCTGTAACCGCTGCATCATCTCTGCAACAACTCGGCCCGCTGGCGCGCCGCCCCAGCAACATCTGCTTACACCGGCCGGGATTTCTCACACTTGCGGCACCACCCGCAACCGCCCCCGCGCGTTGAACACGTACGTGCAACCGCGCATGCATGCGCGCAGGAGACAAACATGAAAACCATCCTCAAGGCCCTGATCGCCGGCAGCGCCGCCGTGCTCGCCGCCACCCTCGCCACCCGCGCGCTGGCCGTCACCCCCTGGCAATACGAACAGGCGCGCCGCGCCCACATGCAGCGCTTCCGCGCGGACCAGCGCATCGACCACCTGCTGCGCAGCGGGCGCATCACGGCATGGCAGGCGCGGAGGATGCATAGGCAAGCGCGCCACAACGCGCTTTAATTTCGGCGCCACTAGACGCAAACCACGCGCGGCGAGCGGCGGTCGATTGAGGGGGCGGACGATGCCCGGATGTGCCGGGCAGTTGTTCTGGCACGGGCCAGCCTGTAATGCTTCTGGTAGGCCTGGAATTGCCGCACAAGCTCGCCAAAAGCGTACAGCCGCTTTAATGGCACCGGACTCGCCGGCATCTTACGCACCACGTCGCCACCACAAGCATTCGAAGTCCGTGACCGTTGAAGACGGCATCCACGAGTTGCTGCGGCTCGCGCCGGCATCAGGGCTGGAGCGACATGCATGGTCCCGGAGAGATCCAACTTTGGTCGTATTGCCAAGCCTCTTCTTTTCGTGCACATTACAGTCGAGTAGAACAAGAATTCCCCGGCGCGTGGGTTGCCGGGGACCGGGCCTGACCAGGCACTCCATGCCGGCGCCGCGCCTAAAGCGGGCGGCGCCGGTCATGTGGGGTTGGAGTGCGAACTGGCGAGCACCATGAAAATGAATAAGAACTGACGTTGCCGTTTGCTGTTTGCCGATCACCGTTGAAATGACGCGGCGGCGGACATCGTCCAAGGGGTGTAAATGAAGTCCAGGCATTTCGCCGGCCTGTTGGCGGCCTTTGTATTGCTCGCGCCTTTCGATGCGGGCGCGGCAACCAAGATGCGCGATGGCTTCGCGACCATGGTGGTTACCGACGGCACCTCGCTGATGCCGCGCAATACCGTGTCGCACGCGCGCGGTGGCGACGATGTCTATTACTGGATCCAGTGGGAGGAGGCCGTGCCGCGCGCCAGCCTGCGCTGCGTGATCAAGGGCCCGGACACGGACATCGACGACACGCAGATCTTCGCGGAGGCGGAAAAGGAGGGCTTTTCGGTCTGCGGCATGGAGACCGAGGAGTCCGACGGCGGCACCTATACCTTCACGCAGTATCTCGACGGCAAGATGGTCGGCGAGCAGACCATCGTCCTGGAGAAACAGCCCTTCTTCAAGCTCAGCCTGCGCAGGAAATGGAAGTGGGTGACGGGCGGCATCTCGCTGGTCTTCCTGGCGGGGTTCTGGTTGCGCAGGAAGATGACCGGCGACGAGCGCTCCATCAGCCAGGTGCTGGGCGGCGAGGCGAAGGCGGACAAGCTGGTGCGCGAGGCCGGCGCCAGCGTCGGGCGGATGCCCGGTGGCGCGGCGGCGCCGGTAGCCGGCATGCCGGCACCGGCGAAACCGGACGAGGCGCCGGACCTGCGCAAGCTCGGCCTGCAATTCCAGTCCCTGATGGCGCAGGCCGACAAGACCCAGGGCCTGGAGCTCGGGCGCCGCTATCTCGGGCTGCTCCTGAAGGCGCGCGACGAAGCCGAAGCGGTCAAGGTCTTCAAGGCATGCATGGCTGCCAGTCCCGGGTTTCGTCCGGCGCTGGCCGCCGAGGTGCTGCCCCTGGCGAAG
>Ga0302323_100003470_pt1 | contig 12797 bp, 11 predicted proteins | sample Fen_T0_3_FD_201950 | JGI IMG/M metagenome (GOLD analysis project Ga0302323, IMG submission 201950) | Peat permafrost microbial communities from Stordalen Mire near Abisko, Sweden - Fen_T0_3 | ecosystem: Environmental > Terrestrial > Soil > Wetlands > Permafrost | place: Sweden: Abisko... | reverse complement strand
TCTCGTGGCTTGTGTGTCGCAATCAATTGGGTTGTGAATCCAAAAAGAGCACCAATCTCAACGATTGGGCCGGGGTAGGCAGCAGCTTTTTTTGTATTTTCTATAATGCCGGTTTTGTCTTCGCCACTGATACTGCCCCAAAAGGACTGATCGGTATGCTCGAGGAAATAGAGATGAATACTGATTAGGCTTTTGATCTGGCGCCGGTGGCGAAAAAGTGCACGGAGGGTAGAGATTTTCATGACATTGTTATAGAAAATAAAATTTGAGTGATCTGGGGGGCATCATAGTTATTCAATGAGCATTCTTGGTTTTAAAGAACGTCGCCACGAGGCAGTAGAGGTCGAGGAGAACGTTCCAGTTTTCCAAGTAGTATAGGTCGGCTTCGACCCGTTTGCGGAGGTCTGTGTCACCGCGTAACCCATGGATTTGTGCCCAACCGGTGACGCCACTTCTAACTTCATGGCGTGCGTTGTAGTTTGGAATTTCGCCTTTGAATCGGGAGATCAGCTCTGGCCGCTCGGGTCGTGGCCCGACAAGGCTCATATCGCCTTTGAGGACGTTTAAAAACTGGGGAAGCTCATCGATGTTCCATTTACGCATGAAGGCACCTATGCGCAGTCGGCGGGGGTCCTCTTTCGAACACCAAACGGCACCGGTGGTATTTTCCGCGTTAAGCCGCATGCTACGAATTTTATAAATTTTAAAAATACGTCCTCCTCGCGTAGTTCTGCGCTGGCGGTAGATCACTGGACCTGGTGATTCCACAAATACAAGTAGACAGAACCAAGGTATAATTAACGTAGAGAGACAAATCCCGATAATCGCCCCAACGATGTCCAGAGTACGTTTGATTACGCGATTAACAGTCTTATCGAGTGGTAGCTCACATACGCTGAGTAATGGAACACCGCTAGTCGTGTTGACCTGAAGCCCAGATGTAAGAGCTGGAAAATAGTTTGGCACCATCTTGAACTCAATCATTTCCCGTTGACAGAATGTGACCAGATTAAGGATCTCCGCGGAAGGGCACGAGACGTCGGTTAGCACAATGGAGTTAACCCGTTGGTTTCTGACGAGTGCGTGGAGATTCGCGTAGTCGCCTAAAACGGGAATATCAGAGGGGGGGCGCAGTCCAAATTGACCATCTGGCATGGGCACACATCCGAGGAATTCGCCGGAAGGGGCTAGATCCATGCGCATCGCGGAATCGAGATGTGCTACTTTTTCATTCCAACCGACTGCGAGTATTCTGGCGCTGGCAGCCCGCTTAATCTTGGAGGAACTCAGGAAGACAAGTGAACAAGCTCTCCACAAAACAAAACCGATGACGAGCGTCACGATACAATAAGCCACGCCCACCCGTGGCATGAATCCGTCGACGGGTTTGGTCAGGCCCAGCCATGCCCATATTGCGATGGCCCAAAGCACCGCGCAGCGAACCACGTTTTTTAAGGCATGATTGATACGATAAACATGCCGAACTTCATAGGTGCGACAAGCGATCATGAGCCAACTGAACAACATTGCCGTGATCATGCTCCATAGCAAAAGTGTAGATGAAAGCACAATCTGCCCTGTAGGGCTTGGAACAAAGTATGCCCGTTCCCATTCGCGTATCATAAGACCTGACACGATAGAGCCGAAGGCAACAATCCAGTCCACAGATATAAGTAGAACAGCCAAACGGTAGGCTGTTTCTCGTGGACGAGCCTCGCTCTCTTTATCTGCCTGAACAGCATTAGTTGATGGAGCGGTTTTAATTTGCGGCAGAGGAGGGATCGACGCCGTATTCGATAATCCAATCACGCTTCCAGCTTGGTTTGAGAACCCTGGCAAACTTATGGTGGGTTGTGCCTCCATAGAAATAGCGATAGAATATAGTTTATGAATAGTCGCTGACGCGATTTGTCGTTACAAAAGCTATAGTTCCGATGTGTCACATCGCGGGCAGTTTTGTAACTAACAGGCAAACCGTGCGCCTTACACTTTGTCACAACCTGGTAACGGCCAGTTAATCATTCCGTCGCCCGCCTCAATCAATGGAATTCGACCAACAGTCTCGACTGTTCAGTAAACTAACATCCGTAAAGTCGTTCTGCGAAATTGCCTAAACCGGGTAAAGGTCCCTTTTTGGGATCTAGTTCAGGATCGATGGCCGCAGTCCAAATGGAGAGATTTCGTGTGTTTGATTGAACTCTGTCGATTCCTGGACGCGTGATTAGAAAGGTGATCAACGAGAGTTCGGTAGCTCCCAAACGCCCAAGAAAATTCAGTGCGATCGCCGCAGATAATCCTGTGTTTACTACAGGATCGAACAGAATTACGCGCACGTCATTGAGTGCTGGCGCATGTGCCAGATGCAGTCTCGGTTCGACCTTATGTCCTTCATATACGTGATCAAGGCTGACGGTGCCGATTGAAGTATTAGGAATAAAGTCTGCGAGATTGTGGGCGAGGCCGATGCCATGGCGAGTCAACGAAAGGAAAACCACCTGTTTGGCTAGGGTACGACCAGCGCAAGAGCTCACTTCTGTTTTGATAGACACTTCCCGAGTGGGGAGTGTGCGCGTCGCTTCGAAGGCAATTAAAGCTAGGAGCTGCTGACTTAAAGCGCGGAATTGTCTCGATGAAGTGTTTCGATTTCGGAGGGATGACAGCACATGCTGTGCTACCGGATGATCGATAATGGATGCCTTCCCATGCGAACGGCTGCGTGGCGTATCGAGATCGCGGCCGTTTAAACCGAACGGACCCATTTCGCGCTGATCTGGCTGCCAGTCACTTTCAGTTTTGATCGAGCTTGTTGTTGCCATGTGAAAATAGTGTAGTAACGAAAGGTTCGTTTAATTGTAATTTGGCTGGTTCAGCGGTTTTGGCGCAGTATAGGTCACTACGCGGAATGTTGTGGTTAGGTCAAGGCGGCCTTCGTTGGGTGGCCAGAATGTTACACAAGCGTATACAGGTTGTAACGATTGGCCGGTTGGAGGTTGCTGGGCTATAGCGATTGTGCCTTCAGGAGTATATAGATTCTGTCTCTGATAACGCTTAGCGTAGATGATCTGTGCACTGTTTGGCCGCTCGAATGCGCACTAGCTCAATGGATGACGAACCGCAGGGGGACTTAGGCTAAATGTGTCAATTGGGTGACTGCCTAGCTGCGGTTGTGTTAAATCCGCCGGTGTGCCTCACCGCTTGCTTGACCTTAAAAGACGATGTTGCGGAAAGTGCCCGTCGGTTAACCGACTATGCAAGCAATCAATGTATTCAAAGTTATGATATGCCTAACCGCGACGGGCTGCATATCCACCACCACGGCTATCGGGCAGGCTTTGCCTGGAGTATCTGACCAAATCAATGTTGGGCGGCAATCTGTAGCAGTTTTCAGTGAGGAGCAGCTGGCTGTGGTTACGAAACAGATCCATTCCTTAGTCCCATCTTATCCGGCCGAACTTTTGAATTCTGTCTCACATAGGTTCCTGGAGAATTTGAAGCAACAACGGCTGGATGAATTCGAGCATCTGGTATCTGAGAAATCCTTTCCTATCGGGGTTGAGTCGACGCTTCTGCGCTGCGCCGGAGCGGAATTGACTGGTAGTTCGTATGCTAAATTGCGCGAGGAATTAGCCTACAAACGAATCGGTGTTTTAATTGCTTGCGAAGACCCGAAGGCTTCAATACGCGAGCAGGAGGCAGCTGGCTTAATCGACAAGTTAAAGGCCATTTCGCCAGTTTATCAGCGGCGAGTGCTTGAGGGGAAAATCGAAGATGAGGATTTGATCCCATTACTTAAGCGAGCTCGTCAAATCGGTGTAGAGATGGTTAAAAGTTCGTCCGGCCCACGAGAATTATCGGCGACAGATATCGTATCGGAGTTTTCGCGACGCAATCAGGAGGGCGCGGCAGTGCAGCATTTGCGGGCATACACGATGGATGGTATTTTAAAGACCACTTCTGGAGTGGAACAACGTTTGGTCTTTTTAAGACTCAGGCCCGATCTAGTTCGGCTCAATGTAATCGAGGATGGCGCTTCAAAATTAGTGTTAGTCGGTTTTAATAGTTCGTTCTGGCAAATGCTACCGCAACGCAAACCACAGTTGCTGTCGAAGACAGATATTGGCGACCGCCTTTATCTGGCCGAGTTCATTAATCCATTGTTGATGGAAGATGGCTTTCAAATCGAACGGCTCGCAGATGGTACTATCGACGGGCAGAAAGTATTTCGTATCAGTATCGGGCGGAGAGATGGGTCAAGTTATGTAGCCTGTATTGAGGCCGAGAAGTTTCACGAAATCTCACGAGAATACGCTAACGGAGTCAGTGTTCGCTATTCTGATTTCCGCGATGTAGGCGGAGTAACCTTCGCCTTTCGCGAGGAACGATCTGACCGCGCAGGAAACAAAGGAGTGCTTCAGTTTGGGCGAATTCTGATAAACCCTGGTTTGTGCCGATCTCTTTTTGATCCGGTCGAAGAAAATCAGGCGGAGTTTTTTGCATTTGAAAACGCCTTGGCAGGCCGGTTATCGGACTCGGGGAGGACGATTCGATGAGTACGATGCCCATCGATTCGCCTGATCGCCCGGTACGGCGTAATTACTTATTTGGTAGTTTTTATAAATTACGCGATCCAGCTCGGAATACATTTGTGTTTAGGATCAACGCCTTCCGATTGCTATTGGTTGCTGGAATTGCTTTATCTCTCATTTATACTGTAGGTGTAGCTGTTAGTTATGTGTGGCTGTCCCGCGGGCGAGGGCTCGAGCAAATCCAGATTCTAGATGTGGCTTTGTTCCGGGTGAAGAAAGTGCGCAGTGGCGTCGGGGCACAGCAGTTTGTACAAGCGAAATTGGAGTGGGACCGGAAAGAGTACCAGAAAGCTTATCTCTCTTTTCGCTCCGCGCTGAGAAATGCGCCTGAAGAGGTTGAGGGAAGGCTTTCTGCGGTGGCTTTTTTCGAAGCGATCGGGGCGGTTGACCTTGCAGCTGAAGCCTTAGGCGAAGGTCTGAGTCGGCAACCTGAAAACCGGGTGTTGATCGTGCGTACGTTCGACTTGTTATTGGCAACCGGACGGGATCGTCGAGCCTTGGCTCTTTTACATGGCCGGTTTTCGGCTTCGATGGCAGGAGGTAACGCGCTCTTATTGCGGAGGTATGAACTACAGGCGACGCTATCTGCTGACGGCCCAGACGCCGCGCGTAACTTGCTGGATAATCACATCGAACTGCTGAAGGACAAGGATGCTGGATTGGTTGTTGCCCGCGTTTTGTGGGAAAATAAGCAAGGCCTTAAAGCGCTAGATATGGCAGATAGTTACACATCCACACACCCCGAAGATATGGAAGGGTTCGTATTTCTAGCCGACCATCAGATGGCAGCTGGTTTGGTGGCAGAAGCTCGGGTAACGGCGATGAATGTTAGACGAAACCACTCTCAAGATATAATTGCGCGAATATTGACCCTGTCCATTCTATCTGGTCGAGGCCCCGATGAACGAGCCTTGCAGGACGAAATGCGTATGTATCTGGAGGATTTTGGAAATCGGCCAGAGGCGCTTTTACGCCTTGGTGCCTTTGCGGGCAAGAAAGGTTGGATTGACGTGACACGCAGCCTATATGAGCTCACTGCTACCCAAATGGGGAACTGCCGGATGCAGGCGCTGTTTTATGGCGACGCTCTCATGCAGAACCAAAGGTATAGAGAAGCACGAGAGTTGTTTGCTAACCTTGAGCAGCAGAGCCAGGGAGACGCTGATTTTTCTCTGCAACTATGGCAACGGCAGGTAGCCGTTGCAGCTTTGGTTGGCGACCACGACGCGGTGCGCGAGGCGGCTCGCCGTATCGCCACGGTTCTTAAACGTGATCCAGATAAACTTGAAATTTACCGTGAGCATTTTGCCAAGATGCCGATACCAGAAGCGGTTGCAGAGCTGGGTGGCCTTTCTCCCAAACCTGTTTCTCAACCAGCTAGAAAAAGCTGAGGTTTGATCTGGTTTTGCGAGGAGCTATGCATTCGTTAGGCTGTACGGGAAAAGCTGCTGCAAGGAGTAACGTCACCATGCTGTAACGAAATCGGCTGCGAGTTTTGTTTCCAAGCTGTTGCACAATCGTCCCTGAGGCGACGCTCGATTGGACTAGGTTTTGTGCATGCTAGAACGTATCCGAAATAAAAATACATACTTGATGATTGCGCGTCGCCGTTCTTCGCACGACATGCGGGAATTATCCAGCTTTGTGGTACAACTTAGACTTGGCACGCGGCGCGATACGGTCGATCTGCAGCAGTTTGTCACTAGAACGTCACGCATGATCGACACGGTTCCTTTACAGAAGAGTCACTTGATCGTCCGGGAGATGAGACAAAAGGGGGGTATTGTCCTCAGCGAGCTAAGGCACTCACCTCCATTCCGGAGATGTATCACTTAGCTGAATACAAAAATCAGGCCAAGTAGAAAATGAAAACCATGAAACTAGTCTCGGTAAGCTTGCTCGCCCTCGCGTGCGCAGGCATCGCATCCGCCCAAACTCTGGTGAAAGTCACCGGTTCTACGGCGTTTCGTAAGGCGACTTATTTCGCCATCATCGATAGTCTCAACAGCCCGAAGGCCGCCGCCATCGGAGGTGACACGACCAATAACGACATGTCGGGTGCCGCTCGCGCGATCATCCGTGGCACGCTCAAGTCTGGCCCCTCCGCCGGTGTTGACGTTGCCTACCAACTCGCTTGGGGTGGTTCGGTTGGCGGCGTACAAGTCGTCACACAAAACCTCTCCACGATCCCTGGCACTTCGTTTACGTCAGCCCAGACGTGGCTCAGTGCTACCAACACTCTGACTCCTGTCTCCATCACTGGTGGCAAGATTCAGGGCTGGACCGAAGGTGCTGCAGCTTTCGACGCTGCCTCCACGGCCGATGCGACGAACTCCGACTCTTTCCAGAGTTCGACGCCTTTCAAATCACCTGTATTGGTGGAGGAAAATGCCGCCGGCGGTGGTGTGGGCGTGGTGCAGTTCCTCTGGGTGAAGGGCCGCAAGCATCCCGACTTCTCCAATTCAACGTCCTATGAAGGGCTGACGAATGTCACCGCACTACAGGCGCAACTGCTCCTCGCTGCGGGTGAACTTCCTCTCTCGCTCTTCACCGGCAACGCTTCGGATATCGCCTATGATGTGGTGCTCGTTGGTCGTAACAACGACTCCGGTACTCGTCTCGATGCGGAAGCCGAGCCTGGCTTTGGTTTTGGCTTCGGCGTAGAAAACCAATACCAACCGGTCATTTCGGCTGGTAGCATCACCGGCATAAGCAATGTTGGCGATGTTGGCTATGCTAGTGGCGGCAATGTTGCGACCGCGCTCAAGACCCCAATCGCTAGTGGGGCTCGTGACGATGCGGGCAATATCTTCGTGTTTGTTGGTTACGTGGGCAAAGGTGATGCCGGTACCGCTATCACTGGTGGTGCGCAGGCGCTCGCCTACAATGGCAGCACTTACTATAACAACTCGACTGCGACCTATAACGACGCTGCTATCCAAAACGGCGCTTACACGTTCTGGGCCTACGAGCATGCTTATTATCGCAGCAGCCTGACCGGCGTTAAGAAGAACGCCCTCGACCTCATGTCCAACACCCTTCGCGGTGGTTCACTGGCGGTCAACGGCGAGCCGAGCCAATCCGGCATCGTTCTTACCTCGATGGGTGTTAATCGCGGGATCGAAGGCGGCGTTGTTGCTCCCCAATAATGCAACACGAACAAAACAAAACCTGTAACAACAACTTCTTTTTTTTGCATCACATGAATAAATTCATCACTACAGCTCTCCTCGCGGTCGGCCTTACCGGTTCCGCTTTTGCCACTACGCCCTCTGATTTAATCCTTGGTTTTCGCGATACGTCGAATCCGGCCAACAACTTGGAAATCGATCTTGGCCAGGCTAGCGCTCTAGCCGGTGGTTCGGGCACCGTCACATTGACGAACTTGCTGAGCTTGGGCAGCAGCTCGATCAACACGGTTTATGGTTCCGGTTGGAACACCAGTAGCACACTGCTATGGGGTGTGGCCGGTACTAGCGGTACCACGACGACCACGCGTACCCTGTGGGCAAGCAGCGTTGCGAACAGCTCGTTGCTGGATGGCGTTGCGACCACGACCGCCTACAATGGTGGCAGTGTGACCGGGCAAGCGACTCCGGCTTCGAAGATCGCCACGGTCTATGCGGGTCTGACCGCCGTGACCAGTGGCAACGTTGCCGTCCTTGATGCGACCGGTGGCCAGTCATGGAGCGTTAACGAGACCCCGACACTTGCCTTTGGTAAATTCGCGATCGCCTCGTTTGAAAACAACACCGCGATCACTGGCAACTATGTCGCTTCCGACATCTACCAGATCGCTCCGGTTAGCGGCCAGGCCGGTTCTTACATCGGTACGGTAGCGATCTGGGCTAACGGTGATGTGACGTTCTCGACGATACCTCTTGCCCCCGTTCCAGAGCCTTCGACTTACGCTGCCATCCTCGGCGCCGCGGTCCTCGGCTTCGTGATTTATCACCGCCGCATGGTCCAAGCCTAATCCAGAAAATTGGTGCTTTTCGAAAGTTATTAAGTCAACGCGGTGGCCCCTCCTGTTTGTTTGGGAGGGGCCATCCTTGTCCCAGCTACACCTTTGCGAGCATCCTTACACTCTAAAACCAATAAGCAGTTATTGACGGGAATTCCGGCTAACCACGGCTGGCCGATGCTGCTTAAACGTTTTTTGCTCGGGGGTTTACTTATAGTGAGTGAAGGAATGGCAGCCACCGGCGGATCGGAATCCACTGCAACGGTTGGACCGATGATATATATCAAAGAATACCGAATTCAAGGGGTGCGGCAGCTTTCACCCTTAGCGATCGAAGAAGCGGTTTATCCTTTTTTGGGACCTGATCGGACGAGAGACGATGTGGAAATGGCTCGTGCTGCCTTGGAAAAAACGTATCGAGATAACGGATACCAGACGGTTTCGGTACAAGTACCACCACAGGAGCCCAAGGACGGGATAGTTCTTTTGCAAGTAGTCGAGGCCGAAGTGGGTCGTTTGCGAGTGAAAGGCGCCCGCTATGTGTCGCCGGAGAAAATCAAGGCGCATGCAACCTCATTGGCTGAGGGTAAAGTAATCAATTTTAATGAAGTGCCTGGTGATATTGCTGGTCTAAACCAGCTGCCAGGACGGCAAGTCACGCCCTCACTGCGTGCTGGCGTCGAGCCCGGTACGGTCGATGTCGATCTGGAGGTCAAAGACCGACCGCCAATTCACGCTAGCGTAGAGCTGAATAATCGAAGTGGTCCACAGACCCGACCTCTGCGTCTCAACGGTGCGATCAGCGATGATAACCTCTGGCAGCTCGGTCACACTGCTGGGTTGAATTTCCAGGTATCGCCGCAAGATACCCGTCAAGTACGTGTTTTCTCAGGTTACTATCTTGCCCGGTTCGAAGGTACCGACCAGCCCAGCTTGATGTTACAAGGGAGCAAGCAAGACAGCAATGTGTCGACGCTCGGCAACGCAGCTGTGATCGGACGAAACGAGACGCTCGGACTTCGCGTAATTGTCCCGTTGCCGTCAGATCAGCATTATTTCCAATCGGTGAGCGCGGGTTTGGATTACAAGCATCTCTACCAGCGAGTGCATCTTGCAGGTGATGGCGGCGACGTGAAAACACCTGCAACGTATTATCCCCTTTCGGCCTCATATTCGGCGACCGTGCTGAATGGAAAAAACAAAACAGAAATCAATGCCGAGGTGGATTTCCATCTTCGTGGGATGGGAAGTGCAGTCGTCGAGCTCGATGCCAGCCGGTACCATGCGGATGGAGGGTTTATATATTTTCGCGGTGATCTGGCGCACACGCAGGAACTCCCGCTTGGGTTGCAGGCTTACGGCAAAATCCAAGGTCAAATCGCCAACCAACCACTCCTCTCACTCGAACAATTCACCGGAGGAGGACTTGGCACCGTGCGCGGTTATCTCGAAGGCGAGGCCAGCGGCGATAATGGATTGATCGGCACGTTTGAGTTGAGGAGTCCGAATTTGGCAAACTGGCTCGGGAAAACCGGTGAGTGGAGATTATATGGCTTTCTTGATGGAGGGACTTTGACGGTAATTGATGCGTTACCCGCACAGAAGGATCATTTCTGGTTGGCGAGCTACGGCTTCGGTACCCGATTCAGCCTCTGGGAGCATTTCAGCGGATCGTTGGATGTAGGCATACCGTTCTACAAACAAGGTGAGACAAAACCGCATGAAGCACGGCTCAGCTTTCGCGCAGGACTAGAATACTGATCGATCCGACAATGAAAACCTTACGCATGAGAACAACCACGAGACGATTCAAAGGCGAACTGCAGAGCAAGAACCATATCGAGTGGTTTTGTTATAACCGGCTGTTTAGCCCTTACGTCGGAAAGCTATTCCTGCGTCTTGGCATGGTGGCTATGTTTTACTTGTTCTTCGCCCAGCCAGCGCATGCCTGGTGGAATGATGAGTGGAGTTTGCGCAAGAAGATTACGCTCGATACAGCGACGAGCGGAGTTGCCATCTCAGAACCAGTGGGCGCCATGCCTGTGTTGATCCGGTTATATGAGGGCAATTTTCATTTCACCGATGCCAAACCGGATGGTGCTGATCTCCGGTTCGTTTCCGAAGACGACAAGACTCTGCTTCCTTATCACATCGAAAAATTCGATTCGCTCATGAACGAGGCGTTTATCTGGGTCAAGGTGCCGGACTTGAAACCGGGAGTTAAGACCACGATCTGGCTTTACTATGGCAATGCCGGTGGCAAGGCGACCAAAGTCGATGACGCGAAAGGTACTTACGATATGGATACAGTGCTGGTCTATCACTTTAACGAGCGTGGCCAGCCGCCATATGACTTTTCTAACTTAGGCAATAACGCTCAGAATGTTGGACTAGTCTCGGAAGGGTCGATGATCGGCACTGGACTGCGGATTGATGGGAAAACAACAGTCACTATCCCTGCATCTCCTTCGCTTTTTTGGACCGAGGGGGCCGCGATGACGTGGTCTGCTTGGGTGAAATTCGGAGCACCTCAACCGAACGCCGTTTTTTTCAGCCGACGTGATGGTAGCAAATTCTTCCTCATAGGTGCGGATAATGGCGTGCCCTTTGTCGAAGCCACTTATCAAGGAGCGTCCGTGCGTAGTAATCCTGGCGCCTCTGTTCCGACAAACAGCTGGCATCATGTTGCAGTCGTTGCGGCCGGTGAAACGATCACGCTCTACCTCGATGGTGAAATCTACGGGGTCGCAAAGGCTGCGCTGCCGGCGCTAAACGGCCCTGCGGTGATTGGCGGTAATGGTGTGGGCGGGTTGATGACAACTGCTGGTGGCGGTTTCAGCGGAGAAATGGATGAGCTTCAGATTTCAAAGGTCGCGCGCTCAGCTGCCTTCCTGAAGCTAGCGGTGGTCGGGCAAGGAGCAGACGCAACGTCGAAGTTCCTAACCATTATTGATGACGAAAAACCGAAGAGCTGGTTGAGTGGGCTCAAGACCGGCTATTTCGGTGTCATCATCGGGTCGCTCAGCGTCGACGGCTGGGTGGTGATTGGAATCCTTTTCGTGATGTCGATCATCAGCTGGCTCGTGATGGTTGCCAAGGCGAGTTATCTCAATCGGATCGGCAAGGGTAACGCTCTTTTCCTCCAGGAGTGGCGGCATGTGGCTACGGACCTTTCGATTTTGGAGGAAGATGACGAATCTGGTAAGGTCGATCCGCTCGGCGAAAGGCTCGGTGCAAAAAACGTTCGTCAGATGCACCAAGCGCCACTTTTTCACATCTATCATATCGGAGTGGAAGAAATCAGACATCGGATGACAAAGGATCGGGAGGCCGGTTCAAAAAAGGCTCTGTCTGCTCGTTCGATCCAAGCTATTCGTGCCAGTCTTGATGGCAGCCTTGTGCGCCAATCAGCCAAGCTGAGTGACAAAATGGTCTTACTCACGATCGCAATTTCCGGTGGCCCGTTTCTCGGGCTGCTTGGTACGGTGGTTGGTGTCATGATCACCTTCGCGGCGGTGGCGCAAGCGGGTGATGTTAATGTTAATGCTATTGCTCCTGGTATTGCCGCAGCGCTTGCGGCGACTGTCGCTGGCCTAGCCGTAGCGATCCCTGCGCTCTTCGGGTACAACTATCTTCTTACACGGATAAAATCCGAAACAAGCGATATGCACGTATTCATCGACGAATTCGTGACGAAACTTGCCGAATTCTATCGCGAGTAATCGCGCTCCATCCCGATGCAAGTCCAGGCCGAAGACAAACCGTACGACGACATCAACATTACGCCGATGCTAGATCTGGCGTATGTGCTCCTCGTCATTTTTATTCTGATGTGCACTGCGTCTGTGGCTGGAACAAAGGTGAACTTGCCGACTGCGAGCAAGGTAGCCGCCAATCTGGCGAAACCGAAGACAAAGGCGATCACGATCAATAACGAAGGTAAGGTATTTCTGGATACAGTTCCAGTTACCTTGTCTGAGCTAGAACAGAGGCTCGGGCAGCTCAAGGCGCAGACCCCTGACTTTCCTGTCGTGATACGTGGCGACAGTCTTACGCAGTACCAAGCCGTAATGGATGTGATAAATATCGTCGGAGGGCTGGGCATCACTCAGGTCGGCCTCGCCACAAAACCAGCAGGCGCAAAATGAGCCCGAGCGAAAACTTCCAATACGAAGAAAAGAGAGGTTTTCTCCAGCGCTATGGCTTTGTGCTGGGTATTGGTGTTGTTGCGGTGGTTGCTGTTATTT
>Ga0302323_100003469_pt1 | contig 12800 bp, 11 predicted proteins | sample Fen_T0_3_FD_201950 | JGI IMG/M metagenome (GOLD analysis project Ga0302323, IMG submission 201950) | Peat permafrost microbial communities from Stordalen Mire near Abisko, Sweden - Fen_T0_3 | ecosystem: Environmental > Terrestrial > Soil > Wetlands > Permafrost | place: Sweden: Abisko... | reverse complement strand
CGATCGTGTGCAGGATCGTCCCCTCGAGGAACGGCAGGATGAGCAGGACGACCAGGAAGGCCGCCAGTGACAGCACAGCGGTCAGGACCACGGTCTTGCCGACGATCCCGAGCGTCTGGCCTCGTGCCGCGAAGAACCCGAAGGCCTGCGGCAGGCCCAGCTGGATGAGGACCATGGCGGTCGCCGGGATCAGCACCAGCAGGTAGTAATCGCCCTTGGCGGCCGGTCCGAGCAGGCGGGCCATCAGGAACCCGTTGACGATGCCGACGGTCGCCCCGAAGACCTGCGTCACGAACACGATCACGACCCGGTCGGAGAATCCCCCGGATCGGCTCTCAGCCTCCATACCACTCCATCGTCGGATCGGGCGCGTGACCGGGCCGGCCGCGTGCAAGGACGGTGATGATAGGCGGGGGCGCCGGAGGGCGCCCGCAGCGACCGATGGCGTCCGCCCCTAGACTCCGCGGGATGACGTCGCCGTTCGCGACGACCCTGGCCGGAAGGGAACCCGCGCGTTGCTCTCGGACCTCTTCGACACGTATCCCTGGTTCCTGCCCGGGCTCCTGATCGTGCTGCCCATCAGCATCGCCGCATCGGGTCCGGTGGCTCGCCGGCTCGGCGTTCGACGTCCGCTGGCATGGCTGTTGCTCGTGGGCTTCGGGGTCGTCCTGGCCGCCACGGTGACGCCGGGGCGGGAGACCTTCGACTTCGGGTTCGGGCCGGGCGGGTTCGATCGCGGGTTCTGCGACATGCGCCGCATGCGGCCGGCGATGTCCGCGCTCTTGTCGATCAACAACAGCAGCCTGAACGTGCTGCTCCTGATCCCGCTCGGGGTGGCCATCGGCCTGCTGCCGCGTTCCCGGGCGAAGGTCGTCATCCTCGTGCTCGCGATCGCCTTGCCGTTCACTGTCGAATTCATCCAGGCGCTGGTCCCGGCCCTTGGGCGACAGTGCGAGAGCGGCGATGTCATCGACAATTCGACGGGCCTGATCGTCGGCCTGGTCATCGGCACGATCCTCGGCGTCCTGATCCCCACCCTGGCCCGCGGCGACGCCGATCCCGATCATCCCGCGGACGGTCCCGGCCCGACCGTCTGACCGACGCCGACTGTCCAGCGTCACCGTCACCCGTCCGCTCCCGGGTCTACGCCACGGCCGACGGAGCCGGGCAGCAGGACGCGCACGGTCTGCCACAGGATCCCGAGGTCGCTGCCGATCGTCCGGCGGTCGAGGTACTCGGCGTCCATCCGCAGCTTCGCCGGCAGGATCTCCTCGCGGTACAGCCGGTCCGGATCGTCCGACCCGGCGAGGAGCGTCGCCTCGTCGCGGTACTGGAGTTGGGTCGGGCCGGTGATCCCCGGTCGGACGCCGAACACGCGCCGATGGAGCGGATCGCCGAGGTCGACGTAGCGCGGATCCTCGGGCCGGGGGCCGACCAGCGACATCTCGCCGACGACCACGTTCACGAGCTGCGGCAGTTCGTCGATCCGATAGCGGCGGATCGCTCGCCCGACGGTGGTGACCCGTGGGTCGTCGGTCGAGGTGAGGCCGGCACCTTGGGCGCCCTCGCGCATCGTCCGGATCTTCAGCACGTCGATGGTGGTGCCGCCCGCCCCGACCCGCCGGGCGCGGTACAGGAACGAGCCGCGGTCGCCGGACAGGTGCATCCAGACGGCCACGGCCGCCAGGATCGGCAGCGAAACGAGGAAGGCGATCGACCCGAGGACCAGGTCCATGATCCGCCGGTTCAGGTCCATGAGCCCAAGCCTATCGGACCAAGATCGGCCGGCGTTGCCCGGGCGCCCCGGAAGTTCGCCGCGGACGCCGGGTCGGGCCCGCCGCGTGGCGCGGACGGCGACGTCATCCACTACCATCGCGCTCCTGACATGAGCCGGCCCATCGCCCCGACCCCGGATCCCCTGCGCGCCCCCGCCGCGCCCGTCGCCACGCGCGGCCGATGAGCGACGAGACGCGGCCGTTCCTGCCGTTCGCGCGGCCGTCCATCACCCAGGCCGAGAAGGACGCGGTCATGGCGGTCCTCGATTCCGGCTGGATCACGACTGGCCCGCAGACCAAGGCCTTCGAGGCGCGGTTCGCCGAGACCGTCGGCGCCCGGCACGCGGTCGCGATGAACTCGGCGACCGCTGCGCTCCATCTCGCCCTCGAGGCGTTGGGTGTCGCGGCCGGCGACGAGGTCATCGTCCCGACCTGGACGTTCGCGGCCAGTGCCGAGGTCGTCGTCTACCTCGGTGCGACGCCGCTCCTCGTCGATGTCGACGCTATCACGCTGAACGCCGACCTGGAAGCCATCGTCGCCGCGGTCACGCCCCGGACCAAGGCGATCATCGTCGTCCACCTGGCTGGCCTGCCGTTGGACATCGCCGAGCTGCGCCGCCGGCTCGGACCGGACGGGCCGCCCATCGTCGAGGACGCGGCCCACGCTTTCCCGAGCCGCGTCGGTGGCCCGGACGGGCCGTATGCCGGCACGCTCGACCGGGTCGGCGCCTACTCGTTCTACGCCACGAAGACGATCACCACGGGCGAGGGCGGGATGCTCGTCACGGATGACGACGAGATCGCCGCGCGTGCGCGGGTCATGTCCTTGCACGGCATCAGCCGGGATGCCTGGAAACGCTACACGGCCAACGGCGACTGGTTCTACGAGATCGAGGACGCGGGCTACAAGTACAACATGACCGACATCGCGGCCGCCCTAGGTCTCGTCCAGCTCGGACGGGCGGGGGAGTTGCTGGCGGCCCGGCGGCGGCTTTCGGCGGCATACACGGCGGCCTTCGAGGCCTCGGCGGCCGCCGATCTGCTGCAGCTCCCGGTCGATGCGACCGACGGCTCGCACGCCTGGCACCTGTACATCGTCCGATTGCGTCTGGAGCGCCTGACCATCGACCGGGCGGAGGTCATGGTCGCGCTGCGCGATGCCGGGATCGGGGCGAGCGTCCACTTCATCCCGCTCCACCTGCACCCGTACTACAAGCGCCGCGGTTGGGCGCCCGAGGACCTGCCGGTCGCCACCCGCGAGTACGAGCGCGCGTTCTCGCTGCCGATCTGGCCCGGGATGACGGATGCGGATGTGACTCGCGTGACCGACGCGGTTATCGGGATCGTGGGCGGCCGGCGCCGCTGAGGGTCAGCCGGCGGGGCTGAGGGTCAGGCGCGCCAGGTCCACTTGACGGTGTACGGCTCGCAGCCGATGCCTTCCTTGAACTGGCGCAGGCCGGCCGAGGCGCCCGAGAACATGTCGTACATGAACCAGGTGGGTTTACCGTTGGCCTGCCGGCGCTCGATCATCCGCGCGATGATCTCGGCCATCATCAGCCACATGACGCCGTCTCGGAGGGCGTCCGCCGCACCCAGGAGGCGGCTCACGCAGACGACGTCGCCGGCCTCGCGCACGTCCGCGTAGGCCTGCAGGACGCCGTCGCCGTCGTAGACGCCGTACAGCTCACTGGCGCGACCCAGGTAGGCCACGACCTGCTCACGGTCGAGATAGTCGGGGTGCATCGGCCGGCCCTGGCGCTCCTCGGCCGACCCGTTGATGGCCATGATCTCGTCGAGGCTGGCCACGCGATCCACGAGATCGACGGTGTAGCCCTTGCGCTTGGCCTTCTTCAGGTGGTTGCGCAGCTTCTCGCGCCGGCCGCCGGCGAGGTACTGCTCGTTCGTGTCCGGGAGCCGCAGCAGCGCCACGCCCCAGGCCTTGTTCTGGATCAGGCGATATCTGGCGTGGCGGCGGGTGAAGTGCTCGTACAGGCCGCGACAGTGTTCGTCGCCGCTCATCTCGATCGTCACTCGCGGAAGTCGTCGAAGCTCGACGGCTTCTTGCACGATGGCGGGGGCCTTCAAGTGGATCTCCCTGGGTGCGGCGCCGACGAGGCGTCGGGGCTGCGTCGTGAGACGTCGGGCCAGCAGCCGACCATCGGAACCGGTTCGTTCGGAAGGCGTCGATCGGACCGGGACCCGCCGAGGCGGTCACCGATCGTCGGGGGCCGACGCCGTGGGACTGACCATAGCATCGACCGCCGATCCGGTCGAACGCCCCACCCGGCGGGTCAGGCGGATGCAGGCCCCGGCGCGCCGGTGGCGCCCGCGGGGCCCGTGTCACCCGCGATACCCGCCGCGACGGCGGCATACAGCTCGATCAGGGCGACCGACTCCGCCTGCCAGTTCCAGCGTTCCGCGGCGGCGCGGACGCAGCGGGCCCGGAGCGTGGCGCGCGCATCCGCATCGAGGCTCGTGATCGCCTGCAAACCGACGGCGACCGCCGCGACGCTCGAGGTGTCGCAGACGGTGCCCAGGGGTCCGAGCGGGTCGTCCATGACGATCCGGCGCAGGGTCGGGAAGTCCGCCGCGACGACCGGTGTCCCGGCCGCGAGGCATTCGAACAGCTTGTTCGGCGCCGAGAATCGGTCGTTCAGCGTGCCGCCGGGATTCGGGATCGCGCCGACGTCCGCCGAGGCGACCCAGGGCATCAGGTCGGCGGGCCCGACCGGGGGCAGGACATGGATCCGGCCGCCCCAGCGCGGGTCATCCGCGAGGCCGATGTAGGCCTCGCGCCGATCGCCCATCCCCATGAGGACCAGGTGGGCGTCCTCGAGCCCGGGCTGGGTCATCGCCTCCGCCAGGAGCTCGATCCCTCGCCCGCCCGTGAGCGCGCCGTGATACAGGACGATGGCCTGGCCATCGGGGATGCCCGTCGCCTCGCGCAGGAGCGGCCGGGCGACCGCAGGGCCGATCCAGCGGTCCGGGCAGTTGTGGACGACGGTGATCCGCGCGGGACGGTAGCGGCGCCACAGGACGTCCGCGATCTCGTCGTTGACCGTGATGACCGCCACGGTCCGCGCGATCAGGCGACGCTCGTACTTGCGCAGCAGGCCGCGCAGGATGCCGGGCAGGCGCGAGGCGGTGCCGGCCTCGAGGAAGAGCTCGTGCGAGTCGTAGACGACCGGCGTCCCGTGCGGCAGATGGGGCACGATCGCGGCAAGGCCGGTCAGGTCGTGGGCATGCCAGATGTCGATCCGACCGGCGGCGTCGACGACCAGGCCGCCCCAGGCCCGCAGGCCGCGAACGTAGGACGTGAACCAGCCGAGCCGGCGGCGGACAGACTCGAGGCGCGATCGGGCCGGCGCGATGAACGGGTTCGGGGCGCCGGGGATGACCGACGACTCGGGCGGACGGCAGATCACGACGCGGACCGTCGCAGGCAGGTCGGTCGCAGCGCCGCCACTGGCGAGGCAGACGACCACGACGTCGTAGCCGGCCTCGGCCAGCGACCGGGCTTCCTTGCGGACCCGGCTGTCGAAGGTCAGGTCGCCGTACAGGGCCATCCCGACGGTGAGGCGTCGATCGGCAGGCGTACCCGGCGTGTCCGTCACCCGCACCCCCGGTCCTGCGCGCGCTCACGAGCCCCGGACGATCCGGCACCCATCGCAGCGGACCCGTATCCTACCGCCCCATGACCTCGACCCGCCGCCTGCCCACCGTCACGCTGGTCGTCGCCATGCGCAACGAGGCGGCCTACATCGAGCGCTGTCTCGCCTCGCTCGCCGCGCAGGACTACCCGCCCGACGCCCTCGAGGTCCTCGTCTACGACGGGGAGTCGGACGATGCGTCAGTGGCGCTGGCGGAGGCGTCCATCGCGGATCACCCGGGCTGGGCCGTCCGGGCGAACCCACGCCGGATCCAGGCCGCCGCCTGGAACGCCGGGATCGCGACCGCCCGGGGTGACATCGTCGGCATCGTCAGCGGCCACGCCGAGCTGGCCCCGACCTATGTCTCGGCTGCCGTGACGGCCCTCGAACGGACGGGCGCCGACATGGTCGGTGGGCCGGTCCAGGCGATCGGCGAGGGCTCGATCGGCGAGGCGGTCGCGATCGCCACGAGCACGCCCTTCGGTGTCGGCGGGGCGCGCCACCACTACCTGACCGAGGCCGCCGACGTCGACACCGTCTTCATGGGCCTGTGCCGGCGCGAGACGTACCAGCGGTTCCCGTTCGACGAGACGATGGTCCGCAACCAGGACGACGAACTGAGCTATCGCCTGCTCGACGCGGGCGGCCGGATCGTGTGCGACCCGGCGATCCAGAGCACGTACCGCAGCCGCGGTTCGCTGGGTGGGCTGTGGCGCCAGTACTTCGACTACGGGCGCTGGAAAGTCCTCGTCCTGCGCGGCCATCCGCAGCAGGTCCGGCCGCGCCACCTCGCGCCGGTCATCCTCGTGACGACGCTCGCCGCCGGAGCCGCCCTTGCCCCGGTGGCCCGGCCGATCCGGGCGCTGCTGATCCTCGAACTCGGGGCGTACGCAGCGGCGACCGTGGTCGCCGTGGCTCGGTACGGGTCGGGCCGGCCGCCCCGGACGAGGGCGATCCTGGCGGCCGTGTACCCGGTCCTGCACCTGTCGTACGGACTGGGCATGCTGCGGGGCGTCTGGCAGTTCCGGGCGGGACGCCGGGTCGCGCCCCCGGACTGACCGCCGGGGGCGGGTCAACCGCCCCGCGGGAACGGGATCGCGAACCGAAGGCCTTCGGCGAGCCGACGCAGGTCGTCGCGGGCGTTCGTGGCACGGGCCACCCGCCAATGACGTGGATGGACGAGCACCTGGACGATCGGGGCATGCCGCGCGATCGCCTCCGCCGGGTCCGCCGGCGACCAGTAGCGCGGGTACGTGACGTCGATGTAGCGGTCCGGGATCAGCTCCAGGAGCGCCTCGTCGTAGGCCTCGAAGTCGATGCCCGTCGTCCGGCGGAACGCCGGGTCGGCCAGGATCTCCTGGTTCGCGACACCCAGCCTGCGGTTGACGAAATCGCCGTGGGCGGCCACGACCCGGATCGGCAGCCCGGTCCGGGCTCGCAGCGCATCGACGTGGCGACCGAACAGGTCGCGCGCCTCGGGCAGGTGGGCGAGGAGCGCGACCCGGTCGCGCAGCCCGCGCCGCTTGGCCACCGTGGCCAGCTCCTCGTAGTGATAGCTCGCGTGGCCGCCACCGGCCGAGATCTCGGCCATCAGGTCGAGGTCGAGCGTCGACAGGCGGAAGAGGTAGGAGGTCCCGACGCCGAGATCCCGATCGATGGCCCACATGGCGGCGGCCGTCCCTGGATCGGTGTCGATGTCGTGGCGCAGGACCAGGAGCCGGTCGGCCGGGTCCGGTCCGCCCGCGCCGATGATCGCAGCCAGACGTTCGAGCGAGATGACCGTATAGCCGGCGGCGAGGGCGCCTTCGAGCGAGGCGCGGTAGGCGTCGAGCCGCGACGGCATGAGGAAATCGCTGTAGGACCGGTGTCGCAGCTGGGTGATCGTCTCTCGCACGCTGACTGCGACCGCTCCCATCGGGTGCGCCTGGACGGGCACGGAAGTCCGCGGTCCTGGCAGTGGGGATGGAGGCGACGAGTGGATTCGAACCACTGATGTGAAGCTTTGCGAGCTTCCCCCTTCGACCGCTCGGGCACGTCGCCTCGTCGGACCATTGTGCTGGTTCCGGGCGAGTCGTGCCAGCCGCCCGGCGAAACCTTGGTGTCGCCGCGCACCGGGGGACGGGCCTCGATCGGAGCCGTCCCCGGATGGTGCGCGGATGCACCTACAGTTGGCCGGAGAGCGCCTGACGGGCCCCGGAAGTACTAGGCAGGTGGTACCCGGGAGGACTACGCTACGAGTCCGGGGTATCCCGGATGCATTCATCTCGGAACGGGGTTCTTCCCGTTCACACCACTCGGAACCAGGCGCGGTTCGCATCCCGGTACGGAGCTTGTGGGAGCACCGGGACGCAGCTTCGACTGCCTCACGCAAGTGAGGTCTGTCGAGGTCGCCGTGACCTCCGCGTGGATCACCGCGTAGGGGGCAAACGACTTGGCGATCCGGCCATTGGGAAGTTCTTCGAACGAGGGGTCGGGACCCGCTGACCCTTCGAAGGCCGCCGACGAGGCGGGCCACCTGGACCTCGTCCGGCCCACCCGCGCGCTCGTCGTGCGGATCGTCAGCCGACTGCGCGGGCGGCATCTGCTCGCCATCGACCTCATCGGCATCACGATCGCCGGGTACATGGCGCTGTCCATGGGCTCCGACGACATCCTCGGCCCGGACAAGGTGGCCAAGCTGGCTCTCGTCCCGGCGCTGGTGATCCTCGTCCGCCTCGTCGCCAATGGGCGGCTGGGGCTGTACAGCCGGGGCTGGCGGTTCGCCAGCGTCCCCGACCTGACCCGCATCGCGGTCGCGGTCGCGGTCGGCTCGATCGTCGCCTTCGGGATCGTCCGGATCGGGTCGGCGACGACGCCGATGGCCTGGGACGCCGGCCTGCCTCGGTCCTTCTGGATCAACGAGATGTTGATCAGCATCGCCGCCATCGGCGGGGTGCGCTTCGCCATCCGGGCCGCCTCTGAATGGGCGCCGGAGTCCGGCCCGACCTCACTGCCGCATCGTCGCCCGACCCTGTTCTACGGGGCCGGCCGGACGGGCGTCATGATGGCCCGCTCGGCGATCCGCAAGCCGGACGCCGGGGTGCTGCCGGTCGGCTTCCTCGACGACGACGCCTCCATCGCCGGCGGCCGGGTCGAGGGCCTGTACGTCTACCGTGGGATCGGGTCGCTCGAACGCGCCGTCGCCGAGACGGGCGCCCAGGCCCTCCTCATCACCATGCCGAGTGCCCCGGGCAGCGCGATCCGGCGTGCCGTGGACGCGGCCTTGAGCCTGGGCCTCGACGTCCGGACCGTGCCGTCGCTCAACGACTTGCTGGACGGGACGCTCGATGCGTATCGCGTCCGCCGCGTCCAGGTGGAGGACCTCCTCCGCCGCCCGACGGCCACCGAACATGCCCCGGCCGTCCAGGAGCTGATCCGCGACCGGACCGTCGTCATCACCGGCGCCGGCGGCTCGATCGGATCCGAACTCGCCCGCCAGGTCTACTCGCTCGGGCCGCGCCGCCTCGTCCTGGTGGACCGGGCCGAGAGCGCCCTGTACCTCGTCCAGCGCGAGCTCGAGACCCGGCGCGGGCACGGGCAGGGCAAGGGTGAGTTGCGCGCCCACCTCGCCAATGTCGCGAGCCGTCCCGCCATGGACCGGCTCATCGCGATGGAGGCACCGGACGTCATCCTCCACGCCGCCGCCTACAAGCACGTGCCGATGATGGAGGAGCATCCCTCGGATGCCGTCCACGTCAATGTCGGTGGGACGATGGCCCTCCTCGACGCCGCCGTCGCCGCGAACGTCTCCCGGTTCGTCCTCGTCTCGACGGACAAGGCCGTGCTGCCCTCGAGCGTCATGGGCGCCAGCAAGCGCATCGCCGAGATGCTCGTCGCCGACGCGGCCCGGCGGACCGGCAAGCCGTACGTCTCGGTCCGCTTCGGGAACGTCCTCGGTTCCAACGGCAGCGTCGTGCCGATCTTCCAGGACCAGCTCGAGAAGGGCGAACCGCTGTCGATCACCCATCCCGAGATGACCCGCTTCTTCATGACCATCCCGGAGGCCTCGTGGCTCATCCTGGACGCGGCGGCCCTCGGCCAGAGCGGCGACCTGTTCGTCCTCGACATGGGCGAGCCGGTCAAGATCATGGATCTCGCCCGCGACCTGGTCCGCCTGGCCGGACGCGATCCCGACACCCAGCCGATGGAGTTCGTCGGGCTGCGCCCGGGCGAGAAGCTCCACGAAGAGCTGTTCTATGACGCCGAGCAGGTCCAGCCGACTGAGGTCGCCAAGATCCTCCGGGCCATGGCCGAGCCGCCCCCCGACAGCCTGCGCGACGATGTCCGCGGACTGCTGGTGATGGCGACCGGTGGTCACGAGGACGATCTGCGCGAGGCCGTCATGGCCTACGCCCGCGGGTCCGGCGTCCCGCACGCGATCCAGGAGATCCCGGTGGCCACGGCGGGCACGCCGGTCGGACCCGGGCCGTCGCCTCGACTCGCATCGCGCGAGCGCGACGCCGAGCGCGAGGCGACCCTCACCCACTAGGGACCGGCGCCGTCCCCAGCCGAGGCGCCGTCTAGCTGACGGTCCCGCCCGGATCCGGCGCGTGGACCTGCACGTGTCCGAGACCGCTCGCGACCAGCTCCGCCTGGAGCTCGTCCGGTGTCCCGGCCAGGAGCGGGAACGTCCCGTAGTGGATCGGCATGACGTGGGTCACGCCCAGCAACCCGACGGCCATCGCCGCCTCCCGCGGTCCCATCGTGTAGTGCCCGCCGATCGGCAGGATCGCGACATCCGGGGCGTACAGGTCCGCGATGAGGCGCATGTCCCCGAAGACCGCCGTATCGCCGGCGTGGTAGAAGCGGAAGCCGTTCTCCAGTTCCACGACGAAGCCAGCCGGCTCACCGAGATACAGGGGCACGCCGCCATCGGCGTTCCAGTCGCCGGACGAGTGATCCGCCCCGACCATCGTCACGCGCAGCCCCGCGACGTCCACGGTCCCGCCCTTGTTCATGCCGATGACCGCGTCGCCGCCACCGGGCAGCGTCCGGCTCAGCCACAGGCTCATCTCGTGGATGCACGGCCAGGCCGGGCGGAGGCGGCTGGCGAGGGCCACGGCGTCGCCCACGTGGTCGCCGTGGCCGTGGGTCACGAGCAGCAGGTCGCAGCGCTGGACGGACTCCGCCGAGCGCGGACTCAAGGGATTGCCGAACCACGGGTCGATGAGGACGATCTTGTCGCCCGGCGTGCGGACCTCCACGCAGGCATGGCCGTACCAGGTGAACGTCGTGTCGCGATCGATGGCCAACTCGGCACCTCCTCCGGCCCATCGTAGTCCGACGCCGGTACACTCGGTGGGTGCCGTCCACGCAGATCGCCCAGAACATCGCGTTCGTGAATTGGACCGTCCTGACGGGCCTGGCGGTCGGCAGTTACGGGGCGGCGGTCGTGCTCCGGCGACGGACCGCGGCAACCGGCGGCTACCTGGGGTTCCTGGCCGGCAGTGCGTTGGTCCTAGGCTTCCTGGCGTGGCTGTCCGATGGGGGACTGCCGAGCGCGCTCGTGGATTCACCGGTGACGGACGACCCGGCCTGGGCCGGCCCGCGCGCGGCCGCGCTGCTGGTCTTCACCATCCTCGTGGGCGTGGGCCTGATCGTCCGCCGCATCCGCCCGGCCGCGGGCGCCTGGCTCGAACTCGCGGCCCTCGGCGCGGGCGTCGTCGTCCTGGTCTTCGCTGCGAAGTCGTGGGGCGGCACGACCGTGCTGGGCGTGGGTGGGCTCCTGGTCCAGTTCGTCGTCATCGCGGCCTCCGCCGGGGGCGTGTTCGCGGCGATGATCCTCGGGCACTGGTACCTGGTCACCCCGAAGCTCCCGGAGGCGCCGCTCATCCGGCTGTCGCGCGGCCTGCTGGCCGTCATCGCGCTGCAGATCGTCCTGTTCTGGATCTGGGTGGCGACGGACGCGGGTCCGGCCGCGGGTGCCCCGTTCTCGTCGCTCAGCGGCCAGTGGGCCCTGTTCGTGTGGCTGCGCCTGATCGTCGGCCTCATCTTCCCCCTGATCGTGTCGTGGGCAGCCGTGCAGACGGCCCGGACCCGCTCGATGGAGTCCGCGACCGGGCTCCACTACATCAACGTCGGCACGATCCTTGCCGGGACGATCGTGGCCGCCGGACTCTATTTCGGTGCCGGCCTGCTGGTATGAGGGAGACATGAGCAAGAGCGATCGCACCTGGAGCCCCACCCCGACGGATCTCGACTGGATCGACTCGATCTCGTCGCCGGTCATCCCCGCCCTGGCCGCCATCGAAGCCGCCGCCGAGCCGCTCGGCGTGCCGATCGTCGATCGCGACGCGGGCCGGACCCTCTCGATCCTGGCCGCGGGCCGGCGCCGGATCGTCGAGTTCGGGACGGCCTACGGCTACTCGACGCTTTGGATGGCGCTCGGCCAGCCCGCCGACGGCACGATCGTGACGCTCGATCCGGACCGGGAACGGACCGACCTCGCACGCGGCTGGTGGCGCGAGGCCGGCATCGCCGACGAGCGGATCGTCGTCGTGAACCGGCCGGCGCTCGAGGCCTTCGAGGCGGGCGACCCGGCCCTCGCCGGACCGTTCGACCTCGTCTTCATCGATGCGCTCAAGCCCGAATACGCCGCCTACGTCGAGGCGGTCGCGGATCGGCTCGTGCCCGGCGCGCTCATCGTCGCGGACAACGTCCTGTGGAGTGGTCGCGTCTCGGGCGTCCGTCCCGCCGCGGCGGACGACGAGAGCACGAACGCCCTTCGAGCCTTCGACCGCGCGATGCTGGCCGATCCGCGCATGACCGCGACGATCCTGCCGGTCGGCGACGGCCTGCTGATCGCCACCTGGCACGGTTGAGCGCGGCGACGGCGATGCGGATCCGGGTCCGCCTGTTCGCCTTCCAGCGTGAGCTGGTGGGGGAGCGGCACGTGACGCTCGAGGTCGCCTATGGCGCCACGGTCGCGGACGGCTGGGACGCCCTGGTCGAACGGTATCCGGCGCTGGCGCCGGGTCGGGCGTCCGTCCGGTTCGCGCGCAACGGCGACTACGCGGACCCGATCGACCGACTTGCGGACGGCGACGAGCTGGCGGTCATCCCGCCGGTGTCGGGCGGTTCTGGGGATGCGGAAGGCGGCGGCGGCAACGACGGTTCGAGCGAAGGCGAGCCGGACGCCGCGCGACGCATCGTCGAGCTGCGCGAGACGCCCTTCGGCACCGAGATCCTCGGTGAGCTCGCCGACCGCCTCGCCACGGACGGCGACGGCGCGATCGTCGGGTTCCTCGGCCGGACCCGGGCCACGCCGGGCACGCCCGCTCCGGGCCAGGAGACCGAGGCCGCCCGACACGCCGGCCGCAGTGTCGATGCGCTCGAA
>Ga0302323_100003467_pt1 | contig 12803 bp, 10 predicted proteins | sample Fen_T0_3_FD_201950 | JGI IMG/M metagenome (GOLD analysis project Ga0302323, IMG submission 201950) | Peat permafrost microbial communities from Stordalen Mire near Abisko, Sweden - Fen_T0_3 | ecosystem: Environmental > Terrestrial > Soil > Wetlands > Permafrost | place: Sweden: Abisko... | reverse complement strand
CCTGTAAATGTGGGCTGATGCGGAACAACATTTGGATGAATTACCAGCGGATTTGTTATCACTCCAGTAGTATTGTCAAAGTCCATAATTTGCACCGCATCATTATCAAATGCGTGGCAGGCCACTAATTTATTTCCTTTGCCTGAAAATTTTAAAGTTCCTATTGAATTATTGATTTGCCCGTTTATTACCAGCCCTGTATGACTAATCACGGGTGAACTCAGGCCGCTTGCTGTGAGTAAATAAGCATGGTACTCGTCGGTATTCCATTTCGGAATTACTATCCAAACATCTCTGTTATTGCAATGTCTTATGGCAGCAAGTTTTTCAAGAACAGTATCTTCCAGTATTATATTTTTTACAACAATATCTCCAAAGCCTCCATCGGCCTTCATATCAATAATATTATAGGCAAATACCGGCACTTCCTCCCTGGCAGATCCGATGGTAAATAAATAATACATGCTATCGTTGCCTGGCATCGGCACAATTACTGCATTATTTGTACTGCTTAAATCCCCTGATAATCCGGCCCCGTTGGGCATGGTAAGCTGTTTTCTGTTCTGCACAATTTTGCCATTAGTATAAAAAAGCAATTTTCCGTTGTTATCGCTCATTGCTGCCGATCCTTCCTGCGAATTTGCCGTTCCATCACTTAAAACCCTTGGTGGTGTTTGATTAAAATCAAGACCAACACGGTTTCCAAAGTACCAGATATTGGTTTGTTTTTGCGCAAAAACAAAAAGCGTACTTATTAAAAAGGAAATTATGAAAATATATTTTTTCAAAAAATGGATGTGTTTATTTTAGACCGAGTAATACTGTTGCATAAGCCTTCAGGCCTTCTTCCCGGCCTATAAAACCCATTTGCTCTGTAGTTGTTGCTTTAACTGATACATCATCAATACTAATATGAACTATGTCAGCAATAGTTTGCTGCATTTGCGGAACATAGGACTTTATTTTAGGTGCCTGAAGGCAAAGTGTACTGTCAATATTAATCACTTTATAACCTTTTGCCGCTATTAGTTCAGCAGATCTTCTTAGCAAAATTTTACTATCTATATTTTTTAGAGAAACGTCGGTATCCGGGAAATGAAATCCAATATCGCCCAGTGCAAGAGCACCTAACATTGCATCGCAAATTGCATGCAACAAAACATCTGCATCGCTATGGCCCAAAGCCCCTTTTGTATGCGGTATCTTCACTCCTCCTATCCATAAATCCCTCCCTGGTACTAACTGGTGATAATCAACACCTGAGCCAATTCTATATGCCATCGCTTTTTGTTATTATGTAAATATCCGCATTTTTGGTTGATTATTAAAACAAAAAAGCGTTCCGTGTTTACGGAACGCTTTTAACTTGAAAAGATCTTTATTATTTAGCTCCCCCCATGTCAAACACTAAACCAAAACGATAAGTGTTAGATAAAGGGATACGACTTGTTCCACTTCCTGTAGGAAATACATAAGAGAAATTTAAGCCAGCAATGCTGTATTTAATACCTGCACCAACTGTGAAATATCTTCTGTTTCCTTTGTTTTTATTTTCGTAAAAATAACCTGCTCTGAAACCAAATTGGTTATTGTACCAGTATTCAGCACCAACTGCAACATTAACTTCCTGAATTTCTTCGCTTATTCCACCACCTTCACCGAAAGATTTGATCCAGCTGCTGGGAACACTGTAACTACGATAGGCATTTAAACTTGGTGTACCTGGATAGCCTGAAGAATCTAATTTAGCAGTAGGAACCAATAATTTATTAAAATCTGCAGCAAAGGTAATTTTGTTAGACTCGTCAAATACTTTTGTATAAGCCAAGCCTACACCAAGATTTGCAGGGATATAATCTTTTTGAGTTGCGTCGCTTGAGTAAGAGATTTTAGAACCCAGGTTACTTAAAGTTAAACCCCAGTTTAAACCCTGGCCGTTTTCTTTAGCGCCATGATGGTATAAATGCAAATCACCAGCAACAGAAGAACCAGCTTTATAATTTTGCCCTCCAAAGTTACCACTCGCAAGGTTTGAATTGATATAGCGGATAGCAATACCTAAGCCTAATTTTTTTGATAATTTTCTTGAATAACCTAAATCAACCGCAAATTCTTTTGGATTGTATTGTTGAAGATCGTTACCCTGAGCATCAGTAAACTGAATGCTTCCTAATTTAAAATATCTTAATGAAGCAGAAATGGCCTGGTTATCGCTGATTTTATAGTACCCTGCCAAAGATGCTAAGAAAACATCATTAACAGATAAATCCCTCAACCATGGAGTATAGTTAATAGCAATACCAGCTTTACTTGTGGAAAATGGGGTTCTGGCTATGTTAGCAAAAGCTGAGTTAGCATCAGGTGCAGTTGCAATACCTACATCTCCCATACCACCACTGCGGGCATCAGGTGAAATACGTAAAAACGGAACAGCAGATGTTACAACGTTTATTTTGTTAGTCTGGGCATAAGATACAGTTATTGTTCCTCCCAGTAACATAACTAAGGCAGTTAGTTTCAAAGTTACTTTTTTCATGCGTTTTGATTTGTCTTGGTTAGGTAGACTTACCTCTATAAGCGTTAAGTTTAATGGTTGTATTATGTTGTAAAAATAATAGTTTTATTGAAATGAACAACTAAATTATAAAATCTTGTTAAAAAAAACTAAAAAAAGTATGAATTTCAAAGATAATGGCTTTTTTTTTGAGAACAATACCTCAAAGTGGTAATATCCCCTGTTTTAAGCTGAAATTATGCTAAAAATTCTTTTTATCTGCATTATAACGTTGTGTGACGCAGTTTATTGCAGTTTGGCTTGTTGCAGTTAATCTTTGGCACAGGTCAAAAATAAGGTTTTATGCAATCATCAGCAAGATAAAAAAAAATCACACCAGATTTTATTCTTATGCGAAATTAACAATTCAATAATTAATAATCGTTTACTCCTTGTTGTGTGCAAGTTTATAACACTTGTTTATATTCTCCAAAAAAATAAAAAAGAATTTTATGGATGGTAAAAAAATACTACTTCTCATCGCAGCAGGTTATATTTTTCAACTCCCGTTGAATGCAGATTCTTATGAAACCTTTTATCACAAAGAGTTTTAGCGAAATTAAGGCCCATGTTATCCTTCTGTTTACACTTTTTTATTCCACGATGATAAAAAATACTTTTCTTTTGGCAGGTAAAGTAGTTGTACCGTATTTCGTAAAACTGCCTGATCTGTAAAATCCGAACGGTCTGCCAATTTCTGCCATTGCCGGTAAATAAACCGATAAAATATTAAAATGGGCTGCGCCGTTTTATTTGTTGATTTTAACCAGGTTTAAATATTGTGAGTTTAGCTAAATACTTCGGTAAGTAACGCATTAACAATTTAACTTTAAAAAAAGGAAGGGAAATAGTTCAAATTCAGCTAAAGTCTTTATATTCGCAACTTGTAGAACCTCATATACAATAATAAAGAAAACCCTTCGTTAAACAAGACAATAAACGAATGAACATGACTAAATTACTTTCTGGTAAAAATGCTATGATCCTGATAATAGCAGCAATTTCTTTAAGTGCCTGTAAAAAGGGCGGGCTTTTGGGAAAAAAACAAAGCAAGTCATCAGCTACAGGCTGGAACTATGATGACAAAAACATGGGTAATTTTCATGTTTCTAAGATTAAGTACCCTAAAGCAGGACCGGGATTGGTTTTTGTTCAGGGTGGTTCGTTTGTAATGGGTGCTAAGGATGAAGATGTTATGGGCGATTGGAATAACGTTCCCCGCCGTATCACTGTTCCTTCATTTTTTATTGATGAAACCGAGGTTGCCAATGTTCACTATCGTGAATATTTATATTGGCTTGAGAATACATTTTCTGGTGACACAAATATTCTCAACAAAGCACTGCCAGATACTTTGGTTTGGCGTGAAGAGTTGGCATACAACGAACCTTATGTTGAGTATTATTTCCGTTTCCCTTCTTATAACTACTATCCTGTTGTTGGTGTAAACTGGCGCCAGGCACATGATTTTTGTATCTGGAGAACTGATAGGGTGAATGAGTTGAAGTTACGTGAATCGGGTTACCTTAAAAAAGATGCTATTAAAAAAGAAATGAAAGGTTCTGGTGCTGATGGTTCTTTCAACACAGAAACTTATTTAATGTCTCCGGACATGATACAGGGTAAAGGGAAACCTAAATCCAAGAGTGCTCCTAAAGATGTTAATGGTAAACCAAGAGCAACCTTACGCATGGAGGACGGTATTTTGAATATGGGTTATCGCTTGCCAACTGAAGCCGAGTGGGAATATGCTGCTTATGGCATGTTGTCTCAGAATCCAAGCCCCCGCAGTAAAGAGAAAAAAAGTGGTGAAGAATTATTTTCGAACCAACAGATATATTCATGGAGCAACAATCCAAATGGTTTACGTGACAACCGTCGTGGAAGCTGGCAGGGTAAATTTTTAGCAAACTTTAAGAGAGGTAGTGGTGATAACATGGGTATTGCCGGCGGTTTGAATGACCGTGCTGCTATACCAGGCAATGTAAAATCTTTTTACCCCAATGCATTTGGTTTATATAATATGAGCGGTAACGTAAGCGAGTGGGTTGGTGATGTATACAGGCCAATGACTTCTCAGGATGCAGAAGACTTTAACTACTTCCGTGGTAATAAATTCCAGAAATATTATAAAAACTCGGGGGGAGAATATGAAAGAGACAGCATGGGCCGCCTGAAAAAAGTTGATATCTCTGACGAAGATGTAAAAAACCGTACAAATTACCAGAAGAACGACGTGATCAATTACCTTGATGGTGATTCATCCAGTGGTGTATACTATGGTTACGGCGTTTCATCATTGATCAATGATTCTTCAAGGGTTATTAAAGGAGGAAGCTGGAACGACAGGCCATATTGGTTATCGCCGGGAACCCGCAGGTTTATGCAGGAAACACAATCAGCCAGTACTGTTGGGTTCCGTTGTGCCCAAACTTACTTAGGCCCACCTGAAGGAACAGGATTTAAAGAGGGGAATATTTTTGGCAAACGCAAGCAAAATTCCCGTAAGAAAAAGAAATAAGATTTCTGAAAAAATATTAAAAAGCCTTCCAAAAACGGAAGGCTTTTTTAATGCACGTATTTAACAGTTCTGCTTTAATTTTGAATAATGCAGATAACCGATTTATATCAATTATACCTCCGGCACCCGTCAATACAAACAGATACCAGAAAGATCAGGAAAGATGACCTGTTTTTTGCCTTAAAGGGTCCTAATTTTAACGGTAACCAGTTTGCCAAAGAAGCTCTGGCCAAAGGTGCAGCCTATGCCATAATAGATGAATTACCTGAAAATATTGATGAGAAAATTATACATGTGCATGATGTTTTAACCGCTTTACAGGATCTGGCATTGCATCACAGGAGCCAGTTTCTATTTTCAACATCCGGAAAACAAATACCTTTTATTGCAGTTACAGGCAGCAATGGTAAAACCACTTCCAAAGAATTAATTCACGCTGTATTATCATCTTCCTTTAAAACTTATACTACCGAAGGCAACCTCAATAACCATATCGGCATTCCATTAACCATTTTAAAAATAAAACAGGGCGCCGAAATTGCCATTATTGAAATGGGTGCCAATCATCAAAAAGAAATTGAAGCTTATTGTGTATACACGATGCCCACGCATGGTGTAATTACAAACTGCGGTAAAGCCCATTTAGAGGGTTTTGGTGGCGAGGAAGGGGTTCGTAAGGGCAAAGGCGAGTTATACGATTATTTAAGGTGTAATAGCGGTACAGCCTTTGTAATGTGGGACTATGATTACTTACAGGAGATGAGTAAGGGCATCTCAAAACGCGTTACTTACGGCACAAAAAATGCTGATGTTACCGGTATTGTAAAATCCAGTTCAGGATTATTGGAAGTTTCAATAACTGCAGGAGCCGATATCAGTTCTATTAAAACAAATCTTGTAGGAGAATATAACCTCCCCAATGTTTTACTGGCAGTTGCCATTGGCAAATATTTTAAAATACCTGATGAGAAAATAAGACTGGCCCTGGAAAACTATATCCCGTCAAACAGCCGCAGCCAGTTGATAGAAAAAGACAGCAACAAAATTATCCTGGATGCCTATAATGCAAACCCTACCAGCATGAAAGCCGCCATTGAAAATTTTGCAAAAATGGAAGGATCGGATAAAGTACTGATGCTTGGTGGCATGATGGAATTGGGACCGGAAAGCCTTCATGAACATCAGAACTTAATTGAGCTTATAAACAAATACAAATGGAAAAATGTGGTTTTGGTTGGAGGAGATTTCAGCAAACTAACCCATCCTTTTATCTTTTTTGAGAACTCATTGCAGGCAGCAGGATGGTACAAAGGCCAAAAAATTAGCAATGCCAACATTTTGATAAAAGGTTCACGTAGCACTTCTATGGAAAAAGTATTGGAATGAATTTGAGATTGCAGATATTACAACGTAGATTTGCAGCCCTTTAAAGGAGACTTGTCCGAGTGGTTGAAGGAGCACGCCTGGAAAGTGTGTATAGGGGAAACTCTATCAAGGGTTCGAATCCCTTAGTCTCCGCTTTAATATTTTCAGCGTTTAATTTCCGAAAATATTTTTTCAGCGTTTGCTGTTGTTACAGCAGCAACCTCTTCGGTTGATACATTTTTTATTATCGCCAGTTTTTCAACAATAAATTTTAAGTAGCTGCTTTCATTACGCTTCCCCCTGAAAGGCACGGGTGTTAAATATGGAGCATCTGTTTCTAAAACCATATACTCAAGATCAACTTGCTCCAGCACTTCAGCCAGGCCCGACTTTTTATAAGTAAGTACCCCTCCTATTCCCAGGTAAAACCCAGCATCAATAATTTCCTTTGCATTTTCCACGGTTCCTCCAAAACAGTGAAAGATCCCCTTGATCCCTTTTGATTTATATTCTTTAACCACATCAATACTTTCCTGCATGGCTTCACGGGTATGAATAACAATAGGTAAATTATACTGCAAAGCCAGCTCAATCTGCATCCTGAAAGCTTCGTACTGCTGCTTAACAAAGGTTTTGTCCCAATGAAAATCGAGGCCTATTTCCCCAACTGCAGCAAATCTTCTTTTTGAAAGCCAGTTCCTGACTATATTCAGTTCTTCCAGAAAATTTTCCTTTACGTAGCATGGGTGCAGCCCCATCATAGCAATACATTTACCGGGAAATTTATTTTCCAGCAAAAACATGTTTTCAATTTCGGAGCTGTCAATTGCGGGTAAATAAAACCTGTTCACTGTTTCAGCCTCTGCCCTTTTAATTACCTCCGTAATGTCATTTTTAAATTCATCCAGGTATAAATGGCAATGTGTGTCGATGATCATATTTTGTATTTGCCCTGCAAAAATGCCTAAAATTAATTTAACGGATTCCTTAAACTGTGTTTTCGGCCGGTTGCTAATTTACTGACCGTTCTACCTACCTAATTACCAGATTATGGAAATAATAATTACAGCAACCAGGTCATCAGTTATATTAAGGGAGCGTCTTATATAAGCAGCCTTAAAAAAACTGTTAAAAAAATTGTTGCTAATTTAACAACAACAATGTACTTTAGCGACAGTTTTCATAGGGTACGGATTAAAAACGGGCCAGGGTTTCTACCCCGGCCCAATTTTTTTTGTGGAATTTTACCTTGCAAAAAGTCATTATTTTTAAACGATTTTTTCAAACCGATACCCTTTTTCAGAAAAATATTTTAACACCAGTGGTAAAGAATATTTCAGCCTGTCATAAGCCTTCTCACTATCATGAAATACTATTACAGAGCCACTTTCAGCATTATTAATTACATTTTTGCAACATTGTTCGGGAGTAATGTTCACATCAAAATCGCCACTTAATACACTCCACATCACTATCTTAAAAGGATTCTCTCCATTGCGCAATTGTTTGTGCTGCGTGGCTGTAATTCTGCCGTATGGAGGCCTGAACAAATCGGAATCAATACAACTTGCTGCCTCAGCAATATTTTGTAAATATTCAGCATTGGGGGTTTTCCAGCCATTTAAATGGTTGTGCGTATGATTGCCAACAGCATGTCCTTCATTTAAAATACGATTAAATACCAACAGGTTTTCCACCACATTCCTGCCAATACAAAAGAAGGTTGCCCTGGCATCATATTTTCTGAGTTCATCTAAAACAAATGGAGTTACTATGGGATGAGGGCCATCATCAAAGCTGAGATATATCGTTTTGGGGGCCTTGGTTATCTCCCATATGCTGGCGCTGAAAAATTTCTTAACCCAGCCTGGCGTTTTTGCAATGTAAAACATAGTTTAAAAGTAGATACAAATGTCAGGAATATAATGGTACCCTCGTGATTGTTTTGAGTTAAAAAGTAAAGGCCATCTCTTTTGAGATGGCCTTTACAAATAAAATTATATTATTAATAAGGTATGATGTAGGTACGTACTACGTTGTTTACGTTTGTCCATACTATTTTCATATAAAATGTACCGCTGGGGCAGGTTACAGGGTTTCCTGCAGAATCCAGTCCAAATGTAACAACTACATTAGCTAAGAGCCTGCTGTGTGTTACCTGGCCGCTTACAAGCCTCCAGTTGCAATCTTCACGTATAACCATTGGCTGAGTAATAGCGGTGATGAAATCATTACCAAAACGGTTGGTTCCCCATTCTGATACTCCGGTAACAGTGCCCTCAGTATGAGTACCAATTGTTGTAATTACAACGCCATTATTATAAGTGAATGTACGTTTTTTAGCTATTTGCCATGTACGCTGTGTGCTATTGTCGAATGTTACTGTAACACCAGTACTGGTTATTGTATGTACAATGGTTCCAAGGCTTGATAAATCCCTTAAGCGGCCACCGGATACATTTGTAGCCAGGATAGTTCCGTTAACCACAATGCTTTTCCCATCGCTTATTCTTGTAATCCTCAGGTTCTGCACATTTGCAGTTACAACAGCTCCTGCATCTTTCCAATGCTGGGTTAAAGGCATTGTAAGCTGTATAACTCCGGTACGGGTACGTGTATTGGCGCAATTTGGACCACTAAAAGTGATTGTAATCCTTCTTAAGCCGCCGGCAGAATCTAAAACTGCTGTTGCATTACAGGGAATGCCGGTAATACCATCGGTGGAACCCACAATACCGTTAAAGGCAGTATAATTGTCAATAGTAACGTTCATTGCGTCTGCAATCTCATCTGTACCGTTGGCAACAGTAGATTGATCGTCGGAATGTGTTACCAGATCTGTGTTGGTATCTGTGCCAGTCTTGTCTTTTTTGCAGCTTAAAAAGCTAACTGACAGTGCCAAAGCTGCCATCAGTACAAATTGAATTTTAATTTTCATGATTTTTGATTTTAATTTTTTTAACTTTTTTTTGGGTGGAATGTTGGATATAGATTGTAAATAAATAAGAAGGTTTAATCCACAGCCCATTTTTTTTAATCCTCAATAGAAATGTAACACAATTAAACGCATTTTACGCCAGGAAATTGCACCAGATACAATACATAAATATATAATAAGTATACCCCCTATTACTACTAAACTTATATTTGTACTTATATGAGTAAAGTAAGAGTAAGATTTGCCCCCAGCCCAACAGGCGGGTTACATTTAGGTGGCGTACGCACTGTTTTATACAATTATTTATTTGCCAAAAAGCAAGGAGGCGATTTTATTGTACGTATTGAAGACACGGACCAAACCCGATTTGTGGCAGGTGCCGAGGATTATATTTTTAACTGCCTGAAATGGTGTGGCATGGAACCGGATGAAAGCCCTTTGCACGGCGGCCCATTTGCTCCTTACAGGCAAAGCGAAAGAAAAGCATCTTACCGGAAATATGCCGAACAGCTGATTGATGGCGGATTTGCATATTATGCATTTGACACGCCCGAAGAGCTTGAAAAAATGCGGAATGATTTTAAAACTGCCGAAAATCCATCACCACAATATGATGGAAAGGTAAGGATGCAGATGAAGAATTCATTAACCTTACCGGCTGATGAGGTAAAGAAATTACTGGACGAAGGAGCCCGTCATGTTGTTCGAATAAAAATGCCGGCAGGTGAAACCATTGCGTTTACGGATATGATCCATCATGAAGTAAGTTTTGATTCTTCATTGGTGGATGATAAGGTTTTGCTGAAAGCTGACGGCATGCCTACGTATCACCTGGCTGTGGTAGTAGATGATTATTTAATGGAGATAACCCATGCTTTCCGCGGTGAAGAATGGCTGAGCAGCGCCCCCGTGCATGTTTTACTTTGGAAGTATCTTTTTGGGTTAGATAAAATGCCGCAATGGGCACATCTTCCTTTGATAATGGGCCCGAGTGGAAAGCTTAGTAAACGTGATGGCGCTAAATATGGTTTCCCGGTATTTGCCATGAACTGGACCGACCCCAAAACAAATGAATTTACCGAAGGGTTTAAAGAAAAAGGATTTTTGCCCGAAGCATTCATAAACTTACTGGCTGTATTGGGCTGGAATGATGGAACTGAGCAGGAGCTATACAGCATGGAAGAACTGATTGCCAGTTTTAGTATGGATCGTGTACATGCAGCCGGGGCCAAATTTGATTTTGAAAAAGCAAAATGGTTCAACCAGGAATGGATAAAGAAATTGCCGGTTAGCAATTACCAGGCAAGAGTAAAAGAAATTTTTGAAACGAAAGGTATTGTGATCAGTGATGACAAACATTTCGCTAAAATACTTGAACTGGTAAAGGAACGTTGCACTTTATTGCCGGACTTTTTCGACCAGGCTGTATTCTTTTATAAGGCGCCTTTTGTGTATGATGAAGCATCGGTAAAACCCAAATGGGACCAGGGCAAACAGGATTTTTTCAGTGAATTAATATCCAGGTATAATAATCTTGCTGACTGGGGCCTGAATTCAATAGAAACTGAATTTAAAAACCTGGCAACAGAAAAAAACATCAAAGTGGGCGAATTACAGATGATTATGCGAATTATTCTCGTTGGATCCAAAATGGGACCTGCTGTATTTGCTATTGCAGATACAATTGGTAAACCTGAAACAATAAACAGAATAGAAAAGGCCTTAGCCATTTTTTCTCAGTTTTAAACCTGTGCAGGTAAAAATAGTCTATCATAAAATTCAAATAATGAAACAACTGCTTTCATCCATTGTAATCCTTAGTTTTATTGCCTGCAATAAATCATCGACAGATCCCCTGACCCCAATTGTTCCTCCTGTGGTGGTGGATAGTTTTACAGTGACAGTAAACAACGGCTATGGCGCAGGCAAATACAAAGTTGGCGACACAGTAGATATTTTCAGTATTGCCTACGGCGATAATCAACAGTTTGACAAATGGAGTGGAGATATTTCTCTTTTACAGGCATTTGAAGAATGGCATAGCTGGTTCATTATGCCCAACCGCAATGTTTCTTTTACCGGCAGCCTAAAGACCATTACGCCGGTTACCTTAAATTTTGAAATGATCAGGGGCCGTGACAGGATGAAGCCTGTATATTCTTATTTCCCCGCAGGGCACAAAGGATTTGTTTACCTGTTGCATGGCACTGGCGGCACTGCACAAAATACAGCCACCAGTTATGAGTTTAAACAATTAATAAAAGACCTGGTTACAGACAATTTTGGCGTTATTATTACCGAAGCAGAAGAAGCTACCACAGGTGTTGACGCAAATGCCGATGGTAAATTAAGATGGCTTGTATCTCCTGCCGATTCTGTAAGCAATATTGATTATGCCAATATCAAGATCATCACCGATACTTTTTACAATCGTGGTGTAACCAACCGCAGTAAACTTCGATATTCTGCCGGGATGAGCAATGGCGGCAATTACTCCGCCTATCTTTCGGCCTATTACAAATACAAAGCGGCCATCAGTTATTGTGCACCGGCAGGAGCTGTTGCGTTAACAACATTAACACCGCTTCAGTTTTGCATGGCACGATTTGATAACAACGAAAACGTAGGTCCTACAGGCAATGCCAATGCATTAAGCAATTCACAACTTATTACCAGCCGGGGTGTTTGCAGTAAATATCTTATTAAAGAACGGTCGCCTTTATACCCGGAGCGTTTTGCAAGAAGAGGCGATATAACACTCGCCAAATCTGCTGCCGTATTTAATGAACTGAAGGCTAAGGGCTATCTAACCAATAAAAATTATTTCATTGGTTTTTCTGATGCGTTGGTAACTACATACCAGGCGAACCCAACAGCCTTTCCTGAGCTTAACAGTTTAACGGTGTTACAAAAACTCTATGTTGTTGAGCAGATAGATCTTTCTGTATCTGACCACCAGATGTACAGCGATTACAACAAGGCTACCCTTAAGTTTTTAAATACGCAGTGCCTGTAATAAATCTGTTACTCTTCCGGGGCCGAATACCATTTGCGGTATAATTTTTTAAACAGTGGTTGTATTAAAATCAGTAAAATAACCGACCCGGCTATTTCGGCAATTAAATAATAAAGTGATAATCTTTCTGCAGATATCCGCTCTTCATTTATATTATAGGCATACCTGTACCGCCTTGCCCATATAAGCGTTACAAATATTAATGGTATAAAAGGCGTCATAAATAAAAAGAGGTTCAATCCGATTCCCTGTATTGCTTTTCGTGTTTCTATTTTATAAATTGACAAAGCCAGGATAGCAAAAACTGCATAATACAAAATCATAAAAGAAAATAAGGTACTGGGTTCGTCTTCATAATTAAACACCAATATCAAACCCGAAATGATCGAAAGTAAAACAGCCGTTAATA
>Ga0302323_100003464_pt1 | contig 12809 bp, 10 predicted proteins | sample Fen_T0_3_FD_201950 | JGI IMG/M metagenome (GOLD analysis project Ga0302323, IMG submission 201950) | Peat permafrost microbial communities from Stordalen Mire near Abisko, Sweden - Fen_T0_3 | ecosystem: Environmental > Terrestrial > Soil > Wetlands > Permafrost | place: Sweden: Abisko... | reverse complement strand
TTCGTCGCGCTCGACGACTTCGGCCTTGATGCGGCAGGCCGCGGCGATGGCGCGCTCGATCTCAATGTGGTCCCAGCCGACCAAACGCGCCGGCGCATTCGCGAGTGAAGCGAAGAGCGTGCGGTCGCCGATAATGGCGGACTTCAGCACCTCGTAGGCGCCGCTCTGACGCTCGCGCGGCGATAGCGTTTGGAGGAACACCGGGTCGATGACGACCGCGCGCGGCTGATGGAACGCGCCGATCAGGTTCTTGGCGAGCGGGTGATTGACGCCGACCTTGCCGCCGACGGAGCTATCGACCATCGAGAGCAGCGTCGTCGGGATGGGGATCCAGTCCACGCCGCGCATGTACGTCGCGGCCGCCATGCCGGCCAGGTCGCCGACGACGCCTCCCCCAACCGCAACCACCAGCCCATCCCGCGCCATGCCCGACGCAAGAAACCGGTCGTGCAGCATGTTCAGCGAGGTGCGTGACTTGTGGCGTTCGCCGTCAGGCACGACGATGGTCTCGACTCGGCCCACCTTGCGTAGCACACGCCCGACGCGGCGGCCGTAGAGCTTCCAGACGCGCTGGCCGGAGACTACCGCGATCCGGCGGCCCGTGAACGGCGCGAGCAGCTCAGGCAAGAGCTCGGTCAGCCCATGCCCAATACTGATCGAATAGCGGCGCTCGCCGAGCTCGACCGGAATCTCGATCATACCGAACGCGAGCATACCATGAGCGTTCGCGGGGCAGAGTGATCCCCCGCACTCGTAGAAAGGGCAGGGTGTCGTGGCCCGGCGCTAGCTCATCGCAGCCAACCAGGCAGCGCGCCAGCGCGTCGGCTGCGCTCCTCGAACTCGGCTTCGGCAGCCTGGATCTCCGCCTCGACGTCAGCCAGGCGACCTGCGAGCGGCGCCACGGACGCCACGGACGCGGTGCTGCGTCTGCGGCTGCCGAACTCGCGTTCGCGCTCGTGCGCTCGCTCGCTTATCTGGCGCCTGAGGCTTGCCGCGGTCCTCTTCAGTCGCCCGATCTTCTGACGGTGACGGAGGCTCTCGCGGCGCCAATAGCTCTCTGGGGCCGTCTCGTCCGTATCGAAGCGGTTGTGTCTTGAGAGTGCCGGGGACGCCGCGTGGGCCGGACCAGGCACGACTGCCGGCACGGAGAGCACGCCTGTTTCGCCGCGGCGCGGGTGAACGCGTCTGAGGTCCTCCTCCGTGTAGAGGGGGACTGCACGCCTCCGCGTCGGCTCGGCTCCGGACAGACACATACAGTCAAGCAGGGCCACTGCGATGATCACGTCTTGACCTTTCCGGGAGAGGGGTGCGAGGAGGTCGGGCGCGCGGTGCCCGCGAGGCATTGAAAGCGTAGCGTCTGTTTGGCCGCAGGTCAAGGTGATACCATCTCTTCTTCCGTCGGCCCTTGGGAGGCCAGGACTTGGAGATCGTCCACACCGACTTTCTGGTCATCGGTACTGGCGTGGCCGGGCTGCGCGCAGCGCTCGAGCTCGCGCGTCACGGCTCGGTCTTGGTCGTCACAAAGGACCAGCCGGCCGAGAGTAACAGCGCCTACGCCCAGGGCGGCGTGGCCGTGGCGCTCGCCGAGGACGACGATCCGGGCCTGCATTTCGAGGACACACTCCGCGCAGGCGCCGGTATCGTGACGCCCGAAGCGGCGCGCATCCTGGTGGATGAGGGGCTGGAACGCGTGCGCGAGCTGGTGGCCTGGGGTGCGCGCTTCGACCGCGAAGCTGGGCGCATGCAGTTTACGCGCGAGGCGGCCCATTCTCGCAACCGCGTGCTTCACGCCCTGGGAGATGCCACGGGCTGGGAGATGGTGCGTGCGTTGCTCGGCAAAGTGCAGGCGACGCCGGCCATCCGCGTGCGCGCGTTCTCCTGCGCCCTCGACCTGATCGTGGCGGACGGCCGGGTGTGGGGCTGTCGCTTCCTGACCATTGACGATGCACCCGGTGAGCTGGCCGTGCTGGCGCGCGCGACCCTATTGGCCACGGGTGGCGCCGGGCAGGCCTTTTCCGAGACCACGAATCCAGCGGTGACCACCGGCGATGGCATCGCTATGGCCGGGCGTGCGGGCGCTGCCTTGGCCGACCTGGAATTCTTCCAGTTTCATCCCACGGCACTCGCTATCGGCGGAGAGGCCCGCTTCCTCATCTCCGAAGCCGTGCGCGGCGAGGGCGCGCGTTTGCTCAACGCCCACGGGGAGCGCTTCACCGACGAGCTGGCGGCCCGCGATCTGGTGGCGCGCGACATCTTTCGCGAGTACCGCGCGGGGCGCGGCCCGGTCACCCTTGACCTGCGGCACCTGAACGCGCAGCACGTGCGCGTGCGCTTCCCCCGCATCGCCGCGACCTGTCGCCGTCATGGCCTCAAGCTCACCAAGGACCTGATCCCTGTGACGCCTGCGGCGCACTATCTGATGGGCGGCGTGGCCACGGACTTCGAGGGGCGCACAAGCCTGCCCGGGCTCTATGCCGCCGGTGAGGCTGCTGCGACCGGCGTTCACGGAGCCAATCGCTTGGCGAGCAACTCCATGCTCGAGGGCCTAGTGTTCGGTGCGCGTGCGGGCGTGGCGATGCAGAGTGACGACGCGCCGGCGAGCGTCGCCGAGACTCTTGCCGAGCGGCGTTGGGCAGCGGACGTGCGCGACCAGAGAATCCCTGTCGAGCTGCTGCGTCGGCGAACCTGGGAGGCTGTCGGGCTGGCGCGCGATGCGGACGAGCTGCGCGGCTTCCTGGCGTGGCTGCAAGAGTGGTCGCGCTCCTCCGTGGAAGAGGCGAGCCGGGCAGGAATCGAGGCGCGCAACCTCGTCGATTTCGCGACGGCCATGGCGCGTTGCGCGCTCTTCCGCGAGGAGAGTCGCGGGGCGCACTTCCGGCGTGATTTTGCGTCGCCCCACGACGAGCGTTTCCTTGGGCACACGCTGCTCGACGCGCGCGGTCTGCGCGTGGTCGGCCTGGATGCGCCGCTGGTGCGGAGACCGGCGTGACCACCGACCTCGCCCTGTTCCCGCTGTACGAGTACTGGTGGTTCTACGCCGCGTTCACGGCCCTGGTCTTGGCGCTCTTGGCCGTCGATCTGGGCGTCTTTCATCGCAAGGCGCACGTCGTGTCCGTGCGTGAGGCGGCCGGCTGGAGCGTGATGTGGATCGCCCTGGCGCTGCTCTTCAACCTCTTTGCCTACCACTTCATGACGGGTCGTCTGGCCGCCGATCCGCGGCTGACCAGCCTGGCCGGATTTGACGCCGAAAAGGCGGCCCACCGGGCAGCGCTCGAGTTCCTGGCAGGCTACGTCATGGAGTACTCGCTGTCGGTCGACAACATCTTCGTCTTCGTCATCGTGCTCAGCTACTTCCGCGTGCCGTCCCAGCTTCAGCATCGCGTGCTGTTCTTCGGCATCCTGGGCGCGCTCGTGTTCCGGGGTCTGTTCATCGCTGCCGGCGCAGCGCTCATGCGTTTCAGCGTCGTGGTGCTGCTCTTCGGGCTCTTCCTGATGTACACCGGGGTCAAGGTCATGTTTGCACCAGAGAAGGGCGTGAGTCCCGAGGAGAACGCCGTCATCAGGGTCTTTCGGCGTCTGGTGCCGGTCACGCGAGAGCTCCACGGCCGGCGCTTCTTCGTCGTGGTGGGGCGTCGCTTGCACGCCACGCCGCTCTTCATCGCCCTTCTCTTCCTGGAGTTGACCGACGTCGTCTTTGCCGTCGACTCTGTCCCGGCCATCTTCGGCCTGACGCGCGAGCCTCTGATCGTCTTCACGTCGAACATCTTCGCGATACTCGGCCTGCGCTCCATGTACTTCATGCTGGCCGGCGCGATCGACAAGTTCCACATGCTCAAGTACGGCCTGGGGCTGGTGCTGATCTTTGTCGGCTTGAAGATGGCTTGGCTCAACAACGCCTTCTCAGGCCATTTTCCGATCGAGGTCTCGCTCGGCATCATCGTCGGCGTGATCGGGATCTCAATTGCCCTCTCGCTCATATTTCCGGCGCCGCGTAAGGAGTCATAGATGAACGACGAAAAGCAGCCGACGCTGAAGGACATCACACCCAGATCGCAGGACTACAGCCAGTGGTACCTGGACGTCGTTCTCAAAGCAGAGCTCGCCGACTACGGACCGGTCAAGGGCTGCATGGTGATCCGGCCCTACGGGTACGCCATCTGGGAAGCGATCCAGGCCGAGATGGATCGCCGCATCAAAGCCACCGGGGCGGTCAACGCCTACTTCCCGCTCCTCATCCCGAAGAGCTTTCTCGAAAGGGAAAAGGAGCATGTGGAAGGCTTCTCGCCCGAGTGCGCCTGGGTGACGGTCGGCGGCGGCGAGGAGCTCGAGGAGCCGCTGGCCATCCGCCCGACGTCGGAAGCGATGATCTGCTCGATGTACGCGAAGTGGGTCAAGTCCTGGCGCGACCTGCCGATCCTGATCAACCAGTGGTGCAACATCGTGCGCTGGGAGAAGGTCACGCGGCCGTTCCTGCGCACGACAGAGTTCCTCTGGCAGGAGGGTCACACGCTGCACGCCACCGAGGCTGAGGGCGAGGAGCGTACCCTCATGATGCTCGACGTCTACCGCACCTTCGCTGAAGAGATGCTCGCCATGCCAGTCCTGCATGGGCCGAAGTCGGAGCGCGAGAAGTTCGCGGGCGCCAAGACCACCTATGCGATCGAGGCGCTGATGGGTGACGGCAAGGCGCTTCAGGCGGGTACGAGCCACAACCTCGGGCAGCAGTTCGCCAAGGCCTATGGCATCGAGTTCCTCGATCAGAGTATGCAGCGGGCGGTCCCATGGTCGACCTCGTGGGGCGTTACCACGCGGCTGATCGGTGGCGCGGTCATGACGCATGGCGACGACTCAGGCCTGATCCTTCCGCCGCGCGTGGCGCCGATCCAGGTCGTGATCGTGCCCATACCACCGCGCAAGGGAGACTGGAACGTCGAGATCTTGCCCAAGGCGCGTGAGGTGCTGGCGATGCTACGCGCGGCCGGCATTCGCGCGCACCTTGACGATCGCGACACGCAGCAGCCTGGCTTCAAGTACGCGGACTGGGAGATGCGCGGCGTACCGGTGCGCCTCGAGATCGGGCCGAAGGACGTCGAGAAGCAGCAGGTCGTGCTCGTGCGGCGCGACAATCGTGCCAAGTCCTTTGTGCCACTGGCAGGCTTGGCCGCTGCAGCCTCGGAGCTTTTGATCGCCCTGCAGGTCGACCTGCTTGCACGCGCGCGCCGTTTCGTCGAGGACAACACCACGCGCGTGAAGTCCTATGAGGAGTTCAAGGCCGTCATGGCAGACAAGCGCGGTTTTCTGGTGGCGGACTGGTGTCGGGACGGCGACTGCGAGGCGGCCATCAAGGATGAGACCAAGGCCACCGTGCGCGTGATCCCTCAAGGCGGGCCGGCGGAGCCGGGCGTCTGCGTGCGTTGCGGCCGACCCTCACAAAGACCGGCCTATTTCGCCCAAGCCTACTGAGGCGGCGCCGCCTTGGCCCGGCGGACGGCAGGCGACGGGGCAAAGCCGTGGAGGCAGGCGCTGCGTCGGCTCGGGGGCTGCGGCGCGAAGGCCGCGTCGGCGCTGAGTGCGCTCGCCTGGTCAGCCGTGGCGTGTGAGGCGCGTTCGATGGCGGAGTTCGAGGCGCAGCTGGCTGCCGCGCGAGACGCGATGGTGCGAGACACGATCTCGGTCCGCGGCGTGCGCGATGAACGCACCCTGGCCGCCATGCGCAAGGTGCCGCGCGACCGGTTCGTTGCCGCTGAGCTCCAGAGTCAGGCCTACGCGGACCATCCGCTGCCGATCGGTCACGGACAGACCATCTCGCAGCCCTACATCGTCGCTTTCATGACCGAAGCTCTAGGACTCAAGGGCGGCGAAGTCGTGCTCGACGTCGGCACGGGCTGCGGTTACCAGGCCGCGGTCCTGGCCGAGATCGCGGACCGCGTCTACACGATGGAGATCGTCACAGCCCTGGTCGGGGACGCGCGTGAGCGCTTTGGGCGTCTCGGCTACGGCAACGTCGAGGTCCGCGCCGGTGACGGATTCCGGGGCTGGCCGGAGGTCGCGCCCTTCGACGGGATCCTGGTCAGTGCTGCTGCGCCCCGGGTGCCTGAGCCGCTCAAGGCCCAGCTCAAAGACGGCGGCCGCCTGGTGTTGCCGGTCGGGGCGGAAGAGCAGGAGCTGGTCGTCGTCACGCGTCGGGGGGACCGCTTCGAGCAACGGCCGCTGCTCCCGGTGCGTTTCGTACCGATGACCGGAGAGGTGCGTCGCTGAGGTCTCGACGGCTCACGGACGCGGTCTTCACCACCTGACCGGCGGAAAGTCAGCTCCGGGTTGGCCGAACAGAAAGCCCTGGAGGAGCTCGCAGCCCAAACCGGCCAGCGTGCTGGACTCCGCAGCGGTCTCCACCCCTTCGGCCACTAGCTGAATGCCGAGATCCCGGCACAGCGTGGCCATGGAGCGGATCACCGTCTGCTTGGTTGGGTGAGCGTCCACGTCGCGAATGAGCGACATGTCGATTTTGACAACGTCGGGCTCGATCTGCGTGAGCGCGCCCAAGCCGGCGTAGCCGGCCCCGAGGTCATCCAGGGCCAGACGGAAACCCAGCGACTTGAGCGCCGCGACCTTTCCGTGAATGTCTGGGATCGTCTCGAGCGACGCGCGCTCCGTCACCTCGATCACGATGCGCGCAGCCACGCGGGAGAGAGGGCCGCTCGGCGAGTAGAGCTGCTCGTCATTCAGGTTGAGAGGATGGACGTTGACGAATACCAGCACGTCGGAGGGCGCGCGTGGCAGGGCCTCGGCCACCTTGCGGCGGATGTCCAGTCCTAGCTCTGCGACGCGCCCCAGGCGCTCAGCGGCGCGGAAGAGGTCGGTCGGCATCGACAGCGTGGGTTCGTCGGATCGGACGAGCGCCTCGTACGCAAACACCGTGCGCCGGCTGGGTGCGACGATCGGCTGAAAGGCCATCCATAGCGTCTGCAGCGCGCGATCGAAGCGTGGCTCAAGGCTGGCGCGATCACCGAGGGACCAGTAGCCTTGCCCGCGGAGATCGAGCGACTGGCGTTTTAGGCGGGCGAAGTCGTGCAGCCGTGCCGCGCGACGCACGGTCTCCTCCAGCTCATTGGCAGTGACCGGCTTGCACAGGTAGCGGAACGCGCCTTCCTCGACCGCGCGCACGGCGGTCTCCAGAGCCGGGTTGCCGGTGCTGAGAATCACCGGCACGTCGAGGTCGAAATCGCGCACCGATCGCAGGAACTGGATGCCGTCCATGCCGGGCATGGCGATATCGCTCAGGATCACGTCGTAGGATTTTGTGCCGAGGCGCTCGATGGCGCGAAAGCCATCGGTCGCGGCGTCGACCGCGAAACCGTGCTCGGCGAGGATCTCCGTGTAGACCGCCAGCACGTCGGGGTCATCGTCCACCACCAGCACGCGGGTGGCGCGCGGCTGATCGACCCCGCTGCTCGAATCGCCTGGTGTCGAGCGCGTCGGATCGGATCCCTGGGACATGTTCACCCGCGCAGAACTGTTGCCTGAAAGCGAGTCTAACACAGGGACCCTTGCCGGGCGGCTCGTGGCCATGCCGAGCCTTGGCGGATGCACGCGAATCACGCATAATGCGTCGCATAGCCTGAAGCGGCGCCGGGCAGCACGCCCTGGCGCGGCGGGACTAGACTGGTACTTGAGCGTTGGTGCGCTGCGCGGGCACCTCACGTGGGTCTTTGGGACACGTGCAAATCAGGCCCTTCGGGGCCCCGGCTGGGTCGAGTGGGAGGAGATCATGGGCGAGACAGCCAAGCTGATCGTGGGCGGCAAGGAATACGAGCTGCCAGTGATCGTGGGAACAGAGGGCGAGCGAGCCATCGAGATCAGCAAGCTGCGCGACATCGCCGGCGTGATCACGCTCGACCCGGCGCTCATGAGCAGCGGCTCGTGTAAGAGCTCCATCACCTTCATTGACGGGGAGAAGGGCATTCTGCGCTATCGCGGAATCCCCATCGAGGAGTTCGCCATCGGTGAGCCGAACTTCATCGAGGCCGCATACCTGCTGATCTTCGGCAAGCTGCCCAACGACTCCGCGTACGAGGATTTCTCCGGTCGGCTGACGAGCAACGCCCTGCTGCACGAGGCCATGCGCCACCACTTCGAGGGCTTTCCGATCGACGCCCCACCCATGGCTATTCTTTCGGCGACGCTCAACACGCTCTCGTGCTTCCACGTGGAGTTCCTGAAGGGACTCGACGACCCTGAAGTGTTCGTCGAAGCTGCCGCGCGCCTGATCAGCAAGGTGCGCACGATCGCCGCCTTCACGTACCGCAAATCGCGTGGGCTGCCGTTCATGTACCCGGATCCGAAGCTGCGCTACTGCGCGAACTTCTTGCACATGATGTTCTCCGCGCCTTACAAGCAGTACGAGGTCAAGCAGGTCATCGAGGACGCCCTGAACTTGCTGCTGATCCTGCACGCCGATCACGAGCAGAACTGCTCGACGTCTACGGTGCGTCTGGTGGGGTCGAGTCGCGCCAACCTGTTCGCTTCGTGCTCGGCCGCAGTGGGCGCGCTCTGGGGCCCGCTGCACGGCGGCGCCAACGTCGAAGTGCTCGAGATGCTCGATCGCATCCATGCCGGCGGCCTGACTCCCGCGCAGTGTGTGGAGAAGGCTAAGGACAAGAAGGATCCGTTCAAGCTCTTCGGCTTCGGCCACCGGGTCTATAAGAACTTCGACCCCCGCGCCAAGATCCTGAAAGACGCGTGCGACAAGGTGCTGCAGGCTCTGGGTCGCCGCGATCCACTTCTGGACATTGCCCGCGGCCTGGAGGAGCTGGCGCTCAAGGATCCCTATTTCGTCGAACGCAAGCTCTACCCCAACGTCGATTTCTACAGCGGCATCCTGCTGCGCGCGATGGGCATTCCCACCAGCATGTTTACCGTGATGTTCGCCATCGGCCGCCTGCCGGGTTGGATCGCACAGTGGAAGGAGCAGCACGACGATCCGACCGCGAAGATCTGGCGCCCGCGACAGATCTACGTCGGACCGACGCTCACGCACTACGTGCCGATGCACGAACGGAAGTAGGCGCCGCCTTCGGACGTCTGCCCTCAGCGCTCCGCGATCGAGCACCCGGCGCCGCGGCTACTGCCCGGTGCTGGTCCCGCTCGCGGTCGACGCGACGAACGAGACCGACGAGCCGGCTGCCTCGAGGGCGCGCTCGAAGACGATGACGCTCTTGCGATAGTCGGCCAGGGCGCGCAGCTCCAGCACCTCTGCCAAAGCCATATCCCGCTGCTTCTGCGTGACAAGATAGTTCGTGGACATGCCCGCGGTGAACTTCTTGTCCTCGGCGTCCAGGCTCCTGGCCGCGAGCACACGCGCAGCTCCATTCGCGTCGACGCGCTTGTAGTTCGTCTCGACGGCCCGGGCGGCTGCGCGGACCTCGGCGGCGACCTGCAACTCGAGACGGCGCAGACTGGCCAGGGCCTGATCGCGCGAGATGCGCGAGCGCGCTGCCGCAGCGGAGGCGGAGCGGTTGAAGATCGGGAAGCTCACGTTGGCGCCGACCGTCCAGGTGGGGAAGTCACGGGCAAAGACCTGGTGCGTCGCGTCACTGTATCCGCCCGGGACGGTTCCGATCTGGGCCCCCGTCGTGGGATCGCGCAGGATCTGGTTGCCGCCGACGCCGCTCGCACCGTAGGAGGCCACGAGATCCACAGCGGGCAGCAGATTGTTGCGCGAGAGACGCAGCGCCGTGTCGAGGATCTCGATGTTCTTGCGCGCCGCGACCATGTCAGTGCGCTTCTCTATAGCGGTCGCGATGGCTGCATCCACGTCGATCTGTTTGGCTTCCGCGGTGGGGCGGTCGGTCGGCACGATGTGCAACGCCCACATCGTAGGCTCGTGTTGAGGGAAGATCTGCTCCTTGAGGTTGTCTTCGGCCTGCGTGACGGCGGCCTCTGCGACGATCACGTCCGCTTCGCGGCTGGCGGCTTCAGACTCGGCCTGCACGACGTCCAGGGGCGCCATGGTGCCGACCTTGACTTTGATCTGGTTCTCTCCGAGCAGTTTCTTGGCCAGGGACAGGCTCCCGCGCTGGGCCTGGAGGTTGTCGATGGCGTAGATCAGCTCGTAGTAGAGCTGCTTGACGTTGGCGACCGTAGCGACCACCGTCTGATGGAACTGCACCTCGGAGATCTCGCGGTTCTTCTTGGCAACGCGCAGCTGATAGCGTTGCTCGTCGATGCCGAGGTCGCGCAGCAACGGTTGCGTTACCCCGATCGACAGCGTCGATGAGTAGCGCGGATCGTAGATCTGCGAGGTGCTGTCCGAGGAGAAGCGGCTGTTGTTGAACGCCACCGTGACCTGGGCGCCCGTTGGAACGGCTTGGGCCAAGCCGAAGTTGAACTCCGCCTGCTTCCCTGTCGGCGTCGTGACGCCTTGAAAAGTGTTGCTCACAGGCTGTGTGCTCGAGGTGTCCGTCACGGTCGAGGTGAGGAGCGGATCGTAGGCACCCCGGGCCTGGCGCACAGCCTCAGCCGCGGCCTCGGGGGCAAAGCGTTGGACCGTTATGTCCACGTTGTTCTTGAGGGTGCGCTCGACAGCGTCGTCCAGGCGCAGCTCGAGGACCGGGGCTTCCTGCGCCTTCGCCGTCGCGACGCCGAGAGCCAGGGACACGACGGACACGGCTGCGACCAGCACTTGGTTTCTGAAGCTCATTTCGCTGCCTTTCCCACCTTCGAAGAGAGAGAGGGCCCCTGCCGCCCCGCCCGTGCGCGGCCGTATCGCCAGAAGCCGTCCCACGCCTTAGTAAACGATTGCCCGGTGCCGCAGGTTCCCGTTTTCTTACGCCGCGTGAAGGCGGCTCCGTTCGACGCCCAGACCCGACGAACCTATAATGCCACGGTTGGTGGGAGGTCGTCACATGAGGGTGCTGCTCTCGGAGTCGAAGATACAGGAGCGGGTCCGGGAGATGGCCCGGCAGATCACGCAAGACTATGCCGGGCGCGAGCCACATCTGGTGGGTGTGCTCAAGGGCGCCTGCCCGTTCATGACCGACCTCGCTCGACACATCGACCTCTCCCTGACGTTGGACTTCATCGCGGTCTCCTCCTACGGTGCGCTGACCAAGTCCTCGGGAGAGGTACGGCTGGTGAAGGACCTGGACCAGGGCCTGGACGGGCGCGACCTGTTGGTGGTCGAAGACATCGTCGACACAGGCCTGACGCTGAACTACCTCTTGCGCATGTTGCACGCCCGTGGACCGAAGAGCGTCAAGGTCGTGGCGCTGCTGTCAAAACCTGCGCGGCGCCTGGTGGACGTGCCGGTCGACTACCTGGGCTTCGATGTCGACGATCAGTTCGTCGTGGGTTACGGGTTGGACCACAACCAGCATTTCCGCAACCTAAGAGACATCAGGATCTACGGCAGCGAATGACCCCCGCTCCCGCCGCGGTGCAGACGGACGGATCGCTGGGCAAGCGACTGATCGTGAGCGCCGATGAGTTCGGCGGCTCGCCCGAGGTCAACCGCCGCGTGCTGGCGGCGCATCGTGACGGGATCCTCACCAGCGCTTCGCTGGCAGTGACCGGGGCAGCTGCGGCCGAGGCTGCGACACTCGCTCAAGAACACGCCACGCTCGACGTGGGTCTGCACGTCGCTCTCACGGGGGGCGCCCCTGCGCTGTCGGCCTTCGAGGTCCCGAGCCTGGTGGACGGCCAAGGCCGGCTCGCGGCGCAACCGTCCGGGCTGGCTGGCGCGCGGCCGCAGGAGATCCTCGACGAGATGCGGGCGCAGCACCGGCGTTTCCGCCAGCTCGTCGGCCGTCCGCCCACGCACCTCGACGTCAAGGGCGACGCGCACCTGCAGCGGCCGGTCTTCGAAGCATTGCTGACGCTGGCGTGGGAGATCGGCGTGCCTGTGCGCGGCGTGACGCCGGCCATGCGCCTGCGGCTGCGAAGCGAGGACCTGCGTACGATCGACCATTTTCTGGAACAACCGGCCGAAGGCGGCGTGGCGGCGCTGTGGCGCTTGCTCGACGGAATCGAGGATGGAGTCAGCGAGCTGCGCTGTGCTCCGTGCCGGGTCGCTCAGGGCGCGGCCCAAGCGGCCAACGCGCCGGGCGAGCCGGATTGGGGCGTACTGAGCGACGCGCAGGTGCGTGCGGCCATCGGGTCTCTGGGAATTCAGCTGATCGACTTCGGCCAACTCTGAGAGTACGCAGCGCGCCGGTCAATTCCTGGCCGGTGCGGTCTGAGCTTCCTGCGAGGCAGCTTGGATGATCGTGGCTAGGACGTCGGCGAGTGCCGCACGCGCCTTGGCCGTGGTGGCCAGGACCTCGGCGTGTGCCAGCGGTTTCTTGAGCACCCCCGCGGCCATGTTCGTGATGCAGGACAGTCCCAACACGCGTATCCCGCACTGGCGCGCGGCGATGACCTCAGGAACGGTGGACATGCCCACGATGTCCGCGCCCAGCGTGCGCGCCATGCGGATCTCTGCCGGCGTTTCGTAGGAAGGGCCGGCCAAGGCGAGATAGACGCCCTTGCGCACAGTCACGCCGGCCTTCCAGCAGGCCTTCTCGGCGATCTCGCGCAGGCGCGGGTCGTAGGCTTCGGTCATGTCAGGAAAACGCTGCCCGAGGGCCGGCTCGTGCGGCCCGGCCAGAGGGTTCGCGCCCATCAGGTTGATGTGATCCTCCAGAACGACCAGCTCGCCTGGCCGATAGTTCACGTTCACGCTGCCCGCTGCGTTGGTGACGATCAGGATACGTACGCCCAACTTGGCCAACACGCGCACCGGAAAGGCGAGTTCCTGTGGGCCGAAGCCCTCG
>Ga0302323_100003463_pt1 | contig 12814 bp, 10 predicted proteins | sample Fen_T0_3_FD_201950 | JGI IMG/M metagenome (GOLD analysis project Ga0302323, IMG submission 201950) | Peat permafrost microbial communities from Stordalen Mire near Abisko, Sweden - Fen_T0_3 | ecosystem: Environmental > Terrestrial > Soil > Wetlands > Permafrost | place: Sweden: Abisko... | reverse complement strand
CCGATCAGCGCCAGGCTCGTGTCCGAGAAGAGGCCCAGGTAGAAGCTGCCGTAGTAGAGCTGGTAGCCGACCACGCCGACGTTGTCGGTCGAGGCGCCCCAGCTCAGAGTGACCGTCATGCCGGAGGCATTCCAGGTCAGGGTGCTCGGCACCGACGGAGGCGTGATGTCCGGACCGCCGCCGCCACCCCCGCCCACCGTCGAGGTGGTCACGGTGACGCTGTTGCTCGGGGTGGAGTCATTGCCAGCCGCGTCACGCGCTACCACCGAGAAGGCGTAGGTCGTGCCCGCATTCAGGTTCCCGATCTGCGCGTAGGTCGAGGTCGTGGTGCCGACCACCGTGCCGTTGGAGTAGATCGTGTAACCAACGACGCCCTTGTTGTCGGTCGAGGCGTTCCAGGTCAGGGTCACCGAGGTGGGTCCGACATTGGAGACGCTCAGACCGCTCACCACGCTGGGGGGCACGGTGTCGGCGTCGGTGAGCGTCATGGCAGACGCCGCGTAGGAGGCGATGGAGGAGCCCGCCGCATCGACGGCCACCACGGTGTACGAGTAGGTCGTGCCGGCCGCGAGGCCCGAGTCCGTGAACGAGGTGCTGGTCAGGCCGCTCACGATGGTGGTGCCGCCGCGGAGGACGTTGTACGTCACCGAGCAGGAGCTCGGGGGGTTCACGCTCGCCCAGCTCACACGGATGGTGCTGGAGGACTGAGCGCTCGCGGTCACGCTACCGGGAGTGGAGGGGGCCGCGGTGCAGGTGTTCGGGTTGCCGCCACCACCACCACCGCCGCCGCCGCCGGAGTAGATGGTCGCTTCGCGAGAGGTGGTGCTGAGGCCATTGGCGCCGGTGATGATGCGGTTACCCCAGGAGGTGCGCTGGGAGGGATTGAAGCTGGTCACCATGTCCAGGTTGGCCACGTCCGAGCTGTTGCCGCTCCAAGACCAGCCGAGCCAGCCGATCTTGTTGGTCTGGCAGTAGGACATGACCGTGTCCTCGTCCACGTCGCCGTAGGAGTCGTAGTTGCCGAACTCGCCCACCGCGATGGGGAGCCCCTTGTTGAGGTAGGTCGAGAGGTAGCTCGTCACCTTGGTGCTGGTGCTGTACGTGCTGTACATGTGGACGCTGAAGAGCGTGTTACCCGTGGTGTCGGCCGAGTAGGTCGTCGATGCGTTGCTCTGCATGGTGAGGTCGGCGTCCTGACCCCATCCCGGTGCGTCCACCATGATCAGGTGCTGGAATCCGGCGGACCGGAGACGCCGGATGGCGTTGGCGGTATCGGTGATCCAGCCGGAGGTGTTGGCGTTGCCGTATGGCTCGTTGCCGATGTTGATGACGACGTAGTTCTCCTGCCCGGTCAGGACGCTCTGGATGCTGATCCAGTAGTCGACCGCCTGGGACAGCGTGGCCGCGCCGCTCTGCTCTGCGTAACCGGTGGTGTCGTGGACTTCGAGCACGCAGATCAACTTGTTGGTCTTGCAGAGGTTGATGACGTTGGCCACGTCGCTGGCGTTTTTGACGTTCCAGCGGACGCCGTTCGACAGAACGACGCGGACGGCATTGGCCCCAGCGGCCTTGATGTTGGCGAAGGAGCTGGTCTGGCTCGGGTACCAGGTGTGGGCGTGGCTGATTCCGCGAAGGACGAGCTCGTTGCCGTTCGACTCGTAGACACGCCCGTTCTTGATGCGAATCCCCACCGCGGCCTGGGACGGCAGGGCAGCGGCGAGGAGGATGAGCGCGAGCGCCGTATGCACCGCGCGCGAGAATGGGATCGACTGCTTCATTTCAGGTGCCTCCTGTGACGCGGACCCGCGATCGGACAACGATGTCATCCCGTCCCGAGCAGCGGGGGGAGGGAGGAACGTCATACGCCGAAGGCAACGTTGTCAACGACTCTGAGCGCGTCCCCCGGATTCCCCCGTCCGAGAGTTCTGCGGTTCGTAGCTCCGAGCGGCCCACGCCGCGGCCTCACGGTCGGTAAAGCCCGCGCTCCTCGATGTACCGCTGGACCCGCGCAGGCAGGAGGCCGCTCACGTCCCTGCCCTGGGCGAGCCGCTCGCGGATCTCGCTGCTCGAGATCCGGGGCAGCTCTGGCGCGCCCTCCGGGGCGTTTTCGAGGCCCTGGAACCCCTGCCGCCCCACCACGATGATCCGCGCCAGCTCCTGCACCCGGTCGAACCGGTACCAGCTCTTGGTCTGCGCGGCCACGTCTGCGCCGATCACCCAGGCGAAGCGAAGCTCGGGGTGCTTGGCGGTGAGGTGCTCCAGCAGCCTGGCCGTCTTGCCCACCAGCGGATCGTCGGCCAGCTCGGCCTCGGCCCCGCACACCGCCACGCCCCGCAGCGGCGCCGCGGCCAGCTCACACATCCGCGTCCGATCCTGAAACGACGCCAGCTCCTTGCCGAAGGGGTGCTGGAAGGCCGGCAACAGCCAGACCTCGGACACCCCCTGGGTGGCCAGCACCCAGTACGCCGCCATCAAGTGGGCCACGTGCGGCGGATTGAACGACCCGCCCAGCAGCGCGATCTCCCGCCCCGCCATCTACTTCACCGTCACCTTCCCACGGGCCGGCCCGGGCGCCGCCCGCTCCCGCCGCACCTCGGCGCCGCTGCTCGCCTCGTAGATCACCAGCTCCATGGCCTGCGCGTCCGGGTCGAGGTCGAGGAGCGCGAAGGTTGGCTGGCCGCCGCCAGGCCCGTGCAGCGCGCCGGGGGTCACGAAGGAGCGCGGCCCGATCTGCACCAGCGCCGCCTGGGCGGCGTTGCCGTGGAAGAGCACCGTGGCGTTGGCGATGTCGTCCCGGCTCAGATCCGCCTTGTCGTGCACCAGACAGCAGATCAGCGATCCGACCATCTCGAAGACCTTCCGCTGTGACTCGTCCCGCTTGTACTCGGGACAGGAGCGGCTCGCCACCCGGACGATCCGCCCGGCCAGCCGCTGCACCGGGTCGTGCAGGGGCCCGAGCTGATTGACCAGGGCGCCGGTCACGGCGTGCAGGAACTCCAGGCTCTCGTCGCCGGGTGGCGGCGTGGGCGTGGGGTTGCGCTTGCGCGCCAGCGCCAGGTCCACGTCCGTGTACCAGCCGCCCAGAAAGAAGATCCGCTCGGCCCCGGCCGCGTCGAGGCAGTCCAGGGCGAGCCCCAGTGCCCGGATGTCCCCCATGGAGTCGCTGGCGAGCCCGATCTTCACGGCCTGGTCCACCTTATCGCAATGCCCGTCAGGCGGGATAGTGCACGAAGTGTGCGCGTCGGCGCAGGAAGGCGCGCTCCTCTCCGGCCCAGGCGCCGACCATCTGGGAGAGCGCGGTCCCGGACTCGATCGCCTCGCGCTCGCGCGCCGATCCCGCCAGCAGGTCGAAGGCCGGGATCCCGCTCACGAACTCGTACGGCTCGGTGCGCCACGCGAACCGGGCCGGATCGAGCGCCCGCGCTGCCTGCACGCACGCCAGCCCGGTGCGGAAGGGGCGGAACCGGACGGAGTCGGTCACGTACAGCTCCGCACCGTGACAGCGCGCTCCGGCGTGCTTGTCCCAGGCCGGGACGAAGCGCACTGGGCGAAACGAGGTGCCGGGCAGCCGCTCCGCCTGGAGCGCCTCGACCAGCCGATCCGCGTCCAGCCAGGGGGCGCCGAAGACCTCGAACGGCCGCGTGGTGCCGCGCCCCTCGGACAGGTTGGTCCCCTCCAGCAGGCACATCCCGGGGTAGACCAGCGCCGTCTCCGGCGTGGGCATGTTGGGAGAGGGGAAGACCCAGGGCAGCCCGGTCTCGCGGAAGAGCTGCCCCCGCCGCCAGTTCCGGCAGGGGATCACCGTCAGGTCCAGCGTCAGCTTCCGCTCGGCCACGAAGAGCCGGGCCAGTTCACCTACCGTCATCCCGTGCCGGACCGCCAGGTCGTGCAGCCCGCAGAAGCTCTCGAACCCCGGGGCCAGCGCCGGCCCCTCCACGGCCAGCCCGCCGATCGGGTTGGGCCGATCGAGCACCACGAAGCCGACCCCGGCCTCGGCGGCCGCCTCCATGCAGAGCATCATCGTCGCCTGGTAGGTGTAGTAGCGGGTGCCCACGTCCTGGATGTCGAAGACCAGGAGGTCGAGGTCCCGAAGCTGCTCCGGCCTCGGGCGGAGCGACTCCCGCGTCGCGCCGTAGAGCGAGTAGGCAGGCAGTCCGGTTCGCCGGTCTCGCTCCTCGCCCACCGCCACCATGTACTGTGCGTCGCCGCGCACCCCGTGCTCCGGCCCGAAGAGCGCCGCCAGCCGGACGCCCCGGGCCGCGTGGAGCAGATCCGCGGCGTGGCGCAATCGCCGATCGACCGCGGTCGGGTTGCAGACCAGGCCGACGGCCGCGCCGCGCAGGGCCCGGAAGCGCTCCTCGACCAGCACGTCGAGGCCGCTCGCGACCGGCGCCGCGCTACCGGCCCGGGCGGAGCTTGAACGTGAACGAGTAACGGCCCGGCTTGTTCTGGGGGTAGGTGGCATCCCGGAGGTTCCAGTAGGCGCAGGCGCGGACCTGCTCGTCGTGAACCGAGTCCTCGACCGTGTCGACCGAGGAGGCCGCGCCCGCGGCGTCGACCGCGACCCGGAGGGTCAGGGTTCCGGCGAGGCCCGGCGACTGCTCGAGGCGGCTTCGGTAGGTGCGATCGATGAGCCCCTTCACCACGCGTTGAAGGTCGTCGATCTTCTTGCGCGAGACCGGCTCGATGCTGAGCTGCTTCTCCAAGGTCGCGCGCTCGGCGGCGGCGGCCCCGCCCGCTGCCCGGTACTCGGCCACGGCCGCGGCCACGTCGCCGCGCTGGACCAGCAAGCGCGCCAGCGCCGCGTGCGCGGGGGCGTCCTGCGGCTCCCGCGCGATCACCTGGCGCCAGGCGGCCTCGGCGCCGTCGGCGTCACCGGCGGCCTCGTCCAGTTCGGCCAGCCGACGCCAGCTCCCGGCCACCCCGGGCTCGAGCTGGTTGAGCCGCTCCAGCGCCCGCCGCTCAGCCCTGCGATCGTTGGCGAGGTGCGCCTGCTCGGCCACGGCGTGGAGCGTCTCGGCGTCCTCCCGCTGCGCCAGCGCCGCCTGCCACTGCTCCAGCGCCGCGCGCGCCTCTCCCCGATCGGCCAGGAGCTTGGCCAGGGTCACACGCCGCTCGCGGTCGCGCGGGCTCGACTCGACGGCGCGCGCCAGGAGCTCGGAGGCGCCCTTCTTGTCCCCGGCCTCCAGCGCCAGATCGGAGAGGAGCGCCAGCGCGGGGGGATCGCTGGGCGCTGCCGCGAGCGCGGCCTCCGCCTCCCGCCGAGCCCCGGCCGCGTCCCCGGACTGGCGCAGGATCCGCGCCAGTCCCACCCGGGCCTCGGGACACTGCGGGTCGGCCGCCAGGACCGCCTGGTAGTCGGCGCGCGCCTCGGGGAACCGCTGCCGCCGCTCCTGCGCCTCACCGCGCACGCGGAGCACGATCCAGCTCTTCGGCTCGGCGACCAGGGCCTTGGCGAACTCGGCGTCGGCCTGATCGAGGGTGTTCCAGTCGAGGTAGACGCGCGCCATGCCCACGTGGCCCAGGGCGGAACTCCCGAACTCCTTCGCCAGATCGTGAAATCCGTTCCAGGCGTCCTCGGTGCGTGGAGAGGCGTAGAGGGCCAGGAAGCGCGCCGCCACGTCGTTGGGCCGGGCCTCGGCCGCCGCCGTGCGCTCCTGCCGCTCCGCGCCAATCTGCCCTCGCCGCTCGGCCGCGTCGATGGCGGTCATGGCGCGGGAGACGGCCACCGGATCCATCCCGGGTCGCGCCTGGGCGGGCGCCTCGGCCCACGCCGGTGCGGCGGTGGCGGCCAGGGCCAGGTAGGCGAACAGCGAGGCGGTCTTCATGGGCGTCCTCCTCGAGCGGTCCGGATCGAGAGATTACACCGGATGTCTGGATTGGCGAAGGCGGGTCCCGTCAGCGCCCGTCTTCGAGCTCCTGGATGGCCGATCGGGCCAGGTCCCCTGCCCCACACCGGCCATCCGCCCCGAAGAACCGCTTCACCTGGTCCAGCGCGTCGCCGCCCTCGGCCTCGGGCTCCTCCTCGGCCAGGCCGCGGAGCGCCGGCAGGGCCCGGCTGCTGTGGGTATCGGCCAGCGCGCGGGCCGCCAGCCGCCGCACGTTGCAGTCCTTGGACTGGGCTTGCCGGCCGAGCTCGCGCAGGGCCGGACCGCTGCCGACCGCCGCCGCCTGCGAAAACAGCTGGAACGCCTCCCGCGCCGAGCCCCTGCCGCGCCGTGCCCGCTCCTGCTCCAACTTGCCCCTCAGGTACAGCACCTCGGGGTCCGAGTCCCCGTCGCTGCGCGCCAGGTCGTCGATCCGGTGCTTGGCCTCGGCCAGCTCGCCGTCGGCGATGAGCCGCTCGATGCGCGATCCGCGGAGCACCAGGACCAGCGCCACGGCCCCGATCAGTAGGACCACCGCGGCGGCGACCTGGACCCAGCGCCGGCTCAGCGCCGCGCGGAGCGGCCGGAGCTTCTCCACCGCCGCGTCGAGCTGGGTGGAGGGCGGCCCCGGATCGAGCGCCGCCGGGTCGGGCGCGGACAGCCCCTTCACCCGCGCCAGCCCCAGGTTCCCGTAAGGCGGCTGGGGCAGCGGCTCGAGAGCGCCCATGTGCAGGGCCGGCGTGGTGGTGGCCAGCTCGTAGCGACCTCGCGCCACGCGGTAGAGCCGGATGCGCTCGGGCAGGCCGCGGAGCTCCCGGTAGCCGATCTCCTCGGCCGGGATCTCCGCCTTGTTCATCACCAGATAGATCGCCTCGGTGAAGCAGATCTCGCCCGCCTCGGCCTCGGCCTCGACCCGCGCCGCGATGTTGACCGGCTCGCCGAAGACGTCGGTCGCGGAGAGGGAGCGCACCACCCGGACCTCCCCCATGTTGACCGCGATCCGGACCTCGATCCGGTCGTCCTCGGCCACCCGGCGGTTGTAGTCCCAGAGCCGGTCCTGGATCGCCATCCCGCAGAGCAGGCTGTTGGTGGGGGAGGAGAACACGACCAGGAAGGCATCTCCCATGGTCTTGATGCGCCGGCCGCCGAAGGCGCGCAGCACCGGCACCAGGAGCGCGTCGTGCCGGCGGAGCATCAGCGCGTTCTCCTCGCGCGTTTGACGGCTGGTCTTGGCGGTGAAGCCCTTGATGTCGGTGATCATCACCGCCAGGTTCTGCGTCTTCATGGTTGGCCTGCGAGATCGCATGGCAGGCGGGCGGGGTCAAGCTCCGGCGAGGAGTGCTCGAGGCCTGGAGAGCCCGTCCTGGGTGATCAGCGTGTCGGGCCGGGAGAGGCCGAAGACTCGGGAGACGCGGGACCCTGGGCCTGCGCGCCGCTGGCCACTCCGGAGGAGGACCGGGCGAGCCAGGCCATGCCACCTGCCAGGAGGAGCAGGCCGGCCGCGCAGGCCGCCGCCACCCAGCGACCGCGGAGGGGCCCCAGCTGCGCCGCGCGGCGGATGCGAGCGAACTCGATGTCGTTCCCCTCGGCCGGGCCCGTGGATCCCGGCCCGCGCGCGGCCGGCTTCCCGCCGGACCAGAGCGTCCGCCGGCGCGCCACGGTGAGGAGCCTCGGTCCGAAGTTCCCAGCCTCGGCGCCGCGCGGAAGCCGTCGAAAGGCGCGGACGAAGCTCTCTCGGACCACGCCCTGGATCGCCTCCGCTTCGAGGCTGGCCACGGTCGAGGCCACCGCGTGGACCCGCGGCCGGTAGCGGTCGTACAGCTCCCGCAGTGCGCGCGCGTCCCCGCGCTGCGCCCGGTCCACCAGCGCGGCCTCGTCCTGCGCGGGCCCCTGCGCTGCGCCCGCGGCACCGGCGAAATCGGAGGCCAACTTGGGCCGATTGGACGCCATCCCATGTCTATTATCGGGCGAGCAGCCCGGCGCCAGCCAGCGTGAGTCTGGCTTCAAGCCCGCGCCACGGTCCGGTAAAGTGAGAGGATCTCCCGGGCGACGCTGGGCCAGGCGTACAGGGCCGCGGTCTGCCGGCCCCGCTCCCCGTAGGACGCGGCTCGAACCGGCTCCCGGGCCAGGCGAACGATCGACCGCACCCAGGCCGTGGTGTCCTCCGGATCGACCAGCTCCCCCTCCCGACTGGGGTGGAGCAGCTCCCGGTGGCCGGGGAGGTCCGAGGCCACCACCGGCTTTCCGGCGGCCATGGCCTCCAGGATCGCGAGCCCGGCGTCCCCTGCCCGCGCCGGCACGCAGCAGATGTCGGCGGTCGCGTACCAATCCGGCCGACTCTCGAGCACCTCCCCCGCGAAGATCACGTCAGCGGCCAGGGCGGCCGGGACCATCGCCCGGTAGCGCGGCAAGAGCGGACCGCCGCCCACCACGATGAGCCGGGCGTCCACCTCGCGCCAGACCCGCTCGAAGGCGGCCAGCATCCGATCCAGGCCGGCGCGCGGCTCGGCCCTACCCACCCAGAGCAAGTTGACCTGCCCGTCGTCGTACCGGCGCAGTCGGCGACCCCGGCTGAACCGGTCGGCGTCCACGCCGTGGGGGATGACCTGGAAGTCGGCCTGGAGCTGCCCGCGCAGCGGCGCCAGCAAGGCGCGCGAGATGGCCACCGGGGCGTCGATCCGGTCGAGGTAGCGCTGCAGCGTGGGGCGAGCGAGCTGGAAGAGGAGCCCCGGCTCCAACCCATCGTGAAAGGTCCCGACCACCGGGCAGGTGGCGTAGTGCAGGGCCAGGAGGGGGAGCACCGGGCTGAGCGGTGAGTGAATGTGGAGAACGTCAAAGCGCTCTCGGGCCAGCACCTCCCGGAGCCGGCCGGCGAGCCCTGGTCCGCAGGCCAGCCGCCCCAGGCCGCGGCGGCCCAACATCGGGACGCTCCGGCCCAGCCGGATCACGTCCGGGCCGAAGCCGTCGAGTGGGCGGGAGGGCAGGTCCGGCATGGCGGTGGTCAGGATCTGGACGCGGTGACCGAGCCGCCGGGCCTCCCGGGCGAGGTGGTGGACGTGCTCGGGGAGGCTCCCCTCGCTCGGGTCGTTCATCTCGCTGACCATCCCGATCCGCATGCCGGTCCGATCAGCGCGGGATCGATCGCTGCGCTGGGTGAAACGGGATGATCCGCGCCTCCAGCTGGGCAGGCCGCAGCCGCCGGCCCAGCGGCGCCCGCCGTCGAAGGACGGGGAAGAGGGCCACCGCCGCCGCGATCTGGAGGATGGCGCCGACCAGCCGGAGCAGCACGGCGGTCAACAGGGCCTGGAGCAAGAGGAGCGCGCGGCTGCGGCGCGCGGCGACCGTGCCGGGTGCCGATGCCAGCCGAAGCCGGCCCCGCGCCAAGGATTGACCCGAGTGAGACACCGCATCGACCTCCGAACGGAAGCTAGGCACGGAGTCGGTCCGCGACCAGGCGATCGCCTGCGCCGGACGGCGGGTGCCTCGAACGAGGGCCAAGCCTGTCCCGGCGAGCAGAGCTCGGCCGGGGGCTGGCGCAGCTCCCCATCGAATTTCGCTTAGCTCGGCCCCAGCGGGCGCAGCCGGCGATCCGGGCGCTCGATCTCGCGGAGCCGCTGCTTCACCTTGGCGGCCTGCTTCTTCTTCCCGCGGCGATCGTAGAAGCGGGCCAGCGCAGCCAGCGGTCCGGTCTGCTCCGGCGCTGCGTCCGACGCGCTCAGCAGCTCGGCCTCCGCCGGCTTCAGCTTGCCCGCATTCTCGTAGAGCTCGGCCAGGTCCACCCGCGCCGACCAGTTCTGCGGCCGCGCCTTCCGGACCTGCTCCAGCTCGGCGATCGCCTCGCCCTCCCGGCGGAGCCGCGCCAGCACCCGCGCGCGGCGGCAGCGCAGGTCGGGGTCGTCGCGCAGGGCGAGCGCGCGCTCGTACGACTCGGCCGCTCCGCTGTCCTCGCGCTGGAGCTCCAGGAGGTTGCCGCGGATCTGGTAGAGGCGCGGGTTGTCGGCTCGGATCGCCTGAGCCTGCTCGAGCAGGGCCACCACGCCGTCCAGCTCCACACCGTCGCCGACCAGCAGCTCTGCCAGGTCGAGCCGCGGCAGGTCCCAGCTCGGATCAGCCGCCACCGCCGCTTCGAACGAGGTCCTGGCCTGCACCAGGTCACCCGCCTCTCGCGCGCTCCGAGCCTGCTCCAGCAGCTCCTGCGGCGTGCGGGTGGTGGGCTTCGTCTCCAGCGTCTGGGCGGCACAGGCGACCAGCAAGGCCGCGGCCGAGAGCACCATGTGTCGCATGGGCCGGCATTCTAGGCCGCCTCGCGCCGGCCCGCCATCGGCAGGAGGTGAACGACCCTGTGGCGCGCGGCTGCCGGAAGCGGTACGAAGGCAAAGGTCTGGCGCCATGGCGATCGATCGCACTCTCGAGGAGCTCGGCTGGCCCGAGGTGACCGCCGCGCTCGCGGCGCGCTGTCGCTTGCCCGCGGGCGGTCGCCTCGCCGCGGCGCTGCCGTTTTACGAGTCGGCTGCGGAGGTCCGCGAGGCGCTGGCCCGCGTCGATGAGGCGCGCGCGCTCGGCGAGATGCGGCTCTCGCTGCCCCTCGGCGACGTGGGCGACGTGGGGGAGCACGTCGATCGGGCGGGCAAGGGAGGGACGCTCGATCCCCTGGCCCTGCGCGCCTGCGCCGCCCTGCTCCGGGGCGCCGTGCGGACCCGCGCCTTCCTCTCCGAGCGGAGCTCCGATCGGCCGCGGCTCTGGGCGCTGGCGGAACCCCTCTCCAACTCCGCCTCGCTGGCCGATCGGATCGAGATCGCCATCGAGCCCTCGGGCGAGATCTCCGACCGCGCCAGCCCGGTCCTGGCCGGCTACCGCGACCGGGTGCGCGGGCTGCACCGGGTGCTCAAGACGCAGGTCGAGACCTACCTCTCCAACGAGGAGATGACCCGAAATTTACGGGACACCTACTTCACCATCCGCAATGATCGCTACGTGCTGCCGGTGCTCTCCAGCGCCCGCGCCGCCGTCCCGGGCATCGTCCACAACGCGTCTCAGTCGGGCCAGACGCTCTTCGTCGAGCCCGAGGGGATGGTGGAGCTGGGCAACGAGCTCTCCATCGCCAGCGCGATGGTGGCCGAGGAGGAGGAGCGGATCCTGCGCGAGCTCTCCGAGGGGGTGTCGGCCCGCGCAGGCGACCTGGCGCGTGACCTGGCGCTCCTCGCCCGACTCGATCTCCTGGAGGCCTCGGCCCGGCTCGCCTCCGACCTGGACGCCCACGCTCCGGAGGTGGCCACCCCGGCCGACGGCTTCGAGCTCCTCTCCTTGCGCCATCCGCTGCTGGTCCTGCAGGCCAAGAAGGTGGTGGCCAGCCACGTCCGGCTCGTCCCGCCGCAGCACGCACTGATCGTCTCTGGGCCCAACGGCGGCGGCAAGACGGTGGCCATCACCGCGGTCGGGCTGTCGGCCTGCATGCTGCGCGCCGGGCTCCCCATCCCGGCGGCCCAGGGCTCACGCCTGCCCTACTACCGCCAGGTCCGCGCCGCGATCGACGAGCGGGGCGACCTGTCCCAGGACCTCTCCACCTTCACCGCGCACCTGACCGCGGTGCGGGACATGGCGGCCGGCGCCGGACCGGGCTCGCTGGTGCTGGTGGACGAGATCGCGGCCGACACCGATCCGCGCGAGGGCGCTGCCCTGGCCTCGGCCATCCTGGAGGACCTGGTGGTGGGCGGCGCGCAGGTGCTGGTCACCACGCACCTGGACGAGCTCAAGGCGCTGGCGCTGGGCGATCCACGGTTCGGCAACGCGCGGGTCGGGTTCGACGCCGAGCGGCTGGTGCCGACCTACCAGGTCCACCTGGGCACCGCCGGCAGCTCGTCCGCGCTGGAGGTGGCGCGGCGGGTCGGGATCGCCGAGCGGATCGTGGAGCGCGCCCGGGCCGCGCTCACCGGGACCGGCGGCGCGCTGGGCAATGCTCTGGCCGCGCTGGAGTCGGAGCGGGCCGGGCTGGCCGCCGAGCGGCGCGGAGTGGAGTCCGAGCGGAACGCCGCGCGCGCTGCCGCCAGCGCTGCCCAGCAGCGTGAGGAGGCGGCCCGGCGCGCCGAGAAGGAGGCGGAGGCGCGGATCCGCGAGCAGCTCTCTGCCGAGATCGAGGCCGCCCGACGCCAGGTCTCGGCCCTCCTCACGCAGCTCCAGACCGCACCGACCGTCCGCAAGGCCAGCGAGGCGGCGGCCGAGCTAACCCACATGAGCGAGCGGACCGGGCGCGCCGCGGCAGCGGCCGAGACCCAGGCGCAGGCCGGCGCAGAGGCGTTGCCGAACGCCAGGCTGGCCCCCGGGATGAGGGTCCGCATCATCTCCTTGCGCCAGGACGGCGAGCTGATCGAGGCCAACGGCTCCGAGGCGCTGGTCCGCGTGGGCCCGCTCAAGGTCCGGCGGAAGCTCTCGGACCTGCTTGCACTCAAAGGAAAGGCCGCCCCTCCCCCGGGGATGGCGCGCGGGAAGAAGGCGCAGCTGGAGGCGGCCGCGGAGGCGCGGCCAGACGCGCCCAGGGGGCTGGAGCACCGGCTCGATGTGCGCGGGCTGCGGGTGGAGGAGCTGCTCCGGGAGGTCGATCGGTTCCTGGATCGGCACTACGCCGACGGCGACCCGCAGTGCGTGATCCTCCACGGCCATGGGACCGGCGCCCTCAAGGCGGCCCTGCGCGAGCACCTGGCCGCCTCGCCCTACGTGGGGCACTTCAGGCGCGGCGACGCGCACGAGGGCGGCGACGCGGTCACCATTTTGACCCTGCGTCGCTGAGCTTCACTCCCTGATGGGGCGGAGCGGCGACGCCAATTTCTCCCCGCCCCCGGTTTCATGGGATGCTCCCGGCCAACGGAGGGTCATTCATGCGTCCCGTGTGGGTCGCGGTGCTCGTCACCGCCTGGGCTCTTCCTCGCGTCGCGAGGTCCGAGGGATCGGTC
>Ga0302323_100003462_pt1 | contig 12814 bp, 10 predicted proteins | sample Fen_T0_3_FD_201950 | JGI IMG/M metagenome (GOLD analysis project Ga0302323, IMG submission 201950) | Peat permafrost microbial communities from Stordalen Mire near Abisko, Sweden - Fen_T0_3 | ecosystem: Environmental > Terrestrial > Soil > Wetlands > Permafrost | place: Sweden: Abisko... | reverse complement strand
CGGCTGGGAAAGAGCGTCGCGGTGAAGCTGCTCACCAGCAGGCTGGCCGCCAATCCCGAGGCCCTCACTCGCTTTCAGCGTGAAGCGACGGTAACCAACGGGCTTGGTCATCCGCACATCGTTCAGATGTTGGACTTCGCCACTACCGAGAAGGGCGAACCGTTTCTGGTGATGGAGCTTCTCGACGGTGAGGACCTGGAACATCGGTTGCGGCGCGTCGGCAGACTGCCTTTGGCGACGGTGGTTCAAATCGTCAAGCAGGTCACCTCGGCGCTGGTCGCCATGCACGCGAAAGGCGTGGTCCACCGTGACTTGAAACCCAGCAACATCTACTTGTTGCAAGCCGCGGGCGAGACCGACTTCGTGAAGGTGCTCGATTTCGGCGTGAGCAAGATTCGCACGGCAAACACCCGGCTTACCCGAACAGCATCCGTCATCGGGACACCGAACTACATGTCGCCCGAACAAGCGCGGGGACGCAGCGAGGAAATCGACGAGCGCACCGATCAATGGGCGCTCGCCTGCATCGCGTGGGAATGTCTGGCGGGACAGGCTCCGTTCGGCGGCGAAGAGGTGCCAGCAATTCTGTTTCAAATTGTCCACGAGCAGCCTCCATCGTTGGTATCGGCCGGGGTGCCCGCGCGCATAGAAGAGGTTCTTCTGCGGGCGCTCGCCAAGAACAAGCACGAACGCTTTGCCAACGTGAACGAGCTAGCAGATGCGCTCGCGGGCGCAATCGCTGGCACGGTGCAGGTTGCTCCGGTGCCGACCGCCCTGGCCCCACTGTCGATTCGGCGACGGCCGACGACTTTTACGCAGACCGCGGGAGAGCTGCGCGCCGAAGCCGAGCCGCATCCATCGCGGCGCAGGGTCATGGTGACGCTTGCCGTGACGGCGGCGGTCGTCGTGGCCCTGGGCCTGTCGTTGGTCCTTCGTTGGCGCTCGTCCCAGAAGACTGTCATGGCCAGCCCGACGCCCGTGGCTTCGCAAACTGCAATCACGACCTCGATGCCACCGCCGTCCGTGCAGGGACCCATTCGTCTCGATGATTCAGCGGGCGACTCGAGGCCGACCAAAGATGAAACCGCTTGGGTTCCTCCGGCGTCGAAGCCCTCGCCCAAGTCGGCAGTCCGTCCAGCCAAGAAGGAACCGCCGCGAAAGAAACCGGACGACGGAGATCAAGAACGATGGCGCGTAGAATGAGCTGGCGCGGGCGCTTGGTCGCCGTGGCCGTGGTTGTATCCATCCTCGACCTGTCCGGCCTGCCGGGGGGCAGCCAGCAAGCCCTGGCTGCGCGTCTGGACCGCAAGGACGAGTCAGAAGCCAAAGAGGCCACCCGCCTCTTCAAGCAAGGCAGCTACGAAGATGCGGCGCAGATCTTCGCCCGGTTGGCGGTCGACCATCCCGACATGGAGATCTTCGAGCGCAATCTCGGCGCGTGTTTCTATCACCTGCGCAAACCCGAGCCCGCTATTTCGAATCTGCGCCACTATCTGTCACGCAAGAAGAATCTCGCCGCCGATGACGAGGTTGCGGTCAATCGCTGGATCGACGAGATGGAGAAGCTGCGGGCGCAGTTGGATGCTGCGCAGGCGACAGGGGCTGCCGAATCGTCTGCACCGTCGGCGGTGGTTGCTTCGCGTGGAAGTGCGGAGACCTCCTCGACGAATGCGCCTCAGCCCGTCCCGCTGGGCTCGGCACCTTCGACGCTCGCCCCGCCGGCGCCGGAGGCCGCCCCCGCCGTGGATCTCAGCGCGCGTCCAGAAGCTGGCCATGACGATCGACCTTTCTACAAGGCGTGGTGGTTTTGGACCGCGGCGGGCGCCGTCGTGGTCGGGGGTACCCTCACGGCCATTCTGCTTGCCGGGCGTTCGAGCGATCCGTGTGCCGGCGCCAATCTTCCTTGTGTAGGAGCAAAGTAGCCATGCGCTGGATCCGTGCGTTCTCGCTGTTGCTCCTGGCCGTCGCTCCAGCGTGCAACAACCAAGACAACACCAAGATCGTCGTGGTGGTCTGGAGCGACCTGCCGGTTCCGTCGGCGCTGGACGGCGTCCACATCGAAATAGCGGGTCCCACCTCCACCGCCGCGAAGGACTTCGCGCTGACGGCCGGCAGTGAATCGGGTAAGACTCAACTTCCCGTCCAGCTTCAAGTGGTTCCCGCGGGTGCCAAGGACGAGTCGGTTATGGTCGAGGTCACGGGGAAGGTTGGTGCTTCGCCTGTCGTCACGCGAACTGCAAGCGTCCGCTTCGTGTCAGGCGAAGCGTTGAGGCTCGACATTTCTCTCGACGCTGCCTGCAGGGATGTCGTCTGTCCCGGCGGCTTCACTTGTTCGGGCGGCATCTGCAATCAGCCGATTCCCATCACGAGCCTGCCGCCGTACACGGGCAAGCCCGCAAGGCCCGATGCTGGTCACGGCTTGGACGGCGGGGTGCTCTTCGACGGTGGCACAGCGCTCTTCGACGTTGGCACAGTGATCGACGGTCGCTCTGTGGATCTGACAAGCGCAGACGCCGCGTCGACCGAGGCGGCAAGCGACCCGTCGGACGCGGGCAGGGATGGTACGCCGGATGTTCCTTCGATCTTCGAAGCTGGCGTGGCCGACGTCCCTGGTGCGCTGGCCGAGGGTGGCGGTGATGACAGAACCAGCACCGTCGACACGAATCTGGTCGACGCAGTCACGGTTCGTGACGCTTTCTTCGGTGAGCAGGACGGACCGGCAATGGACGCCGCCATCGTGCCTGTCTGTCAGGCCAACGCGACCCAGTGCTCGGGGAACGGCGTGCAGACGTGCGCCGGTGGGCAGTGGGGGGCGGCGGCTGTGGCTTGCGGTGCGAATCAAACATGCGCCTCGTCCGCGGGCTCTGCCGCATGCGCCTGCAAGACGGACCCAAAGTGCAGCGCGTCCGGTTTCAAGTGCGCCGATACTTCGACGCTGGTCAATTGCACCAAAGATAGTCAGGGCTGTCTGGTCGGTACGCCGACGCCCTGCCCGACGGGGTTGGTCTGCCAGTCACCGCCAGGTATCGGGGGAGCATGTCTGGACGTGAACCGAGCCAAGTGGCCGGTGCCCAACAGCCGTCCGGACGTGAGCGCCGGCGCACCCAATCTAGAAACGTATACGGCCAACGCGAACGGAACCGTGGCAGACAACGTGACTGGGCTGGTCTGGCAGCATGACGTGCCCACCACGACCTACGTCTGGGTCGACGCCGTCTCCTACTGCCAAACACTGGCGCTCGGCAGCCAGAGCGACTGGCATTTACCGTCACTCGTGGAACTGACGTCCATCGCGGACTTCAGCAAGTCCAATCCCAGTATCCAAAGTGTGTTCGGCACTACGCCCGTCGACTATTACTGGTCGTCGGTGGCTGTCAGCGGCGCGCCAGGCAGCGCGTGGGTTCTCGATTTTGCCGGCGGAAATACTCTGTTTACCGACGTTTCCAAGCCACATGCGGTTCGCTGTGTGCGCGGCAACAGTGCCAGCGACTCCGGTGGGCAGTATACAGTCGCAACCGGCACGGTGCTTGACAACAAGACCAAGCTCATTTGGCAACAGACTCTGTCAAGCACCCCGTACGCCTGGACGGATGCCAAGCAATACTGCGCGACGGGCCTTTTGGGCGGCGTCTGGCGGTTACCCACGGTCAAAGAGCTGCTGACCATCGTCGACTATTCCGTGGATGCGGCGCAGGCGACGCCGGCGCCGGTCATTGATGCGGTGGCGTTCCCGGCGACGCCACGACAGTTCTTCTGGTCCGCTTCGCAAGCCGCCGACGGTTCAGCGAAAGTGTGGGCAGTGAACTTCGGTTTTGGCGGCGCGGGGCCTCTGCCTACTTCTTCGGCGGCAGGTCAGCCAGCACCTCAGAACTTGGTCCGCTGTGTGATGAGCTCGCTGCAGGCGGCGCCCGCGTCGGTCAATTTTGGCTTCGTGCCTCCAAGCCAGTTGTCCTCTGTGCAAACGGTCGTCATCACCAACGCTCTCACAACCACTGCCACGGGCAAGCTCAAGGTCGGTCTTTCGGGAACCGGTGCCACTCAGGTCGTTCTGTCGGCGGACACTTGCACGGCATCCACGCTCGCGCCGGGCAAGACCTGCTCGCTGGCGGTGCAATACAAGCCGACAGACCTGACTGGCGTCGGTGGTTCCATCGACATCACCGATGGCACGGCCAGTGGCTCCGTCCCCATTCAAGGCACGGCGCAAAGTCCGTTCACGGTCAGCCCGACGACGTTAGACTTCGGCAGCGTTGATCGGAACCAAGCTCCGGTGACCAAGGACATCACGGTGACGCTGCTTGCGACCGCTACCACGGACACGGGCACTCTCACCGTGGCCAAGTCGGATGGCACGTCTCAGGATTTCGTGATCAGCGCGAATACTTGTACTGCGCCGCTGTCACCCTTTGCATCCACGTGCAAGGTCTCGGTAACCTTCGTTCCAAGCGGCTTCGGAACCGAGCAGTCCACGCTGATCGTGACCGCAGCGAAAGGCGGAACGGCGTCGGTGGCCTTGCAAGGCACGGGTATCGCGACCTACAGCAGGACCATCGCAGCCATGATGACCAGCTCTTGTACTGGATGCCACGCCACCACGGCTGGCGGCGCGACGATAGTCCCCGCGCTGGACAACTACGCGAGCGTTTCTGCCAACGCGACCACCACTTTGCAGGCCATGCAGGGCAAGCTTCTCATCATGCCCCCGCCGCCCGCGCAGCCCCTGGGGGCTGAGCAGATCGCGGCGTTCCAGGCCTGGCTCTCCGACGGAACGCCGAACAACTGATCGGCCGCTTGCCACGTGCGCGCCAGCACACGGACCTGGGCGGCCGGTCGACATTTGAACGCCGCCGTTCGCCCCTGGGGTGTACTCTTGCGCCATGAGGCAGCGATGAATAGTCGATCTTCACCTTGGTTCCTGGTGCTCATTGGAAGTGTCGGCGTAGCGGCAGTGGGATGGTCGGGTGCAAGGGCGGCTTCGGTGGCCCCGGCGGGCTGCACCGACTTCGACGGTGACGGCTACGGCATCGGGTGTTCGGCGGGCCAATCGGCTGATTGCAACGATCGCGACTCCGCCATTCATCCCGGGGCAGTCGAGATCTGCAACTTCAAAGACGACAATTGCAATGGCTTGGTGGACGAAGTGCCAGCCTGCATGGCGCCAGCCCTGGATGAAAGACCGGTCCACGTTCCCGCCGGCGCCTTTCTGATGGGCAGCGAGACGGGTGCCGCGGACGAGAAGCCTGTTCATCGAGTGACCGGCTCGGCGTTCGTCATGGATCGCTACGAGGTGACCAACGGACGCTACAGGGCGTGTGTACGCGCTGGGGCTTGCAGTGCGCCGTCGCTGACCAGCTCGACCCTGCGGCGGAGCTACTTCGACAATCCGGCATTTGCGGACTATCCGGTCATCTTTGTCTCGTGGTCCCAGGCGAGCGGATTCTGTGCATTCGCAGGCGGCCGATTGCCCACCGAGGCCGAGTGGGAGCGCGCCGCCGTCGGAACCGATGGGCCGCGTACATACCCGTGGGGGGAAAGCGCGCCCGACTGCTCGAAGGCGAACTTCGCCGGCTGTGTGGGTGACACCGATCGTGTCGGCCGACGTCTGGCGGGCCAGAGCCCCTACGGCGCTTTCGACATGGCCGGCAACGTCTGGGAATGGACGGCGGACTGGTACGACGCCCACTACTACGCCACGAGCCCGAGCCAGGATCCCGCAGGTCCCGAAGGCGGCGCGTTGAAGGTCATGCGCGGGGGGTGCTGGGTCAGCGGCGCAAGCTCGCTGCGCACCACCTGCCGCAAGCCGAACCTACCCAATTCGTGGGCCCCCAATGTCGGCTTCCGTTGCGTTTACCCGGAGGCACGGCCATGAAACCGCGTAAGGTCCGTCTGCTCGCGGGCTCGGTCGCCATGGTGACGCTGCTTGCTGGCGCCGCCGCGTTTCCATGTGGCGCTCCATTCGGCGGCGGCATCACGGTCGATCCACACCAGGACATCATCATCGCCTGGAAAGCTGGCGCCGAGACCTACGTGTTTCAACCCACCTTCTGTGGAACTGCCACGGATTTCGGGCTGCTTCTTCCCGTGCCCGCGAAGCTCTCGAATGAGCCGGCCTTGGCGGATCAAAAGGCGTTCGACGCAGCCATTGCTCTGTCCGAACCAGCGAAGCGAGAGGTCGTACAAAAGCAGGGCGTCGGTTGTGGTGGGAATGACGCCAGCTTGAGCGGAGGCAAAGGCGTCGTCGACGGACCTGCGGTGGTCGCGAGCGGTCGCGTGGGCTTTCTCGATTGGGTTCAGCTGAAGGCGGATACCGTGTCGTCGTTCACCGAATGGCTCACCACGAATGGCTATCCCTATGACGACAACGCGACGGCCGTGTTTGCCTACTACGTGTCGAAGGGATGGTACTTCCTGGCCTTTCGCATCAGCCAGAACGTGGCGCCGGGAGCCGGTACGATTTGCCAAGCCTTGGGACCGATTGCCCTTTCGTTCCCGACCTCGGCACCCGTCATTCCGTCTCGCATGGCCAACGCCGGCGGCCGCAGCGGCAGTGGCCTGTCGTGGCGGATCTTCGGCATCACCTCGGGCGGTACGCAGCTAACGTTTCCGAACGCGACCGACCAGTACAGCGGCTTGTGGTACTCGGGCGCGATCAAAGACAGCGAGGTCCCGTCCTTCGGTGGGCTTGCCGACGCTGGCGATCGCTTGACCCGATTGCTCTTGAGCTCCTACTACACCTCGTCGACGGCGGACGCCGATCTGACCCTCTCCGCTGCGAAGGACTACCGCGGGACCGAGGATGTCTTGGTGTACGACGACTCGGCTTGTTCGATGGGATCGCACCGGGGAATACCGCACGGTTGCGTCTTGTCGCTTTTCGGACTCGTGATGGTTGGTCTGTTCTGCTGGCGCAGGTGTCGGTAGCGCATGCGTCGTCGAGTCGCCACGCCAGTTCTGTTCGGAGCTGCTTTTTGTCTGGTCGCCGCGCTGCCTGGCACGGCCCATGCCACGCAGGTCGCGGTTGAGTTCCGCCACACTCCGATGCTCGTGCGACCGAACGATACGCCCAGCCTGTGTGGGATGTTGGCTCTGTCGCTCGGCGAGCATTGGTGGGCGGGTGCGGGATACGAGCTTGTACAGGACTACGATGCGGTCCTGTGGACTGGGCAGGACGTCGGACGCAAACCCATTGTCATGTCGGGCCTCCGGGCTGGTGGCTGGTATCGTGGCGATGCTTTTCGTGGCGGTATGTCCTTCTCATTGGGCGGGCTCTTCACGGTGGCCAATCGCTCGTTTTCCATCGAGACCTCCCGCGACCTCGACAACGGCACCTACGTCGTGGATTTCGGGCTCGATTTGACCCTGGGGCACGCCTGGAAAGGCTTTCGCCTCGAGGCCTTTGCAACCCCTGCCTGGTCCTACGGACGTATTGTGAGCCCGGCCGTCGACCGAGACGATCGCTACAGCGCCTTCACCTATCGAGTCGGTGGCGTCTTGGCTATTCTTATCGGCCCTTAAATCCGCGCTATCAGCAGTGCCCGTGGTGGCGCGGCCGAGAGGTTTGAATGAATGCTTCGTCGGTGCCCTCGGCCGCTGCCAGAGCTTCCTCGTCGAAGCCGCTGCGCAGAAGTCCCTCCTCGGCGAGCAGGGCTTTCACGGCGGCGGCTACTCGGTCGCGTGCAGATCGGACCAGCGGCGCCAAGGCTTCATGACAGAAGATAGCGTCCATCGGACCGGTCATGGGGTAGGGAAGCTTGGTCAGGTTCAAGCGACGGAATCGCACCAGATCCTTGACGTTTTCATCGATGGTCAGGCCGTCTCCGGTCGACGAGAAATACCGCCTATACAGTGAGCGAGGCACATCCCGTAGCTGCTCCTCGTCGAACATCCCTCGCTTGCCCCTATCCAGGGCCACCTTCGAAATGTCGGTGGCCAGGATCTTGAGGTCCACCTCGGGCAGGGCGACCTTGGCGGCCTCCAAGGCGCCGAGTGCGGTCAGCGCCATACCAAAGGCTTCCTCGCCGGTACCGCAGCCTGCAGACCACAAGCGGATGCGCCGCTTGCCCTCTCCGAGCGCATGCACGAGAGCGGCGTGCAAGGCCAGGTGGTCCTCGCGGCCTGCGAAGAATCGCGGCGGTCGGGGCCGCAGGAAATCGAGAAAGCCAACGACCTCGCTGCACTCCTGGTCGTTGTTGAGGCGGCTCACGTATTCGTCCTGGTCGACCTGCAACGCGCGCATCCGCTTGGCCACCCGCCCGGCGACCAAGGCTCGGTGATTGTCGCCGATCCCGACGCCCAGGCGGTTGCTGGCGATACGGCAGAAGTGCCGGACAACTTCTACGGAGACAGCTTCGTCAAACATCACGTGGCCTCCATTTTTCTTATCCCACGGCGACTCGTAATCTCAAGTACAGAATTGCGAACGCCTGAACGATTTACCCAATCCGATGTGAATCATTAACGGTAGCGAAACAGTCTGTCGGAGATCCGACACCGTTTCGACACTTTTTCGGCGCACTCGGGCTAGCGCCGGATTCCCGCGGTCCCGTCCAGCAAGGCATCGCGAACGGTCTGTACGCGATCTCGCGCGACCGGAACGTGAAGGGCGTCCGCATCGGAGGTGCTGGGCTCGGCCAGGACAATCACTTGGCCGAGGTCATCGCGCTCGAGGGCACGGACGTGCTCGCGGTTGACCACCCAGTTGCGATGCACGCGCAGCCATCCAGGTCCGAGGCACGCCTCGACGGCAGTCAACGAGAGATCCACGTCGAACCGTCCGTCCTTGCAGTGCACGAAGGTCAGCCGTTCGCTGGCCTCGAACGCCCAGACGTCGGCCTGGCGAAGGAACACGAGCCCCCGCTTGCTGCGCGCAACCACCCGCCGTGGCGTCAAGCCGGCTGGGCGCGGTCGTCGGCGTGCCAGTCGAGCCAGGCAGCCCTGAATTCTTTCCTCGCTGAAAGGCTTGAGTAGATAGTCCACCACGTCGAGGTCGAATGCCTCCGCTGCATGCTGTGACAACGCGGTAGCAAGGACGAACAGCGGCGCTTTGTCCCGGTCGACGAGCTCACGCACGACGCCGAGCCCCGCCTCGTGTTCGGCCGACGAGGCCAGGTTGATGTCTACGAAGGCAACGTCGACTTCTACTCCACCGGGGCCGAGCGCCTGGCGCGCCTCTTCGGCGCTGGCGACGGCGGCCACCACCTCGACCTGTCCTGTGGCGAGCAGCAACTCGACCAGGTATTCGCGCGCCGGCCACTCGTCCTCGACGATGAGGGCGCGCAGGGGCGTGGCGTGGGGCTCGGCTGCCATGCTCATCGTTGCCTCTGGTGTGAAGGCTGCGCTGGCAAGCACAACGTAACCTGCGTGCCGGCGGCAGAGCTGTCGATGGTCATCGTCGCGCCAGGATACGCCAGTTGCAGTCGCTCCCGCACCAGCCGAAGCCCGAGACCCGTGGTGGTCGTCGTCGTTGTCGTTGTCGTTGTTGTTGCGGCCGCCGCCGCTTCGGCTGGCATGCCCGGCCCGTCATCGCTCACGACGACGATGACGTCGCCGTCGCGTCGTCGGCTCGACAGCCGTACGCTGCCGCCCGGTCGTCGGAGGGCGCCGTGCGCGATGGCATTTTCCAAGAGCGGCTGCAAGAGCAGGCGAGGCATGTTTGCATCAGCCGTGTCGGGTGAGATGTCCCATGCGAATCGAATCGCACCGGCGTGACGAATTTCGAAAATCTGGGCGTAGCGACGCAGCCACTGCACCTCGGTACCGAGCGGCCGCAGGCCGCCCTGATCCTCCAGCGCATCCCGCAAAAGATCGCCAAGCGCAATCAAGAGCTGCCGCGCCTGACGGGGATCAACCGTGAGCAGACCGGCCACGGCATTGAGCGTGTTGAGCAGGAAGTGCGGATGGAGGTGCGAGCGCAATCGTTCTAGTTCGGCCTTGCGCTGCTCACTTTCCGCCACCAGGGCCCGCGCGCGGGCTTGGCTGAGCTGCAGCGGAAAGTAGGATACCATCAACCATAGCATCAATACCCCAATGCCCAGCGACAGCGAGACCAGCCAGTCCCTGGTCGCATCCCCGTCTCTTCGGGGGTGCAACGGACGAATCAGGATGCCACATGCCACGCTTATCCCGAGGGCCGAGGCCGCCTTAAGACGGACAGGCCAATTGCGTCGCTCCGCGCGGTCGCTTCCCAAGGTCAGCAAGACGACTTGCAGGGCCATCGCCAGCGTGGGCAAGAGCGCGTGGGCGAGCGGGTCACCACTGAGTCCGTCGTGCAGGCCGTGGGCCACCCCGAACAAGAGCACGGCTGCTGCTCCGACGAGGCGATACCTGCCTGGGTCCACACGAACGTCGGTCATGGCGACATGGTAACCCGCGCGATGATTCAGGAGACCTGCTTTTCGTCGGTCTTTGCCCCACGCGTGATGGCGCCGTGGCTACAGACGGCCACACAGCGACGGCAACCGCTGCATGCGTCGGGTGCGTCTATGCGAACGTGGCGGTGCCACAGAAATGCCACCATTCCCAGCACATTTTGGGAACAGGCTTTCACGCAAGAGGCACACGCCTCGCATCGGCGGGTGTCCACGACGATGAAGCGAGTGTGATCGGAGTGAGAGAACGGCCATCGGTGTTTCATAGGACGTGTCCCAACGCGCGCCAGCGCCTGCGAATGTGGTTGATGGAGAGAATGAGTGCGACAAGCGCGGTAAGGTTGTGGACGTCGATCCACGGATGGCGATGACCCGGGATGGGGCCGACCGGGGTCGGGCCCCAAAGTGGGGGCGAACCCGCTACCACCAGCCATGCTACAAATCCCGTCACGAGCACGGTCGTGCTGGTCGCGTACAGCATGAGCTCATGCATGTCGTGACGGGCAGGTCGGCCTTGGAATATCCGAACGCAACGTCGGAAGCCCAGGCGAGCCTTCGTCGTGGCGTGGATGCCGAGGGCAGTCAGCATCGTGAGGGCGCCGACTCGGTGGATATTTTGCCAAGCAAGGCGCGAAAGGCCGAGCGCCTCGGTCCGAAAGCAGCCCCCGCCGATGTGGAAATCGAGAAACAAGACCAGTCCGGAAGCCCACGCAACCGGCGCCGCGATCAGCAGGACGGCGTCAACGTGTCGCTTTTGCCTGGCAGTCATGCGACGACGTTGCGCCCGCTGCATTCCTCGCGATGGCTCTTCCGACGAGAGGGCGCACCATCGGCCCCGGAGGGGCCAGGCCCACGACGAGCCGGATCCTCTGCACTGCGGTACGCAGGGCGGAGGAATGGCATAGAGTCGAGCGCTCGTTGGGCTAGACTGCGCCGACCTCCCGCCCCAAGAAGTACAACCCTGGAGCAACAGATGGAACGAAGAACGACCTTCAAGTTTTGGCGAGTCTCGGCGCTCGCGGTTCTGGCGGCCGCGGCTGCGTGCGGCGGTTCATCGTCGGGCAGCGACTCGGCGGTGGTCGGCGGCGCCGGCGGTGTCGACCCGTGGGGCGGTCAGGGGGGTAGCGCCGGCCTCGACGGTGGCGGTCTGACGGGAGCCGGTGGCCTTCCGATTCCAACTGGAATCGATGGTGGCGCGTGGGTCCCCTCGCAAAGCTGCATGGAGCGGGCCTCCGCCATCGTTGCGGTGCTGACACCCGCGCAGATGTTTGGCCAGATGACCCAGGTCGATAGCAACGGGCTAACGGTCAGCGAAGCGACGTCGGCCATGCTCGGCTCGGTGTTGAGCGGCGGCGGCTCTGATCCCTCGTCGGGCAACAAGATCACCGACTGGGTCAACCTCGTGTCGTCGTACCTGGCCATCGCCAAGGGCGGCACCCCTCACATGGGGCTGCTTTACGGCGTCGACTCCGTGCATGGGAACAACAATGTGCAGGATGCAACCATGTTCCCGCACGACATCGGCCTCGGGGCGACCCGCAACCCGACGCTGGTCGAGCAAGTGGGGCGCATCACCGCGCTCGAAATGCTGGGCGTGGGCGAGAACTGGGCCTTTGCTCCGACGGTGGCAGCCGCGCAGGACATTCGCTGGGGCCGCACCTTCGAGTCCTTCAGCGAGAAGCCGGACCTCGCCAGCCAGCTTGGCTTGGCCATGGTGAACGGCTTGCAGAACCGGAAGCTCGGCAGTGCTGGCAGCGTGCTCGCGTGCGCCAAGCACTACGCTGGTGACGGCTCCACCGACGGAGGCAAGAACGCTGGCAACGTCACCACGCTGGACGATGCTGCTTTCCGACAGATCGCTATCGAGCCCTACCGAGCCTCCATCGTGGGCGGCGTCGGTTCGATCATGGTCAGCTACAGCAGCTACCAGGGCACCCAGATGACCGCCTCGAAGCAGTGGATGACCGACGTGCTCAAGGGTGAGCTCGGCTTCCAGGGATTCCTGGTCTCTGACTGGGATGCGGTCGGCCAGCTGAAAGTGTCGGGTGGCTGGAGCGAGCAAGTGAAGACGGCCATCAATGGTGGTCTTGACATGGTGATGCTGTCACACGGGAGCGGCAGTGCCGTGCATCGTGCTTCCGAGCTGGCGAGCACGCTGTCGTCGCTGGTCAATTCGGGCGACATCCCGGCTGACCGGATCAGGGACGCCGTCCGTCGCATCCTGAGCGTGAAGTGCGAGATGGGCTTGCTTGACGGGGACACGACCCTCGATCCGGCGTTGACCGCGGCGATCGGATCGGCTGAGCACCGGGCAGTTGCTCGCGATGCGGTTCGCCAGTCGATGGTACTGCTGAAGAACGACGGCATCCTGCCGCTTCCGAAGACGCTCTCGAAGATCCACGTGACCGGCAGTGGCGCGGACTCGCTGGCCAAGCAGTGCGGCGGAT
>Ga0302323_100003461_pt1 | contig 12818 bp, 9 predicted proteins | sample Fen_T0_3_FD_201950 | JGI IMG/M metagenome (GOLD analysis project Ga0302323, IMG submission 201950) | Peat permafrost microbial communities from Stordalen Mire near Abisko, Sweden - Fen_T0_3 | ecosystem: Environmental > Terrestrial > Soil > Wetlands > Permafrost | place: Sweden: Abisko... | reverse complement strand
GTGGAGCCCTTCATCACCCTCGCGAAGGAAGATTCCGTGGCCAACCGCCGTCTGGCGATGGCCCGTCTCGGAAGCAAGGACGCCGTCCAGAAGCTCTTCGGCGCCGACTTCCGCAAGCGTTTCGAAAGCCGCCCCGGTGGCTACACCCGCATCCTGAAGATGGGCCATCGCCTCGGCGACGCGGCCGATATGGCTCTCATCGAGTTCGTGGATTACACCCTCCCCGAACCGAAGGCCGAGGACGCCGAGTAGATCACCACGACACCACCACGAAAAAGCCCCGGATCCCCGGGGCTTTTTCGTGGTGGGTCTCACCCGACGGTCCAGGAGCCACTGGATTCCTCATCGGTTTCATCAATAAAGGTCGCTTTCCTGAAACGGCGGGAACGGGCCACGGTCACGGTGCAGGGCGCCTGGGCAGCCACCTGGCTGGAGACGCTACCGAGAAGGGAGCGCCGAAGAGAGCTGGCCCGGGCACCGATGACCAGGTGATCCACCTGATTGGCGTTTGCGTATTGCAGGATGGCCGAGGCGGGATCCGGTGATTCCAGCACGTGGTAGGTGATGCGCCCCTCCTCCAGTTCCAGAGGAATGGCCCAGCTGCGGAGTTCGACCAGCCGTTGGTGATGAATGTTCCGCCCCTGCTCATCCAGGGTCTGATCCAGCGTGATGCGACCCTGCTTGAGCACATTCAGGCAGGCCACCCGAGCGCCGGGAAGGGTCGCCAGCATGCGCGTCACCATGGTTCGGAGCGTCTCGGCGATGGGCGATGCCTCGGCTGAGAGGTCGATGGCCACCACGAGGATGGGCGCGTCCCCATCGTGGCGGGCGGGGGTCTTTGCCTTGGGAACGGCGAGCTGGTGATCGGCAAACCTTCGCCGAAGCACGGTCATGAACGGATCCTGTTTCCGTTTCTCGGAGCGCGCGGTCAGCAGAACCTGATCTGGGTACTGAAGGGCCACGGCCAGGTGACCAGCCGTGGGAAACCGCCAGGCCGGATGGACTTCCAGGCAGCGCAGGATGACCTCCTGCAGCCATGGCGGGCAATCAGGTCGGAGGCGGCGGGGTGGAATGGGATCGCGCCAGAGGCGTCGCTTCAGGCCTGAAAGCCGCTGTGGATCCCCAAAAGGCCGAAGGCCCGTCAGGAAGAAATACATCAAGACGCCCAGGGCGAACTGATCGCTGCGGGGGTCCCGCCGGTGCCCAAGCACCTGTTCGGGCGCCATGTAGGGCGCGGTGCCATAGGGAAGCCGGAACTCCTCGCCCATGAGATCGGGCAGCTCATCGTGATGAGAGAGGCCAAAGTCGATGAGGACCATTTCGCCGGTGGGGCGGGTCAGCAGATTGGAAGGCTTCACGTCGAGATGGACCACGTGTTGCCGGTGCAGGTCATCCAGGGCCACCGCGATGCTCCTGCCCAATGCAGCCACGGATGGCCAGGGCAACGGCAAGTGGCTCAGCGTGGGCAGGAGAGAAGGGCTGGCGATCCGCTCCATGACGAGGTAGGGCTGGATTCCGAAATCTCCCTGGCCGATGTAGCGCGGTACGTGGGGCCCCGATAACCGCGGGAGGATCATCTGCTCCATCTCGAAACCGACGATGGCAGCAGGATCCACGCCCTCCGACATCTTGGGCACCTTCATCATCAGTGGGCCGCTGATGCCGGGGTGCGTCACGGCCCAAAGGGAGGCCATGCCACCGCGATGGATGCCTTCACCAATGAGATAGCCATCCAGGGTGGCGCCGGTTTCGATGCGTAGCCGGTTCATGGTTCAGCGCCCCTTCTGAAGGCGGGTCGCGAGAGACGCCGGAAGGCCGGCCTGCAGAATGGCCAAAGCCGCCGCCTCCACATCGTAGGGCACACGATAGTGAGTGAGCTCGCACTTTTCGGTGTCCAGAATGGCGTAGGCTGCGGCTGGGTCGCCATCCCGGGACTGCCCGACCGCACCCACCACCGTGAGCCAGCGGCGGTGTCGGGGAAGGGGAATGGGCACGGCGGGAACCGGCTGGAAGGACACCAGCTGTCCAGTGGCCGTGATGCCGTGCAGGGCGGGGATATGGGTGTGTCCGCAGAAGACGATCTGGGCGCGGCTGGCTTCCAGGGCCCGTTTCGCCGCCGAGGGGTCGTTCACATAGATCCAGGCCGGGTAGGTCTGAGGACTGGCGTGCACGTACAGCCGGGTATCGTCCTCGAAACGCATGGGCAGGCTGCATAGGAACTCCCGGGCGGCTGGACCCAACTGTCCGCGCGTCCAGGCCATCGCTATTTCCGCATCAGAGTTCATGGATTCGCGGGTTTCTGCCACCGAATGGTCGTGGTTGCCCGCCACCGCAATCGCTCCGCGAGCCGTTTCCGTCATGACCCGTGTCACCACGTCCTGCGGTTCCGGGCCGTAGCCGACGTAGTCGCCGAGGAACACGAGGCGGTCTGTGCGGGCTAGGCGCGCGTGCTCAAGGCAAGCTTCCAGCGCACGCCGATTGGCGTGGATGTCAGCCATGAGAGCAATGCGCATGGGGAGTCCTGGCAAAGGGGTGCTCTTGATCATGATAGGAGTTCGCCCGTTACAGCACGGCCGGGATCTCCTGACTCCCAAGGGCGTTTGATGCCATGGGACAGGCAGATACGAGGTGAGAGAGCAACCACGCCGGAAAAATGCCATCGGAATGGGGCATTTCCTTGTTGCCACGTGAAAGTGCTGCCCTGGCATGTATGAAAGATGATCCAAAGATCCTTTGTCGTCAGAATTTGTGTCGAAAGGCACCAATCTGGGAAAAGGAAATTTATAAGTGGAACCTGCTTGACCTGACCCTGGGGAAAGCGTTAGCTATGGAAAGCCAACCCAACCAATCATGCACCGCTTGATGGCGCGTCCATCACGGTTCTCATACCGCATATGCCGCAGCACTCCCGCTCTTTTGGGGATTTGCATGCATGCCACGAATCATGTACGCCCTGGTTTCATCCCGCATTGCTCAACGAAAGCCACTTCACAGGAGGCACTAACCCATGGCCCTCGCAACTGAGCAGGTCGCTGCCAAAACCCCACTCACCAGCGAAGAACGAATGGTGATCGTGGCCTCGTCGGTCGGCACCGTCTTCGAATGGTACGACTTCTACTTGTACGCGACGTTGGCTCCCTTCTTCGCGACGCTCTTCTTCCCCAAAGGGAATGACACGGCGGCCCTGCTTTCAGCCTTCGCCGCCTATGCGGCCGGGTTCCTGGTCCGTCCCTTCGGCGCGCTGGTGTTCGGTCGCATCGGCGACCTCATCGGCCGGAAGTACACCTTCCTGGTGACGATCGTCGTGATGGGTCTCTCCACCTTCGGTGTCGGCCTCTTGCCGACCTATTCGGCCATTGGCTGGTGGGCGCCCATCATCATGGTGACCCTGCGCCTCCTCCAGGGCCTGGCCCTGGGTGGTGAATATGGTGGTGCCGCCACCTACGTCGCCGAGCATTCGGCTCCCAATCGGCGCGGCTACAACACCAGCTGGATCCAGACCACGGCGACCGTGGGCTTCTTCCTCTGCCTCGGGATCATCATGGCCTGCCGCAGCACCATGACCAAGGAGGCCTTCGCGAGCTGGGGCTGGCGCATTCCCTTCTGGATGTCCATTTTCCTCCTCGCTGTGTCCGTCTGGATCCGGCTGAAGCTGCACGAGTCCCCCGTCTTCACGAAGATGAAAGCCGAAGGCAAAGGCTCCAAGGCACCGCTGACCGATAGCTTCCTGAAATACCCCAACAACAAGTACGCGTTGCTTGCTCTCCTCGGCGCCACCGCGGGTCAGGGCGTGGTGTGGTACACCGGCCAGTTCTACGCGCTGTTCTTCATGCAGATCACGCTGAAGCTGGACTACCAGACCACCTACATGCTGATCGGCGCCTCGCTATTGCTGGGCACGCCCTTCTTCATCTTCTTCGGCTGGTTGTCGGACAAGATCGGTCGCCTGAAGATCATCCTCACGGGCTGCCTCATCGCTGCCCTCACTTTCTTCCCCATGTTCAAGGCGCTGACCCACTACGTGAATCCCGCCCTTGAAGCGTTCCAGAACAGCACCGTGATCACGGTGGCAGGCAATCCCAAGGACGAGACCTTCAACCTCTTCGTCGGACCTTGGAGCAAGTTCTCGGAGCTGGACCGGATCAACGATCTCTTCGGCAAGCAGGGCCTCAACTTCAACAAGGTGGCGCCCGAAGCCGGCAAGATGGTGGTCGCCACCATCCAGGGCAGGAACCCCACCACGGGTCAGGTCACCACCACTCGCATTGAGGGTTTCAGCCCCGCGTCCGTTGCCACGATCAACAAGACTCTGAATGACCTGGGCTTCCCCAAGGAAGCCGACAAGTCCAAGGTCAACTACCCCATGACTTTGTTGATCCTGTTTGTCTTCCTCATCTACGTGACCATGGTCTATGGGCCCATCGCGGCCTTCCTGGTGGAACTCTTCCCCACGAACATCCGCTACACGTCCATGTCCTTGCCCTACCACATCGGCAACGGCTGGTTCGGCGGCATGCTGCCCCTCATTGCCACCGCCATGGTGGCCTTGCACGGCAACATCTACTACGGTCTCTGGTATCCAATCATTGTGGCCCTCGTCACCGTGGTGATTGGCGCCCTGTTCCTGAAGGAAACCAAGGATCGGGACATCAGCACCTACCAGCACTGATATGAACGTCTGGCGGCGCCACCGCTGGAGATAGGACGGAGGCCGGGCGAGCGGAGGATTCCATCGCCCGGCCTTTTCGTCCCTAGGTCCTTCTCGGGAGCGTCATTCCCGGGCGCGGAACGAGGGGGCGCTACTCGAGGTAACGAACACTGGACAAGGATCCCAGTGGGCCAGAAAATGGTCGCCACCACATCCCGCCCACCTCTCTTTCATCTCTCTCACGGATTTGCGTGGAAGCATCGGTACCCATCTACTTCCTCAGCCTTCTCCGCCCTGTTTCATCTCGCAGCACCCTTGGCACGGAGCCGACCCATGTCTCAAGACCTCTTCCCTGTGAAGCCAAATATCCGGGAGCGGGCCCACATCAAGACGATGGAGGAATACCAGCGGCTCTATCGTCTGTCGCTGGATAATCCGGAGTGGTTCTGGGGCGAACAGGCCAAGGCGCTGACCTGGTTCCACCCCTGGCACTCGGTCTTCGACGCCGACTACAAAGAGGTGGATTTTTCGTGGTTCCTGGGTGGGCGCCTCAATGCCTGCTTCAACTGTGTGGATCGGCATCTGCCGACCCTGGGCGACAAGACGGCCCTGATCTGGGCCCAGGATGAGCCTGGGCAATACACCCACATCACCTACCGCGACCTGAAGCACAACGTGGCTCGCGTGGCCAACGTGCTGCTGCACCAGGGCGTCAAGAAAGGTGACCGGGTCTGCATCTACCTGACCATGATTCCTGAGCTGGTCTACACCATGCTCGCTTGCGCCCGCATCGGCGCAGTCCATTCCGTGGTCTTTGGTGGATTCTCCGCTGAAGCTCTGCGCGACCGCATCGTGGATGCCCGCTGCAAGGTGGTGGTGACCGCCAACGAAGGACTCCGCGGTGGGAAGCGGGTGCCCCTGAAGCGCACCGTGGACCGCGCCATCGAGGGCATGTCCCTGGTGGAGACAGTGCTGGTGGTTCGCCGCACCGATGGAAATGTCGCCATGGAGCCCGGCCGCGATCTCTGGATGGATGAGGAGACGGCCAAGCAGCGATCCACTTGCACCAACGAGTGGATGGGGGCGGAAGACCCGCTGTTCATCCTCTACACCTCCGGTAGCACCGGGCAGCCCAAGGGGCTTCTGCATACGACGGGCGGTTACCTGACGTACGCAGCCTTCACCCACAAGATGGTCTTCGACTACCACCCGGACGATATCTATTTCTGTGCGGCCGACATCGGCTGGGTGACGGGCCACAGCTACATCGTCTATGGACCGTTGGCCAACGGTGCTACGTCGGTCATCTTCGAATCCACTCCCTTGTATCCGGATGCTGGGCGCTACTGGCAGATCATCGACGATCTGGGCGTGACCATCTTCTACACGGCGCCCACGGCCCTGCGGGCCCTGGCTGCGGCAGGTGATGAATGGATCGGGAAATACAGCCGCAAATCCCTGCGGGTCCTCGGTACCGTGGGCGAACCGATCAACCCTGAAGTCTGGCGCTGGTATCACGATGTGGTCGGCGATGGGCGCTGCACCATCGTGGACACCTGGTGGCAGACCGAGACTGGCGGCATCCTCATCACGCCTCTTCCAGGAGTGACACCCACGAAACCTGGATCCGCCACGCTGCCGTTCTTTGGTGTGAAGCCGGTGATTGTGGATCCCGCCACGGGCGTTCCCATTGAAGGCAATGACGTATCCGGGGCCCTCTGCCTGGGCGCCCCCTGGCCCGGTCAGGCCCGTACTGTGTACGGGGACCACAAGCGGTTCCGGGAAACCTATTTCACGCAATATCCGGGTTACTACTTCACCGGCGATGGGGCCCGGCGCGATGAGGATGGCTACTACTGGATCACGGGTCGCATCGATGACGTGATCAATGTAAGCGGACATCGATTGGGCACGGCGGAAGTGGAAAGCGCCCTCGTGGCCCACGAAGCAGTGGCTGAAGCGGCGGTGGTGGGCTATCCCCACCCCATCAAGGGGCAGGGCATCTACTGCTATGTGCTGCTCAACAGTGGCTACACCGAGGACGGACGCCAGCAGCTCATTGGCGCCCTCAAAGAGCAGGTTCGGCAGGTCATCGGGGCCTTCGCAGCCCCAGATGTCATCCATATCGCCTCAGGCCTGCCCAAGACCCGCAGCGGCAAGATCATGCGCCGCATCCTGCGAAAGATTGCATCCACTGAATACGATGGCATGGGCGATATCTCGACCTTGTCTGAACCCGAAGTGGTCAATCGGCTCATCGAGGAACACCAGAAAAGTCAGAGTTAATCCGGGGGTCCCGCGCTTACGCGCATACCCCCGGACCCCCGAGCAAAAGCCCGGCAAAGCCGGGCTTTTGCTCTTCTGTCAATGTGAAGCTCGTTGCCCTATTGAGGCAGGTTGCGGACGAAGGCCCGGACCAGGGCCTCGAAGCGTCCCGCAGCCGCAGCGCCAGCCTCCAGAACTTCCTGATGGGTGAGCGCCTGGGGCAGAATGCCGGCGGCCATGTTGCACAGGCAGGAGATTCCGGCCACGCGCATGCCCTCGTGGCGCGCGACGATGGCTTCGGGGACCGTACTCATGCCCACGGCATCCGCCCCCATGACGCGGAAGGCACGAATCTCAGCGGGCGTTTCGTAACTTGGCCCGGTCAGTCCCAGGTACACGCCTTCGCGGAGGGTCTGCCCCAGTTGCTGGGCGCAGGCCAGAAGGTGCGCCCGAAAGGCTGGGTCGTAGATCGCCGTCATATCCGGGAAGCGTGGCCCCGGCTCGACATTCGGGCCGATAAGGGGATTCGTTCCGAACAGGTTGATGTGATCGGTTAGCGCCATGAGATCACCCACACCGAAGGCGGGATTCAGGGCTCCGGCAGCGTTGGTGAGCAGGACGGCCTTTACGCCGAGGCGCCCGTACAAGCGCATGGGCGTGACGACGAGGGGCATGGGATGGCCCTCGTAGAAGTGGAAGCGGCCCGCCTGCAGAGCCACCTTCCGGCCCTCGAATTCACAGAAGACCAGCTTGCCGCCGTGGCCGACCACCGTGGGTGCGGGGAACCCCGGCAGGTCGGTGAAGGGGATGGAGAGCCCAGCCTTGGCCTCGGGGCTGTCGGCCAGGGCGCCAAGGCCGGAGCCCAGCACGATGGCCAGATCGGGGATGAACGGGGCTTTGGATTTCAAGACCTGGAGCGCTTCAGAGGTGGTCATGGCTGGCTCCCAGGCTCGCCGTCAAGGCGCAGGCGTTAGGGTCAGGGTGACGATGACGTCCGGCTGAAGGGCAGCAGGGCTTTTCAATCGGATGCGAACCGGGTGGAAGTACGGCGCGGTGGAGATCACGGGGATGGTGAGGACCGGGGTGGCTCCCCCCGCTCCAGTGAAGGAAAAGGAACGCGTCATGTTCGGAAGATCCACATCAATCTGGGCACCGGCCGCGAGGGCAGGCGTGATGGTCGTCGACAGGATGCACCGCTTGTCGGCATTCAGGCTGAAGCCGGCGTAGAACACTTCATCCTGGGAAAGGTTGGGGTAGGCTCCGTTCACCTGGGTGGCTTTGGCCATGCTGAGGACCACCGGAGGGAGGGATCCGGTGGGATCCATGCCCCAATTGACCACGAACGAAGCGTAGGTGCCGGTTGTCGGCCGGGGCCAGGTGAGGCCGTAGGGAGCGGTCAGAGTGCTCAGCACAGGGTCCGTGAAGATTGCAGCCAGATCGACCGTCTCACTCCCCGTCTTGCCCTCTTTGAGTCGGGATAGCTGGCTGAAGATGTTGAGGGGCTCGATGTCGCGGCCTGAGGCATCGGTGACACCGGTGGTGGTGCCGGTTGGGGCCTGGAAGAATCGGGCCGCTGTTGTGGACGTGATGGTGGCCCAGTCGGTGGAGACACCCGGCTTCGGGAGGCTGTTGGCTTTGAGGATCACGTCCCAGCCGAGGGCCCGCAGGGCCGGTGCGGAGTAGGGTGTCTTTTGAGCGGTGGTCAAAGTGCTGATGTCTCGAATATCCAGAACCGGGGCTGCCAGGCCGGTGCCCTGGGTGTCCGCCAGGTAGGGGGACTTCAGCGCATTGGCGGCCATCGCATCGGCCAGGCCCTCGATGCGAGCCATCTCCGGAGTCAGGTCGGTGAGGGCGGCACTGGGTGGGAACAGGACATTCAGGGGTACGGAGAAGGTGCGGGTCGTGCTTGCGGAATAGAGCACATTCCTCGCGAGCATGGGCAGGATGATCCCCTCATCCCAGGCGTCGTCGTTGGTCGGTCCACCCCGGAGCGAACCGAAGAAGTGGAACTTTCCCGTGGAGGTATCGAAGGATTGGGGAAAGAGGTTGCGGTCGTATTCGATGTACGTGCCTCTGGGTTCGGAACGTCCGGGCCAATAGTGCAGATCCAGGGTGGAACCAGCCGTGGCAGTTCCATAGGCGGTCACGAAGGTGGAAATCGTATCGCCGATGCCCAGGATGCGGCTCCCGCTCCCAAGCCCAGTGGTGCGACCGGGTAGCGTGGTTTCAAGCACGGCCTGTTCGACGTAGGGGGCAAGTGAATTGATGAGGGTGAAGGATGGGTTGACCAACCACCAGGAATCGTTCACGCCCACGGAGAAATCCACCACCGCATCAGTCGCCAGGACCGATTTCGGGGTATTGATGTTCGCGGGAGCAGTGCCATCGGCGGCTTTCCGCATGGCATAGCGCAGTCGGTCGAGTACGCCCGTGGTGCTGTTGATGCCGCCAGGTTCCGCGACCACATTGATGAGGCTGTTGTCACTGGCCCCGCCGAAGGAACTCAGGACCTCCACCATTGTGGGGCGGTTCTTCGGGATGTTCAGGCTGTAGGTCCCCAGAGAGTCTGTGACCCCATTCTTGGCCACGATCCACTTGAGGATGATCGTGCCATCGGGTTGTGTCTGTTCGACCTGCTGGTAGGCACGGACCACCGCTCCCCGGGCCACGAGGCTCTTTAGATTGGTGGCTACGCTGGCATCCGCCAGCCCGGTGGGCATGCCGTTGGCATCCAGGGCAAGGGGAACCCGGGCATAGGTGACGGTGCCAGAAATGTTTGCAGTGGTGTTCGAGGCTGAATTGTCATTGTTTTTCCCATGACAGGCCAGAGCCAGGGCCAGCAGCACAGTGGCCCCCAGAGTCTGGAGGAAAGCTCGGTACAGCGGCATGACCACCTCGAAAAGGCGAAAGGACCTAGTCTATCACGGCCTCTCGGGGCGATCCCGCGGGGGGATCAGGAGGCACGCTCTCATCCTGTGCTGCGGAGAGGCGGGAAGTTCAGCGGAGAGAACCTGTCCCGAGGAGGGCATTCTGGGCGGCCACTTCCGCTGGGATGTCCTCTTCATCGTTGAGGACTGGCAGAGGATTCCGCTGCACGCCATCGACCTTGAGCTCGAAGTGAAGGTGGGGGCCGGTGGCGTTGCCCGTGCGGCCGACCTCGGCGATTTTCTGTCCCCGCCGGACGATCTCTCCTTCATGGACCAGGTTCAGCCGGTGGTGGGCATAGAGCGTGACCACACCGTTCCCATGATCGACCACCACGAAATTCCCGTATTGCTTGTGCTTTCCAGCGAGCATCACCTGGCCATCCAGCGCCGCGAAGACGGCCGTGCCCGTGGGCGCGGTCAGGTCCACGCCGCGGTGGCGCCCCTTGTACCGCACACGCTTCTTGCGCTGATCTTTGACGCGGACGGTCTTGGTCCGCATCCGGGGGCCCCAGGCAGAACTGATGGTGCGCGTTTCGACGGGCCAGAGGAGATCGAGCCGTTCGGGGTCGGCGGGGGCAAACGTCGGAAGCAGGGCATTGAGCTCTGCCTCGGTGACGGGAGGCATGACCTGCTGCATGCGGGCCAGCAGCTGGGTCGTGGTGCTGGGAGCCTGATGGGTATCGAAGTTCAGGGCGCTGACCGATTCGCCCACTGGGAGGGGGCCTCGCACTTGGTAGGGCAGCAGCCGCTCCAAGTGCGGCATGGGCGTCGGAATGATGATGGGCGTACCGGGCAAAGCCGCCAGAGTCGGCCGGGGAAGGGCCATCGCGCCTTCGGTCCGCAGCACGGCTTCAGCTTGGGCATGCGGCTGGCGAATGGCCAGCCGAGTGCCCACGACGAGCTTGGACAAGCTCTTGCCGGGGTTCAGGGCCGCCAACTCGGACAGACTCAGACCATTGGCGCGAGCCACTTGGGCCGCAGTCTCCCCTTTTTGCATCACATGGACCGAACCGGCATTGGAGGGCGCGGCAGGCCGGGAGGAGGACTTCTTGGGGCGTTTTGGGGCGGCCTGGAGGCCAAGACTAAGGGACGCTAAGACAAGGGTCAGGACGGCAAGACGCATGGGGGAACTCCCGGCTGGAACGGAAAAGCCTGCTTCGCTAGGCCTCCATAAAGGGGTGAGGACCCCGGTGTGCGATGAATAGGAACAGTCCATATCCATCCTACCGGCCAAGGGGGACCTTGGAAATGCAAATGTTTTCCAACTGGCACGGGCGCCTGTCGGGAGATCCGGGTGCCGGGGCCTGGGAGTGCCTTCGGCGCCCTCGAATCAGGGCTCCCAGGGGCAGTCGATCCAGGGCAGGGTGATCGTTCCCCGCCGTCCCCCCTCTTTGCGCAGGAGCCGCGTGGGCCCCAGGGTCATGCCGTGGCTCACAGCCTTCAACATGTCGTAGAGCACCAGCAGGCCCACGGCCACCCCGGCCAGGGCTTCCATCTCGATGCCCGTCCGGCCCTCGCAGCTCACCCGGACCCGCAACCAGGCCCGACGGTTGGCCGGATCCCAGTGGTGGACCACTTCCACGGCCTCGATGGCCAGGGGATGGGCCAGGGGGATCAGATCAGAGGCCCGCTTCACGCCCCCCACCGCACCGATCCGCGCCACGGACCAGGGGTCGCCCTTGGGGCCGCCGCCCTTGGCCAGGGCCTCGGCCGCTGGCTCATCCAGTTCCAGATAGCCTGCCGCCACGGCCACCCGGCGGGTCACCGCCTTGGCGGAGACGTCCACCATCACAGGACGGCCTTCGGGATCAAGGTGGGTCAGCTGTGCCATGGGGACTCCATGAGGGGGCCTGCTGACAGGCTTTGCCTGGCATCAGGCCCGGGGGGCTCCGGGGGGGACATCGCGAGTGAAACGAGCAGGCGGTCCCCCCCGGACAACATCACTCGCACCATGCAAGAAGGATGTCCCGCAGGGCGGCCGTGTCCGGCGCATAGGCCCGGGGGCCGCAAGCGGCCAGGGCCTCCTGGCCATAGAAGCCATGCCCCACAGCCAGGCTGGGCACACCGGCGGCCCGGGCCATGTTCAGGTCGAAGGGGGTGTCGCCCACCATGAGGATGTCCTCGGGGGCGAGTCCGGTCAGGGTTTGCAGCTGCTCCAGGGACTCCGGGTGCGGCTTGCCATGGGTGACTTCATCCGGGGTGATGATGGGATCGAAGAGCGGCTCCCAGTCCCACTGGGCCATCTGCCGCAGGAGGGGCACCCGGCGCTTGGAGGTGACCACGGCCATGCGCTGGGCCCGGGCCTGGAGTTCTCCGAGCAGCTCGGAAATGCCCTCGAAGGGCTGCATCATGTGCTCGTTTTCCGCGTGGCCGAAGCTGCGGTAGGCCTTCAGGACTGTGGGGACGTCCAGACCCAGGGGCTCGAAGGTATTCCGGATGCCGGCTTCCACGGGCAGGCCCACGTATCTCAGCCATTCCGTCATGACGGACCGCGGTTGCCCCAGGGCATCCAGGGCGTGGGCCATGCCCGCCTCAATGAGGGGACGGCTGTCCACCAAGGTTCCGTCGAAGTCCCAGGCGATGAGTTTCAAAGAGGCCTCCAGCCTTTCATTATGCCGGAGGCGGGCGAAGGCCTAGGCCGAAGGCAGGTACAGGGCCTGAGCGAAGGTGGCTTCCGTGGCCTTCTGCAGCTCGGCGACCACGGCGGCCGGCACGGGCGAATCCACGGACAGGATGACCATGGCCTCGCCCTTCTTCTCCCGGCGGCCCAGGTTCATGAAGGCGATGTTGATGTCGTGCTGGCCCAGGACGGTGCCGATCTTCCCGATCATGCCAGGCCGGTCCTGGTAGCTCAGCAGCAGCATGTGGGGTTCGGGCAGGAAGTCCATGGTGTAGTCCCGCAGGCCCACGATGCGGGGCGCGCCCTCGAACAGGGTGCCGGACACCACCCGGGTGCCGGTGGCCCCCTCCAGGGTCAG
>Ga0302323_100003460_pt1 | contig 12820 bp, 8 predicted proteins | sample Fen_T0_3_FD_201950 | JGI IMG/M metagenome (GOLD analysis project Ga0302323, IMG submission 201950) | Peat permafrost microbial communities from Stordalen Mire near Abisko, Sweden - Fen_T0_3 | ecosystem: Environmental > Terrestrial > Soil > Wetlands > Permafrost | place: Sweden: Abisko... | reverse complement strand
GTCCTCCTCTTCGAGAGAATCCCGGAGGTGGACAGGCTTGGTTCCTAGCCTGAGACCAAGGTCGCCAGCTTCACGCGCAGGACGGCCTTGAAATCGGCGGCGCCGGTGCCGGCGAGCGGCACGTCCAGCCACAACATCGCGGGGCTGCCGTGCGCGTGCTTGTGCGCGAGCTGGCCCACGGGCGATAGGCTCCTCCAGTCGACGGCCGCGGCCGCCGCGGCCGTGAGCGAAACGATGCCCACCGGCGAATCGCCGTGCAAGAGCAGGGAGCACAGCGGCTGCTCGCCCGCGAGGTAGCGGAGCGCCCAGCCGGTCTTGGGGCCGTAGAAGTAGACATCTTCCTTGATGTCCTCCTGCCGCAGCAGGAACGTGCGCGCCATCTCGAAGCGCTTGCCCAGCGCCAGTGGCAGGCGCGCGGCAAAGGCGGCGGCGGTCGGCGGCTGATTCTTCTTGGGAAAGGCGACCCGCGGCGGCTGGCTGGCGGCCGCGGGTTTTGGCCGGGCCTCCATCTTGCCACCCTTGTCGTCGGCCTTACGCTTCTTCTCGGGTTGTGGGCTTTTCATTGCGTTTGGACAGGCGCTCCTTCAGGCAGGCGATGATCCACGGCAGCAGCGATAAGAAGATTACCAGCATGATCAACTTCTCGATGTGCTTAGTCACGTCCGGCCACGCCGTAGCCGCCGTTTGACAATCTTCCGAAGGGCTGGCACATAACGCCGACGCAACCCGCACCGGGCCGCGCCGCGGCGGCCGGATTGGAAGAGACGACATGGCGCTCCTACACCAGCTGATACACATCTTTCTGCACCTCGACGCGCACCTCGACGCGTGGGGCACGGCGATCGGACCGCTGCTGTACCTCGTGCTGTTCCTCATCATCTTCTGCGAGACCGGGCTCGTGGTCACGCCGTTCCTCCCGGGCGACTCGCTCCTGTTCGCAGCCGGCGCGCTCGCGGCGAGGCCGGGGTTCCCGCTCGATATCGGCTGGGTCGTGCTGTTGTTGAGCGTCGCCGGCGTGCTCGGGAACATGGTCAACTACTGGATCGGCTACCGGGTCGGCCCCAAGGTATTTTCGAGCGAGAGCTCGAAGCTGTTCAACAAGAAGTACCTGCTCAACGCGCAGGCGTTCTACGAGCGATACGGCGGCAAAACCATCGTGCTCGCGCGCTTCATCCCGATCATCCGGACGTTCGCCCCGTTCGTGGCCGGCATCGGGAAGATGTCGTACCCGCGCTACACGGTCTACAACCTACTCGGCACGCTCCCGTGGGTGGGCGGCTTCGCGTTCGGCGGATACTTCTTCGGCAACCTACCGACGGTGAAGCGCAACTTCCATTTTGTGGTGGTCGCGATCATCGTCATCTCCGTGATGCCGGCGGTGATCGGGTATATGCGGGAGACGCGTCGCGCCGCGTGAGCGTACCTGCTAGCGTCGGTCCTTTCGCGCGTTGGAAATTTGAGCGCCACTTTCGCATTGCCTTATTACATCTCGGAATGTCCGATACCTCGAGCGAGCAACGAAAGGAAGATGTGAATTCCTTGTCGCTGCCTCTCGTTCGCTGTGCTGTACTGCGGTCGCATGAACGACGGTCACCGACGTTTGGGACAGGGCGCCGCCACCGCGCTGGTGGTGGCCAACATGGTGGGCACCGGGGTGTTCACCACCAGCGGCATTCTCATGGGCATTCTGGGCTCGCCCTGGCTGGTGCTGCTGACCTGGCTGCTCGGCGGCGTCGTCGCGCTCCTGGGCGCGCTCTGCTACGGTGCCCTGGCGCAGCGGATCCCGGAGTCGGGCGGCGAGTACGTCTTCCTGTCGCGCACCCTGCACCCCGGGGCGGCCTTCGTCGCCGGCTGGCTCTCGCTCATCGTCGGCTTCGCGGTGCCTCTCGGCGCCCTGGCCTTCGCCTTCGCGGAGTACATGCGACCGTGGCTGCCGGCCTTCGCCAGCCCGCGCGTGGTGGCGACGTTGCTGCTCATCGGTGCCTCGCTGCTCCACCTCGGCTCGTTATCGTTCGGCGCGCGGGTGCAGGCCGCGGTGGTGGTGGCCGAGGTCGTGCTCATCACCTTGTTCGCGGCCTTCGGGCTGGGACGGCTCTATCCCGATGGCTTTCACACCACGCCCCTCGCGGGCAACTTCGGCAAGATGGGCCTGGCCCTGGTGATTGTTTCGTTCAGCTACCTCGGCTGGAACGCGGCGGTCTACATCGGCGGTGAGGTCAGGGATCCCGAGCGCAACCTGCCGCGCTCGCTCATCTACGGGACATCGGCCGTGACGCTGCTCTATCTGGCGCTCAATGCCCTGTTCGTTTTCGCCGCGCCAGGGCAGGTGCTCGCCGGGCGCATCGACGTGGCACATGTCGCGGCCACTGCCGTGGGCGGTCCTTGGCTGGCCATGGCGGTGTCGGCCCTGGTCGCGCTGGCCCTCGCGTTGTGCGTGTCCGCGCTGACCATGACTGGCCCGCAGGTGGCCGCACGCATGGCGGCTGACGGCCTCTTGCCGCGTGCCTTCCGGGCCGCGGCCGGGCGGCCGCCGCGCGTGGCCCTCCTGGCCCAGCTTGGCCTCGGCCTGCTCGCGTTGTGGACCGCGACGTTCGAGGGAATTCTCACCTACGTGGGCTTCACCCTGGGCATCAGCACGCTTGCCACGATCATCGGGCTGTGTCGCATTCGGCTCAAAGAGGGCCCCGTGCTGCACGTTCCAGGCTGGCCGTGGGTTCCAGGCCTTTTCATGGCCTTTGTGGCTTGCTCCACGATCTTCACCGTGGTGCAGAGGCCATTCGAGGGGCTCGTCGGTCTTGCCACGCTGGGGCTTGGTGCCGCCGCCTACACTCTGCGCCAGCACGGCCGGTCGGCGAGAATCGGAGCGACTCCGCCAGCGAGTCCGCCCCCGGCCGTCTGACGGCCTGCGGGACAAGGCATGGCGGGGACATTGGTTTCCATCCCAGCGGCTTGGTAGGCTTGGCCGTGCACGGAGCCCTGATGAAGAAGACGCTATCCCCGAAACCTTGGCTTTTTCCTCGCCCGGTGTTGCTCGTGACCACGCGCGACGTCGCCGATAAGGACAACATCATCACGGTAAGCTGGGCTGGCATGGCTTGCACGCACCCGCCCATGCTCACCGTTTCCCTGCGCAAGTCCCGGCACAGCCACGCCGTCATCCTGGCGACCAAGGAATTCGTCGTGAACATCCCCACCTCGAAACAGCGCGAGGCGGTCGAGCTGTGCGGCACATCCTCCGGCAAGGACACCGACAAGTTCTCCCTCTCCGGGCTGAGCAAGGTGCCGGCTTCCGTGGTCGCGGCCCCCCTCATCGCCGAGTGTCCCATCAACCTCGAATGCAAGGTCCGGCACGTGCTGCCGCTGGGCAGCCACGACCTCTTCGTCGCGGAGATCGTGAAGACCCACGTCCTGCACGCCATCCTGCGCGAGGAAGGCGGGCTCAACGATGAGGCGCTGGATTGCATGGCCTGGGGTTCGGAGGAGTTCTTCAAGGTCTTCACGCAACGCAAACATCTTCTTGTGCCCCGTTTCCAATAGCGCGCGCTCGTGTATCCTGATTCTTAGGCCTGAATGAGTGACGCGCCGCCAGAAAAGCCGGGCTCGCCCGCCCCGAAAGCGCAACCCGGTCGTCCAAGCGTCGTGGGGCCGGCCAAGCCCACCCCGCCGGCTCCCACGGTCCAGGCGGTGCGGGAAGGCCTGGCAGCTCTGATCAAGTCTGCCGCGCCTGTCGCCCAAGCCCGCCCGGTTCAGATGGGCGCCGCGGCCCCGGCCAAGTCAGCCTCGCCCATTCCGCCGACGCGGCCGGTGCAGCCGAGCGCCGCGGCCTCGGCCAAGTCAGGCTCGCCCGTTCCGCCGACGCGGCCGGTGCAGCCGAGCGCCGCGGCCCCGGCCAAGTTCGCCTCGCCCATTCCGCCGACGCGGCCGGTGCAGCCGAGCGCCGCGGCCCCGGCAAGGTCTGCCTCACCCGTTCCGCCGACGCAGCCGGTTCGTCCGAGCCCCGCGCTCCCAGTCAAGGGGGCGGAGCCTGTTGCGAAACCGCGGGTGGTTCGTCCGCAGGCCGAGCCCCCGAAGAAGCCGGTCTCGCCCCCGCCGGAAGCCCAAGCTGCAGAGCCGCCACCGGAAGAGCCGGCCTCGCTGGCCCCGAAAGCCAAGCGTGGTCGTCTGTACGTTGTGGCGATCGTCATCATGGTCGTTGGCCTTGGCCTGCTGGTGGGCCAGCTCCTCGGGTGGTTTGGGGAGGAGGAGGGAGCGCGGGAGTTCCGGCGCACCCTCTTTTCCCAGAAGAAGAGCAAGCTCGCGCCCGCCACCAAGCTGGGCGTCGAATACCACTTCGATCGCAACGAGATCGTGGACAACCGGCTCGTGGAATCACGGATCGTTGGGCTAGCCGCGTCGGGCAACTTGGTCGCCTTTGACGCGGAATCCTACGCCTTGCGCGGCGAGAAAGTCCTGCAGCGGCGCGCGACCTGCCTGGGGCCCACCGAGAACGACCGCGTGCTCGTGGGTATCGCCAATGGCTGCATCGTGCGCGTTGCGGCGGCCGATCTGGCCATCGAGCGAGTCGACGACGTGCCGGGCGTGCCCCGCTGGATCGGGAAACGCGCCAAGGACGGGGCGCTGGTCGTCGCCTATCAGGTCGACCCGGCCGCGACGGCGAGTGTTCGCCTCAGGGACTTGGGGCGTGGCCGGACCTACGAGGTTGCCGCCTCGACAGTCCTCTTCCTCGACAGCAAGGATAACCTGTGGATTGGCAATGGCGACCGGGCGCAGGTTCTCGATCTGGAAACCGGCGTGCGCACGGAACTGGACTGGAAGGGCGGATGGCCAGGCGTGGCGGGCTTTGCCGAGCTCGGCGACGGGCAGGTGTGGGCGTTCGGTGGCAAGCCGCGAACCGGCGAGACGTCTAGTTTCGTCGCGCGGGTGCGGCCTGGAGCCAAGCCGGTCTCGCTCTATCAGGTGGCGAGCAAGCATCAGCCAGCATCCGCGCCCACCTCGCCGATCACCCACGTCCTCGAAGACACGGTGGCCGGGCAGGTCATCATTGTATCGCACGACAGCGTCTCCGTCACCGACCGCAGCCTGGGCACCTGGAAGCCGCTCGATGCGCTCGGGGCCAGTCATCGCGAGGAGGGCGCGCTCTTCTCCCTGGGTCAGGCTCACCGGACGAGCCGCGGAGGGGTGCTGCTCAATCTCGCACGCGGCGGGTTCATGGAGATCACGTCCGAGTACACGCACCGTCACCTCCTCGAAGGTCAGTACTCGGTGTCAAGGCCTTTCGAAATCGTCCGCCTGGAGAAGGGCATGGCGTTCTTCGGCGACGGTGGCCCGAGCTTCTACGCCGGGGGCGAGTGGCGGGCGCTCCCCGATCCCATCATACCCCCGGCGGAACTCCTGGGCCTGGCCCGGCCGGGGGAAATCGAGCGGATCTGGGCCGCCATGCTCACCATTCCCCTCGATGGCGAAACCAGCTACGTGCTCGCCAAGGCCGGGGTGCCCCGACACTATCTGGGGCACATCCACGGGCTGCGCGACACCTTCCTGACCGCGCGCTGGGACGGCAAGAGCCTGACCACGCTGGGCCGCGAGGACCTGCCCATCGAGCCCGCCGACACCTTCTCAACGCCGGACCGGCAATTGTGGAACGTCGACGATCAAGGGCTGTGGAGTTTCGCGGGGGGACACTGGAGGCTGGTGATGCGCGCGACCGGCCACGGTGGTGGGGGGATACACGCGAGCACACGGGAATCCTCCGGGGTGCGGGGGATGGCAGGTAGCAGGTCGGCTGTCGGCGAGCCTCTTCACTTTGCCCAGTCCGCGGCGCCCCCCTTCTATGGCCTGCCGAGCTCGGCTTCCAGCTGGGTTCTGGTCCGGCTGGACAAGAACGATGAGGGCGGGATCCCGCTCATCGACGAGCTGCCGGTCGTGCTGGACGGCCGCCGTCTGCTCCTCCACGACCTCACGATCTGGGAAAACAAGAAGGACGAGTTCTTGCTGGCCACCGACCACGGGCTTTGCCTCTTCAACGTCAAGTGGGGGACCTGCGAGAGCAAGCGCCCCGCAGGCCTCGCCGACGAGGCCACCATGTTCATGCGCGACCGAGACAAGCGCCTGTGGCTGGCTGGTCGCGGGCTGTGGGTGTTGCGCGACCTCAAGCAGGCCGTTGCCGTGCATCCCGCGATCCCCATGTTGGCCGACACCCGCGTGGTGCTCATGGCCGAGACCGCGGATGGTCGTGTGGTGCTTGGCCTGGAGGACCGGGGCACGATCTTTCTCACGCTGCCGGAAGGCTGGCTCAACCGGCCGCCCGAGTTGCCGGGCGCACCCGCGCCTTGGGAAAGTACGCGTTCGCACGAGCCGTCGTATCAGGACGGGAGCCTCGTCTTGCGCGCGTGTCGGGAGAACGGCGGCCCGGTTCCGGAAGGGGTCACGAGCGCGTTGCTCGCCGATCTGCGCGGTTACGCCGAGTCCGCCGCTGCGCGCGTGCGCGTGGGGATGGAAGCGGCCTTCGAGGGCCGCCCGGACATTGTCGTGCGCGGCGCGGACCCCGAGAAGTTGCTGGGCGGGGTGGCGCCGCTTCTCAGCAAGCATGCGGCCAAGGCCCATTTCGCCGTGTGGAAGCGCCAGGGCCCGCGCGGCAGCGAGGCGATCCAGGTACGGTTCTGTTCCAGTTTCTGATGGGAACCCTGGGAGGGTTCCCAAACCCTCCCGCGCTCTGGCTGCGGCGGGCAGAGCCCCCCTCCGCCTACGCGTTTGTGATGGGAACCCTGAAAGGGTTCCCAAACCCTCCCGCGCCCTGGCTACGGCGGGCCGAGCCCGCCTCCGCCTACGCGATCAAACCAGATTGCACCTCTAGTTCAGCCGGCACTCCAACACCAGCACCGTGATGTTGTCGACGCCGCCCGCGGCATTGGCGGCGACGACCAACTCGCCCACGGCTGCGTCGAGATCCCCGCCCACCTTCAGGTGTTCGAGCAGGGCGGGGTCTGGGACCATGCCCGACAGGCCATCCGAGCACAAAAGGTAGATGTCGCCGTCCTGGATCTCCTCGGAGCTGATGTCGACCTGTACGGTGTCGCGCATGCCGAGGGCGCGGGTGATGACGTTCTTGTGCGGGAACTTGCGCTGCTCCTCGTCGCTCATGCCGGGGCGCGCTTCCTTGTAGTCCTCGAGCAGTGAGTGGTCGCGGGTGACCTGCTTGATCTGCCCGCCCCGGACGCGGTAGCAGCGCGAATCGCCCACGTGGGCGACGTAGAAGCGATCGTCGGCGATCTGGCCGATGACTACCGTGGTGCCCATGCCATTGAGCCGTACGTCCTTCGCGGCCGACTCGTGGATCTTCTTGTTGGCCAGGCGGATGCCGACGTTCAAGCGATTCTCAAGGACCGAGAGCGTGTGGTCCATCTTGTACGGCCAGGTGACGTCCTCGTCGCGCGTGCGCGCGAAGAACTCGCGGATGACATCCGCCGCCATCTTGGAGGCGACCTCGCCGCAGGCATGTCCACCCATGCCATCCGCCACGAGGAAGAGCTGCTCCTCCTCGATGAGGCAGAAGTAGTCCTCATTGTGGTTTCGCTTGAGTCCTTGATCGGTCTTGGCTGCGTAGCGAATGCGCATGAGCTGCAGGGGACAGTTGACCGTCGGAGGTGGCCCCTTGTCAACCTTGTAAAATGAACGTTCACATTCTGTTCGTGGTTATTGACTGGGGCAAGTGCCCTCGCTAAGGTACTGAACAAATGTCTAAGTTCCGTCGGGGCACCGCCAGCCTAGCGCGCACAAAACCGACCAGCGCTGCGGGCGCTGGTCGCCGCGCCACATCGCCCGCGACCAAGTCCGGCAAGGGCGTGGCCGCGGCGCGGAGCAAGTCCAGCGTCGTTTCAACCAAGGGTGCGGTCTCGCCGGCGAAGGCACCGCCGGGCACGGCCACGCTGCCACCGGGAACGGCAGCTATCCTCGCCATCGGTGACGAGATCCTGCGCGGCGAGATCATGAACACCAACTCCGTGTTTCTCTCGGATCGGTTGTTCGACGCGGGCTACGACGTGCGGGCGCATCGGGTGGTTTCCGATCGCCCGGCCGACATCCGCTCCGCCCTCGAGAGTCTGGCCGGCGAAGTTTCCGTGATCGTGGCCACCGGGGGGCTGGGGCCCACCGAGGACGACCGGACGGTGGAAGTAGTGTGCGACCTCACAGGTGTCGCGGCGGCAGAGCACGCGTCCTCGCTCGAAGCGATGAAGGAGCGCTTTTCCGCCCACGGCTTCGCGCTCACCCCGAACAATCTGCGGCAGGTGCGGGTGCCCGCGGGCGCGCAGGCCTTTCCGAACGCGGCGGGCATTGCGCCCGGCTTCTGCGTGAACATCGGCGGGGCCGAGGCGTACTTCTTGCCCGGCATTCCCCGCGAGATGGAAAGCATTTTCACCGCCCACTGCATGCCCCGCCTGGTCGCGCGTGTGGCCGCGCACGGCCTGCCCAGGGCGGCGGTGCGCTCTTTTCACGTCTACGGCATGGGTGAATCGCACATCGACCATCGTCTGGTCGGGCTGGTCGAGGGCATTCCGGAGGCGACGGTGCATTTCCGCACGGCCGCGCCGGAGAATCACGTCAAGGTCGTCGTTCGCACCGACGACCCCGCGAAGAGCCAGGCCGTGCTCGATCAGATCGACCATGAGCTGCGCAAGCGCATTGGACAGGGCGTCTACGGCACCGACGGGGAGACCTTCCCCATGGTGGTGGGCCGGACGCTGCGCGAGGCCGGCGCGACCCTGGCCCTGGCCGAATCCTGCACCGGCGGCTACGCTGGCGAGCTCATCACCTCCGAGCCCGGGTCGAGCGATTTCTTTCGCGGCGGGGTGGTGGCCTACAGCAACGAGCTCAAGACGAGCTTGCTCTCCGTGCCCGCGGAGGTACTGAGCGAGCACGGGGCGGTCAGTGAGCCCTGCGCCCGCGCCATGGCCGAGGGGGCGCGCAAGGTGGCGAACGCGACCATCGCGGTCGCCATCACGGGTGTCGCGGGCAACCGGATGGACGGCCGGCCGGTTTCGCCAGGCGCTCGCCCGGCGGGTGACAAGGCTGCGGGCACGGTTTGTTTCGCCATTGCCGGGCCGCGCCCCACGAAATCGGTGACCAAGCTCTTTTCCGGCGACCGCGAGCGCATTCGGAGGGCTGCGGCCTACTTCGCGCTCGATCTGGCACGCCGCTATTTCACATAGACCGGGTTATCCGCGTGAGGGACGGCGGGCTTTGCCCGACGGACCTCATCGCGGGAGATGGCAAGAACCCTCCCAGGGTTCTTGCGTACAATTGGAGACAAGACATGCCGATTCAGGAGCGAAGCGAGCACAAGGAAGCCAAGGCGGACGGGGGCAAGGCGCCCGCCGGCCGCGATGCGGGGCGTGATCGGGCCATCGAGCTGGCGGTTTCGACCATCGAGAAGCAGTTCGGCAAGGGCAGCATCATGCGGCTGGGCGAGGACCTCGCGCCACCCGAGGTCCACGTGGTGCCCACTGGCTCGATTGGGCTCGACATCGCGCTGGGCATGGGCGGGCTGCCGCGCGGGCGCATTGTCGAAATCTATGGGCCGGAGTCATCGGGCAAGACCACGCTCGCCCTGCACGTCGTGGCGCAGGCGCAACGCACGGGTGGCATCTGCGCCTTCGTCGACGCCGAGCATGCGCTCGACGTGGGGTACGCGCGCAAGCTGGGGGTGAAGACCGACGACCTCCTGGTGTCGCAGCCCGATCATGGCGAGCAGGCGCTGGAAATCACCGAGATGCTGGTGCGCTCGGGCGCCGTCGACATCGTGGTGGTCGATTCGGTCGCGGCGCTCACGCCGCGCGCGGAGCTGGAAGGCGAGATGGGCGATTCGCACGTCGGATTGCATGCCCGCCTGATGAGCCAGGCCCTGCGCAAGCTGACCGGCACCATCTCCAAATCCCACACCCTGGTCATCTTCATCAACCAGATCCGCATGAAGATCGGCGTGATGTTCGGCAATCCCGAGACTACGACGGGGGGCAACGCGCTGAAATTCTACGCCAGCGTGCGCCTCGATATTCGGCGCGTCGGCGCGCTCAAGGACGGGGAGAAGGTCGTGGGCAATCGCACCCGCGTGAAGGTCGTCAAGAACAAGATGGCGCCGCCCTTTCGCGAGGTCGAGTTCGACATCATGTACGGTGAGGGGATCAGCCACGAGGGTGACCTGGTCGACCTGGGGGCGGAATGCAACGCCGTCGAGAAGTCCGGCGCCTGGTTCGCTTTCGAGGGCGAGCGCATCGGTCAAGGCCGGGAGAACGCCAAGCAGTTCCTCCGCGAGCACCCAGACATCGCCAAGAAGATCGAGGCCAAGCTCCTGGCCCACCACGGCGTGAAGCGCGAGGCGAATACGCCCGGCCATGCCAGCACGGGCGTCGCGGTGCCCAAGCCCAGCCAGCCCGACAAACGGCGGTAGGAGAGGGCGCAGAGGGCGGAGAGGTCACGGAGGGGAGCCCGGTTCAACTCTGTGCTCTCCGGAGCCTCTGTGTCCTCGGCAGCGAAAAGGCCAGCCCTTCTCCCCAGAGAGAACTATTTCGCTGCCGAAACTTGTCGCAGCCGGGTTCGGTGCGTACTACGATCCACACAATGCCGCCGAAGAAGTCCGTCCCCGAAGGGCCCATCGAGATACCCGAGTATCTACCGATCCTGCCCCTGCGCAATTCCGTCCTCTTCCCGAACTCGATCATCCCCATCGACGTCGGGCGCAAGAAGTCGGTGAAGCTCGTCGAGGAGGCGATCGCCAAGGAAAAGCCCATCATCGGCATCGTCACCCAGCGTGACGCCCGCGTCGAGGAGCCGGGGCCGGCGGACCTCTACACCGTGGGTTGCGCCGCGCGGATTCTCAAGGTCATCAAGCTGGCCAAGGACAGCTTCTCCGTCATCCTGCAGGGCGTATCCCGCGTCCGGCTCCTGGAACTGGCCACGCAGGATCCCTACATGACGGCGAAGATCCAGGTGCTGCCCGATCAGTCTGGAAGCTCCACCGAGCTCGATGCCCTGGTCACCAACGTCAAGGATGTCGCCAAGCGGGTCATCAAGCTCATGCCCGAGCTGCCCAAGGAGGCCTCCGCGCTGCTCGACAGCGTGAACGAGCCCGGTCAGATCGCGGATCTCATCACTTCGAACCTGGACGTGCAGGTCGACGAGAAGCAGGAGATCCTCGAGATCTTCGACCTCAAGGCGCGCCTGCGCCGCGTCCTGCAGTTTCTCTCTCGCCAGCACGAAGTGCTGAAAGTCCGCGAGAAGATCAACACCCAGGTGCAGGAAGAAATGGGGCGCAATCAGCGCGAGTACGTCCTGCGCCAGCAGCTCAAGGCCATCAAGGAGGAGCTGGGCGAGATCGACGAAACCGGTGGCGACCTCGACGATTTCCGGGAGAAGATCGCGGCGGCCAAGATGCCGAGCGACAGCGAGAAGGTCGCGCTCAAGCAGCTCGAGCGTCTCAAGGTGATGCAGCCGTCCTCCGCCGAATACACGGTGACGCGGACCTACCTCGAATGGCTGGTCGAGTTGCCCTGGTCGATCGTCACCGAGGACAAGCTCGACATCCCGGCGGCGCGCGACATCTTGAACGCCGATCACTACGATCTGGAGAAGGTCAAGAAGCGCATCCTCGAGTACCTAGCGGTGCGCAAGCTCAAGACCGACAAGAAGGGGCCCATTCTTTGCCTCGTGGGGCCGCCCGGCGTGGGCAAGACCTCCCTCGGCAAGTCCATCGCACGGGCCCTGGGCCGCAAGTTCATGCGCATCTCCTTGGGTGGCGTGCGCGACGAGGCCGAGATCCGCGGGCACCGACGCACCTACGTCGGCTCGCTGCCCGGCCGCATCATCCAGGGCATGAAGAAGGTCGGGTCGAGCAACCCCGTCTTCATGCTCGACGAGATCGACAAGCTCGGCCACGACTTCCGCGGCGACCCCGCGGCGGCCCTGCTTGAGGTTCTCGATCCCGAGCAGAACCACGCCTTCTCGGATCACTACCTGGAGGTGTCGTTCGATCTGTCGAAGGTCATGTTCATCGCCACGGCGAATATCCTGGACCCCGTGCCGCCGGCCTTGCGCGACCGTCTGGAGGTCCTCGAGATCCCGGGCTACACGCGCGAGGAGAAGCTGAACATCGCCAAGCAGTTCCTCATCAAGAAGCAGGTGGAAGAGCACGGGCTGACCGAGGAGCGTCTGGTCTTCGAGGACAGCGCCGTGGGCGAGATCATCGACAGCTATACGCGCGAGGCGGGTGTGCGCAACCTTGAGCGAGAGGTCGCCAACGTCATTCGCGCGGTCGCCGTGCTGGTGGCCGAGGAGAAGTCCCAACCCAAGGAAATCCTCACCCTGGCGCGCATCCCGGACTTCCTCGGGCCGCAGAAGTTCCTGCCCGAGATCGCAGATCGCACCGCGGAGGCGGGGGTTGCCACCGGACTCGCCTGGACCCCCGTGGGTGGGGAGATCCTCTTCATCGAAGCCACGCGCATGAACGGCAAGGGCAACCTGGTCCTCACCGGGCAGCTCGGCGAGGTGATGAAGGAATCGGCGCAGGCCGCGCTGTCCTTCATTCGCGCGCACAGCAAGTGGCTGGGGCTGGACGACGGTTTGCTCGAGCGCAGCGACATCCACGTGCACATTCCCGCGGGCGCCATTCCCAAGGATGGACCGTCGGCGGGCGTGACCATGTTCGTCTCCATGGTGTCGCTCTTGACCAACAAACCGGTGCGCTCCGACGTGGCCATGACCGGCGAGATCACCCTGCGCGGGCTCATCCTCCCCGTGGGCGGCATCAAGGAGAAGTTCCTGGCCGCCC
>Ga0302323_100003459_pt1 | contig 12823 bp, 14 predicted proteins | sample Fen_T0_3_FD_201950 | JGI IMG/M metagenome (GOLD analysis project Ga0302323, IMG submission 201950) | Peat permafrost microbial communities from Stordalen Mire near Abisko, Sweden - Fen_T0_3 | ecosystem: Environmental > Terrestrial > Soil > Wetlands > Permafrost | place: Sweden: Abisko... | reverse complement strand
CCCAGAGGCCGTGGGCGTGCAGGCGGGCGACGTCGAACTCGGCCTTCTCCTTCTCGCCCGAGGAGACCACGGCCTTGCCCTCGTTGTGCACCTGCAGCATCAGCTTCGTCGCCTCCTCCTTCGAGAAGCCGAACAGCTTGCGCAGCACGAATGTGACGTAGCTCATGAGGTTGATCGGGTCGTTCCAGACGATCACGATCCACGGCGGCTCGTGCCGATACTCCTCGTCGCCCTCCGGCAGGCGCACCTCGACGGGCGCTTCGATCGTCTGGCTCACGCCCTCATTGTGGCGGTGGATCGCCGGCGATGCCGGTCCAGCGCTCGCGATAGTCGTCTCGCACGGGAGAGAAGATGTCGATCACGGTCGCCCCCTCCGGCCCGCAGTACGCGGAGTGCACGACGTTGCCGGGAAGGACATATCCCTCCATCGGGCCGAGCTCACGTGCGACGCCGTCGATCACGAGCGCCTGCATGCCTCGCAGAACGATGCCGAGCTGCTCGTGCGGGTGGCTGTGGGCGGGCACGGTGGCGCCGGCGGAGAACTCGATCAGGTTCATCATCACGCCCTCGCCGAACAGCGGCCGGCCCTCGACGCCCTCGATCAGGTCGAACGGGGAGACGTCGTCGAAGTGGACGAACCGGGGCTCCATGGCGGCAGTATCTCACCGTGACGGACCGGCCGGAGAGCGCCGCGGCGAATCGCTATCGTCACCCCCATGGCAGCCGTCGCGACCGACCTCCTCCGCGAGCAGGCGTACATCGACGGCGCCTGGGTCGACGCCGACTCGGGCGCCACGTTCGCGGTGATCGATCCCGCCACCGGCGCGACGATCGCCAACGTCCCGCGGCTGGGAGCGGTCGAGACGCGTCGTGCGATCGAGGCTGCGCAGCGCGCGCTGCCTGCCTGGAAGCACCGGCTGGCGAAGGACCGCGCCCGGATCCTGCGACGGCTCGCCGATCTGATGATGGAGCGCGCCGACGACCTGGCGGCGCTCCTCGTCCGCGAGCAGGGGAAGCCGCTCTTCGAGGCCAGGCTCGAGATCGCCTATGCCGCGTCGTTCTACGAGTGGTTCGGCGAGGAGGCGAAACGGCTCGACGGCCGCGTCATCCCGCAGCCGCTCGCCGACCGGCGGATCGTCGCCCTGCGCGAGGCGATCGGCGTCACCGCCGGCATCACCCCGTGGAACTTCCCCGCCGCGATGCCGACCCGCAAGTCGGCGCCTGCCCTCGCCGTCGGTTGCACGATGGTGCTGAAGCCGGCCGAGCAGACGCCGCTGACCGCGCTTGCGATCGCCGTGCTCGCCGAGGAGGCGGGCGTCCCGCCCGGCGTATTCTCGATCGTCACCGGCGACGCTGCGGACGCGCCGCTGATCGGCGGCGAGATGACGTCGAGCCCGATCGTCCGCAAGCTCGGCTTCACGGGCTCGACCGAGGTCGGCAAGCTGCTGATGGCGCAGTGCGCCGGGCAGGTGAAGAAGGTCTCGCTCGAGCTCGGCGGCAACGCCCCGTTCATCGTCTTCGACGACGCCGATCTCCCGGAGGCGGTCGCAGGCGCGATGATGTGCAAGTTCCGGAACTCGGGCCAGACGTGCATCTCGGCCAACCGGTTCCTCGTCCAGGACGGGATCTACGACGACTTCGTGGGTGCGTTCACCGAGGCAGTCGCTGCGCTCAAGGTCGCCGACGGGTTCACCGACGGCGTTCAGGTCGGGCCGCTGATCGACGAGCCCGCCGTCGCGAAGGTCGAGCGCCACGTGGCCGACGCGCTCGCCCAGGGAGCGGAGCTCCGCCTCGGCGGCAGCCGCATCGAAGGGCAGTTCTTCCAGCCGTCCGTGCTGACGGGAGTGACGATGGACATGGCGATGAGCTGCGAGGAGACGTTCGGGCCGGTCGCCGGCATCAACCGCTTCGCGACGGACGCGGAGGCGGTTGCGATCGCGAACGACACCCCGTACGGCCTCTCGGCCTACTTCTACACGCGTGACCTCGAGCGCACCTGGCGCGTGGCGGAGGGGCTCGAGTACGGGATCGTCGGCATCAACACGGGCTTCATCTCGACGGAGGTGGCACCCTTCGGCGGCGTCAAGGAGTCGGGCATAGGGCGCGAGGGCTCGAGCTACGGCGTCGACGACTGGGTCGAGCTCAAGTACCTGGCGATCGGCGGCATCGGGGGGCCACTCTGATGGTCATCGTCGAGCAGCGCGACTACCACGTGTACACGGGCAAGCTGCCCGAGCTCGTCCGCCTCTACGAGGAGGAGGGCATCGCGATCCAGCAGGAGGTGCTCGGCGGCTTCGTCGGCGCGTTCACGACCGATGTCGGAGCGCTCTCGACGTACACGAGCATGTGGCGCTACGAGAGCTTCGCGGAGCGCGAGCAGCGGCGCGCGGCTCTGCAGGCGCGCGACGACTGGAAGGCGTTCCTCGCCAGGATCACGCCGCTGATCCATACGCAGCAGAACCGCATCCTGACGCCGACCTCGTTCTCGGCGCTTCGCTGAAGGGAGGCACGATGGGGCAGCTCGACGGCAAGGTCGCGATCGTCACCGGCGCGGGGCAGGGAATCGGAAACGCCATCGCCCGGGGACTCGCGGCGGAGGGCGCTCGCATCGTCGTGGCCGACCTGCGCGGAGCCGAGGCAGCAGCCGAGGCTTTTCCGGACGGGGTCGGCATTACGGTCGACGTCGCCGACGAGGCGGCCGTCCGATCACTCGCGGACGAGGCCGTGGCGCGCTGCGGCTCGATCGACATCCTCGTCAACAACGCCGGCCTCTACGCGTCGCTCGAGATGCGACCGTTCACCGAGATCCCGCTCGAGGAGTGGCGCCAGGTGATGGACGTCAACGTCGCGTCGATGTTCCTCACGTGCCGGGCCGTCGTGCCGGTGATGCAGAAGGCAGGCGGCGGGCGGATCGTCAACATCTCGTCGGGAACGCCGTTCCGCGGTGTCCCCTTCCTGCTCCACTACGTCACGAGCAAGGGAGCGATCGTCGCCTTCACGCGCGCGCTCGCGAAGGAGGTCGGCAAGGACGGCGTGCTCGTCAACTGCGTCGCGCCGGGCTTCACGCTGTCGGCCGGGGTCGAGGCGCATCCGGAGGTGATCGAGAAGCTGCGCGACGTGTCGGTCGCGGCGCGGACGATCCAGCGCGACCAGGTGCCCGAGGACGTCGTCGGTGCCGTGGTCTACTTCTCGGGGCCTGGTTCGGCTTTCGTCACCGGGCAGACGATCGTGATCGACGGTGGGCAGACGTTTCACTAGCCGCGATGGAAGAGCGTATCGCGGCTAGCGAAACGCGATGCCTGCTGCACGCTTCGCGTGATTCTGAAGCCGGGAACCTGCGGTTCCCCGTGACCCCTCCCTTGTTCCGGGTTCGAGCTCGAGCGGAAACGAATAGAGTCGCTCGGCGATGAGGCTCTCCCTCTACGAGTTCCATACGGGCGCCGAGACGTTCGGCAGCCACCGCGTCGTCTACGACGTCGCGAACGACGCCGCGTTCTTCGGCGAGGCGCACGTCGAGGGGCACGCGCTCGTGTGGCAGCTCGACGACACGCCCGACGAGGCGGAGGGAGCGCTCGTCTCGCGGCGGATCCAGATCGATCCGTTTGCCGACTGGGTGGTGCGCTGCGACCGCATCGACTTCCCGCCGGGCGGCATCGCCTACCGGCACACCCATCCCGGCCCGGGGATCCGCTACCTGCTCCACGGCGAGATCGACATCCACACCGAGGGTCACACCGCGTCGTACGGGCCGGGTGGCGCCTGGTTCGAGGCAGGCCCGGATCCGGTGCTGGCCGAGGCGGCCCGCCATCAGCCGACGGCCTTCGTTCGCGTCCTGATCCTCCCCGCCGAGTGGGCCGGCAAGCGGACGATCCGCTACGTCGACCCCGCCGACGATCTCCTGCCGAAGCTGCAGAAGCCCACCGTCTACCTCGAACAGCCGCTCCACCCGAGATGAGGAAGGGCGGCAGGCTCCTCGTCGACCAGCTGGTGGTCCACGGGGTAGACGTTGCCTTCGGCGTGCCCGGCGAGAGCTACCTGGCGGTGCTGGACGCCCTCTACGACGCGCCCGTCCGCTTCGTCGCCTGCCGCCACGAGGTCGGCGCCGCCAACATGGCCGATGCCTACGGCAAGCTCACCGGGAGGCCCGGGATCTGCATGGTCACGCGCGGGCCCGGCGCGACGCATGCCGCGGGTGGGATCCACACCGCCTACCAGGACTCGACACCGCTCATCCTCCTGATCGGCCAGGTCGGCCGCGACATGATGGGGCGGGAGGCGTTCCAGGAGATCGATTACCGCCACATGTTCGAGCCGATGGCGAAGTGGGTGGCGCAGATCGACAGCGCCGACAGGATCCCGGAGCTCGTCTCGCGTGCGTTCCACGTCGCAACCTCCGGTCGGCCGGGCCCGGTCGTGCTGGCGCTGCCCGAGGACATGCTCGTCGAGCAGTCGGGAGCCGCCGACGCGCGGCCCTACACGATCAACCGCGTGCACCCGGCTGCGGGCGACGTCGAGCGGGCGCGGGAGCTGCTCGCCGGCGCGGCGCGGCCGCTCGTAATTGTGGGCGGCGCGCCCTGGAGCACGGAGGCGCACGCCGCCCTGACGGCGTGGTGTGCCGCCGGCGGGCTCCCGATCGCATCGGGATGGCGCCGCCAGGACTACGTCGACAACGGGTCCGACTCCTACGTCGGGCATCTCGCGCTCGGGGCCGACCCGCGCCTCACGGAGCGCGTGCGCGGGGCCGACGTCCTGCTCGTGATCGGCGACCGGCTGAGCGAGATCACGACCGCCGGGTACACCCTGCTACGCGTGCCCGATCCGGCCCAGGCGCTCGTCCACGTCACGGCCGATCCCGACGAGCTGGGCCGCGTCTACGCGCCGACGCTCGCCGTCGCCGCCTCGCCGGACGCGTTCGCGCTCGCGCTCGCGGAGCTGCCGCCGCTCGACCCGGCCGCGCGCGAGGCGGACACACGTCAGGGCCGGGCAGACTACCTCGACAACCTCCGCCACCTGCCGATGCCCGGCGAGCTCGACATGGGCGAGGTGATGGTGACCGTGCGCGGCCGCCTGTCCGCGGATGCGATCTTCACGAACGGTGCCGGCAACTTCTCGGTCTGGGCGCACCGCTTCTACGAGTTCAGGCACTTCCCGACCCAGCTCGCGCCGACGAGCGGCGCGATGGGGTACGGCGTGCCCGCGGCCGTGGCCGCCAAGCTGCTCCATCCTGAGCGCGATGTGGTTGCGATCGCGGGAGACGGTGACTTTCTGATGACCGGGCAGGAGCTCGCGACCGCCGTGCAGTACGACGCGGCGATCGTCGTGCTCGTCGTCAACAACGGCATGTACGGGACGATCCGGATGCATCAGGAGCGGCATTACCCAGGCCGCGTGTCGGGCACGGACCTCGTGAACCCCGATTTCGCCGCGCTCGCGCGCGCGTTCGGAGCGCACGGTGTCGCCGTCGAGCGGACGGAGGAGTTCGCCGGAGCATTCGACGAGGCTCTTGCCGCCGGCCGGCCCGCTCTGATCGAGCTCCGCGTCGATCCCGAGGCGCTGACCCCGCGGCAGTCGCTCACCGAGATCCGCGAGCAGGCGCTTGCGCGACTGGGCGCGTCGTAGGATCAGCAGGTACCGACCCCGAACCCCGAGAAGGAGCATCCAATGGCCAAGTCGTACGCAAGCACGGTGATCAAGGCGTCGCCCGACGAGGTGTGGGACCGCCTCCGCGACTTCAACGGCCTCGCCACGTGGCACAGCGGCCTCGTGACGCAGAGCGAGATCGAGGACGGCAAGGCCGGTGACCAGGTCGGGGCGATCCGCAGCTTCACGCTCGGGGACGGGACGCACCTCCGCGAGCAACTGGTCGCGTTCTCGGACGAGGACCGCTCGTATACCTACGACTTCCAGAAGACACCGTTCGACGTCGACAACTACCTCGCCACGATCCGCGTCACCCCGGTCACCGACGGTGGCGGCAGCTTCGTCGAGTGGTGGACGACGTTCGACTGCGAGCGCGACCAGCAGGGCCACTGGACGGACTTCTTCGCCTCGCAGGTCTTCCAGGGCGGGTTCGACGCGCTCAAGGCCCACTTCAGCTGACGATGGCCCCGCGCCGTGAGCTCCGCGTGGCCGGCCAGGCCGAGCCGATCTCGCACTTCACGGACGCCGTCGAGGCAGGCGGGCTCCTGTTCGTCTCCGGCATCGTCCCCGTCGACGTGGGGCGCGAGCTCGTCGGCGGGGACGACGTCGTCGCCCAGGCCCGCTGCGTCTTCGAGAACATGCGGGCCGTGCTCGCAGCCGGAGGCTGCACGTTCGCCGACGTCGTCAAGGTGACCGTCTATCTGACGGACGTGAACGACCGCCCGCTCGTCAACCCGGTGCGGCAGGAGGTCTTCGGCGAGACAAGGCCCGCCTCCACGCTGGTCGAGATCTCGGCGCTCGTGATTCCGGGAGCGAAGATCGAGGTCGAGTGCGTGGCGCTCGTGCCGGCGTGAGCGCGTGGAGCCCGGACGACCGGCTGAAGCCGGTCGGCGCCGACCCGTACAACACGGCGATCACCTGGCTCGAGGAGCCGCTCCGCGGCGCTGCCGACGGGCCGCTCGCCGGGCGCACGCTGCTCGTGAAGGACCTGATCGACACGGCCGGCATCCGCACGACGTACGGGTCGCGTATCTACGCCGACCACGTTCCCGACGCCCACGCGACCGTCGTCCAGCGCGCCCTCGACGCGGGCGCGGTCGTCGTCGGGAAGGCCAATCTGGCCGAGTTCGCATGGGGCGTGCTCGGCGTCAACCACTGGTACGGCGCCGTCCACAACCCGCTCCACCCCGGCAAGACCACCGGTGGCTCCTCGTCCGGTAACGCAGCGGCCCTCGCGGCGGGGCTCGTCGATCTCGGGATCGGAACCGATACCGGCTGCTCGATCCGGCTGCCTTCCGCCGCGTGCGGGACCGTGGGCCTGAAGCCGCGCTGGGGCCAGATCCCGCTGGACGGCGTGTTCCCGCTCGTCCCGACGCTCGACACGGTGGGGCCGATGGGCCGCAGCGTGGAGGACGTTGCCCTGTTGTGGTCGGTGCTGTCCGGCCGCCCGGTGCCGGAGCCTCGCCTCGAGGGGCTAACGGTCGGCCTGCTGCGCCGCCCGCCCGAGATCGGCGACGGCCGGGCGACCGAGACGAGCGATGCCGTCGATGCCTGGGTTGCGGATCTCGAGCGGCTCGGCGCGCGTGCCGTCGAGGCCGAGGTGCCTGCTGCCCGCGAGGACATGTGGCCGCTCTTCCTGCACGAAGCAGCACACAGCCACCGCGAGACCTTCCCTTCGCGCTCCGGTGAGTACGGCCCGGTGATCCGGCCGAAGCTCGAGTCGGCCCTCCATGTCGATCCCGCTGCCGTCGCGACTGCGTACGCCGGGCTCCACGCCTGGCGGCGCTACGAGCCCGAGGTCGACCTCTACGTGAGCCCGTGTTACGCAGTCGAGCTGCCGGCCGAGGATGCCGACGAGAACGAGGTCAGGCTGCCGCTGTCGTCGTTCCTCCGCTGGCTCAACCTGATCGGATGGGCCGGCCTCGCCGTCGGGAACAAGCAGTTCGTCGCCCCGGACGACGAGACCGTGCTGGCCGCCGGGCTCGCCTGGGAGCGCGGCCGGTAACGGAGCGCGTCGGTTCGGGGAGCAGATCCGCGGGCTGTGTCTACACTCGGCGCGATGAAAGCGGCGTTGATCGGTCTCGTTGCCCTCGCCGCGCTTGCGCTCGCGGCCGGCGCGTACTTCCTCTTCCGCCCCTCGAGCGGGAGCGGGCAGACGGCCTACGCGGCCCAGCTCGAGGTGCTCTGCACCAACACGCGCAAGCAGACCGAGGCCCTCGGCCAGCCGAACGAGATCCCGATCGCGAAGCTCTACCTCGGCACCGCGCGGATCGGGCGGGCCTTCCTCCGGGACGCCCGCCGCCTGCAGCCGCCCCCCGACCAGGCCGCCTCGGCGAAGACGTTCCTGCAGCAGAGGGGCCTCTACTACGACGGGCTCGAGTACGCCTACCAGTTCCTGACGACCCAGAAGAACGAGACGGCGTTCGTCCGGATCGTCGACGGTGCGCTCGCGAACCTGACGAATGCCGAGGCGGCCGCGAAGGCCCTCGGCGCGCCCGCCTGCACGCTGCGACCGTTCGAGTAGCGCGAGGAGAGGAGGACGGGCGGCCGTTTCTCGCCATTTCTCGCTGCTTTCCTAATCGATTATCGTTCACTCCCATTGAAACCGTCCCATCAGGCTGGTAGGTTCTCGCCCGTCGTGGGTCTCCGAGGACTTCCTGACGTCTGCCGCGCTGCTGCCGCCTCAGGGAGGCCTGCGTGAGCGCCCGCGCGACCTCGATCCGCTATCTCGGTCTCGGCCTGATGGCGATCCTCGTCGCGTTCATGGTGGCCTGGGTCCTCTTCATCGCGCGCGGCACGACGTTCGGGTCGGCGGTGCACGATCCGAAGGACTTCCTCATCACGCTGCTCAACGGTCTCACCGCGGCGGGGCTCTACTTCGTCGTCGCGAGCGGCTTCACCCTCATCTTCGGGCTCATGCGCGTCGTCAACATGGCCCACGGTGCGTTCTTCCTGCTCGGCGGCTACATCGCGCTGAAGCTGCAGCGGCACTGGGTCGGCCAGGGGTCGGCCTTCGGCCTCACGAGCGCGCAGGTCAACCTCCGGAACTGGATCATCCCGGCGATCATCGCCTCGCTGCTCGTCGGGCTCGTCGGGCTGACCATGCAGCAGGTCTTCCTCCGCTGGAACCAGGGGCAGGAGCTCCGGCAGGCGCTGATCACGATCGCGATAGCGATCATCCTCGCCGACCAGATGCTGGCACATTTCGGTGGCGTCGCCGAGGACATCGCCTGGCCGGGCAAGCTCGACACGTTCTGGAACCTGCGCGTCGCCGGCGTCCAGTACACGACGACGCGCCTCTTCATCCTCGCGATCGCGATCGCCGTCGGCCTCGGGCTGTGGGTCTGGCTGAAGAAGACGCGCACCGGCATGGTCATCCGCGCGGGCGTCGACGACCGGCAGATGGTGAGCGCCCTCGGCATCAACATCCAGCTCACGTTCGCGATCGCGTTCTTCGTCGGCTCGGCTCTCGCGGGGCTCGGCGGCGTCATCGGCGGGTCGTTCGCCAGCCTCGCGCCCGGGGTCGACTCGAACTGGCTGCTCAACTCGCTCGTCGTCGTGATCATCGGCGGCATGGGCTCTCTCGCCGGCGCCGCCGTCGGGGCGCTGCTCCTCGGCATCACGACCAACTTCGCCGCTGCGTACCTGCCCTCGGACTACACGTACTACTCGATCATCTTCACGTTCGTCCTCCTGGCGATCGTCCTGGCCGTCCGCCCGCTCGGCCTGTTCGGACGGCCGGCATGAACGGCCGCGCCCTGATCGAGCGCATCGTCGGCGTCGGGGTGCTGGTCGTTGCGCTGCTGGCCCCGGTGCTGTTCAGCACCTACTGGGTGTCCGCCCTCCTGACCCAGATGCTGCTCCTCGGGATCGTCGCGGCGAGTCTGATCTTCCTCTCGGCCTACGGCGGCATGGTCTCGCTCGCCCAGGTGGCGATCTACGGGATCGCCGGGTTCGTGCTCGGCAACGTCGTCACGAACGGCAACACGAAGGGCCTCAACCTGGGCTGGGACCCCTGGCTGGGTGTGCTGCTCGCGATCGTCATCGCAACCTCCGTCGGCCTGCTCTTCGGCGCCCTCGCGAGCCGCAGCTTCGGCATCTACTTCCTCATGATCACGCTCACCTTCGGCGTGATCGCGAACCTGTTCTTCGGCCAGGTGACGGACTTCTCCGGCTTCGGCGGGATCAGCGGCATCGGAGCGCCGGGCCTGATCGGCAACGTCGACGCACACCCGGACCGGCTCTACTACGTCGCACTCGGCGTCTCGCTCGTCGTCCTCGTGCTCCTCCACTACATCGTGCGGACCCCGTTCGGGCTCTCCTTGCAGGGCGTGCGCGACGACCCGGTGCGGATGAGCTCGCTCGGCTACAACGTCACGGTGCACCGGATGCTCGCGTTCGGCTTCGCCGCCTTCGTCGCCTCGCTCGGCGGCGTCCTCTTTGTCTGGTGGAACGGGCACATCGACCCTGCCTCGATCGACCTCAGCGCGATGATCGACGTCCTCGTGATCGCCGTCATCGGAGGCCTCTACCGCGTCGAGGCAGCCTGGCTCGGGGCCTTCGTGTTCGTCATCATCAACAACTACTCCCAGCGGATCAGCTTCGTCGGGCCCCGGTTCCACACGCTGATCGGCGTCATCTTTCTCGTCATCGTGCTCGTCTCTCCCACCGGCCTGATCGGCCTCTGGGAGCGGCTCCTCGACCTGCTCGGAAGCGGCCGGCGGCGCAACCCGACCGATCGGATCACCGAAATCCCGGCGGCGAGCACCGATGCGTGACAAAAGAATGAGGCACACCCATCAACTCGGAGGTGGGCTCGTCTCAGGTGGTACGTCGTTTGCACAACCCACGAAGGAGGAGGGCACTACATGAGTCATCTCATGAGGCGAGGACGGCGGCTCACGCTTCCGCTCGCCGCCGCAGCGTTCGTTGCGGTGATCGTGGCCGCCGGCGCGTTTGCGGCCACGTCGAACAAGGCGGCCTCGTCCGCCGCCACCCCGATCAAGGTGGCCGTCCTGTCCGACTGTCAGGGCGCCTTCGGGTCGTTCGACGGGCAGGATCTGGCCGGCGTCGTCTCCGCGATGTCGGAGTACGCAGGGGCCAAGCCGGTCAACCCGAACGACCCGCGCAAGGGCTGGACGGGTGGCTCGATCGGCGGACATCCGATCAAGCTGGTCGGGATCGGTTGCTCGAACGACCGGGCGGATACGGCGATCAAGGAGACCAAGCGGCTCATGGAGCAGCTCGGTGCCGACGTGATGATCGGCCCGCTGTCCGGCGACGAGTCCATCGCGGTCGCCAACTACGCCAAGCAGCACCCGAACAAGACGTTCGTCGACGGCTCCTCGGGGGCGCAGGACACGACCCTGAAGGTGCGGGCGCCGAACTTCTTCCGGTTCCACGGTGACGGCGCGATGTGGAACGCCGGACTCGGTGACCTCGCGTACAACAAGCTCGGTTGGAAGACGGCCGCGGTGGTCGCCGACGACTACAGCTTCGCGTGGACCTCGGCCGCCGGCTTCATCGCGGAGTTCTGCGCGGTGGGCGGCAAGGTCACGAAGCGGGTGTTCCCGCCGCTGAACACGACCGACTACTCGTCGTACGCGCAGCAGATGCCGACCAACGTGGACGGCACCTTCGTCGCGGTCGGCGGTGCCGGTCTGATCCCGTTCCTGAAGGCCTACGAGCAGGCTCATGGCCCGATCGACGGGAAGAAGTTCATCGGCAACCTGTTCTGGGGCACGCCGGGTCAGTTCGAGCAGCTGAGCACGCGGGTCACGGGTGCCTATGTCGGCGGTGCCGGCACGGCAGGCGACCTGGCAACTCCGGCGGCAAAGCATTACGCGAACCGCATCATCGGCAAGTGGTTCAAGACGATCCCGCCCTTCGGCGCAGCCGCGCCGCAGGCGGCGAGCACGTTCACCTTCGGCTACTTCGCCGACACCTGGGGCCTGATCAAGGGCCTGCAGGCGGTCAAGGGTGACCTCTCGGGCGGCCAGAAGAAGCTGCAGGCCGCAGTCGGGAAGGCCGTCCTGCCGACCGGCTACGGGACGATCAGGCTCGACAAGAACCGCGCAGGCATCATCCCCGTCTACTACCAGCAGCTCTACCAGAAGAACGGCAAGCTGGCGGTCAAGACGGTCGGGTACATCCCGAAGGTCGACCAGACCTTCGGCGGTACGTTCTCTCCGAGCACACCCGCTCCAGGGCGTACCTCCCCGAAGTGCGTGAAGCGGAACCTGCCGTGGATCGGCAAGACGCAGCATCCGAAGGTCACCGGCTAGGGAATCGAGTGCCGGAAGCAGCACAGGTCGAGCCGGCCGAGCCGATCCTCCGCTTGCGGGGGATCGGCCGGCGGTTCGGCGGCCTCCACGCCGTGCCATCCTCGGGCCGAACGGCGCCGGCAAGACGACCCTCTTCAATGTCATCTCGGGCGACGTCCCCCCGACGTCAGGCACGCTCGAGTTCCTCGGCGCCGACACGACGCGGACGCCGGCGCGCCAACGCGCCAAGCTCGGGATGTCGCGGACCTACCAGAAGTCCCGCCTCTTCCTCGGCCTCTCCGTCGAGGACAACCTCTACCTCGCGGTGCTCGGCGTGCGCTCGGGTCACCTGCGTCCCGTCGTGCTCTCGCGGCGGGACGGCGGGATTCGCGAGGAAGCCCGCGACCTCGCGACGGCGGTCGGGATGTCGTCGAAGCTCGACCGGATCGTCGGCGCGCTCTCCCACGGGGAGCAGCGACAGCTCGAGGTCGGCATGGCCCGCGCCGGCAACCCGAAGCTGATGATGCTCGACGAGCCCGCCTCGGGGCTCTCGCGCGGCGAGCGGGTGGCGTTGACGGACCTCCTGCTCGACCTCGACCCCGCGGTCACGCTGATCCTGATCGAGCACGACATGGACGTCGCGCTCCGGGTCGCGGGACAGGTGACGATGATGCACGACGGCCGGAAGGTGGTCGAGGGCACGCCGGACGAGATCCGGGCGAACCAGATGGTCCACGACCTCTACCTCGGGAAGGGGCACCAGCCCGATGTCTGAGTCTCCCTTCCTCGCCGTCGAGAGCCTGAATGCGTACTACGGGAGCGCGCAGGCGCTCGAGGACGTGTCCTTCGAGATGGGCACGGAATCGGTCGCCATCGTCGGCCGCAACGGGATGGGCAAGACCACGTTGTGCAATGCGATC
>Ga0302323_100003455_pt1 | contig 12827 bp, 11 predicted proteins | sample Fen_T0_3_FD_201950 | JGI IMG/M metagenome (GOLD analysis project Ga0302323, IMG submission 201950) | Peat permafrost microbial communities from Stordalen Mire near Abisko, Sweden - Fen_T0_3 | ecosystem: Environmental > Terrestrial > Soil > Wetlands > Permafrost | place: Sweden: Abisko... | reverse complement strand
GACGCAGAGCTTGACGCCGGATCAGCCGTTCGGCGACGCCAGCCTGGCGGCCGACTCGTGGGCGTCCCCGCTGCATCAGGCAGACGTGCCCCCTGCCCCACCGCCGAGCTGGCAGACGCCTCCGGCACCGCAGACGCAGGCGCCCTGGGCGACGCCCCAGCCGCCGACGCAAGCCCCCTGGCAGCAGTCGCAGGGGCAATCCCCCTGGCCGCAGCCATCGGTTCCGAGCTGGCAGCAGCCCCAGGCCCCGAGTGGACCGGCCTTCTATCCGTACCCGCAGGCGCGCTCGTCCAACGGACCGCGCGTCCTGATCCTCCTTGCCGTCCTGATCGCGGTCGCGGCGCTCGTGGGAGCGCTTGTACTCATCGGACAGCCGCGAGCGGGCGGGACTTCGGGTGCCACCGGAAGTCCGGCATCGAGCCAGATGGCCGTCTCCGCAGACTCCACGATCAAGCCCGATGCGGGGGCGTCCATCTACTCCGACGATTTCATGGATTCGGAGTCGGGCTGGACTACGGATACGGCGAGTTCCGGCACGACCTACAAGTACACGACGGAAGGCTACGTCGTGGGAGCACTTGGCGACCTGCATCACTTCATCTACTCCCCGCCCCACCACTCACGGCAGCAACTGAGCATGACCGTCACCGCCAAGGAGACGGCCGCGCCCGCCGGGGCCGGGTTCGGCGTCTCGTGCCGTAGAGGTTCCGGCGTTTCGATGCTCTCCTATGAATTCCTCCTGTTCGCCGACGGGTCATGGGCAGTGGAGCGGCGCAACGGCGCGCCCGATGTCAACACGGGGCCGGAGACGCTCGAGGAAGGAGCGGGCAACGTTGTGCCCGGCTCAACGCCGACTACCGTCCAGGGCGTCTGCGCGACCGTGGATGCCACGACGACGCGCCTGGTCCTGTTCGTGAACGGATCACTTGTCAAGGACACCAGCGACACGAGCAACGAAATGTCGACGACCGCCTGGCTGGGCGGACTCGACATCTCGAGCCGGTCATCGGCCGGGCAGACCGTCACGATCACGCACTACGAGGAACGCGACCTATCGGAGTAACGGCGCCCCCCCGGGATGCGTAATGGGGATACTCGTGCCGATCGGATAGACTCAGACGAACGAATCCGGTTAGCAGCGAGGGTCCAAGGTCGTGCCGCGAACTGCCGTAGCCATCGGCCTGTCGGGCTCGGATATGTCCGCCGTCTTCGACGATCTGCTCGCGGCCGGCTATGAGCCGATCCACGCTGAGACGCCCGACGATCTCGAGCGGCTGCTGAGCCTCCGAAGCGACATCAAGGTCGCCGTAATCGACGGCGAGGTGGACTTCGACCGGACGCTCGAGATGTACAGCGCGCTCCACGAGATAGGCCGCAACGTCCCGGCCCTCCTGCTCGTGCCCGCTTTCACGCTCGGTCGCATGAACCTTGGTGGCCGCAAGGACTCGGCGGACGAGTACTTCTCCAGACCCTTCACAGGCGAGTCGCTTCGGTACCGTCTCGATGCATTGCTCATCCGAAGCGGCACCGCACCGGTCGAAGCACCGGTTGTCGTCGAGGAAGTCGTGGCCGCCCAGCATGTGGTGGCCGCACAGGTGCAAGCCGCGGTGCTGGCCCCGGATGTTGCCGACTACGACGTGTCGGACGAACCGAGGCAGCGCGGCCGGCTCGTGATCGTCTTCAACCCCAAGGGCGGCGTGGGAAAGACCACGGTGTCGATCAACCTCGGGGCGGCCCTCACGATCCACAAGAAGATGCACGTCCTCCTGGTGGACTGCGACGCGGTCACCGGCCACGTAGCCCCGTCTCTCGGCATGCCACAGCTGCGGACTCTGGCCGAGGCGTGGCTGTGGGACGAGCAGGAGGGTATCCACGAGACCGTCGCCCAGATAGCCACTCAGCACCAGAGCGGCATGGACATCCTGGTTCTGGCGGGCACACCCTTCCATACCGAGATCCTGGTGCCGGGACGCGTCGCCAGGGCGATCGCCGAAGCTCGCAACTCGTACGACTTCGTGATCCTGGATCTGCACCCGGACTTCGGACCGCTCAATCTGGCCCTGTTCGCGCTCGCCGACCGGATCATCGTCCCGGTGACCCCGGACGTCCCCTGTATCCGAGCGGCGATGCAGTTTCGCGAGGTCGCGACGGCTCTGGATCTGCGGCACCGCCTGCTCATGGTGATCAACCGCGCCAACAGCGGCGTTCCGACTTCGCAGGTGGAGAAGACGCTCGACATACCCACGCTGGCGCGTATCCGATCCGCGGGGCCGGTCTTCTTCGAGTCGTCGGACTCGGGCAAGTCGGCGGTGGAGCGCTACCCCAACGACAAGGCCATCGGCGACATGTTCGAGCTCACCGACAACCTGCTGGACATACTCAACGCCGGCGATGGGCGACCGACCCAGAGCAAGGGCGGGTTCCTGGGATTGTTCGGCCGGCGGGGACGCGGATAGCGACTACGACTTCACGTGCTCGAGCAGGCGCACAAGGTAGCGCGACCGCATCTGTTCCGTCGCCATCGCCTGCTTGAGCGGCGGCAGGCGCAGGATCACACCGAGAATCGCCGCCATGGCGCGATGGCTGAACATGGCCCGATTGTCGAAGATGCAGTCCTGCAACCGGCCGCGCTCGATCGCCATCAGAACCGTCCGATGGACCATGTCGACGGGCGTGATAACCCGCTCGGCGCGTGATTCCAGCCACAGCCCCTCCTTGGGGCAGACGCGTGTGCAGACGCCGCAACCGAGACAGAGATCCGCGTTCAGCAGCGCCTTGCGCCGGTTCGGCTGGCGCGGGTCGTTGGCGGAGACCAGCGTCATCGCCTCCACAGGGCACGTGCTCACGCACTTGCCGCACCCGTTGCATCGCTCGTCAAGCACGTGCGGCAGGAAGTTCGTCGTGTGTACCGGGTTCAGCATCCCGAACCGGCGCGCTGCGATCAACGCCTCACAGCAGCAGCCGCAGCAATTGCAGATGAAGGCGACCTCGTTCTGGACGTTCTCGCCGAATTGGACGAGCCGATTCTCGTAGGCCTCGGCGAGGAGGTCGCGGCCCTCCGCCGCATCGACGTGCCGGGCGAACCCATGGCGGATAAGCGAACTCGCGGTGGCACCGAACGTCATGCAGATGTTCTTCGGCGCTGAGCAGGCTCGGCCCATGTGCTCCATCTTGTGGCGGCAATAGCAGAGGCCCACGCCCATCTCGGAAGACGTCTCGATCACCTCGCTGGCTCGCTCGTAGTCGAGGACCCGCAGCCGGCCGTCGCCCGCCGCGGCACTGACACCCGCGCGCCGGGCGCGCTCTTCGCTCTCGACGAGGGCGGGCTCGTTCACGAAGACACGCCCGAGCTGGGTCTTGCCCTTCGTGAGGAGGCTGAGGATGAAGTCGTCCTCGACCGTGATGTACTGGTGGAACAGCTCGCTCAGCACCTTCTGGTCGATGTCGCCCCGGACGCGCATCAGCGAGAACTCGAAGAATCCGGCCATTGGGGGCGGGAGGGCGTACACGGTGCCGTGCGGCCCCTCCATGTCGAGCAGCACGGCGCGCGATGCAAGGCCGTCAAGAACCGCCCGTGCCTCGGCCTCGCTGGTCCCCCAGATGCGTGCGGCCGTCTTCGCGGTGACCGGTTTGATGGGCAGCCGGGCAACGAGCCCAGCCTCGCGCTCGCCGAAGAGAATGGCGAGGATCTGATAGAGCAGCTCTGAGGGCGGGGCGCCCTGGGGGAACCGATTCAGCCGGTCCGCGAGGTCCTTGTATGCGCCGCGTGCCGTTGCGTGAGCCATGACTGCCCTCCGCGTCTCACGCTCGGCGAGAACCGGGCCGGCGGCAAGTGCGATTCCGATGGCGTCACCGGGCCGTCCGTCACCAAGCGAGACCCCGTGGGAACGCCGTTGGCATAGGATGTTCTGGGTTCCATCCAGCAGTCGGTAGGTATCCCATCGCCGAGGACGATCATGGCACTCCAGAAGAGAAGTGGAGCCCGTGCCCGTATGAGGGTCAAGCTCGTACTGCTGGGGATGTGGATCCTGGCGGCAGTCGGCTGCAGCCTGCCCGTCTCGAGCGCGGCTGCGCCCTCCAACTCGGCGGCCGGCCGGACGAGCGGAGTCCCTGTCACTCCATCCTCACTAGTGACGCCGACCCTACCACCGACGCCGACCGAAACGTCCGCCCCGACCCCGACCCCGACCGCGGCCAGCACCCTCGCTCCATCCGACCTGCCGTTCACGATCGACTGCAGCGCGCTGGCCGAATCCAGCAAGGCGAACTGCGGCACCTTCCTGGCCGCGACGCGCGACGTCGTGTATCCGATCGAGAGGGAGTTGACCGGGGTGAGCCTCTCGAAGTGCTACGGGGAGATTCACTACACCATTCTGCCGACCGATCCCGGGCCGGCCGCCGGCGGTTACAGCTCGGGCGCCACGATCACCTACAACCAGCGGTACAGCGTCGATCTACCGCACCGCTACGACGTGCACGAGATTCTCCATTCCATCAGCACCTGCGCCAAGGCGCTGGATGCCCACATCTTCCACGGGATGATCATGAACGCCGTGTATGACCGGCTCGGCGTGCACGACGCCGGGTACTTCGAGAGTCGGTCCGCCGGCAACCTGAATGCCGGGCTGAAGGATCTCCAGGCTCAGGCCGGGAAGGCGAGCGGCACGGACCTGGCCAACCTCTGCGTTGGGATTCTGTCGAGGAAGATGACCATCGCGTATTTCGATCTGGGCGCGAGCGCAATCACGCCGCTGTATCGAAGCACGATCCCTCCTCTGAAGAACGCCAAATCGCCCGATGCCGGGTTGGCGGCAGTCTGGGGAGGGTACGCCCAGCAGGTCGAGGCGCTGCTCGAATCGCTGCAACGGGACTTCGGTTACGCGCTGAGCGTTCCCGAGTGCCGGCTATAGCCGGAGCGCGACGAGAAGGCCACCGGGGCCGGTCCCAGCCGAACGCTTTCGACGATCTCCGCCCCCAAGGAAGGGCCATGTCGGCGAGAAGACACGGTTCTGGCGCGGCGAGGGGTACGGTGTTCTCCGTAGCCGCCGGGTGCACCGGCGCAAAGAGGAGGGTTCATTCCGTGAACGGTTCGAGGAGTAGGCGCGTGCTCGGCGGGAAAGGCCGGCAGCGATTGGCTCATCTGACCGCCCTGGGCGTTGGCCTGCCACTCGCGTTTCTGGTATCCGCGACATGCCTGGCGGCCCCGCACTCGATCGATCAGCAGAACTCGACATATGACCACGGCGGCAACGAGGGCACGGAACTTGTCGCTCAGACCTTCACTGTGGGAGTGTCCGGCACGCTCGACCAGGTTGACGTGATGCTCATGCTCACCGATTCGAAAGCGCCGGGCGACGCAATTGCGACCATCGAGGCGGTCGACGGCTCCGGCAACCCCGTCTACCCCCTGGGCCCCAACCTGTCTACCGGTACCAGCGCAATTCCGTCGGCCGCCGCCACCTGGGTGTCCTTCACCATGACGCCGCTGGCAGTCACCGCGGGCCAGCACTACGTCATCATCGTCACCCCCGGAACGTTCATGACGGCCTACTACACCTTCGGCACCGATAAGTACCTCGGGGGCCGAGGCTTCGATGGCGCCGTAGGCTGGGGCAATATCGCCGGCGACACGAGCGCGGACTTGACCTTCCGGACCTTTGTGGTCGCGGCCGCGACACCCACTCCGACCCCGACTCCGACACCGACTCTGGCGCCCACTCCGACACCCGCTCTGGCGCCCACTCCGACACCCGCTCCGACCACGACGGTCGCTCCGCCCGGCCCGACCTCCAGCGTGCTCGGTGCAACGTCCGCACCGACCGCCACTCCGCCGGTCACCAGCGCCCTGGGCGGCGGATCGCAGGGCGGCTCCGATGACTTCGTTCCGATGCTTGGGCTCATCTCCGCCCTGCTCGCCAGCACCTACGTGCTTGCCCTGCGCCGAAGGTCGGATCGCATCCCTCGCTGAAGTACGGAACGCGTGGCTAGCATCCGCACGGCGAGCTAGCCACGCGAGGGTGTGCCGCCACCCGGATCGGCGGCGAGTTCCACCTCCTACGCGACCCGGCGTGGCGCCCGGGACAGGCCAACGGCAGCGACACTGCCGAATCCCGCAAGATTGAACGGTTGAGGGCGCCGGGTCGTAGATCTGGCATGGAAGCCCAAGGAGACCGATGATCGAGCTGGTCAGGCTGCAGCCGCGCGACGAGGACCGTGTCGCCGAGTTGCTGCTGTCTGCCGTCCCGGAGGCTCATCGGCTGGCTTCGTGGATCCTTCGCGATCCCGTCGGTGCTGAAGACGCGGTCCAGGAAGCGCTGCTTCGAGCCTGGAGCCGACGGCGGACGATTCGGTTCGAGCTCGGCGATCCCGAGCGCTGGTTCATGAGGATCGTGGTCAACATCTGCCGGGACGAGCTCCGAAGGCGCCGCCGCCAGCACGTCACCATCATCGAGATGCCCGTCGAGCGGGAAACGATTCCGGCCGGCCACGACGACCTGAGTTCGGCAATCGCAAGGCTCACCGAGGACGAGCAGATCGTCCTGGGCCTCCGCTACGGACGCGACCTCACGATCCCGCAGATCGCGGCCCAAACCGGCCTGCCGGAAGGCACCGTCAAATCCCGGCTGCACTACGCCCTCGAGCATGTGCGGGCCGCGCTCGACGCCGAGCGACGGTCCGAGGAGCAAGCGCGATGAACACACCCGACCTCGAAACGCAGCTTCGGTCCTACTACGAACGGTTCGCGCCGGCCGACTCCGCGCGGCTCGCCGTGGCATCTGCGCGGCTTCTCGATGACGCGCGCCGACCGCAACCGCGCCGCGCCCTCTGGGGTACATGGCGGGTGGCCGCGACTCTCGCCGTGGCCCTGCTGCTGCTGGCCGTCCTGCTGCCACGTTTCGGAGCCGGTGGTCCCGGTGTCGGGGCGAGGACGAACGCGCCCGGACCCACGTTCAACGCGGCCGGGGCCCTCAAGGCACAGGTCGACGAAGCGGGGCTGATGCGATCCGGCGGAATGTGGGCCGTTGAGGGCTCATACCTGCTCACGTCGGTCGACAACGGCGCGACCTGGCGGGCGGGAACCTTCCCCGGCTCGGGTGGACCGGTCCCGGTCGAGGAGGTCTTCGTGCTGGACCAGGACCACGCCTGGGCCATCGCGTCGAACGGCCTGAACGGCGCCGTGGCCAGTCCGGCGGTCGCCGGCCAACTGCTCACCGTCAATCGGACGGCCGATGGCGGCCGGACCTGGCACTCCACGGTCATCACCGGCGACTACGGCTGCCAGTCGGCGTCGCTTTCGTTCGTGGACGCCCAGCACGGCTTTCTCGTGTGCGTGGTCCCGTCGACGCCCGGACCAGACGGGGCCCTCGCTCAATCGCTCCTCCACGCGAAGCAGGGCTCCGGCACGGTCCTTCGGACCGACGACGGCGGCGTCACCTGGTCGGTGGCCGGGAGCGCCGCGGGACTCGGTGCGGGTTTCACGGCGAGCGACGCGCGCACTCTCTGGTCCGTCCCGGACTCGATCTCATCCGAACTCACGGGCACGTATCTGTACGTCAGCCGAGATGGCGGCGTCACCTGGGCGGCCGTGAGCCTGCCCGGCCTGGGCTCCTTTGGCCCGAACACTCAGGTCGGGTCCGCGACCGGGCCCGTATTCTGGGACGGCTCGAACGGCGCCCTTGCCGTGAGCGTATGGCCGTGCTGCTCGTCGACGAGCGCCGAGATGTGGTTCTACCGGACCGGCGACGGAGGCCGCACCTGGAGCGTGTTCAAGGAGCCCAAGCAGCCGTACGGCGGCATGATGGTGGACGCTCTGGCCGGCAGGGTGTGGGCGGTAGTGAGCGATGGCAGCCTCTGGAGCATGAACGTCAGCAGCGACTTCGGCTCGAGCTGGACCGTCGTGCCCGGGTACGGCATGCCCGACAACACTTCGTTCCTGACGCTCGATCTGGCCGACAAAGACCACGGCCTTGCGACCGTCTTCGGAGTCCAGGGAACTCGGACGCTGCAGCTCACATCGGACGGCGGCCGGACCTGGCATCCCGCCGATTTCGGGGATGCACGCGCCAGGGTGTCGTCCACAGCCGCCGATCCGGTGGCGGCGAAGAACCTGGCCGATGAATTCGAGATGATGGCGGTCAAGGACCCGCCCACATCCTGGAACATGCTCTCGGCGTTCTCGCAGAAGGCTTTCGGTGGTGAGTCGGCGTTCGCGACCGCCAGGACCGCGCTCGCGGCCAGAACCAACTACACGTACGAGGTCGGCTCACCGACACAGAGCGCCTCGCAGCTAAGCGAGTCGACCGTGGGGCCAGAAGCCTGGGCGGACTTGACCGCGTCGGCAGACATCAGCCGTGCCTATGCAGTGGCCGTCACCTTCCCGGGTACCTCGGAGCCGGCCGAGACGATCGTAGTAGCGCCGTTGTCGGCCACAGGCGACTGGCGTGTCTGGTTGATGCCGACGCCGTAGGGCGGACGTCGCCGCCAGGCGGGCGGTCGGCTCCTACAGCCCCACCTCGAACCTGATGTCGGGCGAGGGGCGACTTGTCCTGACGCGGACCGAACGCCCGAGGACCGTGCCGACAACGTCGGCGAACTGCCCCACGCTCGCGACCTTCGGCAACACGCGTTTGATCGTGCCGATCTGGTCTGCGGAAAGCGGCTCCCGGCTGACGATATGAACATGGAGGTTGCGCCACTCAAAGGTCGCAACACTCTCTCCGGCCACGACGCCGGCGACCGCCTGACTCGTTTGCGCCATAAGGTGCTCCTTTCCGCGATCGTACGCGGCGCACCTTGCACTGGACACTGCGGACGGGCCTCGTTGCGCCAGGGTCAACGACCGGCTCCCGGCGCGCCGAAGTCCTCCGCTGAAGCGCATTCGGCTTGGAGGCCGGTGCTAACCTCTGGCTGACTGCACAAGACCAGTCGGAGCGAGATGGGGAGGGCGACATGATCGACTCAATCCGAACCTCGGATCCACCGTTCAGATGGGGGGCGCGGACCTGGCGAAGCGTGCTGGCGCTAACCGGCGTCCTCGCTGTGGGTACCTGCATGCTCGCCCTGGTGTTCGCTCTTGCCTTTGGCTACTCCGACCTGGTGCTCGCTATCGCGCTCACCTTCTTCGTGGCGGCCTGGCTCCTGTTCCTGGGCACCGGCACAGAGTGGGTCATCGCGGATCACGAACTGCGCCGTCGGCGCTGGCTCGCGCGACCCGGCAGCGAGCCCTCGGTCGTGATGGCGCTTGGCCCCCAGATCGAACTGATTCACCAGAGCCGTCTCGTGTGGCGCGTCGTGCCGAACGGACCCGCACTCGGCGGGCAGCCATGGCAAACCCACCCGCTCCTCGACGCCATGGAGCGGGCCGGAGTTCGCGTCAACGACTGGCGCGGCGATTGGGCGCACCGCCATCGAGTGCTTGACGCCCTTGGCCTGGTGACCTTCTGGGGCGGACTCGCCGGCCTCATCACCCTGCCGGCCGTCCGGGCGGCCTCGCCCGGGCTGTTCGCGGCGACGGCCGGCCTGGCCTGCCCCGTCGCGGTCTTCATTGGCCTGGCGATCGACTGGCTACCCTGGAGCTTGCGCGATCATTAGCCGGCGCCGCCACGACCCATCTCGAGCGCACCGGAGGCAGGGCTGAGCGCCGGACCAGGTGAAGGGGTAATCGTGGCTCCGAGCGGCGGAGGCGCGTAGACCTCGGCCGAGTCGTCGACCGCACCGCCTGCGACGAGCACTCGGCCATCCGCCAACACCGTCGCCGACTGTCCGAATCTGGGGCTGGTCATCGTTCCGGCCGGCCCGAAGGAATTGGTGGTCGGGTCGTACAAGTCGGCGGAACCGTTTCCCTCGGCGCCGGGAAAGTGACCGCCGATCGCCAGGACTCTGCCGTCGTGGAGTAGCACAGCGGTATCGAATGCCTGGGCTGCCATTCTTCCTGTGGACGAGAAGGAACCAGTCGTTGGGTCGTAGACTTCGGCGGTTCCCGCGCTTTCCGCGTCGGCCCCCGCAACGAAGACTCGACCATCCAGCATGGTGATGGCTGCGATGCTGAACGTCGCCACCGGCATCGATCCGGTCGGGCGAAAAGTGCCGCTCTTCGGGTCGTAGATCTCGGCCGTGAAGATCGCCGACAGCTGCGCATCCTCGCCCCCGACTACCAGAACGCGGCCGTCCTTGAGAAGCGACGCGCCGGCACGCTTGCGGGCGACGGACATCGATCCGGTCTGGCTGAAGGTGCCGCTCTTCGGGTCGTAGATCTCGGCCGACAGAAGCGGCGCCTGATCGGCACTCCCGGCGCCATCTCCTCCGGCGATAAGAACGCGGCCATCCGCCAGAAGCGTGGCCGTGTGGTTCTCGCGAGGGGCACTCATCGACCCGGTGGGGTTGAACTTGCCGGTAAGCGGGTCATAGAGCTCGGCCGAGGACAGCACGTTGTCGTTCTGGCCGCCGACGATCAGAACCCGCCCATCCTGGAGCAGCGTGGCCGTGTGGGACTCGCGCGCCTGGCTCATGGATCCCGTCGACCTGAAGGTTCCGACGGCCGGGTCATACAACTCGGCCGACGAGAAGTAGGAAACCGAGCCTTCGGTGACCGTTTGCCCTCCGACGATCAGAACCCGCCCGTCGGTTAGTCGGGTCGCCGTGTGGTAGCCGCGTGAGGGCGAGACCATGGAGCCGGTGGCTCCGAACCCCGGCACCGTCGCCTCCGAAACCCGCGGTGTCGGCGCGGTTGTCCTGGCGGCACCAGATGGGGGAAGGCTGGGTGTCGCCGAGTTCGGGGAGCATCCGGCCACAGCCAGCGTCAGCAGAATCATCGCCACCAGGGCGCGAGGGCGGTCGCTGGGGCCGCCTCCGGCAATCCCACGCCGCCGGTTGTCGAGCCCGTTGCCAGAACGGCGGACGCCCATCCTCTGTCCCTCCAAGGTTGATCCGCATCCGGCGCGCTGCTCGCCCTGGACCTACGATCACCGCCCCTTGGACGGCTCGTCCGGCTGACGGGTGACGAGGTGCGCGCCGCAGGTCCGGACGGCCGGCCTTGGAGCCGGCAGGCGTCACGCCGGTGGTTGAAGTTCCGTGCCCACCAAGGAGCCGACAAGCAAGTCGCGCTCGATCTGGAGACGCATCCGGTATAGGACTTCCCACTCCGAGTAGTCGACGTCGAGAGCCGCGAGCGTGGGGTCGATCGCGCGGAGATCTTCGATCAGCCCGGCCGAGTGCCCTGGCCGCCCCTCGTCGGGAGATCTACCTCGAGCACGGACGATCTCATCCAGTCGGTCTTCGATTGCCTGAGCCTCCTTGGATGTCGTCAGGTAGGCGGCCGTCGCGGTAAGCCGAGTCGCGATCGCGGCGCGAGCACGAGCTACGGCCTCCTTCTGGCCCGAAATCGCGATATCAGATGGGTACAGCTCAACCTCGAGGACGGCCGAATAGAGCGTCATCAACTGGTCTGGAACGAGGGCGCGTACGTCACCGCCGGCCACGCGCGCGACCAGCCGTCCCGGCACGGCGAGGACCGCTGCTGCCGGTCGCCGCTCGACCGTCAGACCTGCGTCGCGAAGTGCCGCCTGAAGGTCGTCGACCATGATTTCGTAGCCGCCGTCGTGTATCACGATCGGGATGTGAGCTTCTGCCCGGCGCCGGATGAGGTTCCGGCCTTTGCGCACTACCCCGACGACCGCCAGGAAGATGATCGTGAGCGCGAGCAAGAAGGCAATCGGGTAGCCCCGCATTACTTGCTTCGCCGCCTCGAGACCGCGAGGTCGGCTCCCAGCGCCGACGACAAACAACCCGCCGAGACCCACGACCAGCGGCAGGACGAGCGCTCCGATCAGCATCGCGAAGCGCACCCAGTTCTGGTCGATGAAACCCGGCAGCGGCAGCGCGGTCAGCAGGAACGTTCCGACCGAGGGCAGGATGATGCCGAAGACCAGCACCACCCAGAGGAGCGATCCCAGCGCGATCAGCGACAGGAGCAGCTGCTTATGTCGGGGCACACGTCCGAAGAGCAACGCGCTGGCCCAGCCGAGAGCTGTCGTCAGGACACGACCGGCCTGCCTCCCGATGACCGCAAACAAGGCAGCGAGAATGGCCATATGTCAACTCCGGCCGATTGCCGGCAGCCGAGGCGCGGACCAGTGGTTCGTCACGCTCCTAGTCTAGAAGGGGCCGAAAGATCCGCCGCGGCCACGCCGACGGCGGCGAGGAGGACAGAGCGATTCATGGATAGGCACGCTGCTGACGTGCCGGGCGGGACCGTGCCTGCAGTTCAGCGGCCCGTGTCGGCTCCGGTTCCTGCTCCTTGGACCGACAACCCTGCTACCCGTACAAGGCGAAAGCCCAAATGGACACTCGAATCGACCCAGTCGCCTCCGCCCTCACGCGGCAAGCAGCAGTAGTCTCCAGCGCACCGGCGAAGAAGCCCATGCCGACAGGAACTTCCAGGCACGCGCCCGCTCCGGCCGCCCCGCAGGCTACCCCCGCGGTCACGGTTCAAATGACCTCGGTGCCCGCCAGCGTGGCCGCCGACGACCGGGCCACGTACTTGCAGATCCTCAAGTCAAACGGCGGGAACGCGGCAGCCGCCCTGGCCGCCGTCCAGGCTATGGAAGCCAAGGAACAGAACGCCTGAGCATCTCGAGCGTCAGAACACGCCCTGAGAGACCATCCGCGCCGCCCACGCCTCCATACCGGCGGCGAATTCCGCACGCACCTGCGCCCATCCATGCGGTACGGCCGACTCAATGAACTTATGAGTCATGCCGGCCTGGGTGAGGAGCTTGTCGAACCGGACGGCCTCCTCGCCGTACAGGGGCTGGATCGACTTGGCCACG
>Ga0302323_100003454_pt1 | contig 12830 bp, 12 predicted proteins | sample Fen_T0_3_FD_201950 | JGI IMG/M metagenome (GOLD analysis project Ga0302323, IMG submission 201950) | Peat permafrost microbial communities from Stordalen Mire near Abisko, Sweden - Fen_T0_3 | ecosystem: Environmental > Terrestrial > Soil > Wetlands > Permafrost | place: Sweden: Abisko... | reverse complement strand
CCTGATCGGGAGTCCTCCGCGGCTGCGGTCGGCGGTCAGAAGCCGAAGACTCGTGAGTGCTCACCGAGGAGAGGAGGGATTGAGCCACCAGATCACGGTGCCCCCACGTGGGTGCCGCAGTCTGCCATCCCCATCGCCCCCCACGTGGGTGCCGCAGTCTGCCGTCGCCCTTCGACCCCACGTGGGTGCCGCAGTCTGCCGTCGCCCTTCGACCCCCACGTGGGTGCCGCAGTCTGCCGTCGCCCTTCGCCCCCCACGTGGGTGCCGCAGTCTGCCGTCGCCCCCACGCGTGGGTCCCGCAGTCTGCCATCGCCCCTACGCGTGGGTCCCGCAGTCTGCCATCGCCCCCACGCGTGGGTCCCGGAGTCCGCCATCCTCCCCCCACGTGGGTGCCTCCAACGCTCAGCTCCTGGGCTCGATGAGCTCTCATCGCTTGAACCGCTTGGCCGCCGGTAGGATCTGCTCCCAGAACCCGAACGTCGCGGCCAGGAGGTAGTCGAGCTCGCGCGTCGCCTTCGACCGCGCCAGGTTCGCGCGCTCCGGCAGGCAGTACGCCGCCAGCCGCGAGGCCTCGAGCTGGTGCAGCACGCCGCGGGACCAGCCGCGGCCGGCGTAGACCAGGCAGCCTGGGACCCACAGCGCGGCGAGATCGTCGAGCGCGTACGGGATCTTCTCGTCGGCCGTGCCCTGGACGTCCTGGTACTTGCACTCGATCGCGATCGCCTTCTGATCGACGGGCCGCATGACGAAGACATCGATCTGGCGATCCTTGCCGATGATCGTCTTGCCGAGGTTGACCTCGCGATAGACCACGAGCCCGTGCTCGCCGTACTGATGATGGATGTACGACGCGATGAGATCGCGGAAGCCGTGGCCCGTGGCCGCGGCGCGGGCCTGGCGCGCCATCGTCAGCGTGCGCCGCCTGCGCCGCCGGATCCGATCGCGATCTCCGACAGACCGGTGAGGCCGAGCTGGCCGGCCGACGATCCCGGCGTGGACAGCACCGCCGCGCTGACCTCGATCGCGCCGGCCTCGCGCAGCCGGCCGCGCGTGATATCGACGGCCTCCTGGCACAGGTCGTTGCCGAGGAAGCCGCGGCCGTGGCTCACGGCGGCGACGCCGACTGAGCCCGAACCCATGAACGGATCGATCACGAGGTGGCCTGGATCGGTGCTCTGGGTGATCAGGATCTGGCTGACCTGGGGAGGCTTCTCGGCCGGATAGCCGCCCGAGATCCGCGGCGCCTCGATGATATCGGCGATGCCGAGATCGGCGAGCTTGCGCTTGCCCTTCTCGAAGAACAGCACGCATTCGTAGCGCGCGCGGTAGTGGTAGCCCATGCCGATCTTGCGCTTGTCCCAGATCAGCGGCTTCCAGAACTTGAAACCCGCGTGCTCGGCGAGCGGCTTGGCGACGAACATCGTCTCCGGATCGCAGAACAAGTAGAAGTGCGTGTTGCGGCGCAACACGCGATAGACCTCGGCGAACAGATCGGGGAACCGCGCGTTCGGAAAGATCGAGAACCAGTCGTTGCTCGACGACTTGCTGTGCTTGAGCCGCGTCGTCGTGCCGATCGCGCGGTGCTTCTCGAGCGACTCGTACGGCGGATCCGTGATGACCAGGTCGACCGACTCGGCGGGCAAGGCGCGCAGCCACGCGACGGCATCGCTGTGTGCGAGGTGGAACTTCGGAGCTACGGCAGGCCCGTCCATGCCACGCACGTTCGCACGGCGGTCTGACAATCCGTTCAGTGCCGACCCGGTCAGCTGAGCTGACCGACGACCACGTTGAGCACCAGCGCGAGGATCACCGTGTTGTAGACGAACGACAGCGCCGCGTGCGCCAGCACGGTCCGCCGGATCTCGCGACGCGAGACCGTCGCATCGGACACCTGGAAGCACATGCCGATCGTGAACGCGAAGTACGCGAAGTCGAGATCGTCGGGCTGCTCGCCGCCGGGGAACTCGATCCCGCCGTCGGCGGCGCGGTCGCCGTCGGCGTCCTGGTAGTACAGGTGCGCGTAGCGCAGCGTGAACACCGAGTGGGTCACCAGCCAGGAGATCGCCACGGTGGCGACGCACAGCGCGACATGGAGCTCGCCGGCGAACGACGGCCCGGTGTGCGGCTGGCGGACCAGCAGCGTCGCGGCGAACAGGCTGAACGTGCTGGCGCCGAGCACCAGGCCCCAGACCACGTTGCGGCCCGGATCGTAGGCCGCGGCGCGGCGGCGGGTCTCGCGGCTATCGGCCCGGACGATGATGACGAGCGCGAACCCGAACAGCACCAGCCCGGCGAGGTCCCAGGCCAGCAAGATCCGCGTCCGGGTCGCGAGCTGACCGGGCACGACCAGCCACGCCGCGACCGCCACGGCGACCGCCAGCACCAGGCGCGTGCTCGCCGAGCGCGGATCGAGCAGATGAAACGCGCGCGGCTTGGCCATCAGCCCGCCAGGTGATCGCGGAGCCGGCGCAGCCCGAGCTCGGTCTTCAGATCGGCCAGCTCGCCGCGCACGCACGCCGCGAGCGCTGCCTCCAGCGGCCGCCAGTGGGTCCGCGCGCCCTCCTCCATCGGCGAGCCATCGCCGGTCAGCGGCTGCTGCGTGGCCGGATCGACCTCGACCGCGGTGAAGTAGAACTTCTCGACCATCGCGCCGGGCGACGGGTACATGCCACCGCCGAGCAGCACCACGGCGGCGGGCTCGACGACGAACCCGGCCTCCTCGAACACCTCGTGGGCAGCGCGCTGGCGCAGCCCGCTCTCGCCGCGATCGACGGTCTCGAGGATGCCGGCGACCAGCTCGGTCAGGAACATCGCCGGCGGCGGCTCGGGCAACGGCGCACGCGAGGGATCGCGGCCCGCGAGCAGCGGCGGCCGCAGCCCATCGCGCAGCAGCACCTGCACCCCGGTCGCGGTGCGGGCGTAGACCGCGACGATCACCGCGTCCTGGCCGTAGGGCCGCGCGATCGAGTCGCACAGATAGCCCCGCGAAGTGCTGCCGTCGGCGCGGCGGTTGCGCATCCGCATCCGGCGGATCGCGAGGAAGCCGCCCTCGCCGACCAGCTCTTCGCTGTCGATGACGAACCCCACGACTTCGTCGGACATGTCGCGTTGGTAGCGCGCCCGCCCGGCCGTGACCAGGCCCGCGCGCGCTCCAGATGATAGCCTCACGGCATGTCGGAGCTGAGCGGCAAGCGCGCCCTGGTCACCGGGGCCTCGAGCGGGATCGGCGCCGCGATCGCGCGCCGGCTGGCCGGCCACGACGTCGACCTCGTGGTGACCGGGCGCAACCGCGAGGCGCTCGAGGCCGTGGCCGAGACCTGCCGCGAGCGGGTCGTCAACTGCGAGGCGATCGTCGCCGATCTCGGCGCGCCCGGCGGCGCCACCGCGCTGTGGGCCGCGGCGCGCAAGGCCGGACCGATCGACATCCTCGTCAACAACGCCGGGTTCGGCTACTTCCGGCCGTTCCACGCCGTGGACTGGGCGCGCGACGCCGAGCTGCTCCAGCTCAACGTCACCTCGCTGGTCGAGCTTTCGCGGCGGTTCATCGACGACCGCGGCGCCTCCCCCGATCGCGCCTACCTGGTCAACATCGCGTCCATCGCCGCCTTCCAGGCGGTCCCCAACATGGCGGTCTACGCCAGCTCCAAGGCGTTCGTGCGCAACTTCACCGAGGCGCTCCACGACGAGCTGCGCGGCACGCCGATCAGCGCCACCTGCGTCTGCCCGGGCGGTACGCGCACCAACTTCCACGCCGCCGCCGGCGCCGGCAACTACGGCTGGCTCGCCAACGTCTCGATGCTGCCGTCCGAGTACGTCGCCAAGGTCGCCGTCGAGGCGATGATGAAGGGGGAGCGCAACGTCGTCCCGGGCCTGCTCAACAAGCTCGCCACGTGGTCGATCCGCCTGCTCACCCGCCGGATCGCCGCGTGGACGTCCAGCCGCGTGCTCGGCACGCCGAGGCACGCCGCGCTCCCCGAGCGCACCACCGGTTCGCGCGCGATCGGCCCCGGCCGGCGGTGACGCCGGCGGGTCGCCCCGTGCTAGGGTGCGGCGGCCATGGAACGCAAGCGAACGCCGCTGTGGGAGCTGCACAAGCAACTCGGGGCGAAGCTCATCGACTTCGGCGGCTGGGACATGCCGGTCGCCTACCCGACGGGAACGATCAAGGAGCACAAGGCGGTGCGAGAAGCCGTGGGGCTGTTCGATGTCTCGCACATGGGGGAGGCCTACCTGCGCGGGCCCCGGGTTCGCGAGGCGATCGAGCTGCTCACCACGAACGCGGTCGCGTCGGCGCCCGCCGGCAAGGCGGTCTACACGCTGCTGTGCCGGCCGAGCGGCGGCATCGTCGACGATTGCATCTTCTACAAGCGCTCGGACACCGAGTTCTTCGTGATCGTCAACGCGTCGAACACCGCGAAAGATCTGCAGTGGTTCCGCGAGCACACGCACAGCCTGTGCGACATCGAGGACGTCAGCGATGCCACCGCGCTGATCGCCGTGCAGGGCCCCAAGGCCACGCAGCTGGTCGATCAGCTGGCCGGCGGCAGCCTCGCGGCGATGCCCGGCTTCACGTTCACCGATGCGGCGGTCGCCGGCGTCGCGTGCGTCGCCGCGCGCACCGGCTACACCGGCGAGGATGGCTTCGAGCTGGCGTGCAGCAACGCCGATGCGCCGAAGCTGTGGACCGCGCTCGTCGAGGCCGGCGGGCTGCCGATCGGCCTGGGCGCCCGCGACACCCTTCGGCTCGAGGCGAAGCTGCCGCTGTACGGCAACGATCTCGACGACGATCACACTCCGCTCGAGGCCACCCTGGGATGGGCGGTCAAGCTCGACCGCGAGTTCCTCGGCGCCCAGGTGCTGCGCGATCAAAAGCAGCGCGGCCTCGACCGCCAGCTGGTCGGCTTCAAGATCCCCGACGAGGCTCGCGCGATCGCGCGCCACGGGTACGCCGTGGTCGATCGCTCGCTCGGCACCGGCGAGCAGCAGGTGATCGGCACGGTCACCAGCGGCGGCCCCGGCATCACCGTCGGCGGCGCGATCGGCTTGGCCTACGTGCCGGTCGCGCTCGCGGCCCCCGGCACCCAGCTGACGATCGATTGCCGCGGCAAGGACATCCCCGCGACCGTGGTATCTGGAAAGTTTTACAAGCGAACCCACCCATGAGCAGCTTCCCCACCGATCTCCGTTACACCCACGATCACGAGTGGCTGCGCGCCACCGGCACCGCCTGGCGCGTCGGCATCACGCAGTTCGCCGTGGACCAGCTCGGCGACATCACCCTGGTCGAGCTGCCCAAGGAGGGCGACCTCGTCACCAAGGGCCAGCGGTTTGGCACGATCGAGAGCGTGAAGAGCGTGTCCGATCTCTACGCGCCGGTGTCCGGCAAGGTGATCGCGATCAACCCCAAGCTCAAGGATTCGCCCGAGCTGGTCAACAGCGAGCCGTACGCCGGCGGCTGGATGATCGAGCTCGAGCCGACCGAGAAGGTCGAGGTCGACGAGCTGCTCGCGCCCGACGCGTACGTCGCGCACGTCGCCGCGCAGTAGCGGCTACGGCTGGTAGTACACGCGCCAGATCCGGCCGCCGGTGTCGTCGCCGATCAGCAGCGAACCGTCGGGCATCATCGCGAGCCCGACCGGCCGGTGCGGCGCGGCGTCCGGCAGCGGCCGCTGGCCGGCGTCGAACCCGGTCGCGAACTTCTGCGGCGCAGCGCTGGGCTGGCCGCTCGCGAACGGCACGAACTCGACGTCGTAGCCGTGGAGCTCGCCCGCCGGGGCGTTGGTGTCGAATCGCGAGCCGTGGTTCGAGATGAACGCGCCGGTCCGGTACGCCACGGGGAACTGCGTCCCGGTCGCGAACACGATCGCGAGCGGCGCGGAGTGCGCCGGCAGCGCCACGGCCGGGGGCGCGATCGCCGCGCAGCGATCCTGCTTGGCGCCGTCGCCGCCGTACTCGGGCGCGAGCTTCATCTGCTGGGCCGCCGGATCGGCGTAGCAGTACGGCCAGCCGCGATCGGTGCCCGCGGGCACCGCGACGACCTCGTCCGCGGGTAGCTGCTTGTCCTGCGCGGCGGTGAAGCTGCCCGGCCAGTTGTCGTTCAGCTGATCGCGGCCGTTGATCGCGGCCCACAGCATCTGGTTCGACGGATCGATCGCCAGCGCGTTGGAGTTGCGCATGCCGGTGCCGATCTGGATCGCGGCCGTCTGGCTCTGCTGGGTGCCGTTCGGGTCGATCTTCCACACCCCCGCGCGGGTCGGCAGCTCGGGGCACGGATCGACGCCGGGCGACCCCGGCTGGCGGTTCGCGACCTGACAGGCGTTCGACGCCGAGCCAACATTGACGTACATCGCGTCGCCGGTGATCGCGACGGTCTTGGCGGTGTGGTCGCCGGTCGTCGGCCAGCCGCTCGCGACGACGACGGGGGTTGGGTCGGTGGGCGCCGACGTACCGTCGGGCAACGCGTAGCGCACGATCCGATCGTTGGCGGCGACGTACAGCTGGCCCGCGCTCCACGCGATGCCGTTGCCGCCGACCGTGCCGAACGTCGAGTGGCGCTCGGCCACGCCATCGTTGTCCGCGTCGAACAGCGCCAGCACGTGGCCATCGCTGGCGGCCGGCGAGCTCGGCGGCACCGCGATGAACACGCGGCCCTGCGGCGTGACGGCGATCTGGCGCGGCGCCCCGGCGCCGTCGAAGAACACGGTCGCGCAGAACCCGGCGGGTAGCGCGATACCGCCGTTATCGGCCGCACACGTCACGCCGGCCGGCGGCGCATCGGCGAAACTTGCGTCGGCCGAGGGCGCGCCGCCGGCGTCGAGCGGCTTCAACGTACCGTCATCGCCGCAAGCCGCGGCAGCCAGCGCGGTGGACACGCCGATCATCAGAACCGTCCCTGCATATCGCATGTGTTGCTCCTGGGTTGCCAGCGCAAACGGTGCAAGTCATGCGCCTCTGGCGGCGCGCTCCCGGCGCACGCGCGCCCTCCCCCGCGTGCGCTGGCGTCGTCGTCGCGCCGCGCCGCGTGCGCTACACTGCGGCGTCTCGGAGCACGCCCGGTCCGGAGCGGCCAGGGCTGTCCCAGAAAGCGATGTGCCGATGAGTACGCTGTTCTCCCCGTTCCCGCTGCGCGAGCTGAAGCTCGCCAATCGCATCGTGATCTCGCCGATGTGCCAGTACTCCGCCGACGCGGGGTGCGCGAGCCCGTGGCACATGATCCACCTCGGGTCGCTGGCGCTCTCGGGCGCGGGCATGCTGTGTATCGAGGCCACCTCGGTCGAGCCCGACGGCCGGATCTCGGCGGCCGATCTCGGGCTCTACGACGATGCCACCGAGGCCGCGCTGCGGCCGGTGCTCGCCGCGGTCCGCGCCTACGCGAAGATCGCGGTCACGATGCAGCTCGCGCACGCCGGCCGCAAGGCCTCGACCGCGGTGCCGTGGCGCGGCGGCCAGCAGGTCGCCACCGACGCGGGCGGCTGGATTCCCCACGCGCCGTCGGCGGTGCCGCAGCGCCCGGGCGAGGTCGCGCCGATCGCGCTCGATCGCGCCGGCATGATCCGCGTGCGCGATGCGTTCGTCGCCAGCGCGGTGCGCGCCGATCGGCTCGGCATCGACGGCCTCGAGCTCCACGCCGCGCACGGCTACCTGCTGCACCAGTTCCTGTCGCCGATCTCGAACCACCGCACCGATGAATACGGCGGCTCGCTCGCCAACCGCATGCGGTTCCCGCTCGAGGTGTTCGACGCGGTGCGCGCCGCGTTCCCCACCAGCAAGCCGGTCGGCATCCGGGTCTCGGCGACCGACTGGATGGACGGCGGCTGGGACGTCGAGCAGACGATCGCGTTCGCCCACGAGCTGGTGCGCCGGGGCGTCGACTGGATCGACGTGTCGTCCGGCGGCATCTCGCCGCAGCAGAAGATCGTCCTCGGGCCTGGCTATCAGGTGCCGTTCGCCGAGGCGGTCAAGCGCGCCACCGGCGTCACCACGATGTCGGTCGGCCTCATCACGACCCCTACCCAAGCCGAGGCCATCGTGGCCAGCGGCAAGGCCGACCTCGTCGCGCTCGCCCGGGGCATGCTGTATGACCCGCGGTGGCCGTGGCACGCCGCCGCCGAGCTCGGCGCCACCGCCCAGGCTCCGCCCCAGTACTGGCGCTCGGCGCCGCACGGCCACGCCGACCTGTTCGGCGACGCCGCTCGTTGAGCCGCCCGCGGCGCTGACGTCGCCGCGCCGCGGGTCACTCGAACAGCTTGGCGACCTTCAGGACGAGCTGGTAGACGCCGTACGCGAACGGCCCGCCCACCCACAACCAGGACACGAGGATCAACGGCTTCCGACTCATGTTACTTCGCCTCCGCGGTCTTGGTCTCTGACTCGGTCGCGATCGTGATCTCCGGCTCGGACGGCTTGGGCGCGACCTGCGGGGTCTCGCCCGTCTTCTTGCTCTCGACCGTCTTGGTCGGGCCCGTCTTGGTCTGGACCGTCCTGTTCGGGCCCGTCTTGGTCTGGACCGTCTTGTTCGGGCCCGTCTTGGTCTGGCCGGGCTTGGTCTGGCCTCTCCGGGTCTGGCCGGGTCTCGTCTGGCCCCTCCGCTGGCCCTTCTTGTGCGCAGCCCGGTTCGGCTCGACCTGCCGGTTCTCGCCCGTCTTCTTGCTCGCGACCTGCCGGTTCTCGCCCGTCTTCTTGCTCGCGACCGCCTTGATCGGGCCCGACTTGGTCTCGACCTGCTTCTCGAGCTTCTGCGCGCCATCCGCGGGCGTCCTGGCCGCGACCCGCTTGGCCTCGTCCTCGGTCGTCTTCGCGACGAGCTTGGTGGCCTCGGCCTTGATCTCGGGCTTGGCCTTGCCCAGCTCGCCGAGCGCGCGCGCCTCGTGGAACTTCGAGGACACCGGCCGGACGAGCTCGTTGGCCGCGAAGCCGATCACGAGCAGGCCGATCATGATGTAGAACGACAGCGTGTAGAGCCCGGGGCCGCTGAACCCCTCGGCCTTCCGCTGGTCGGCGATCTGGTTGATGATCAGCGGGCCGAGCACGCCTGCCGTGGACCACGCGGTGAGCAGCCGGCCGTGGATCGCGCCGACCTGGAAGGTGCCGAACAGGTCGCGCAGGTACGCCGGGATCGTGGCGAACCCGGCGCCGTAGAACGACAGGATCACCATCGCGCAGCTGATGAACACGACCTTCGAATCGACGCCGACCGTCGCGATCACGAGGTACATGATCGCACCGACGCCGAGGTAGATCCGGTAGATGTTCTTTCTGCCGACCAGGTCGGACACCGACGACCACACGAACCGGCCGAGCATGTTGACGAGCGAGAGCAGCGCGACGAACCCGGCGGCCGCGGTCGCGGTGACCGCCATCGGCGTCTTGCCGAAGAAGTCGAGGATCATCGGGGCGGCCTTCTCGAGGATGCCGATGCCGGCGGTCACGTTGAAGCACAGCACGACCCACAGGCACCAGAACTGCGGGGTGCGGATCGCGTTCTTCGCGGAGACCTGCGCCGTGGTGACCAGCGCCTTGGCCTTGACGGTCGTCGCGTTGAAGCCGGTGGGCTTCCAGTCGGGCGCTGGTACGCGGACCAGCAGCACGCCGAGCGTCATGAACACCACGTAGGCGAGGCCGTGGACGAGGAACGTCATCGCGATCGCGTTGTCGGCGACCGCGACGACCTTGCCGGCGTTGTAGGTCACGCCGAACGCGGTGAGCATCGCGGCCGACCACGGCGACGCGATCAGCGCGCCGCCGCCGAACCCCATGATGGCGATGCCGGTGGCCATGCCGGGTCGATCCGGGAACCACTTGATCAGCGTGGAGACCGGCGAGATGTAGCCGATCCCCAGGCCGATCCCGCCGATCCCGCCATAGCCGGCCACGACGAGCCAGTACTGCTCGGTGTATGCGCCCAGCGCGGCGAGCATGAGCCCGCTGCAGAAGCAGAGCAACGAGGTGAACATCGCCCACCGCGGGCCGTTCTTCTCGACGCGCGTTCCGAGGACCGCTGCGGACAGGCCGAGCATGACGATGCCCAGCTGGAATGGCACCGCGCTCTGGGCGCCGGTGAGGTGCAGGTATTTCTCGAGCGGAGCCTTGAAAACGCTCCACGCGTAGACCTGGCCGATGGCGAGGTGGACTGAAAGGGCAGCAGGCGGGACGAGCCATCGGCTCCATCCGTTAGGCGCGACGATCCGAGCACGGTCGAGGAAGCCGACAGACATCCGGTTACCTCCAAACACTGGTTGGGCCGGACAATGTGCCTCAATCGGACAGTAGTGTCGACTACTGATTTTTATAGGGATTGTCCTGGCAAACCGTATGTTCAGAAGTGCAGCAATATTAAATATTTCTGCGTACGCTCTCGATGGATTTTTCTTATCGCAGGAGAAGATCCCGGTGTGCCCCTTGCCACACGGCTATGTGGCTGGATCTCCTCTTCGGAAAATCTCCGCCCGCGTTGAGTGCGCAAGGATTGTACGGCGGATCGCGTGAATCTGCAGCGGACGCCCGTCGTGTCGTCCGAGGCAATACAGTAAGGCAAGTTGCTATTAATTGTTATTCCTGAACAGATGACGCTGTGTGACACAGCACGCACACTCTCATGCTTGCGGCGCGACTTGACCACCACGACCTGGTCTGGCCAATACGTGTTCCGGCGCACGCAGGTGTCACCTCCAACGCAGGGCGTCGCCGCGCAGAGCTCCCACAGGAAGCGCGCGGTTGCCGGTGCTGGCGCTGCCCGCGCGCCGGGCTCCCTGCGGGACTCGCATGCGCGAGGTCAGATCGGATCGCCAGGGACAACGTGCGCTTCGGTCAGCGGACCGACCGGCGCGTCGATCGCAGGCCGCGGCGCGTTGCGGCCGAACAGCGCGTTCAGCACCCCGCCGAGCGCGAGCACACCGGCGACGACCAGGCTCTCGCTGGGGTTCTCGCGGATCTGCGCGTACGCGATCCAGCACGACGCCACGATGAACACGATCGGGGTGACCGGATAGCCGAGCGTCCGGTAGGGCGCACGCAGCCCGCGGCGGCGCAGCACGAACAGCGAGATCACGGCGAGCGTGGCGAAGATGACGAGCGTGAAGATCACGAACCGCATCAGCTGGCCGAGATCGCCGACCAGCACGAACAACGTGCCGAGCACGCCCTGCGTGATCACCGCGGTCATCGGCACACCGCGCTGGTTGTAGCGACCGAGTTGACGGGGCAGCGCGTGGTCGGCGGCCATCGCGGCGTACACCCGGGGGCCCGCCATCACCATCGAGCTGACCGCCGAGATCAGCGCCAGCGCGATCACGGCCGTGACGATCTGGCCGGCGCGATCGCCAAACAGCTGCCGCGCCGCCGCGTCCCCGACCTCGATCACCGGGTGGAACCCGGTGGTGGGGCCGGCGAGCGTGTCCGACGGCACCGCGTAGAGGAACACCAGGTTGAGCAGCACGTAGAGCACCATCACGACGCCGGTGCCGGCGACGAGCGCGCGCGGCAGGGTGGTCTCCGGCCGGACGACCTCGCCGGCCACGTAGCCCGCCGCGTTCCATCCCGAGTACGCGAAGCTGACGTACATGAGCTGGATCGCGAACGCCTGCGTCCCGACGTTGTCGAGCCCGCCGTGCTGGGCGTGCAGGTTGTGCCAGTCGCCGTGACCGATGAACACGCCGGCGAGGATGAACCCGACGATCAGCAGGACCTTCGCGCTGGTGAACCCGGTCTGAACCCAGCCGCCGAGCTTGGCGTCCAGCGAATGCAGGATCGTGACGGCGATGATGAGGCCGATCGCGATCGCCTGCTGGACGCCGAGCGCGCTGGTGAGGATGTGGTGACCGCGAATGTCGAGGCTGGCGGCGAGCCACGGCGCGGGCGTATCGAGCCCCGGGACGAGCTTGGCGAGGTAGGTCGCGAACGCGATCGCCGCGGCGGCGATCGGCGCCGAGAACCCCGCGGTCAGCGACGCCCAGCCGCTCATGAAGCCGGCCGCCGGATGAAACGCTTCGCGCAGGTAGACGTACTCCCCGCCCGCGCGCGGCAGCATCGCGCCGAGCTCGGCGTAGGTCGCCGCGCCGCACAAGGCGAGCGCGCCGCCGACGACCCAGGCGATCAGGATCGTCGATGGATCGTGGAGCGCGCCGGCCATGAGCCCCGTGGTGGTGAACACCCCGGTGCCGATCATGTTGGCGACGACGATCGCGGCCGTGATCGCGAAGCCAAGCTGGCGGCGCGGCGGGGTCATGGCGACGTTCCGCTCATGACCGGGGGGCGCACCATGCGGGGCGCGGTCATACCGCGGCTCGACCGCGACCGTGCACTCGCAGCAACGGTTTTTCGGCCTTCACCGGAAGTTGCGGCCGGCAGCGCCGCGGGCGCCTTCGCGTCAACCTGCATCCCGACGAGACGCGCGGCCCGCGCGGTTCATTCCACGCAGGCCCGAGATCGGCCCGCTACATTCCTTCAGGTCACTGGACGACCTGGAGCGTGACCTTGACCGTGCGCTTGTGGCCCTGGCTATCGACCATGACGTCGACCACGTCTCCCACTTTATGGGTGTCGAGCGCGCGGTACAGGTCCGTGCTCGAGTGCACGGCGGTGTTGTCGATCTTCAAGATCACGTCGCCGACCCGGGCCATGCCCGGCTCGTCCTGCTGGAGCCCCACGAGCCCGGCCTGGTCCGCCGCGCCACCCTTGACCACGTTGACGATGATCACGCCGTCGATGCCGCGGTTTGCGGCGATCTGGTCGTTCATCGCCACGATGCCGAGCCCCGGACGCAAGAGCTTGCCGTACTTGAGCAGCTGCGGGACGATCGAGTTGACGCTATCGACCGGCACCGCGAAGCCGAT
>Ga0302323_100003453_pt1 | contig 12832 bp, 6 predicted proteins | sample Fen_T0_3_FD_201950 | JGI IMG/M metagenome (GOLD analysis project Ga0302323, IMG submission 201950) | Peat permafrost microbial communities from Stordalen Mire near Abisko, Sweden - Fen_T0_3 | ecosystem: Environmental > Terrestrial > Soil > Wetlands > Permafrost | place: Sweden: Abisko... | reverse complement strand
AGCCTTAAGGAAATAACCCGTGTTGAAATCGGAGGTGCACTTACCCGTGAAATCCAGGTTGATGTTGATATGTACAAGATGAAGGCTGCCAGTCTTACTTTCAGAGATATAGAGCAGGCAGTAAGTCTAAACAATATGACGGTATCAGGAGGAAATATCGATCTTCAGAAAATGAGCCGCTCCATCAGGGTAGTAGGGGAAGTGACAGATATTGATGAGATAAAAAACGTAATATTAAGCACCAGTAGCGGAGCTATCATTAAGCTCAGAGATATTGCAACAGTACGTGATGGTTTTCATCAACCTGAAAATTTTGCCCGTTATGACGGGAAAAACGTGGTTACATTGAATGTGATAAAGAAAAGTGGTCAGAACCTTCTTGACGCATCCGATAAGATAAAAGCGATCATAGCCGACATGCAGAAGACCAAGCTTCCGTCAAACCTTATCGTTGAGGTTACCGGTGACCAGTCGCGGAATACACGTAATACTGTAAATGAGCTTAATAATACAATTATTCTCGGATTCATTTTTGTTACAATCGTTCTGATGTTCTTCATGGGTCTGGTAAATGCACTTTTTGTTGCATTGTCTGTTCCATTATCCATGGCGATAGCATTCATCTTTCTACCATGGATAGGCTTCACAATGAATATGCTTGTGATGTTTGCCTTTATTTTTGCCCTTGGAATTGTTGTTGATGACGCAATTGTAGTTATTGAGAATACCCATCGTATTCACAGGAAAACTAAAATGGATATCACTTCATCTGCAAAGTTTGCGGCGGGAGAAGTTTTTGTTCCGATACTTTCCGGTACTCTTACGACACTTGCCCCATTCTTCCCTCTTGCATTCTGGCCAGGAGTAGTAGGAGAGTTTATGGTTTTTATTCCTATAACACTCATTATAACCCTTTTCGCCTCATTAATAGTTGCATATATATTCAATCCGGTTTTTGCGGTGGATTTCATGAAGCTTGATGATGAGGATGTACCTGTTAACAAGCGCAATGTGTACAAAACTACTGCCATTATTGCATTGATATCATTACCATTTTATCTCCTGGGGGCAAGAGGAATTGGAAACCTAACTGTCTTCATTGCATTTTCTTTCCTTGGTCATGAACTATTCGGCCATAAGGTCCTGAGAAGATTTCAGTCGCATTTCATTCCGGCTTTGATGAAGAAATATGAAAATACCCTGAAATGGGTATTGAAAGGGAAGAGGCCGGCGTACATTCTCAGCGGAATGATTGCCCTTTTTGTGTTTACAATGATCTTAAATAATATTGTGAAACCGAAAGTGGTTTTCTTCCCCGATAATGAACCGAATACTATAAATACATTTATTAAGATGCCTATTGGCACCCAGATAGAGGTAACAGATTCTGTTGCCCGTATTGCCGAACATCGTATTATGAGTGTTCTGGGTGAAAAGAATCCTATTGTGGAATCAGTTGTTACAAATGTTGCATTTCTTGCATCAGATAACAATTTTGATAATTCAAGCAAGTCATCAAACCTGGCTAAGATTGCTGTCAATTTTGTTGAGTATAAGTTCAGGCATGGTCAAAGCACTGGTATGTATATGAATAAAATGCGTGATGCTCTGAAAGATGTCCCTGGTGCTGAAATAGTTGTTGATAAAATAAAGATGGGGCCTCCCACAGGAAAACCGGTTAATATTGAAATCTCCGGGGAAGATTTGGTTCAACTTGCTGCCACTGCTGATAACTTTAAGCGATTTGTTGATTCATTACAGATAGGTGGTATAGAGGAGTTAAAATCTGACTTTGCTACCACCAAACCGGAACTACTGATAGTTCTTGATCGTGAAAGAGCCAATACTGAAGGAATTACTGCTGCTGTAGTTGGTGATGCAATCCGGACGGGTCAGCTTGGTAAAGAAGTATCCAAATACAGGGAGGGTGAGGACCAATACTCTATTATGCTTCGTTTTGAAGAAAATCAACGCAAAGATCTTGAACAATTGCTCAATCTTACAATTACCTACCGTGACATGACCTCAGGCCTGATACGTCAGATTCCTCTGTCAGTTGTTGCCCGGGTTGAATATGTGAACAGCTATGGGCAGATTAACCGCCTTAATCTGAAGAGGGTAATTACTGTCTCATCGAACGTACTTGATGGGTTTAATGCTAACCTGATAAATGCCCAGCTTCGTAAAGTGATCCCCCAGTTCACAAAACCGATGGATATTGATATCCGCCTTACCGGAGAACAGGAAGATCAGGCAGAATCTATGATATTCCTGTCAAAAGCAATGATTCTTTGTTTATTCCTGATAATGTTTATCCTTATTACACAGTTCAACTCGATGTCAAAAGCGTTGATTATAGTATCGGAAGTTGTGTTCAGTCTCATTGGAGTTTTACTTGGGTACATGATCTTTGGTATGACCATATCAATTATTATGACAGGTATGGGAATTGTGGCATTGGCCGGTATTGTGGTGAGGAATGGAATTTTGCTTGTTGAGTTTACCGATAAATTAAAGGAGCAGGGAGTAAAAACACGGAATTCAATCATCCAGGCCGGATTAACCCGTATAACACCTGTTGTTCTGACAGCAACGGCAACAATCCTCGGACTGATACCCTTAGCGATAGGTATGAATATCAACTTCGCAACCTTGCTGACTGATTTAAATCCACACCTGCATTTTGGGGGTGATAATGTTATGTTCTTCGGACCACTGTCATGGACAATTATTTTCGGATTAAGCTTTGCAACATTTTTAACTCTTGTTTTGATACCTGTCATGTATTCTGTAATGTATACAAGAAATATCAGGAAACAACGCCGTAAACTGCATAAAGCGATTCAAAAAAGCCAAAATCCGGGTAACTGAATAATAGGGTCACCCTGGCATGACCCTACAACCTTATAACGATGAATGCAGGGCTACACCATGGTGTGGCCCTCTCATTTATAACTGTTATTTTTCTTCACTCTCTTTCATCATCATATCCTTCATGCTCATCCCGCTGTAGTTCTTAATATAATATCCCTCGGTGCTTTTACTGAAATTGGTTTTTTCAATGCTGACGACTTTCATGGCGGTTCCGCTTTTGCCTCCTTTTTCGGCAAAATTCATTTCAACCAGCAGGTAATTTTTTTGTGTTATACCCAATCCCAGCATATTGTTGGGATGAGACTGATTCATCTTTGATTGTGATGCTCCTCCTGCCAGGCCTCCCATTCCCATTGTGAACATCATTTCGGGATTGAAATCTACTTTGGCATACCAGGCACTCATTGTACCGGAATGTACTTTACCATCTTCTTCTTTTGTGATTTCCTTCGAGTATTCTTCAGCAACATATCCGAAAACCTGTTTGGTTCTTCCTGTCTTAACAAAATTATCCAGCTGGTTTGGCTTCTTTTTTACTTCGTCCGGCTTTTCTTTTTTAGGCAGAGTTTTCGCAAGGGCAGCAATACTCTCTGCGCTGCCTTTCATCATACTATGCATATCCATCACTTTTAAGACCTTTCGATTTTTGTCCGGACTTTTTGGAACACGTTCTTCACCAAAAGTAATCATCAGTCCATCTTTAGTTGAGATCATAAAGTTCATATCCCTGTTTTTTTCACTATCAGGAGTCTCCATACTCATATAATCTCCATCTTTAGTGAAATAATAGCTCATTGTTTCAGGTGTTTCTTTCTCGTCCCGGTTTATTTGATATACCACTTTATAATCGAAACGGTAAGCTGCAGGAACTTTATAATCAGATGTTTTGGCTGGCTCCTGCGCATTTATTCGGGGAACACCCAGAATAATCAGAAAAAGCAAATTGATTTTTGTTTTCATATAACATATTTAATTAGAGTTAATATTTATCGAATATTCATCACAATCTATTTTTTATTGATAAGCACTTTAAGTAAAGCTGATCTATGGAATTTTGTTCTACTATTCATTTAATTAACAAACAATTGGAAATCTGAAATGTTTTTGAATGCCGGTTGACCAGGATGGATTTCAAGAAATGTTAAACAATAAAGCTCTACTTCTGAACAATTAATTTAATTTTGGTGTTAAATTGAATCATTTAATAAATACTTGATTACCATGGCAACAAATGACAATTCAACTGAAGATCTGCACTTATCCAAAGCTCTTGAACATCTGAATTCTGTTCTTGTAACAGGAGAAACGCTTGATGCCTGGGCAATTCAGCGAAGATTATTTGCGCTTCTGAGCAGGAGAATTCTGATTGCTGCAACCTCCGGAAGATTTATTCAGATTAAAAGAGGATTGCTGGGCGGATTTAACATGACTGACTTCCGGTGGCAGGATCTCGGAGATGCCAAAATAAGAGTAGGGATATTTGGAGCTGACATTTTCATGAAAATATATAGTTCTACTGACCTTGCGATTTCCAAAGATTCAAATCAGGTTTTAGCCTTGCCTGGTTTTAGAAAAGAGCAGGCTGAAAAGATTTATCGTCTGGCCCAGGCTCAGGATCAATCATGGAGAGAAAAAAGACGAATCAGGGAACTTGAGGAATTAAGAGCAAAATCAGGTGGAGTAATTATCGGGAATAGTCCGATAACACAGCAATCGGGTAATGCATCAGACGATGCCGCCACAAAGTTGGAGGAGGCTAAACAGATGCTCGAAAAGAAGCTAATAACTGATTCAGAATATGAATCAATAAAGGCACGAATTATCAGCGGACTTTAACCATTATAAAACCACATCAATGAAAAACTTTCTTTTAGGAGCTTTTCTCCTATCTTCAATTATTTCCTTTTCACAAAAGCCCGATTCTGCCAAAACGGAAAGCTGGAAAAGCATCTATCGGGCCAGTGCAACAAAGATTAATGACCTGGTTAATACAAAACTCGAGGTAAGTTTCGATTTTTCCAAATCGTGGATGAATGGAAAGGCCCGGATAACTCTTCACCCTCATTTTTACCCGACAGATTCATTGACTCTTGATGCAAAAAACATGAATATCAATGAAGTGTCAATGATGCAGACCGGTAAACGTCTCCCTTTGAAATATAGTTATGATAGTTTACAACTCCGTATCATTCTTGATAAAACATATAAGGCCGGTGAAAATTATACTGTTTTTATTAATTACGTAGCTAAACCTAACGACATAAAGAGGAAAGGAAGCGCGGCAATATCAGGAGGCAAAGGACTCTATTTTATAAACCCTCTTGGTAAAGAGAAAAAGAAGCCGACACAAATATGGACACAGGGGGAAACTGAATCTAATTCGGGATGGGTTCCGACAATTGACAAACCTAATCAGCGACAAACAGATGAGATAACCATGACAGTTCCTGATAAATACAAGACTCTTTCTAATGGTATTATGGTAAGCAGCAAAAAGAACACTGATGGAACACGAACTGATACCTGGAAGATGAGTTTACCGCATGCTCCTTATCTTATGATGATGGCAGTTGGTGAATATTCAATAATAAAAGACAGCTATAAAGGCAAGGAAGTGAGTTATTATGTTGAGAAAGAATATGCACCTGTTGCGAGGAAGATCTTTGGCTATACTCCTGAGATGATAGCTTTCTTTTCAAAGATAACCGGCGTGGATTATCCATGGCCGAAATATTCGCAGGTTGTAGCCAGAGACTATGTAAGCGGGGCGATGGAAAATACAACCGCTACCTTACATGCTGAATCTGCTCAGGAGGATGCAAGGCAACTGGTTGATGAAAACAGGTGGGAAGATATAATCTCTCACGAGCTCTTTCATCAGTGGTTCGGGGATTACGTTACCTGTGAAAGCTGGAGTAATATAACGATGAATGAATCCTTTGCCGACTTCAGTGAAATTCTGTGGCTCGAGCATAAGCATGGTAAAGATGCTGCCGCAGAACATAATTATAACAGTATGTTAAATTATTTGCGGGGTGGTAATGATAAGAAAGACCTGGTTCGCTTTTATTACAATGACCGTGAAGATGTGTTCGATCTTGTAAGCTATCAGAAAGGAGGTCGTATTCTGAACATGCTCAGGAATTGTGTGGGCGACAGTGCCTTCTTCAAATCACTTAACCTGTACCTTAGGACTCGAAAGTTTAATTCAGGTGAAGCCCAGGATCTGCGTCTAGCCTTTGAAGATATTACAGGTCAGGATCTTAACTGGTTCTGGAATCAATGGTACTATGGTAGCGGTCATCCAAAACTTGATATTAATTATGATTATGATGCCGATGGCAAAACCGCTAAAGTATTTATAAAGCAGACTCAAACCGGTAAAATATTTAAATTGCCAATAGCAATAGATGTCTGGCAGGGGACAGAAAAAAAGCGCTATAGAGTCTGGTCTGATCATCAGGTTGATACTTTTGTTTTTCACACAGTTTCCAGACCTGATCTGATAAATGTAGATGGGGATAAAATTCTTCTTTGCGAAAAAACCGAGCATAAAACTCTTGATAATTATATATTTCAATATAAAAATGCAGGCCTTTACCTCGACAGGAGAGAGGCTATCGATTTTGCAGCCAGGAGCCAGGCGGATGATCACAAGGCTTTGGATTTTATGAAAACTGCTTTGAAAGACCCCTATTTCGGATTGCGTATATATACTTTGCAACGGTTTAATTTTTTAGATGACTCTGTGAAGAAATCAGTAGAGCCTCTAATAGCAGATATGGCAGCGAATGATACGAAGTCTTTGGTAAGAGCCGGAGCAATTGAGGCCCTGGGAAGATATAAATCTCAAACCTATAAACCATTATTTCTTAAATCTTTCAGCGATTCATCCTATTCCATCGCAGGAAAAGCATTAGTAGCACTTGCAGCTATAGACACTACTACGGCCCTCGATAAAGCCAGGTCACTGTCGGGAATGCATGTAAAGGGAGCTCTCTCAGATGCGGTAACTAATGTTCTGTTCACTTATTCAAATGAAAAAGATTTCGATTCGCTGTCCGTACGATTTACCGACCTGTCATTCGGGAATGAGAAGTTCATGGTGCTTCAACCTTTTGCTAACTTTCTTAAACGGGTAAAAGATCCCTCAAATTTCAAAAAGGGTGTTGACATGATAGTCAGTTTTCGTGATACTATTCCACAACAATATCGCCAGATGATGAATTCTTACTTCAACGGTATGATTTTAAATGGTATAGCCACGAGTAAGCAATCAAAAGGATTGACGGAACAAGCTGATTATGTAAAATCGAAACTGCCTGGGAAGGCAAAAGCTCCTGCAACACCTGAAATTCAGGTAGATACTCTGCAAAAGTATGTAGGCGATTATGAATTTAACGGAGCACCGGTTCATATAACAATTAAAAATGATAAAACATTGTTCCTGACTATCCCTGAACAATCTGAAATGGAATTAGTGCCTGTTTCCAAAGGAAAATTCTCAGTAAAATTTATGGAAGGATATTCAATAGAATTTACTGCCGGTCCTAAAGGTGAAATAACCGAATTTGTGTTTAGATCACCCGGGGGCGAGATAAAGGCGCCGAGGAAGAAATAAAAAATGATTATCAATATATAATATAATTGTAGAGACAGGTCTCAGACCTGTCTCTACAGTATAATGTGAAAACTATATCGTTTCTATATTTTAACAAATACCTTATTCTTATACAGCCAGTAGCACATATACCACAACACAGCCCATACGCCAAGACTGGTTATTATTTCTACAGTATTTTCTCCTCCCCACGAAAACAACAAATTGCTGAATGGAGCAATAATTCTGTGAATAAGATCGGCACCGCTGATTGAAAAGAAAAGATAAATAAAGATGCTGTTCATTCCGACAATTATAAACATCCTTGATCCGGAAATGAATTGTTTTTTAACATCAATAAGCCAGTAACAGAAACAAAGTGCAAGAATGGCCCATCCTCCGCTGGCAAATACAAATGATGAGGTTGCTATTTTCTTAATAATTGGCGTTATATTTAACCAGTCAAGAGAAAATCCTATTAGCAATCCTGCTACTCCTGCAATCAGCAAAATCTGAATCTTCTTAGCTGCCGGTTTATCACTCATCAGGAGCTTGCCACAGAGAACACCCCATACAGTATGTGCAGTAGTCGAAACGAAATTCAATGTTGCCCATTCACTGGCCTTATCAACACCTTCGATCTTATTATTAAACCATGCGCCAAGATTTTCAAAATTCACCCACGGGTGGTTAAATCCATCCACTGGGAAGAAACGATAAGCAAGGTCAATTAATAACAGGATTACAAAAGTGAATATCAATTGAAATTTAAAACTTTTATTTCTTATCAGGAATGCAACCAGGTATGTAACAGAAAGCTGTGCCAGCACATTCTGAAACCTGAAGACCAGTTTCCCTGCATCAGTAAAATAGAGGGCCCAGCCAAGAAACAGCAAAAGACAGGAGCGTTTAATTGCATGCCGGGTAATTGTTTTTATGCTATCACCTTTTTTTAACCGGTTGGCCACGGCAAAAGGAATAGCAACCCCTACAATAAACATGAAGAAAGGCTGTATCAGATCCCAGAAATGCATTCCATGCCATTCATGATGGCTTAGCTCGATACCAATAAAATGTATTATGCCATTATGAGCTTTCTCAAGCTGGCCATACAATTCGGTTGCTTCCCCCGCTAAAAGGAACATTGTGAAGCCACGAAAGAAATCTATAGAAGTGATTCTGCCAGGAACAGGAGGATTCATTGTTTGTGAAATAGGATTCATAATTATGCCATTTTAGTTTTCTTAAGGAATATTGAAAGATATAATTATTTCTTCAAATAAACTGACCGCCTAAAATTACTTTTTTCAACCTTCTGTTTTATTCAATCAAATTTATTATATTGGTTTCTGAAAATCAATGTAGTGAAAGACCTTGGCATATTACTTCATTATATCATATTTTAAACAATTCTCATATTGGTATGAAAACTAAAATCCTGATCTGTCTTTTATTAGTTTTAGTTTTCTCCGGTTCGATTGGCTGTATATATGCGCAAGATAATTTCCAATTTAAGACCTATACTACTGATAATGGGTTACCTCACAATTTCATTCAGAGTATTGCACAGGATCAAACCGGATTTATATGGATTGCTACCTGGGATGGCCTGAGCCGATATGACGGATACGAGTTTAAAAACTATTATCATAAACCAGGTGATTCCACTTCATTCCCGTTTTTTGTTATCGATAAAATAGTGGTTGATCACCTTAACAATGTCTGGATTATCTGCCAGGGACGGCCGGCTGTAATCTATGACAGGGCAAAAGACTGTTTTAATACCTTTAATTTCAGTTCAGCATATAATTCCCTTGTAAATGACATAGCAATTGGTCCGGATAATAATGTTTGGCTCACTATGGGCAGATTTTTGTATCGTTACAATCTTGCAACGAAGCATCTTACATCATATCAAATAGTTAGTGACAAGAACAATCAACTGATTTCTGATCACTATAGTTCTCAGATAGTTTTTGATAATAACAATGGAATCTGGCTTTATTACTGGGTTAATTATGAGTATCATGTTTTTAAGGGAACATTTAAAGGAGATTCAATACTCCTGGTCCATGAACATGGAATCATTCCTTTAAATCAATATAAGTCTTCCAGACTCCATAATAATACCGGGAATATTGACATTTATGCTTCCGGATCGGGTAAAACATGGCTTTTTTCCAAATATGGTTTATTTTTCCTCGATTCAGTCAAAGATCGTTTTGTTGAAAATGAAAGAGCAATTGATCTCAACGAATTTAAGGGTAAAACATATTTTATCTGGACAGAAGATAAGACTGGTATCCACATTATCAACACCAAAGACAAATCGTTGATCAATTTAAAGCCGGAGAATGGATATTTTATTGAATCGGTATTAATTGATAGATCAGATAATATATGGAGCGGTGATGTTGACCAGCTTCAAAAAAATATGGGACTGAACAGGTATCTGAAGACTCCGAAATACTTTAAACACTTCCTTACCGGCAAAAATGAAAATAACTCAATCAATTTGGTTTTTCCGATATTAAAAGACAAAAACAAAGATCTTTTGGTTGGTACAAGGTATCTTGAATATCTCTTTCGTATCAAACCCGATGGAACAATTGAAAAAGAAAACCTCAGCAGCCCTTCTGATCAACCGAACCAGGCGAAAGCAGTCAGTATGGTTCAGGATTCAGCAGGAGTATGGGTTGGATCAATATCCGGTGAGTTGTTTTATTATAAATTTCTGGCAAAAAAAATGTCAATCAGGTTTCCTCTTAAAATCAATGATACATCAATTACTATCCATAATATTCTTAAAAGCAATAACATGATAATAATAAATGGAGGTAAAGGGGTTTACAGATTTATACCAGAAACCAACAAATTAACCCTGGGCTATAAGAATGTTGATGAAAACACTGAACATACTCTTGTACATGATGGGGCGGGTGGCCTTTGGTTAGGAAACCAGGGTAATACTGTCATTCATCTGGATCGTGATTTACATAAAACAGAAAAGTTTAAATTTGGAACAGAAAACAATATTGTAGATCACATCTGTGTCGGCGACAGCAGTGATATATGGGCTGCTCTTATGGGTGGCGGTTTAGGACATTTGTACCCCGCATCCGGGAAAATGGAGCTTTTTACCACATCTGACGGACTTTCCAATAATGTTTGTTACAGCATTTTGAAAGACAGGAAAGGGAATCTTTGGATTTCCACCAATAATGGTTTATCGAGATTCAATCCTCATACAAAACAATTCAGAAACTTTGGCAAAGCAGAAGGGTTGTTGATTACCGAATTTAATTCCGATTCTTATTTCCAAACAGCTGATGGAGAGATGTTTTTTGGTGGTGTGGGTGGTATGGTTGACTTTTATCCCGACAGCATAGATAACTACAAGCGTAGCATGGCATATACTCCTTTGATACTTACGGATTTCAAAGTTTCGGGACTTACCAGGTATTTTAAAAAAGCAGTTTATGAATTGGATACGCTAACACTTGAAAAAGGTGATGACAACTTCCAAATTACATTTGCCTGCATAGACTTCAGAAACGCTGAAAAAATTAAATATCACTACCGGTTGGTAGGTGAGAACGATCAATGGATTGAGACTGATTACAGAGATCGTAAAATTAATTATGCCCATCTTACTCACCAGGATTATAACCTTGAAATTGAAGCAACAAATGAAAATGGTGAATGGGTCAACAAAAGGTCAATTTTAATTAGGATACCACCCCGGATTACTGAAATATTATATGTAAGATTATTTCTGCTTGTCCTGATTTTATCAGCAATTTTTTATGTGAGTATGACTTATATAAAGAACCTTAAGCTGAAAGCACTTCAAGTACAGGATCAACTCAGACTGGAGAGCCTCAGAGGGCAAATGAATCCTCATTTTATCTTCAATTCATTGAATTCAATTAATTATTTCATTTCGAAGGAGGATAAACTATCAGCCAATCATTATATTGCAGATTTTTCGAGACTAATTCGATCAATTCTGAACAATCTTTCGAGCGATTATGTCCCTTTTGAAAGTGAACTTGAATCTATCAGTGATTACATGAAGTTAGAGTTTCTCAGATTTGGTGATAAATTCAATTATCTTATTATTACTGACAAAATCAAAAACAGGAATGATATATCAGTACGACCGGGTTTGGTTCAGCCTTTTATTGAAAATGCAATCTGGCATGGAGTCCGTGGACTTGAACATCGAACAGGCTTAATTCGTATTGATTTTATTCCAGTGAGTGATATAAAAATACAGTGTATTATAGAAGACGACGGCGTTGGAAGGAAACTGGCCCAGCTATACAGGAATGATCTTCCCGGACATCAGTCACGAGGAATTTATATCGTACTCCAGAGATTAAAAATAATAAACAATATATCTAAAAATAATTACCAGATTTTGATTGAAGACCTTCACTCAGGTAGGGAAGAAACAGGAACACGTGTAATTATTGATCTACCCATCAGAACAGCACCTTTGCCAAATGAAGATTAAATTTAAAAATGCTTTATTAATATTTTGAACACCCGATATGCTGAAAGAATCAATTAAGACAATAATTGTCGATGATGAAAAACCATCCAGTGATGCTCTAAACAATTACATTACTGATTATTGTCCGCGGTTAGAAGTTATTGCCATCTGTAGATCAATAAATGCGGCCTATAAAGCAGTTGTGAAGCACAATCCTGATTTAGTATTTCTTGATATTGAAATGCCCCGGGGAAGTGGATTCGACTTATTAAGAATGTTTAAAACAATTAATTTTAATGTAGTCTTTGTAACGGCGTTTTCTAATTATGCAATTAAAGCATTCAGAGTTTCTGCAACGGATTTCCTGTTAAAACCTTTAAAAATAAGCGAGTTGGTTGAAGCTGTTAATAAGGTACAAATGAATCTGGAAAACAGGTCTTTTCAAAATCTTACGGCATTACTCGAGAACCTTGAAGCTCCGTCAGGACTTGTAAAAAAAATAATTATACCCAATATGAAAGGTTTTATAGCAATTAATCCCTCGGATATAATATTGTGTGAAGCCGATGGGTATTGTACAAATTTTTTTATTCATGGCAAATCAAAAAAGTCGAGCTCATATAATCTTAAGTTCTATGAAGAATTTTTACCTGCAGATCAATTTTTACGTGTTCACAATTCTTTTATAATAAATTTAGAGCATGTCACGGGTTATACAAATCAGGGAGAGATTCTGCTTTCCGATGGAATAACATGTTCATTAAGTGCTTCCCGGAGGCAGGCTTTCCTTAAAGTATTTAAAAGGACCAGATAAATCCATCCCTGTTTCAGATTAATCTTATTGTTTAATTTTCATTTAA
>Ga0302323_100003452_pt1 | contig 12833 bp, 7 predicted proteins | sample Fen_T0_3_FD_201950 | JGI IMG/M metagenome (GOLD analysis project Ga0302323, IMG submission 201950) | Peat permafrost microbial communities from Stordalen Mire near Abisko, Sweden - Fen_T0_3 | ecosystem: Environmental > Terrestrial > Soil > Wetlands > Permafrost | place: Sweden: Abisko... | reverse complement strand
TCTCCCGACCGAGGCGATCTGCCGTCGCCCGTTTCAGCCAATCGTATCCGGCGGTGGCCGCCGGGTTGGCATCGAAGCTGAAGGGGCGGTGGACGTGAACGCATCGGGCAGGACCTGGTGGAAACGGGTGAACTGCGCGAGTTGGTCGGCGATGAGCCGGTCGGACCGGCAGACCGGGATTTTGCTGGCATTGGCCGTCTTTCCCTGGCTCTTCGACCATTGCTCGAACACCCCCGGCACAACGAGCCGGATGGAAGGCAGGTCAAGGCTGTGATTCGTGCGCTTGGCGGCATAATCGCTGTTGCGGCGCGACAGTTCGGCGTCGAGGGCCGGAGCAATCACGTTGGCCGTCGGCGTTTTCATCGTGTGGGTGCGCAGTTCCAGCCACCATTCGTGGCTGGAGAGGGTCTGACCGGCGGCCGCGCGAAAATGATACGGCGCGACGTGGAAACTGACAGGTTGCCAGCCATGTTGCTGGCAGACGACCAGCAAGGACTCGAACAATTCGCGTTCCGTGACGCGTTCGCCAAAGGCATTGAGTTGCAGCTGCGTGCGGCCACCAAACAGGAGACGGGGCGGATCGACGGACACAAAGCGGACGATGTCGCCGGGAACATAGCGGCAAAGCCCGGCGGGTGTGGTGACGAGCAGCACGTAGTCGACTCCGGCCGAGATCCGGTCGAGCGGCAGACATAGCGCGCCGAGGTTACCGAGTGTCTCTTCGTTGAAATCACGGAGCGGGAGGAATTCGAAAAAGATGCCCGCATCCGTCAGGAGCCGAAGGGCGGAAGGGTGGCCATTGTCCTGCGCGGCGAAGATGCCTTCGGCGGCCGCATACAGTTCGTGGAAGTTCACGGTCGGGCCCAGCGCGCCTCGCATGATCTCGGTATAGAGACCGAGCGGAGCCCCGGTATGGACGAAACACTCGAGATTTGGCCACATCGCCTGCAGGGTGGTCATGCGACGTTTGCCGGTGCTGGCCGCCTCGCGGGCGACGGCGGAAAACGCATAAACCGACGCGGGCGTACCCGCGATGAGAGTCACATCGCGTCCCACCATGCATTGGGCGGTGGCCTGAAGTTTTTCCGGTCCCTCGGGCAGGTGCGCGACGGCGGGCGGGGGCGAGCGCAGGTTGGCCTCGGCCCATGGCGTAAGTGAGAGGGTCAAGATGCCGTCGAGGCTGGTCCGGAAGATGCCGTTGTCGTCGACGAGGGCGGTGCTGGCGCCGGTGTGCAAGTGACGACCGAGGAAGACTCCAGTGTGACCGGTCCGGGAAGCGTAGAGAAAGAGGGTGTCGCGCAGGCCGCGCCGATAATGCTTCAACATGCCCTCGGTCACCGGCAGGACCTTCGGATGATCGCCGGTGGTCTTGGCGGTTTCGACGAACAACGTGCAGCGCTCCGGCGAAAGCACGCCCGCCTCACCGCTCATCATGCGCTGGATGTGGGGAATGAAGTAATCGTACAGACGCGGCGGCACGTTTTCGCGGAACTGCGCGTAGGAAATGCCGGGGTGTAGCCCGTGCTCGCGGCCAAATTCCGTTTTCGCGATTTGCGTCAGCAGCGAGGAGAAAGTCTTTTCCTGCGCACCGATGCCTCGGCCGACGGATTTCAGATGCCTCACGAATTTGGCCACCTGGAAGCCAGCCCAGAAATTGATTAGAAATCTTGGCGCCAACGTCATGCCCAACAGTTAAACAACAGATCGGCCGAAACGCTACAGGGATTTGCGTCCAGCGCATCGAAAAATGCGTCTTGGCCGTCGCCTTCGGGGTTGCCGGCCCGACTGGCCCGCCCAGTGTCTGAATAAAACCGATGCCGCTGCCGCCCGTTCTCTTTGAAGATGAAGTCCTGATCGCGTTGGACAAGCCGAGTGGCTTGCGCATCGCGCCGGACAGCCGCGACCGGTCGAAGGAGAATCTCCTGGAACTCATCCGCGCCAAATATGGCGAAGGGGTCGCCAACGTGCACCGCATCGATGACGAGGCGAGCGGCCTGGTCCTGTACGCCAAGACGAAACCGGCGCTGGATTTCATCAGCGGGCAGTTTCAGTCGAAGACCGTGATCAAGGTTTATTTCGCCTTGGCGGTCGGCGGGCCGGCGGCGGACGAGTACATTGTCGACTACGTGCTGAAGGAGGACGAAGCCAAGCCGGGCACGATGTGCGTCGTCAAGAAGCACGGCCTGGCCAGTGAGACTGGATTTAAGGTGCTCGAGCGATTTCCCGGCGTGGGCGAGCGTCCGGGTTACGCGCTGGTCGACTGCCGACCGCGCACCGGCCGCATGCACCAGATCCGAATCCACCTGGCTGCTTCGGGAACGGCCATCCTCAACGATCCACTTTACGGGGACGACACGCGCCTGCTGCTCTCCGACTTGAAACGCGGCTACAAGGGGCGGATCGACGAGAAGCCGTTGATCTCGCGCCTGGCGCTGCATGCCGGGGGTCTGACATTTATTCATCCGGTCACGCGACAGGAAACCACGCTGACCGCGCCGCGGGCGAATGATTTTGAGGTGGCGCTGAAGTACCTGCAAAAATTCGCCGCGGGCCGGTCCCGCCGCTGAGCGCGCCCTGGGGGTTTCCCTTATCCGCCGACCCGAATCGCGGGATTCCAGCCGTTCGCGTTTGATTTCTCCCCGCGTTCCGCTGTCCTGAGGTTGCTTCCCTCCATGAGCCAAACCGCCTCGGTATCCCATTCCGTCGATTCAGAGGGAATCGCCTGGATCGTTTTCGATGAACCGGCGGCGCGGGCCAATGTGTTCAATCCCGCGAGCCTGGCCGGCCTGCGCGCGAGTCTGGCTGCGGTGACCAACGGCAATGGGCCGAAGACCAAGGCCGTGGTGCTGACGAGTGCCAAGGAGACGATTTTTCTCGCCGGCGCCGACTTGCGCTGGCTCGCCGCGCTGCCCGATGCGGCGGCGGCCACCGCGGCGGCGCGGGAAGGGCAGGCGGTCTTCGACCTTTTGGCCAATTGCCCCGTTCCGGTGGTGTGCGCCATCCATGGAGCGTGCGCCGGTGGCGGCTACGAACTGGCTTTGGCTTGCACGCGGCGGCTGGCGAGCGCCGCGCCGGAAACCCGCATCGGATTGCCCGAGGTTTCGCTGGGGTTGTTGCCCGCCTGGGGCGGATGCGCGCGTTTGCCGCGCCTGATCGGCGCCCAGCGGGCCGTCGAAATCATCCTGAATTCGTCGCTCCTCCCGGCACCCGCGGCGCGCGAAGCCGGACTGGTGGACGAAATTGTCCCGGTGTCCGAGTTGAAGGCGCGCGCACGAGCCGTCGCGCTGGAACTGGCCGGCCACGGGACCCAGCCGCGGCCGACGCCCCTGCCGCCGTCGCCGGATTTCTTCCAGGAGCAGCGACGGCTGGCCCCGACCCGCTGGCCCGGCCGGCCGGCCGCGCTTGCGGTGCTCGAGGCAGTCGAGAATGCCCTCGCGCTCCCGCTGCCGCAGGGTCTTGAGATTGAGGCGAACTTGTTCGGCCGCCTAGCCAGCGGATCCGTCGCCAAGAATCTCCTCCACGCTTTCCGTCTGAAGGAACAGGCACGCAAGCGGACGCTTGACGCGTGGTTTCCCGGCGTGGCGGCGGGTCCCGGCGCCACGCCGTTTCGCACGGTCGGCATCGTCGGCGCGGGAGTGATGGGTTCCGGCATCGCGCACTGGTGCGCGATGCACGGCTTCGGTGTCATCCTATGCGACTCGAACCGGCAGGCGATCGAGCGCGGCGTCGCGGTTATCCGCGAGTTGTTCGCCGATGGGGTGGCGCGCGGAAAGGTGACGCCCGATGCCGCCCACCGCATGACCGGCGGCATCGGGATCACGACGAGCCTCGAGGATTTTGAGTACTGCGACCTGGTGATCGAAACGATTGTCGAGGATCGGGCGGCCAAGCAAAAGGTTTTTGCCGAGCTGTCGGCGTTGACCCGTCCCGAGTGCGTGCTGGCCACGAACACCTCGGCAATTCCGATCGAGGAACTCGCCGCGGGGGTCGCGCAGCCCGGACGGGTGGTCGGACTTCATTTCTTCAATTTGGTCAGCCGGATGAAGCTGGTCGAGCTGGTGCTCGGCGCGCAGACGAACCGGGCGACGGCGGTGCGGGTGCTGGAGTTCGTGCGATCAGTCGGAAAAACAGCCGTGGTCTGCCGTTCGTCGCCGGGACACTTCACGACGCGAGCAATTTTCTTTTGCCTGAACGAAGCCTGCCGTCTGTGGGAGCAGGGAATCGGCACCGAGGCGATCGACGGCGCGATGCGCGACTGGGGCTGGCGAATGGGACCGCTGCGCCAGATGGACGAGATTGGAATGCAGGCGACCCTCGCGGTCTTTGCGCAGTTCGCGCACTATTTTCCAGAGCGGTTCGCGCCCACCGCGATCTGCGCACGGTTCCTCGCGGCCGGACTCGAGGGTCGGCAAAATGGCGCCAGCACGGGTTTCTACGAGTACGAGAACGGGACTGAGCGCCCGAATCCGGCCGCCGCGGAATTCGCCTCGAAGGCGGCACCGCATCCGGCGCTTTCGGCCGAGGAAATTCGAACACGATTGAACGGCGTGCTGCGGGACGAGATGAACCGTGCGCTGGCCGAAGGGGTGGTAAAGTCGCCGGACGACGCCGACCTGGCACTCCTGCTCGGCGCGGGTTATCCTGCCTACCGGGGCGGATTGCTGCGGTCGGCCGCCGAGAGCACGGAATAGCCGCCGGTGGCCGTGCTCTTCCGGTCCCCTCCGTTCATTCGGCCGGCGACCAGTGGACGGTCTATTGCCTGTTTCATTGGACCACGGATTTCACGAATTACAGTGGATAGGGAACCCGTTTTGGCAGCGGCCCCGACTCAGATCGTTTCATCCGCGGGATGATCGACGGGGAGTTTGAATTTTAGCGGATATTGGTAAGCATTGGAGAAAATTGTGGGATCAACGGAGGTTTTTAGGTTCAAAAATCCGTTGCCGCGGGCGGCAAATTGAGAAAGCTGCAGCCACCCGCCGAACGCGTCCCATGGGCCAACCAGTAACCCTCACCCGAGCACAAAAGCATCACCTCCTCCTGACGATGCTTGAGAGCCGTCACGGCGACCTGCGGGAGGAAAGCCTGAATCGCCAAGGCAAGGGGCATTTCCACGTTTCCGGGCGCGGGCATGAAGCGCTGGCGGCGATCGGCAGCCAGTTGCGGGACGGAGACTATGTCGCGCCCTATTATCGCGATCGCGGTCTCTGCCTGGGGCGGGGCATGACGACCCCGCAACTCGCGCTGGAGTATTTCTCGAAGCAGGGCTCGGCGTCGCACGGGCGCATGATGCCGTCGCATTACAGTTCAAAGGCGCTGGGGATCGTGAGCGTTCCGACGCCGACCGGGGCGCAATTGCTCCCGGCTTGCGGCATGGCGTGGGGCGTTAAACTCGACGCCAAGGACGGCGTGGTGGTGACGACGATCGGCGACGCCGCTTCGCGCCAAGGAGATTTCTTTGAGGCGGCGAGTTTCGCGCTCGAAAAGCGGTTGCCGCTGCTGCTCGTGGTGGAGGACAATGCCTATGGGATCTCGACCCCGACTCGCGGGACCAACCCGCTGGCCCTGGAGGTCTTGAACCGCGCCCAATGGCAGGTGGTGGAAGGACGCGATCCCGAAGCGGTTCACGCCGCGGCCCGGGCGGCGATCGACCAGATCCGTTCTGGGGTTGGTCCGGTTTTTCTTTGGGTGAAACTCGAGCGACTCTCGAGCCACACGAGTTCGGACGACCATACGCTTTATCGTTCCAAGGAGGACATCGCGGCACTCGGGCAGGCCGACCCGATTCTCATTCTGCGGGATCGCATGATCCAGGCGGGCGACCTGACGGTGGAGGAGTTCGAGCGGCTCGACGCCATGGTGAAGGAGCGGGTGCGGCAGGATTATGCCGAGGCCGAAAAAGCGGCCGATCCCCTGGTTGACGAATTGATGGACGAGGTGACGGGACCATCTCCGGCGGTACTCGAGGAACTGTTTCCCGCCGGCAAGTACCGCATGGGCGACCTGATCAACCGGACCTTGCGCGGCGGCCTCGATGCCGAACCGGGCCGCATGATTTTTGGCGAGGACGTCGAAGACCCGAAGGGCGGAGTCTTTCGGCTCACCCAGAATCTCTCCACGGATTTTCCCGACCAGGTGTTTAATTCCCCGCTCGCCGAGTCCACGATCATCGGCGTGGCCGGCGGTTTGGCGCTGTATGGACGCCGTCCAGTCTTTGAGATTCAGTTTGTTGATTTCATCTACCCGGGTTTCAACCAGCTCGTTTCAAATCTCGCCAATATGCGCTGGCGCACGCACGGCGCCTGGAAAGTCCCGGCGGTGATCTACGCTCCGTACGGGGCCTACTTGCCCGGCGGCGGACTTTGGCACTCGCAGGCCAATGAGGCGGTGTTCGCTCACTTTCCCGGGATAAACGTCGTCGTGCCGAGCACGCCAGAGGATGCGGCCGGCCTGCTCTGGACCGCGATGCACGCCGAGGACCTGGTGCTCGTGCTGCTGCCCAAGCACATGCTGTGGGCTGAGCGCGAGGTCGCCGAGCCGATCGTTTCCATTCCCCTGGGGCGGGCGCGTCGGTGTCTGGAGGGCGACGACGTCACCGTGATTGCCTGGGGCAACACCGTCGAGAAAGCCCACGAGGCGGTGGCAGAGCTTCACGGTGAAGTGGGCGTGGACCTGATCGACCTTCGCTCAATCGTGCCGTGGGACCGGACGATGATCGAGGAATCGGTGCGCAAGACCGGCCGATTGATCGTGGTGCAGGAGGATACGGAGAATTGTTCCGTGGGCCAGATGATCATCACGCATGTGCTCGGGCAGCCCGAGCTTTGGGCCGGCTTGAAGGCGCCGCCCGTCCTGGTGAGCAAGGGCAACGTGATGATCGGCTATAATCCTCTCTTTGAATACGCCGCCCTGCCCGACGTGGCGCGCATTGTCGCCGCGATCTGGCGGACCGTGGCGATGGACGTGGCGCGCGGCGAAGTGCCGTCGGCGGGATCGGATTTGGCGTCGGCCAACGGCAGCGACGCGACGGCGGCCCGGACGGCGCACGCGGGTGGACGGAATTCCGTCGCACCGGAAGGCGCGACCGAGGGCATCGGCGACATTTTGGTCAAGGTGCCGATCATGGGCGAAGGCCTGCGCACGGCGCGGGTGGTGACGCTCAACAAACAACCCGGCGATCCGGTGAAACACGACGATGTGTTGTGCGAGGTGGAGACGGACAAGGCGGTTTATCCGATCGAGGCGTCTTTTGCCGGACAATTCAAGGCGTGGAAGATCAAGCTCGATGACACGGTGCTCATCGGGCAGGAGATCGCGGTGGTGAGCGCCGCACCGACGGCCCCCGTCATCGAGGCCCGGCGTCCGGCCGCGCCCGGTCTGGCCGCCCGGACCGCTTCGCCTGCTCCCACCGTTGCCGCTTTTCCCAACCCATCCTCCTCCGGCTCCATGAAAGGCACCGTCCGCCCTCCCGCGTTGCATCCCGCCATCACCAAGCGCCTCGCCGCCGTCGTTCCGGCCACCATGTTGCGGGACGTGCGCTGGGACGCGTTGCGCGCGGCCCGTGAGGAAGCCAAGCAGCGGCATGGCAAGGCGGCCGCCTCGCCGTCGGCCATGATGGCCTGGTGCGTCGTGCGCGCGCAGGAAAAACATGCGCCTTTCCGGAGCCTGGTGCACAAGGACGGAACGATATTTGAGCAGGTGGATTTTGACTTCGGCGTGGCGGTTGCGCTGGAGGGTGATCGCCTCGCCACCGCGCCGATCCCGGCGGCCAACACGCTCGGTTGGTCGGCGTTCGTTTCGGCCTATAATCAGGCGGTGGACGAGACTCGGTCCGGCAGGCTGGTCGACGTGCAGGCGCCGGTTAACATCACGAGCCTTGGCGCCTTCGGCATCGAGAGCGCGACCCCCATCGTGGTGCCCCCGTCAATGGGAACGCTGTTTGTCGGTTCCGCCCATGAGCGGTTGTACAATGAAAATGGCGTCATTCATCCGGTGGAAGTGATCACGCTTTCGCTCACGTTCGACCACAAGGTGGTCAATGGCGGCGGGGCGGCGGCATTTCTCTACGAGATCAAGGATCAGATGGAAGCGTTCAAGCTGCCTGAATGACCCCCCACGGAGGAACACGGCCAGGGCGCTGTTGCTCCAGGAAACGGTTGTTGGAGCAGGGGCGCCCGCGGGAGCCCCCGGTCCAGGCGGCAAAAGTGGCATTCGTGTTATATGTCTTTATCCAGGGAACGTATCCAATGAATCGCGGTCTGCGGCCTCATACCGGTCGACTAATGAAGCTATTTGGCCCAGCGTTCGCGATCGGTTGAGCGCGGGTGCCGCTCGATTCCGTTCGCCCTCCACTCCTCTAATTGCTGCATGCGCCGTACGTCTCTAATTGCCTTGATGGTTTTGGGCTTCTTCCCCTGGACCAGTCATCCGGCGATGGCTCAGACCGTAAACGAGTCGGCACCGGAGGGTACGGCGGAACACGTGGAGTTGACCGCGGAAGAGCAGGCCTGGATTTTTTCCCATCCCGTCGTGCGGGCCGGCCATGATGCAACTTATTCGCCTTATGCGATGCAGGACGCGGCGGGGCAGGTAGTCGGAATCGATCCTGATTATCTGGAATTGATCGGCCGGCGTACCGGACTGAAGTTTCAGAATGAAGTTCGCAACGATTGGGGTCGGATCGTCCAGGATTTCAAGGCGGGGCAGGTCGACGTGTTGATGAGCCTGGCCCATACGGCTGACCGCGAAGGCTATCTTACTTACACGCGCTCGTATGCCTCGGCCCCCAACGTGATCGTGACTCGCAGCGATTCGCCGTATCTCTTCGCGTTGGCCGAACTGAAAGGCCGCACCATCGGGATACCAAAGGGTGCAGTGGCGTTGCGGCGCGACCTCAATCAGTTTCTCCCCGGGAACACGGTGGTGGAATACGAAGGGTCGGTCGATTGTTACCGAGCGGTGGCGAACGGCGAGGTGTATGCCGCGGTGGGCGAAGTGGCCAACGCTTCTTACCTGATCAGGGCGCACCACTGGAACAACCTGCGCCTCGGCAGTGTGATTTCGACCTCGGCCGACCTTTATCTTGGGGTGCGCAAGGACTGGTCGATGCTCACACAGATCATCAACAAGGCGATTGATGGGATTTCGCCGGGTGATCGCGAACTCATCAACAACCGCTGGATCGCGGTGGATACGTCCGTCGTCCACCGGTGGGCGCGCGCCTTTAAGATCGCCGCCCTGGTGGCGGCCTTGGCGATCGTGGTGTTCCTGCTCATCGGCCTGCACAATCGGCGGCTGGCCCGAGAGCTGGCGGAACGCCGGCGCATTCAGGGCGAGCTCGAGCGGACCCGCGACCGGCTCGTGAAGGCCAGCCAGGAAAAGAGCGAGCTCATGCACATGGTCGCGCACGATCTCCGGGGGCCGCTGAGCGCCATCCAACTCGGGGTCGAGTTACTGCAGATGAATCCACCGTTGAGCGACTCGAGCCGGGCCACGACCATCCTGCGGGTCAATGAGTCGGCCGACCAGATGTCGCGTCTGATCAGTGATCTGTTGTCCGCGCAGAATGTCGAGGAAGGCCGGTTCGCGATGAATTATGTGGCCGGAGATGCACTTTACCTGGCCCGGGCGGCGGTGAATTCGCTGTCGACCGTCGCCGAGCACAAGCACATCGCCGTTGAAACGTGCCTGCCCGAGAAGCCGGTGCCGCTCATTACCGATTTTGTCGCCCTGCAGCAAGTCGTCGACAACCTGTTGTCGAACGCCCTGAAGTACTCGCCGTCGGGCAGCCGGGTGGAAATTGCCGTGGAGGCGATGAAGACCAACTGTCGCATCGAGGTGCGCGACCAGGGTCCCGGGGTGAAGCCTGAGGAGCGCGAGAGGATCTTCGAGAAATTCAGTCGCGGCAGCGCATCCCCGACGGCGGGCGAGGAATCGATCGGCCTCGGCTTGTGGATCGTGCGCCGCTTCACGCTGGCGCTGCACGGCCACGTCTGGTGCGAACCCGGTCCGGGCGGCATCGGCTCAGCCTTCATTGTGGAAGTCCCACTGCTCCCGCCGGCGAGTTAGGCGAGTTACTCCTGCTTCCGCGCTGAAATATTTGGCAGAGCCTCGGCAAAATGGTAGATCACGCCGCTTGGGGCGCATTTCATTTCCGAAAGATTTTTCCAGCACGGCTCTCGCATCTCGCGAAGGGCCAGGGCGCCTTCCTTGAGTGCACCGAAGAATTCGCCGGTGAAGGCGGAAAGGAAAATCGACCCAACCGTCCCGGCTTTTTTGAAGCCTTCCGCTTCCATGGCCTCGGCGTAACTCTTGGTCAGCTTGTCAAAATCCTTGAGGGCGGCGCTCATGGCCGCCGCGCGATTGGCATTCAAGAAAATGGCCGGGGCCTGCAGCCGTTTCCACTCGAGCAGACTGTCGAGCGCGCTCCTAAACGCCGGCTTATTGCGCAGTGCAATCAGGTTCTCCAAGGGCGTGTCGCCCGCGGGGACCGGTAGTCGTTGCATTATCTCCACGGTGAGCGCTTCTTCCACCTGCATGAGCGTGGTCTTGGCGTTGTTCCACTGGTAGATTCCTCCGTAGACCGGTACGGCGAGGATGTCCGTCGAAGCAATTTTTTCAGCGACCATCAGGCGCGTATCATGGAAGACGTCGCGATTGATGTTGGCCGAGGTCGCCTCGGCCAGAAAGGGAAGCCGCCACTCCTGAAACGAGGCCGAATCCCATTCGACCAGTTGGGCGGCCTGGTGGTCGGCCAAATAATCGACCTCGGCCCTCAATTGCTCAAGTTCAGCCTCCGTTTAGTTTCCGATCGGCTGGGATGGCACCGGAACTACGATTCGATCGAATAAAGCCAAGGCTTGCCGGTAAATTGGCTTCCGGTGATCGATGATCGAAAAAGTCGCCCATGTCTCCATATGGCTCGGGAGTCGCATCGCTTCGGCTCAAGGCGAAGCGTTGATTTCCTCAATTGAGCAGAAAGTAAACCACGGATTGCATCGTCAATACCTCCTCGTTTTCCGCCGGGCGCTTTGAGTCCGAATAAGGTGGCTTGGGTATGTGGGTGAACGCGCCGTGAGTCGTCGCATCGCAATTGAGTCCGTTGCCGTCCGAAGCAAGGGCCCAAACGCTGGCATTGGCTGGCTTTAAGAAATTCCGGACCGCCACCTCCGATTGGGAATGATAGATTTTTTCCCGCGTAACATACCTTTGCATCCCCGTGATTGCCTGATCGACGCTGGGTTCCAGCAGACCAGAAATCGCATACAACAACGAGCACGGGTAGAGAAGCGGCACCTCCCAGTACCCGGATTCGAGTTCATCCGACAGAGCATACATCCGGAATCCGTCGATGATCGATGTGATCGCCGGCTGACTGATCTTTTCGGCCAGCAGGTCGTCCGTGCACGCGGGCGCCAGGAAAACCACCCGATGCACCCGGAATTCTCTCGGCATTTTGCCCGTGACCTGAAGATCGGCCACGTGTTGCAGAAAATGGAGCGCCCATATGGCTCCCGCACTGTGTCCGACCAGCGATACCTGCGGGAGGGGTCGGTTTGCATTAACGCGAGCTGCGATCGCTTCGGCCAGGCTGGCGAGCAGCAGTTGTCCGCCGCGAGGCTCACCGGTTGGCTCGCCGAAGGTCGCCGCGGTGTCATTCTTCATGTTGCCCCAGATATGCTGACCCAGCGCGGCGATATGCAATTCCCTCAGGTATTCCTCGACAATCGTGCACCAAAAACCGTGGTCAGTCCCTTTGCGGTAGCGGATCATGATCCGCACAAAAATCTTCACCACGTGAATGATCGTGCGCCGCGTGCCATTCCGGGATTTTTCCGGCGACCGCGAATCCTCCAGGATCTCCGCCTTGATCTCCTTGGACAACATCATTCCGGGTTGCGCGGAAACGCGGCCCGGTTTCCCGCTGGATTCAGCCGCCACCCGGGCGGCGATTCTCGCCAGGATCGAGCGAAAATCCGGGTCGGCCGCAAGCTCATCCCCCAGCTTCTTCTGTTCATCCTCGGATGCTTCGGATGGGAACACCTTCGGAATGACCTCCGCCATTGGCTCGGGAATGGCTGGATTTTCCTTGGATTTTCTCGCCTGCGCGAGAGCTTCCTTCAGTTGGTCTTCAAGAAAACGTTTTTGCCCTTTTCGTGCGCGGCTGATGTCGCCGCATTGGAGCTTGGTCCCAACGTATGTCCCCAGGGTCACGAAGAGACTCTGAAATAGGGGATCTTCAAGAATTCCGGCAGGTTTCTTAATGATTTGTTCAAACAGGCCGGACTCCCACACCGGGAAAACGCTTAGGAGCCCTTTGGCTTTGTAGTAGGGCGAGAGAAGTTGCGCCTTTTCAATTCCATCCTTCTTTTTCACCAAACCTCCGTGAATGTGAATGACCACTCGGTCACTCTCCGCTATTTGCCGGGCAATCTCCCGGACCCGTTCGGGCGGCGTCGCATCGAGCACTCCATTGTCCTTAGTATTGATGATCAGGACGTCTCCGCCTGCACTTGGATCGGACTTTGAGGAGGATTTCGCGTGTTTCTGACGATGCTTGGTGGAGGCCATGGGCAGTGAGTCCTTGAATGGTTGAGTAACTTATTCTTTGCCCAGATTGCTTGTTGGCCCCGAGAAGGACACTAACCGCAATTTGGTGGAATCGACCCTAGCGGGCCCGGCCATGTCGGCAATCATTGTGACTACTGGAATCTCGGTATCTCCCTGCCGGCCGAGGGAGCGGAGAAATTGGCTCTGGCTTTGCAGGCTTTGAATGAAAGTTTCTCCCGGTTTAGCGCCCGGCACTACGGTGCCTAAATCATTCGGGTGGCGGT
>Ga0302323_100003451_pt1 | contig 12834 bp, 12 predicted proteins | sample Fen_T0_3_FD_201950 | JGI IMG/M metagenome (GOLD analysis project Ga0302323, IMG submission 201950) | Peat permafrost microbial communities from Stordalen Mire near Abisko, Sweden - Fen_T0_3 | ecosystem: Environmental > Terrestrial > Soil > Wetlands > Permafrost | place: Sweden: Abisko... | reverse complement strand
CTTCATCTGCCTACCTCAGCTCATGCTTCGATGCAGGCATAACGCAAACCACACTATTTCCGTGTACAAACCAAAAACGTTTTCACACAGCCTCGACCCATTGCAGTCGTTGGATGTTTCAGAAAGCTGCCGCCGCTCAGCAACGTCCGACGGACTGCTCAAGGAATGCGGCATACAGACCGGCAGATGGTAAGGGATGCTGGCGTGACACCGTGTTTGTCGAATGGTTGTTTCGTACCCCTTCGCGCCCATTGCTCACGTAGGCTGTCGATCAGCATCCCCAGCGTTTTCAGAGTAGCCACAGTAACCGGCCCGAGTAATCGCGCTACTAGTTCGTCGGCAGCATCGAGAAATTGACGTCGCAGACGGCATCAGAGGCATGCCCAGCGTTTAGCTTTTGTAAAGTCCGTCTGGTAAGTATCCCTGAATCATTCTTCGGTAGCGCATATTCATCCCAACGCTCAGGACGGAATATACGTTGTGATTGTCACTCAGCGATGCGGCATAGCCATAGAAAGATTGACTGATAGCCTGCCTGCTCGATAACGCCGCATCAAGACTCGGAATAATATTGTCTAGCACCGTCCCGCTAACGCTAGTAGCTACCAAATCTCGATTCGATGCAAGAATGAACGCGTTTCTGATTGGCAAGTCCGGAATAGTATCCAAAAAATAGAAAACATTAGAGAACGCCGTATTCACCGTGGCAAGAATAGCATTGCGCACCTGGGGGTCATACCGGTCGTCGGTCGTGTTCATTACGATGATGCTGTCTTTTGTGCCACACAGCTTTATCTGCTGAAAGAATTCCTGGGTAAGCAGGTAATCTGGAACGCCATCCCCATGAAACATATCGAATACGATGACGTCGAAACGGCCCTTGCAACTACTGATAAAAGTACGCGCGTCCTGTATGTGAACTGTCCTGCCTTTGTCTTCAAACCCGAAATACCGCTTGGCAATATCAAGGGAGTCAGGATTAATTTCGACGATTTCCGTTTTATATCGGGGAGGCGAAAAATCGTTTGGAACGACCCCGGCCGCCAGCCCGAGAAACAGGATATTCCTGGCATCGGGGGCGTATTGTTTTACCAGTGAAGTAAGAACATAGGTAAACGTTGCGGCACTAAGGCCATCCTGCTGTACTACATCCTGAACCATGCCATCGTTAAAATAGTACCTGAGCGAACCGTCATTGCTGTCCCTGTCCACCACCTTGATTGAGCCGAACATGGAATGGCGCTCCTCAAGGACATGCCAGACAACGCCATCCTTATCCTCGAACTTGGTCTTTGGATAACCGATTTCTATAACCAGAAGGCCAATACTACAAGCCACGGCAAGGGCTGCAAGAGAACAAGCCCGTCGCTTCCCCTGATGATCGCTCAAATAGAACAACGCGCCCGCGAATGACAGCAATGCCGTAATAAGCGAGAACACCATCAGGCCAACGGTATTGCTTAACAGCGGAATGATCAGAAAAGCCGTGATGGCCACTCCAGCCACGGAGCCCAGCGTACTAATAAAGAAGACTGTCCCTGCTCCCGCATCACCACCTTCACTTTTTCCCGCTCTTGCCAAAACAATTACGAATGAGTTCAAGGCCGAAAACAGAAACAGCGGAACGGCCATCAGGATAACGCTGGCGACAAGACTACCCAGCACCAGGTGCAGTTTCATCAAAGCAGGAAAGACATGAGGATAGAGCGCCGCGGACAGGCATAGAGCCAGGGCGGCTATAGTTAAGAAATGGCTGAAGGTGGCGCGGATGTCCTCCAAACCCTTCTTCCGCGTTAAAACACCACCATAGAAATATCCCGCGGCTAATCCAATCAGGGTAATGATAAGAATGCTCGCCCATATATAGAGGCTGACGCCGAAATACGGTGTAAGTATCCGCGAGGAGAGCACCTCCACGCCAAGAACGATGCTTCCCGTCAGTGCAATGGCAAAATAATAGTACACAATATTCCTTCGCCGATTCGAGCTTCAGCCGGCACTGTGGCAGCGCCGCTGCGAATGTATTTCATTGCGTTAGCTCCTGAATTCGTCACAAAATCAAACAGGATAGGATCGCAACGAACGGTCGAACACGCCTTGCGCTAGGTCACAATCCGGCGCGATACCTTCGAACCGACCGCGAAGTTCGTGTGGTCCGACAGCAGTAGCTGGATACGTCCTTTGCCAGGGCACGTATGTCTGCTTCCAGGAGATTTTCGCGGCGCTACGGACCGTCTGTTGATGGCCGTCACGAGACGACCGCATCATGGTCAACGCAGGCGTGTCGACACATCGTCAACCGTTTAGGCAGGTCAGAGCGGGGGCTAGTTGCGTTACCGAAAGCGCGGCGTAAGGAGCGGTCCTACATACGAATAGGACCGCGTCTGCCACCTGCGCGGCATGACCCAGCGTAGCCTACTAAATTGATCGCCGAACCGCGAAGAATCGTATGGCAAAACTTACCGCTTCTGCGCGGAAGAGTTCCCAAAAGTATGAACAGTATGACTTTGCACTTTCCGAGGAGAGGATAGCCTGTCAAGGATAAGGCTCATGCGCGTGGCGCCAAGGCACGAGCAGCCCAGAGCTACACACCGACAAACTGGGCAGTGCGGAGGGGCCAAGTTTATAGAAGGTCGACGCAGTTCTTGCAAAGGAGGGAAGATAGCAACTCACTGTTGCTTGTCGCGGGCAGACCCTAGGGTAGCCCTACGGTTGGAGCGAATTGGCTTCGCATGGAGCCCTAAAATTGGAGATGAACGATGGATAAGTTTCTTGTGCTTTACAAAGCGCCAAATTCGGTCGTCGATGAGTGGATGAAGAAGCCCGAGGACGAACGCAAGCCAGAAGAAACCAAGATGATGGACGCATGGAAGAAATGGATGAGCGCAAACGCCAGCAAGTTCACGGACAAAGGGGCCGGCGCGGGCAAGCCCAAAGTTGTTTCGGCATCGGGCGTGAAGGACCCCCGTAACGACATCATGATGTATCAGATCGTGCAGGCGAGTTCGGCCGATGAGGCGGCGAAGCTGTTCGTGGGACATCCTCACTTCGGCATCCCACAAGCGACTGTCGAGGTGATGCCGCTCAAGACCATGGAAGGTTAGCCATTCCTGGAAGGTCGCAACCCGACCGCGCCGCGCTCGCGACCGGGTGGTCTCGCGCTTGCACCCGTTCTGGGTGCTCCACCCAATGACGGCTAAGCGTTGATCTCGGTCCTTGCATCGAAGGCGCATCAACTTGATTGGACATTGTCTGGCAGGTCGAACTCCAATTTGGACAAGCTATCTTGCTCAAACATGACAAGGCCCGCCGTAACCTGGCGGGCCTTGCGTATTCATGGGCTGGCGATTTCAGTCCCGGTTGAGCTTGTCGACTTGCTTCACGTAGTTGGTCATCGCCTCGTCCATGCTGGTCCCCTTCAACTTGGCCCACGCGTCGTGCTTGGCGCCGCCGACGAAGTCGAAGCCGCCGGGCCGGTCTCCCTTGACGTCGCCTTCGGTGGCCTGCTTGTAGTACGAGTAGAGCTTGAGCAGTGTCGCGTTGTCGGGCTTCTTCTTCGTCTTCTTGGCCGCGGCAGCTGCGGCTTCGAAACGCGCCTTCAGGTCGTCCTTTGCCGGCTTTGTGGCCATGGGCATTCCTCCTTCTATACCGATTTGACGTCTTCGTGCTACTTTAGCGCGAACGCAAAGGCGCGCGCAACGCCAGCCCACCGTTTCCCCACCTACGTCGAACATGGCCGCCTCACCTAAACGCGCAAAGCGCGAGAAGATGTCCGCCGTCGACACCGCGTGGCTGCGCATGGACCGGCCGCACAACCTGATGATGATCAGCGGTGTGCTGATGTTCCGCGAGAAGCTCTCGCTGGCGCGCCTCAGAAAGGTGATCACCAAGCGTTTTCTGGTCTTCAGGCGCTTCAGCCAGCGTCCCGTCGAGACTGCGGCCGGCGCGTTCTGGGAAATCGATCCGGATTTCGACCTGGATCAACACATCGTCCGTCATGAGCTGCCGGGCCGCGCCGGCCGCCGCGAACTGCAGGCGTTCGTCTCACGGCTCGCGTGCACGCCGCTCGACCCTTCGCGTCCGATGTGGCAGTTTCATCTCATCGACAACTACACCGACGGAAGCGCCCTTGTCATGCGGATGCATCACAGCTACGCCGATGGCATCGCGCTGGTGCGGGTGATGCTGTCGATGACGGACGCAACCGCGCACGGCCCGCCGGCGATGCCGTTCGAGCCGCAGCCGCGCAGGCGCCGCGACCCCGAAGACTCGCTCAGCCATTTGCTGGCGCCCTTGTCTGGCGTGATGAGTGCGGCCAAGTCGATCGGCGCGACGCTGATCGAAAAGGGTGCAGAGATCTGGGACGACCCCGCGAAGGCGGTCGCGCTCGCTGGCCAGGGTACGGCAATCACCGCGGAGCTGGCGAAGCTGGCGCTGATGCCGCAGGACTCGCCCACGCGCTTCAAAGGCAAGCCTTCGATCGGCAAGCGGGTCGCGTGGGCCGACCCGTTGCCGCTGGCGGAAGTGAAGGCGATCGGCAAGGCGCTCGGCGCGTCGGTCAACGACGTCCTGTTGTCCTGCGTCGCCGGTGCACTGCGCGGCTACCTGGCCGACAAGGGCGAAGACGTCGCGGGCGTGATGGTGCGCGCGCTGGTACCTATCAACCTACGGCCGATGGAGAAAGCGTACAAGCTCGGCAATCAATTCGGCGTCGTTTTCCTCGAGTTGCCGATAGGCATCGAGAATCCGGTCGAGCGCCTGTACGCGGTGCGCGCGAACATGGCGGCGCTGAAAGGCAGCTTCCAGCCGCTGCTCACACTCGGACTGCTCGCCGCGGCCGGCGCAGGGCCGAAAATGCTGCAGGACCAGCTCGTCACGGTACTCGCGCGCAACGCGACAGCGGTAATGACCAACGTCCCCGGACCGCAGCAGCCGTTGTACCTTGCGGGCGGCAAGATCGAGCGCTTCCTGTTCTGGGTGCCGCAATCCGGCGACATCGGCATGGGCGTGTCGATACTTTCCTACAACAACGAGGTGCAATTCGGCCTCATCACCGATCGCCGCCTGTGCCCCGATCCCGAGCGTGTGATCGCGCGCTTCGCGCCCGAATTCGAGAAGCTCGTGCTGACGACGCTGATGGCGCTCTGGCCGCGCGACGGCGATCTCGATCCGCAAGATGCGGAGGCGGCCGTCGCGGCGTGACAGCCGGCGCCTTCGCCTACTCGAGTTCCGCCTGCGCCAGCCCGACGTCCAATCGTTCCATGGCGTCCATCGGCTTCATGGCAGCCGCCTCTTCGTACAGCGCCGTCGCTTCGTCGATGCGGCTCTTTCCGAACAGCAGGATCAGCCCGTTCGCATACTCGATGCGCGCGATCGCGGACTCCGGATTGAGCTTGACGGCTTTCTGGAAATGCTCGAGCGCCGAATCCTTCTTGGCGCCGTAGGTCATCCCGGCCACGAGTCCGCCCACCTTGTTGATCACTTCGGCCTGGTAGGAGCCGTAGGCGATGTACGCATCGGCGTGCTTGGACTCAAGCTTCAGCGTAGTCAGCAGCGCTTCCTTGATTTTGCCGCCGAAGCCCTGTGCCAACGCCTTCGCCACCGAAATGCCCTGGCCGTAGCGGCCGAGCGCGAATGCATACAGGTAATGGGCGTTCGCATCCTTCGGCGCCTTGGTTCGGCGCTCGTCGGCCCATCCTGCCGCTTCATCGAACAACGCGAGCTTGGTCTTCTCCGCCTTCTCGAGGTAGTGGGCGTACACGGTCTGCGCCTTGACCGCGGCGTTGATGCCGGCGCCGCCGGCTGCGCGGCCTGCTTCGACCGCCTGCGCAAACTCGCCCGCATGGAAATGGCGCCACGCCTCGAGAACATCGGTGTCCTTCGGGAACGCTTCGCAGTCCCCACGGTGCAGCCGGGCCCAGTGCTTCTTCAGGCCCGCCGCGTCATGGGAGTACACCTTGTCCGCATGCGGGAACTTCGTCCACTTCTTCGTCATCGCGACCTCCATCGAACTTCCATCACAGATAATCCTGGCCCAGCCGCTCGATGAGCGCCCGCCCGTCGCCGACGAGGAAGGGCGCGATCAGCGCCAGCACCTGGTAGGCCGCGCGATCGAGGCTGACGGCGGCAGCATCGCCGTCGGCGACGTCGCCGCCGTGGTGAGCGCTGATCTGCTGATACGACATCCAGTAGGTGGCGACGAGCGTCACGTTGGACGCGAGGGCGGCGATCTCGCGCTCGGTCGCGCGCATCTCTCCAGCCATCACCAGCCCGCGACACAACTCTATCACGGTGTTTTCGCCGCGGCGCGTCAGGCTCGCGAAGCGCATGGCGATCTTTCGGTTGCGCGACGTGATCTCATCCAGGTCGCGATAGAAGAAGCGATACTCGCGCATCCGCTCGAACCGCAGGTGCAGCAAAAGCCACAGGTCTTCGACACCCGCCGCGCGCTCCTCGGGAAGCGACAACAGCGGCGTCAGGTCGCCTTCGAGCGCCTCGTACAGCGCGCCGATGATGTCGTCCTTGTTGCGGAAGTGGTAGTACAGGTTGCCCGGGCTGATATTCATCTCGTCGGCGATGTCCGCCGTCGTGATATGGGGCTCGCCAAAGCGGTTGAACAGCGAGAGGCTGGTCTCGAGTATTCGTTGCGGTGTGCGGCGCGGCCGCTTTTTTTCCGGCATGGCTGGCAGATTGCTGCGGATGCAGGGCGGCGCGAAACTATTGCCCGCGAAGCGGGACTAGTGTGCGCCAGCCAGCCAGCGTTCGAGGTGGACGAGCGTGTGGCGCAGGTCGCGCGCGGTACGCCGGACATCGCCGCGCGCCTGCGCGTGCAGCGGACGCGGATCGGTCAGCGCCTCGGTCTCGCTGCGCGCCAGGTCTTGGAGCCTGTCCATGCGCAGCGTGATGCCGTGGCGCGCGAGCGCCGGAGACAGCACCGCGGAGCGGGCAAGCAGGTTCTGGCGCGTCCGCTCGAAGGCGAGCGCGCACAGGCGCCTGCGCTGCCGGTAGCTGAAGATGTTCGCGAAGAACATGTCCGCGTCCTCCGGTCCCGGCTCGAACAGCATGATCGACGCGTCGGGGTACTGCCGCGCGTATTTTTCCATGCCCACCTTCATCCGCGAATGGATGATCGCGCGAAACGTCTGGCCCAGCACCAGCGGCAGGCCGCCCTGGTTCAGCTTGGGCTTGGACAGACCGCCGCGTTGTGCCGAGGTGCTGGCGTCGTAGGGGACGAGCGGATTGACGCAGATGAGCAGAGAGACGCCTTCGTCAAGCGCGACCGACGCGTGCAGCGTCTTGTTGAGTGCGCCGTCGACGTAATGCTCGCCGTCGATCGCCACCGGCGGGAACAGACCGGGCAGCGCGCTGGACGCCTCGATCGCGCGCGAGATCGGAACGTGGTCATTGCCGGGCGCGCCAAAGGTTACCGACGCGCCAGTGTCCAGGTTGGTGGCCACGAGAAACAACTTGCGTCCCAACTTCCGGAAGTCGTTGGTGCGCCCCGGCGCCGCGAACAGGCCCGCGAGGAAGGCGTCGATGGCGCGGTTGTCGAATATGCCGGTGGGTACGGCCTGGGCGAGCGTCGCGAACGATTCCATGATGCCGCGGTGGAACGGGTCGCGCAGATACTGCATTGACGCGCGCAGCGCCAGCGACGGAAGCTTGCGCAGACGGCGGCCGAATTCACCGAAGGCCGGCCGGAGGAAGATCTCAGGCTTCAATGCCGCATCGGCGCCGTCGGCGATGAACAAGCGATACATCTGTGCCGGCGAAATGCCGTTGGCGAGCGCCGCGGCAACGAACCCGCCCGACGACACGCCCACATAAGCGTCGAGGCGATTGAGGTCGAGTCCGTCGAGCGAATCAGCCAATGCCAGCAGCGCGCCGACCTCGTAGATGCCTCCCAGCGGGCCGCCGCCCGCGAGAGCCAAGCCGATCTTCGGCGCGTCAGCCGTTGATCTTGCAGGCCGGGCAATTGAGCGGACCGACTGCCTGGAAGGCGCGCGAACGCGTGGGCGACCGCGCGTCCGGGGCGAAACCTTGCGCCCGGATGCCGTGTTGTCCGGCATGGTTCTCCTCATGCGTGTTGTGCGGGCCGCATCTGACGGCGGCCCGTGCACTCAACATGGTAACGGAGAATTACCTCTTCGTGGCTGACTTCACCGTGCGCTTCGCGCGCTTCACGGCCTTGGTCGCACGCGTCTTGACCACACGCTTCGTTCCCGCAGCCTTTTTCGCGGCGCGCTTGGCCTTGGCCGGTACCGACGACGTCAGCATCGACGGCAGCCTGACCTTCGGTAGCGTGCGCGGAATCTTCTTCTGTGCGAGCGTGACCGCAGTGTCGGCCAGCTGGCGGACCGTCGCTTCGACCGTCGACCGGGTCTGCCGCCACACTTCGTTGGCGCGGGTGAACGAAACTTCCAGGCTCTCGCCGACCATGCGGATGGCCTTCGACTCGACAGCGGTGCCTTCCTTCACGAGCGTACGGAGCACGTTGCCGGCTTCAGCCTGCGCCCATTCGCGCGAGACGACGGCGGCGCCCAAGCTGGCGAGCCAGACCTGACGCGAGGCAGCAAGAACGGCATCGCCGTAGGGAGTGTTGCGGTTGTGGATCGCGGTACGCATGGTGAATCTCCTTATAGGGTATCGGCGGTGCCGGAATGAGGTCGGAACGCTATGGACGCCGCCCGATCTTCAAGTTACATGATGAAATTACGCCATCGCCCTAGAGGAATCACACTAAACGCGGCCCGGCGGACCGACATTCCCGAATCGGGATCAACGGCGCGACGTCAGCGCCTGCGCGAGATCCGTCGCGAGATGCGCGACGATGCCGTAGATCGACAGCTGCGGATTGGCGCCGATCGACGTCGGGAACAGCGAGGCGTCAAAAACATACAGGTTCTCGAGCTGATGATGGCGGCCGGTGGGCGTGACGACCGACCGCGTGGGATCCGGACCGAGGGGCGCGCCGCCCATCACGTGCGCAGAGACGACCGTCGTGACCAGCGGCTGCAGGTCGAAGCCATCGATCGCGGCGCGCGCGGCGGCGGGATCGGCGAATGCGACGCCCCCGCCATGGACCGGCATGACCGACAAGGCGCCTGCGGCAAACTGGATTTCCGCCATCGAGCGCAACGCGCGCCGGGCGCCGTCCCAGATGACGGGGAGCAGCGGGTAGTCGAGTTGCGGCGTCCCGTCGTCGCGCAGGCGCACCGTCCCGCCCTGGCTTTCCGGATGGAAGCCGTCGCGAAGCAGCGCGATCAGCACCTGCATCCGCGGGAACTGCTGCATCCAGCGCGCGTGCGCGACGCCATCGTCGGGCAGTGTGATCGCGGTGAGGACCGGATGCAGTGGCGGCGCCTCGAGCTTGTAACCCAGCGGGCCGTCGATCGGCTGCGTTTCGAGGAAGTGGTCGGAGTAAATTGTCTGCGGCGCGCCCGCGAAGCCGTCGACGCGGTCGGGCATGAGCGCGGCCGAGACGACCGCCGGATGCAGGAACGTGCGCTTGCCCAGAATGCCATAGGGATCGGGCGCGCGGCTGCGCATCAGCAGCGCCGGCGTGCCGATCGCGCCTGCCGCGGCGATGTACGCCGTTGCCCGCACGCGCACGGTGCGTGACGTCGGCGCGGTGCCCGTCGCGTCCATCGCCTGACCTTCGAGTAGCGTCACGCGGCTGTCGGTCAGCACGAAGTTACGTGCGCGCACGCGGGTGACGAGCGTCGCGCCCTTCGCCAGCGCAGCGGGAATCGTCGTGACCAGCATCGATTGCTTGGCATTGATCGGGCACCCCATGCCGCAGTAGCCGAGGTTCCAGCAGCCGACGACGTTGCGTCGGATGGGCGACGCCGAGATGCCGATCTTCCTGGCGCCGCGGGCCAGCGCTTCGTTGTTCGCGTTCGGCGCGACCTCCCAGGGCCCGATCGACAGCCGCGACTCCATTTGCGCGAACCACGGGGCAAGGTCGTCGACGCCGAAACCTTCGAGCCCGTATTCGCGCTGCCAGAACGCCAGCGTCGAGGGTGGCGTGCGAAACGAACTGGTCCAATTGACCGTGGTACCACCGCCGACGCAGCGACCCTGGAGGATGTTGATCGCCTTGTCACGCGTCTTGCGCGCCGCCGATTCCTGATACAGGTCCGGGTAGGCCTCGGATTCGCGCATCCGGAAATCGCTGGACGACTTGAGCGGACCCTCCTCAAGCACGACCACCTTGAGTCCTGCGAGCGCGAGGATTTCGGCCGCCGTGCCGCCGCCGGCGCCGCTGCCGACGATCGCGATGTCGGCGTCCAGCATGAGGTCGTCAGCGAGCGCGGACGCGTCGATCACCTTCCAGCCCGCGGCCTGGCCGGCGGCCCAAGGGTCGGGGATTCCCGAATTGCGGATCGGCGTCATGCCGGAATCTCCGGCGGGCCTGGGTATCCGATGCGGGCCCACGATGTCGGATTGCCGTACCACGCGGCGAACGTGAGCTGGTGCAATGCGGCGTAGGCCGAGCGCAGCAGCGTCAGCGAACTGCCGCGGAAGCGGTCGAGGCAAGCGCGCACCTCCGCTTCCGAGGCCCGAGTCCACGGTTCGCTCACACGGGCGATGGCGAGACGCGCCGGCGGCAGCGCCAGCAGCGCGAACAGCTGGCGCAACTCGTCCTGCGCGCTGGGCGAAAGACCGGATATGGCCGTGTCGACGCCGCGTATGGTCGCGGTAACCGCCTTTGTCCTGGCATCGGCCGCGATCGGAAGCGCGCCGGCCAGCAGCACCGGAACGATGGCGCCCATGATCGCCTGCGCGTCGGCGTCGAGAACGCGCAGCGTGGCGTCACCCGCAGGCGCATGCGGGCCGCGAAGCCAATGCGCGGTCACGAGCGCGGCGGCGCCGAGTATTCCGGTGGTGATGAACGTGCGGCGGGAGATCATCGGTGGCGGCGGGTGGTGCGGTCGCATGCCGGCACAGCGGGTCGCTGCTGCCGGCGGGTGTCCCCGACATTAGACAGGGCCGGTAGACGAATCAATCTAAAGTCGGTTGGTTGTGGTGAGAGAACTCCGCGGTCATCGGATAGACTTACGGCAACACGCAGGGAAAGTCGCGGTCCTGGGCCGATATACGGTGCATCCGCGTCATCATCCATGACCGAAACCGAATCCGTCCCAGATGCATCAGCATCGCTCGTACGCGAACTGACCCGCGTCCAGCGCCTCCATGCCGAACGCACCGGTAACCCGATCCTCGCGGGGTCGCTAGAGCGCGTCGCGTACTGGCAGTCGCGGCGCTTGCGAATGACGTACGCCGATCTTTCCGCCAATCCCCGCTATGGCGCGGCGGTCGTCTTTTTCCAAAACGACCTCTACGGTCCCGGCGATTTCAGTCGCCGCGACGCTGACCTGGCACGGGTGGTTCCCCTCATGACGAAGGTGCTGCCCGACCGTGTGATCGCGACCGTGGCACTGGCGACGGAGCTCAATGCGCTGTCCCAGGAACTGGACCGGGCGCTGCTCGCCCGGCTGCCGCGCGCCGACGGGCATTTCAGCGTGCTCGAATACTGCAAGGCCTATCGGCGCGCCGGCAATTTCCCGCTGCGTCGCCGCCAGGTCAAGTTGATCGGTGAAATCGGCACCGCGCTCGACGCCCATGTCGGCAAGCCGCTCATCCGCGCGGCGCTGGCGATGATGCGGCAGCCGGCCAGGCTCGCGGGAATGTCGGGGCTGCAGGATTTTCTCGAGCGCGGCTTCCTTGCGTTCCGGGCGATGAACGGTGCAAAGGAATTCCTGAAAACGATCGATACAAGGGAGACCGAGATCATGGAGGCGATCATCGGCGGCGCGACCGAGCCCTTCGGCGATCCGCTGCTGTTTCGGCTCTCGTCACCGCCCCCCGCAGCGGCGTCGCCCTAGCCCAGGAGCTTGTCGAGCTGCAGGTCAATCTCGCGCTCGATCGTCGGCTTCAGCATCCCCAGCAGCAGCCCGAGCTGCACGTCGAGCTTGATGCGCTCCTTGCCGACGTGGATGCGCCCGGTGACACCGGGTCGCTCGAAATCGATGTGTTCGCCGTCCCACTCGTATTCGAGGTCGAAGCGCTTGTTCAGATCCTTCGCTATCTTCTCAGCGACGTCGCGGGCCTTCTTGTGCGAAAGCGAATGCGTGCGGGAAATCGAAATGGTGGCCATCGGCTGCTTCCTCCCGCGCGCAGTATAGCCAAACGGGCAGGCGGCGATGGATAGTCGGCGGGCAAGTAGGCACAATCCGCAGGAAAAGCCTGCGCAGGACGCGGCTTCCGGAGGAGCGATGCCCGGCAACATTGCCCAGTTCTTCGCGCGGCACCTCACGCGGCCGACGCACGCGGTGTTCCGTCACCATGTGCAGGGCGCCTGGCGCGACGTGACGGTCGCAGAAGTCGAAGCGCTCGCCCGCCAGTGGCAGGCGGCGTTTCGGCGGGACGGATTGGTCGCCGGCGACCGCGTCGCGATCTGCGCCCGGAACGGCGTCAACTGGGTCGCGGTGGACTTGGCCGCGCTGGGGCTGGGACTGGTCGTCGTCCCGCTGTACGTCGACGACAATGCCGAGAACGTCGCGTGGTGCGTGGGCACGGCGGATGCGCGCCTGCTTATCGTCGAGAATTCGCGTCTCGCCGCGGCGCTCGCGAAATGCGCCGGCGCGGCCCTGCCGCTACCACCCGTCGTCGTGCTGCGTCCGGACGACGGCGAGACGGCCGCTACGCTTGCGACGTTCCTTCCCGACGCGACGGTGGAACTCACCGTGGCGGAACTAGCCGACGACACGTTGGCGACGATCTGCTTCACCTCCGGCACCGCGGGCCGCCCGAAGGGGGTGATGCTGTCGC
>Ga0302323_100003450_pt1 | contig 12835 bp, 10 predicted proteins | sample Fen_T0_3_FD_201950 | JGI IMG/M metagenome (GOLD analysis project Ga0302323, IMG submission 201950) | Peat permafrost microbial communities from Stordalen Mire near Abisko, Sweden - Fen_T0_3 | ecosystem: Environmental > Terrestrial > Soil > Wetlands > Permafrost | place: Sweden: Abisko... | reverse complement strand
TACATGGAATATTTACTTCCACATTTCTACCGCTGACTTTTAAATCGACCATTAGCTTATTCATATCGGTAAGAGTAAATTCATAGATTTCATCTGTTGTTTTACCTTTATCGTCAGTACTGGACACAGTTAATGAAACTCTGCAGGGATCATTATTAGTGAGTCCTATTTTCTGCTTAATCTCTTTCCCTTCACTTTTCATGTCACCAACATTTTCCGTGATAAATTTAATGACAGATTGTTTATCGCCCCATACTTTATCTTTGGGTTTGCCATTGCCTGCCAGATACTTAATGGCTGCGGCAATCTCTTTTGCCTGTTTTGCATCGAAAGCCATGATTTCTATAGCATCATCAAATGCCTGTTGTTTGCCTTCTTTAAATACTTTTACAAACGACTTTTTACCGGTGACTGTAACATCCACATTCAGATATTTTCCCGATGATTCGATTTTTACCGATCCGGGATCGAACATATACGGGTAAAATTCTAATGATTGCTCCACAGTTATTCCTTTGGGATCAGTTTTACCCTGGGTATATCTGACATCGAGAGGTTCGGTAGAAATTGAGCTGAAATTCAACTTATAAATGTCAGTGCCAATTGTTTCTCCTGTCAGAGTATTGGATAAAAACGATATGGCATCACCAATATTTTTCCACACAGCAGGTTGAAATTCAGAGCTCTTAATGGCTGATTTAATAGCTTCAACCATTTCGCGCGAAGTTTCTATATCGGAAGTTAAAATATCAATCTCATTCTGAAAATCCTGCAATATGTTGTCTTTATAATACTTAATAAACTTTGTCTTATTCTGAGAAAATGAAATTATAGTTATCTTTTTCCCGCTTACTTTAAAATTTATGCTGTTTGCATCAATATCATTGAGATAAAACTCATAACGTTCCTCAACTGGTTTTCCTTTCGGATCTGGCTCCGCATAGGTCAATATCGATTTTGTTCCATTTCCCGGAATGAAAGAAATTTTTTGGGTAACTGCTTTTTTCTCCAGGGTCAGTTCTGTGGTGTTTTTCGTAATAAAATCGAGTGCTTTCTGTAAAGAGCCAAAATCAGGTATCCCCTGTTTGCTTTTATCAATAGCTGTTGAAAATGCAGCAATGATATTACGGGCCTGGTCTATATCTTCTGCAATGATTTCAAAATCATTTGCAAAGCTCTGCGGTTCATTATTTTTTGTGTATTTAATATAAGGATCGTTCCCTTTGGTCTCAACTAAAACCGAAAGTTGCGTCCCGCTAACCTTGACAGTCAGATTTTTTTTATTGATATCCAGGATACTGAATTCATACTTTTCATCTATGGAAACACCTTTCTGATCAGTCTTTTTCACGGTTAAACCTGCCAGGTAGTCCTTGCGTTCACCAAATGAGAATGATTGTTCGAAAGTTGCCGTACCTGAATTTATTTTGGAAATATTATTTTTAAGCCAGCTCAGAGCATCTGTGTTTGTGTTCCATCCTTTTTCACTCGAGTTAACCAAAGGGATGGCGGTTTTAAAAAGATTTACCAGTTCCTGGGCATCATCGGCACTGGATAACTGAATTTCTAAATTATTGGTGTAGCTGTCAAGCTTATCTTCTTTAAGGTGTTTAATAAACTTTTGATTGTTATTGATTGATAAGCTTATAAAAAGCTTCTTACCTGATGTTTTACGGATAATCGTATTCTTATCAATGTCAGATATATAGAATTCAAACCCTTCTTTGGCAGTTTTGCCTTTTTCGTCAACCAATACGGAAATGAAACTAAGCTTTCCTTTACTTTCGTCCAAAATATCGATGGATTGCTTGAACGTAGTTTTGTCAATTTGAACATCTTGTACCTTATCCTTAATTGAGGTCAGGGACTGACTAAGTTTATCCTGCGATTTCGCATGTAATATCGGAGCAGCTGAGAGAACACCAATGCAAAAGATTTGAAGAAAACTCGTTTTCATAGTGTTTTAGTTTAAGGTTTTATATAAAGATACAAACTTTTCAAAGATGTATTTGTTCATTCGCTTTGATGAAAACCCGCTTTGCAAAAAACGAGTACACGAATTCGGTATTTAATCCGGTATTTTCACTGATTATCCTGAAATAGGATCGCTGCAAAATTCTTTTCGTTTACAGCTTTTGCAGTATTTGCCAATCCAGACTTCGTCAAATTGATTCATAATGGCCTTAATTATTTCTGGATTTGTTGTAATGAAGCCAGATTCAAAATTTCGCGTATTTGCACTTTTTATACCTAATCCAGCGCCGGTAAGATTTGCTGATCCAGTATAAGCATATTTACCATCTATTATAATATGTTTGAAATGCACCCGTGGGCATAGCTGCCGCTCCATATTATCCCACAACAGAGGGTATTTGTCAAAACTTTTTCTGAAGTTAACACCAGGTTCTTTTGCATGTAAAAGGCGAATGGCCACTTTATTTTTTAGCAAACTATCAAGTACTGATAAAAAAGACTGAACTGATCCTTTGTGGTGCACATGTAAATCTTTAATATCGGCAGTACCAATCCATACAAATGAGGTTGCACTTGAAACAGGCTCAATTGCCCGCTTATATAATTGATCGTTAGTTATAAAATTTATGCTCATATTATGTCATCGATAAGGGTAACTTTGTGGCTCCTTTTACTCTGGTCTCAACTTAATAAATAAGTTATTCTGACAGCTGAATGGATTTGAAGTTTGCCCCGTTATATTTTTATTATCCACTGTTTATACTATTTTCTGTTCTGTCGAAAAATCATTTATCTGATTTTTCACCTTCAGTTTAGAATTCTCAACTGACTACTAATATACTACATTTAATAATGGCGAATGAAGAAGGATATCTTCTGTACAATAAATTATACCGTTTTATTCTGTCCATTTTTACAATTTGGACCCACTCAAAAAATGCAATTGTGATTGATTATGGAAATTTCTTCCTTTGCAGATCATGCTCCTCCTTCTCAGTCTGATTTCCAACCGGATTTTTTCCCGGTTTTGTTGGAATTTATGACTTATGTTCTGAAATAGATCAAAGAAGGTTTTGTACTTTTAGCTACATTGTATATGATCTTATTATTGTATCGGCAATATTTAAGGATAAGCTTTTATCATAACTGTATTAATACCATTATCTTCTTAGCTTATAGAGTATAACATGATTGATAAAAAATGGAAAAATCAACTTGCGGTTTCTCAACATCGGTGAATAAAAAAGTAATACTAAGTACATTATTCTTATTGTGTATTGGACTTCCTGAACTAACTGCACAAAATGCAATTCCTTCATCCGGAGGCAATGCTACGGGAACAGGTGGAACTGTAAGCTATTCAATCGGACAGATAGTGTTTTCCACAATTCCGGGAATAAATGGAACGATTACACAGGGTGTGCAACAACCATATGAAATATCAGTAGTAACAGGAATTAAAGAAGACAAAGACATTTCACTTGAATTCTCTCTTTTCCCAAATCCTGCAGAAGAGTTTATTAAGTTAAAAATTAAAAACTTTGAAATTGATAATCTCAGATACGAGTTATACGACGTCAGAGCAAACCTTCTAGAGAACAGAAAGATTGAGAATAATGAAACTACTATATCAATGCAGTACAATCTGTCAGGAATTTATTTTCTGAAAATAGTAAAGACACAACAATCTTCTGCTCAAAAAGTAATTAAAACATTTAAGATCATTAAAAAATAATTAATAATGAAATCCATTTCCGCAATTTTAACCGCCCTGCTTCTTTCTGTAAGCGTTTTTTCCCAATCACCTCAGAAAATGAGCTATCAGGCCGTAATTCGTGATGGCAGTAACAATCTTGTTACTAATCATGTGATAGGAATTCGTATTAGTATTTTGCAGGGCTCAATAAGTGGAACTGTTGTTTACACAGAACCTCAAACCACAAACACCAATGAAAATGGACTAATTAGCATTGAAATGGGAAGTGGAATTGGTTTTGATGCCATTAACTGGTCGAACAACTCTTATTTTATTAAGACAGAAATTGATCCCGCAGGTGGTTCAAACTACACTATCACAGGAACAAGCCAATTATTGAGCGTGCCGTTTGCTTTATATGCAAAAACAGCAGGAAATGGCTTTAGTGGTAATTATGATGACCTGGCAAACAAACCCCTCTTATTTAATGGCACATGGAGTGGGATATCGGGAAAACCAACAACAACAGGCGGATATGGTATTACAAATGCTATGACTACGCTGCACCCTGCCAATGCTATAACTCAATCCAATATCACCAACTGGGAGACAGCGTATGGATGGGGTAATCACTCAGGATTATACCGGGCAATCAGTTACGTGCCTACCTGGGGAGAAATCACAGGTAAACCTGCAGGAAATAATAAGGGTGACATGCTATATTGGGATGGGTCAGCATGGTTAATAGTGGCTGCCGGTCAGCCAGGACAATTTTTACAACTATCACCTTCAAACATTCCGGAATGGTCAGGAGCTGCATTCTCAACCATTACTACTGCAACGATTACCTCTATAACAACTACCACAGCAACCTGTGGTGGAAATGTAGTAAATAATGGTGGCGCAAGTGTAACAGCTTTTGGGGTATGCTGGAACACATCAGCAAATCCGACCATAGCAAACAATAAAACAACAGATGGCTCTGGAACAGGAACGTTTACAAGCTCTATTACCGGGCTAACCCCTGGCACAACTTATTATTTAAGATCTTATGCCTCAAATAGTGCCGGTACGGCATATGGAAACGAGATAAGTTTTACAACAACTTCAATTGTAAATTATTCACCGCATACAATTTCTTTAGATGGAATTAATGACTTTGTTGCAGCTGATGAACAGTTTAGTACGACTTCAACAGGTTATTATGCCTATTTTGCATGGGATGCAAACTATTTTTATATAGGTTATAAAGGAACTGATATCGGCATTTCGAATTCCAGCAAATGGCTCATCATTTATTTAGATGGAACCCCCGGAACTACTACAGGTATGACTCTGAATACACAGACTCCATCACTCCCTTTTGCTTCAAAGTATTTATTCATGTGGCGAACCTCCAATGATTTTTTTGGGTCATGGATTTATAATGGATCTTCCTGGTCAAGTCCGTCTGCTGTAAGTGTCTCGGATTATAACAAGAGCAACGATTATATTGAAATGCGGATTTCCAGAGCTTCAATTGGGAACCCTTCAAAATTGAAAGTCCATCTAAATATGCTCAATGAAGCTGCCGGATCAGAATGGACTTATGGGGGTGTTCCCGGGACTTCATTCAACGATGGTTATAAACCAGGGTTTCTCCATTATTACCAATTTGATTTTGCAAATACAATCAAACCTAAAGATTATGTACCTCAATAAAAAGTATATATTTTTTATAACTGCAATTGAACAAGATTTATTTTAATTAGTAAAAATCATATTTTTTGTTGAAGAGCCAGTTTGGTCCAAGGCTCTATATCTCTAATCCGCATTATTTACAATTGTGCCAATGAGATAAAATGATTTTGCTAATGTTATCATAGAAGTCATTTTTTTATGTTTATTTTATGAATTAATCAGGTTAAATTTCTGGCCGGACAAATATGAAAAAAATGAAAAAAATGTTGAGTAATTTAAAAACCCCTGCTTTTTTTCTAATGGTTATTTTTATCCTCTCATGTAATCATAATCCAAAAGCAAAAGAGGTAAAGGAAGTAAAAGAGATAGAAAAAACATCCGATAGCACTTCATTAAATCCTGTTAATACATTTACAGATGACCAGGCATCATTCATTGCAGGAATGCCTTATAATAAAAATGAGTGCCTCTCAAAGCTCGATTCTAGTATAAAATGGAAACATTACGCCAGTGATATGGATAAAATGTTTTCTCATTCCACTTCTTTGAGGTTAGAAAAAATGAAAATGTGGGCTGACAGTGAGTTAATAAAAAATCAAAGTATAACAACTGTATTTTATCCATTTTCAGGTCCTGATTTTTTAAATGCACATATCTTCTATCCCGATGCTGATCAATATATTATGATAGCCCAGGAGCCTATAGGTTCATTACCCGATATCTGCAATATGCGACCTGACTCTGTTAAAAGTTATTTGAGTAAGATTAACAATTCGTTGAAAGATATTTTCAAACGCAGCTATTTTATTACTAAGGAAATGAATAATGACCTCAGGAAGACTAAAGTGAATGGTACCCTTCCGCTGATATCGCTTTTCATTAAACGAACAGGTCATCAGATAGTTTCTGTTGAACGAATAGGGGTAGATTCGTTGGGTAAGTTGCAATTTACAGACAGCTTAAAGAATAAAAAGAATATAATCTCAGGAATTAAGGTTGATTTTCTTTCTCCGTCAACCAAAAAAGTACAGTCTGTCTTGTATTTCAGAACTGATATCTCAGATAAGGGGCTGGAAAAAAACCATGGTTTCAAAATTTACTTGACTGAATTACCACATTCTTTCTCGTATTTAAAAGCAGCATCCTACCTGATGCATGCTGATAACTTTAGAACAATCCGATCTATAATATTCGATATAAGTTCGACTATTCTCCAGGATGATTCCGGCATTGCTTACAAATATTTCGATAAACATAACTGGGATATCAGATTATATGGCAAATATTTTAAACCGAAAGAGGAATTTTCGTATATCAGTGAACCGGATCTGGAAAAAGCATACAAATCATCTGCTTACAGACCATTAACCTACAGTTTGGGATATAACTGGCGAACCGGTCATTCAAACTTGCTGTATGCTATACGGAAATAAAGTGATTTATTAAATAATAAGAATTTAAAGTTTCGGATTAGATTTAAATTTTAATTTCAGCAGAAGAGCTATTCCTCTTTTTAAAAATATAGTAAACCGGAATCCCTATCAGAACTGTAATTGTCGCCACTGATGATTCAAAGGGCCGTTCAGCATAGGAAAGCACAAGTATAAGAATTCCGGCTATAATATATACAAACTGCGTAAATGGATAACCAGGCAGCCTTAAAGCTTCAGGTTTCTCTTTTCTCAGTTTAATTACTCCAAAAACAGCCAATATCGGGAATACTCCAAGTGCAAATCCCATATAGGTAAGAACCTGTTCAAAAGTCCCGGAAAGAACCATAATGACAGCTATAACACATTGAAAAAGAATTGAATTGGACGGTACCTGAAATTTTTTATGTATTCTTCCGGCAGATTTGAAAAACAATCCGTCTTTCGCCATTGAATAATAGACACGAGGCCCAATTATAATAAAAGCACTCAGGGAGGAAAAAAGAGCAAATGCGATAAGAAGGGAAAAAAGTATATCAGCTGATCTTCCGAAAAGATTGCCCATTGCGAGCCCTCCGACTGAAATGACACCTTTCATTTTTTCCGGATTAATTCCATATACATAAAGTGTGTTGAGCCCAAGATAAAGTAGTATCACTATAAGCGTTCCGTAAATGAGTGATCTTGGAAGAATTTTTGAAGGGTTTTTTATTTCAGCGCCCAGATAGGTAGAAGCATTCCATCCGCTGTATGCAAACATAATCCACATCAGCGAAAGTCCGATGGTCTTCCAGCCGGTTATTCCCGGAGCTATGCTCCCTCCTTTGCTGAAATTACTCATATCTCCTTTTCCTGAAGCGAATCCGGCAATAAGAAGGATCATAATCAGTGCTATTTTCAGAATAGTCAGAACATTCTGGATTCTAGCTCCATATTTAATCCCTCGATAGTGTATGAATGTGAAAATCAGTATGATGCCTACAGCTAATAATTTCCCCGTCAATACAGGGCTCATTATTCCTGTCTTTTCCAGGGAGGAGGGGATAACAGGAACTGCCCTGCAGAAATATTCGCTGAATCCCAGAGCTGAAGCAGCTATAGGTGCTGAAAAGCCCACAATGAAGGAAACCCAACCACTTAAAAATCCGAACATCGGGTTATAAAGCTTTGACAGAAACATATATTCTCCTCCGGCTTCAGGCATGGCTGCTCCAAGTTCACCGTATGAAAGAGCACCACAAATGGCAATGATACCTCCCACTGCCCATAAGATCATCATCAGGACCGGATCGTGCAACCCCGCCATAAGAAGCCCTGAAGTAGTGAAAATCCCTGCACCAACCATATTCGCTACAACTATATTTGTTGCAGGAAAGAGACCAAGCTGTCTCTTGAGTTTGCTCTCATTAGTAATAGTATCCATATCGGAATCAGATCATAAAGTAGACTTAAACATCATAAATTTATAGTTGGAAAGATAAATAACATTATGTTGCAAACGTGCTTAATCAAATAGTAAAATTTTGAACATCCGGTTTAGGGTTGATCCACTGGCATTATCTGCCAAGGATGTAAAATCAACTCTGAAGATACCGATTAATTCCATCAATCATTTTTTGTACCGGGAAATAATTCCAACTTTGCCTCTGGAAAAATATTGAAATAAAACTCCAGACTACATAAAAAAGATTCTCAGATTGAACAAAAAGACATATGTAACATTGTAACTATGCGAGGATATAATATTCAAAATCCAATTGACTTAACATGAAAAAAATCTATTTACATTTAATTATTTCTGCATTCCTTTTTATCTTCATAAACCAGGTCCAGTCACAAACCACTCAGAAAATTCCGGATCAGGTTTTTCTTGAAAACACCGAACAATTTACAATTAAATCGAAATATGTTGCGGATGAAAATTATGTAATTCAGATTGGTTTACCGAGTGGCTATTCCCATTCAGATAAATCTTACCCTGTTCTGTATGTACTCGATGGTGATAAATCATTTGGAATGACAAAGGGAGTTATTGACTGGCTGGTTTGGACCAACGAGATCAGGAATATTATAATTGTGGGAATAAGTTACGGAAGAGGTAATAGTATCTGGTGGGAAAAAAGAGCCAGAGATTTTACACCGTTCAAGGATACTGTCTATTATTATTATCCAAATGCGGGTGGAGCCAACAACTTTCTCAGCTTTGTTAAAAATGAACTATTTCCTATTGTTAATAAGAATTACAGGACCCTTCAGGATTCAAATGTAATTATGGGATTATCTTTTGGAGCATTGTTAAGCTCATTTGCTCTCTTTACCCAGCCAGATATGTTCAAAGGATATATAATCATCTCTCCTTCATTGTTTTGGAATGGTAACAGCATATTGAAAACTGAAGCTGATTATTTCAGTAAACATAAAGAATTAAATAAAATTGTCTACATGGCATATGGCTCTTCAGATGATAAAGACTGGGTTATAGATCCCACAAATGAGCTTATACAAATCCTGCAAACACGTAAGTACGAAGGTCTTAAGTTCACTCAACAGGTCTTTAAGGGAGAAACCCATATTTCCGTCTATCCGGTAGCGTTGACACATGGATTAAAGACAGTATTTAAACGTTGAAATGATTATTCCGATACTATTAGGCGATTCCTGCTAAGATGACCGCTGTGGGTTCGAGATGCGGTGTGAATGATGTAACTTATTTCTAAAGTTATATAACACTTTTGGGATCAGATATCTCAACTTTGTGAAAACAATAAACTCACAATCATTTTATCTAAATTAACAAAAATGAAAAAACTAATTACAATCATCCTGGTATTGTTTATTACTCTATTAGAGGTCCATTCGCAAAATCCTAATGAAAAAAGAAACCAGCTGAATGCTGGCATCGGATTATCAGGGTGGGGCGTACCTGTGTATGTAGGATTGGATTTTGGAGTTCACAGAGATGTGTCTTTTGGCATCGAGGGTTCCTTTCGGTCCTATAATCAAAACTATACCGGATCAAAATATAATAGCACCATAACCGGGCTATCAGGAAATGTGAACTATCACTTTAACAGAGTTCTGGAAATTCCAAGTAACTGGGACTTCTACGCAGGATTAAACCTTGGGTACTACTTCTGGCATACACCCTCAGATTACCCTGGCTCAGGTTCTTCAGGTCTTGGTCTGGGTGCTCAGATAGGAGGCAGATATTATTTAAACGACAGGTTTGGGTTGAACCTCGAAGTTGGTGGAGGTAATGCATTTTCAGAGGGCAAATTCGGAATAAGTTATCTTTTTTAAGGATTCAAAAGTTTCAAAGATAAAAAGAAATAAAAGTCGTCCTTCGACTACGCTCAGGACGACTTTTTATTTACTCCTTTAAACAACGAACTGATTCTCCACGTTGTTTGGGACTATTGCTTCTGCTCAGACTGCTGCTCTGTGAAAGGTAGTGGTCGAAAGCGCTCAGAGGATTGTTTTCAGTCGTACTCCACCAGATACCCATACTGCCAATGTTTTGAAATGATCCGTTTTCAACCCGGTAACCTTCGGGAAAACCTGTAAAGCCTGTTTCATTTGTCCCATCGGTACCATCATTCCATCTGCCATTGCTCTTCAATTTTGTACCTGCTGCTCCCGGTCCTCCTAAAAAATTAATCAGCTTTGCCCAATCCGTATCACTGGGCAATGTCCAGCCAACCGGAGCTAATCCTCTGGGATCATTCACTGCATACCAGTTATAGAGTTTGCCGTATTTCTGACCGATTTTAGGATCATTATTATAGTAACACCATGCAGGCTTACCAGCATCACCTGCAGCTATCCATTCTTTGTTGGTTCGTACTTCCGGAATTGAATCACCATTCCGAAAGGTGCTTACATTAAGGTTCGCTATAGCCCATTTTTGCGTACCGATCTTTACAGTTCCAACATCCTTGCTTTTATTATCCGTTTCAGACTTTGTACTTTTGGGGACCGGTTTTGATTTTGTTTGAGTAGATTTTGTGACTGTTTTTGTAGTCTTTGATTTAGTCTGGACTGATTTTGAACTCTGAGTAGTTGACGGTTTGGTCTGAACAGATTTTGAACTTGTCTGCTCCGAATCTGAACCACCAGTTTGTTTGATGTTGCCTGATATACTTCCAGCAGAAAATAGAAATATAAAAACACCTGTAATTGTGATAATGGTTTTTGTTTTTTTCATGTCTATCTTCTTTAACTTAAAATATTAAACGCGCCCGGAAAGACTTTAGTATGCAAGTTAAGACAAGAATAAGCTGATTATGTTCCATTACAATTCTAAAATAAAAGCCATCCACCTGTGACTATATTCAGATGGATGGCAAAAAATACTAAAAACTTTAAAAAAGAAACTGTACCTCTGTATCTTTTATTTTTTCACTTGAAGAGGAGGAAGCTTCTTAACAAATTGTCCGTCTTTGTCATAAACAAGTGTCTCAGTGGTTGTCCCTTTGACAACAACTACTTCATAAGTAACAACATTATTGGTAGTAACACTTGCTGCTTCTTTAATAGTATAACCGATATAATCTTTGGCAATATTGTCTGTAATGGGTTTTTGAAGATCGGCTACCATTACAACCGCGCGAACAGACTTTTCTTTTGTGACAGTAGTTTTTGTGGTGGTCTGTGCATTGACTACCATCACTGCCATTATTAACACAAGAACAATTAACGCTTTTTTCATAATTCTAAAATATTTGGTTTAAAAACTACAAGAGATAATGTGGAATTTTTGTGATACAATAATATGCCTTTTCTATCACGCGTGTGTTACATATTTTTGTAAATAATTTACATTATTCACACCTTCTCAAGTGTTATATATTTCGCTTTATGATATTTATACTATTTATACTATCCTGCTTACCCCAAAACTTCCTTGATATGTGACTTTATACCACAACAACAAGTCAGATAGCACAATAAACCCAAGCCTCCTGAGGGATTTGAAAAGTGATAGTAAAATTAAGGTTTTAATTTCTTAACATTTGCGCCGGGTGGCGACTTCATGAAACAAGTTTAAGAACAGAAATTTAAAAATTTCTGTTCTTAATTATCATATCAATAATAGATACGGTGTGGTATTAAAAGGCAATACCTGGTTATTTCTTTTTCTTTGCTTTTGAAGAGTTATTTTCTCCTGTCCCAGAAGCATTATCATATTTCTCCTGGGCAGTATCAAGAGCCTTGCGGGAAATCTTAAGTGCATCCTGTGCATTTTTCTTTCCTGCTTTCCCTCTCGTTAGGTTCGCATTCCCTGTGGACATTTTTTTTGTAGCATCCTTTACACGCAGACTAAGGGCTTTTGAATCCTGTTTATATTGTAAATCAAGGGCTTTAAGATCGGCCCTGGCTTTGGTTGCTTCGTCCTTATCTTTTGAAGAAGTAAGCTTAATAAGTGGTTTTTGATCGGAAACATAACTTTTGTCAAGTTTCTTACGATCAGCGTCAATTGCCTTTGTTTCTGTTTTTGATTCTGTTATCATTTGATTTCCCAAAGTAATCAGAGAATCTGATTTAGCTAACTGTGCTTCATTAAGAGCAACTTTAGCTTTGGCTGTAGTAAGGCTGGTTTCAAGTTTCTTCAATTCAGCTTCCTTTTTATCCGTTTGTGCCTGAATGAGAACCGGGATTAAAAGAAGAAGGGGTAACATAATAAAAAATCGAATTTTTCTTTGAGTGTTCATTAGATTATAATTAATTTAAATTGTTTTCCTATGCGTCTGTAAATTTACAGAAAAAAGCTGATTTATCGACTGCCCGATTTGTGATAAAATCCTATTATAGTTTACGACATTCTGCTAAAGTGCTCCTGTCACTGTCACATCTGTATAACTAGTGCTTCTCAGAACAGTTTGATGATTCCATAGGACACCATCGCGCCAGATTTCTACTGTAACAGTGACATGAGCTAAAACTCTTTCACCTGTGAATATGCTCTTGTACGAGTTATTCTGATTTTTGTTGCAGTTTTGTCAGGCGGGTTTGCGACATGTATTCTTCTACAAAACAGTTGTAATAAAGATTTTAA
>Ga0302323_100003448_pt1 | contig 12838 bp, 11 predicted proteins | sample Fen_T0_3_FD_201950 | JGI IMG/M metagenome (GOLD analysis project Ga0302323, IMG submission 201950) | Peat permafrost microbial communities from Stordalen Mire near Abisko, Sweden - Fen_T0_3 | ecosystem: Environmental > Terrestrial > Soil > Wetlands > Permafrost | place: Sweden: Abisko... | reverse complement strand
CCGACCATCTGGCTCGAGTACATCCTCGACGGCGCCCAGGCGGCGCACGAGCAAGGCCTGTACACGGTGATGGTCACCAACGGCTACATCACCGAGGACGCCCTCCACGTGCTTGGCCCCCACATCGACGCGTACCGCGTCGACGTCAAGGGCTTCAGCGACGCGCAGTACAAGGAGCTCTGCCGCATACCGGACATGGGGCCCGTGCTCACCGCGGCAGAGCTTGCCCAGACCGACTACGCCTGCCACGTCGAGATCGTCACGAACGTCATCCCGACCTTCAACGACGACGAGGCGACGCTGCGCGGCATCGCCGGCTGGATCGCCGACAAGCTCGGACCCGCCACGCCGTGGCACGTCACGCGCTTCATGCCGCATCTTGAGTTCGCGCACCTGCCCCCGACGCCGATCCCGACGCTGGAGAACGCGGTGCGCATCGGCCACGACGCCGGGCTCGAATTCGTGTACCTGGGCAACGTCCCGGGCCACGAAGGGGAGAACACCATCTGCCCGAACTGTAAACGGCTCCTCGTCCGGAGGACCGGACCCGCGGTTGAGGATGTCGCCCTGCGGGGAACATTCTGTGCGATGTGTGGAGAGAACGTGAACGTTCGGACGTCTCTCAAGAAGTGACCGTCGCGGTACGCGTAACGGAATGAGCCCTTGGCCTGGCAGCCCTCGAGTCGATAGGATTCACCGGCCGTGGAAGACTACGTAAAGCTCGACATCCCCGCGAAGGCGGAGTTTGTGTCGCTCGGCCGGCTGGCCCTCTCCGGGCTGCTCCGGTCTCGGGGCGGCTACTCCGAAGACGCGATGGCCGACCTCAAGCTGGCGCTCACCGAAGCGTGCTCCAACTCCGTGCGGCACGCCTACGACCACGACCAGGGCCAGGTCCACCTCGAGTTCACGGTGCACACCACCTGCGTCACGGTGCTCATCCGCGATGAGGGCGGCGGGTTCCACGAGGACGACGACGACTGCCCGGAGTGTCGCAATCTGAGCGACTTCCAGCTGGCCGAAGGCGGCATGGGCATCTCGATCATCCGCGCCGTGGTGGACGATTTCGACCTGCACAAGCCCGACGAGGGCGGCACCGTCCTCGTGCTCACCAAGAACCGCGACCTCTAGGCGCGGGGCGGGCGTCACGCCCGCGGGTTTGGCGCCGCTGCCGGGTCTGGAACAACCTCTTCACCAGGACTTGTCACGTCGCGCGCCGACGTCGTCACAACTTCGAGGGCGGGAGGTCCCCATGCTCGATGTCCTGCGCCAGCGCACCGTGGCCAAGGTGCTGTTCGACGAACATCACGGCGAGGCATGGTCGATCCGCCCGGAGGCGGCGGCGAGGATGCGACCTTCCCACCCCGCCGCCGCATCTTACGCGGCTGCGGCCGCCGAGCTCACGAGCAGGGACTTCGAAGTCGCGACGACCATCGGTCGCCCGCTCGACGAGGTAGCGCTCGCCGGCTCCGACGTGCTCGTGATCGCCCATCCGAGCGACTCCAAGTGGGAGCGCACGGTGGGCGGGGACTCCCCGGTCTTCTCGCCCTCCGAGATCGCCGCGGTGCACGCGTTCGTCGCCCGCGGCGGCGGCCTCATCGTCCTGGGGGAGGAAGAAGAGGACAAGTACGGCGGCAACCTGGGCGAGCTGCTGGCGCCCTTCGGTGTCCGGTTCGAGAACGCGATCGTCTTCGACTACGACCCCGGCGACGGCGTGCCGTCATGGGTCGTCGGCGAGGCGGCGGCAAGCGCCGCTGAGCCCAGCCTCCTGCACCGCGTCCACGAGGCCGGCTTCTATCGCGCCGGAGCGCTGGCGGCCGATGACCCGGGCGCCGTCGTGCTGCGCACGCGCGGGACCGCCGATCCGCCGCGCGCCGGCTTGCTCGCGGCGGTGCCGTACAAGGAAGGCCGCGTGGTCGTCGTCGCCGACTCCGACCTCTTCGGCGACGACTTCCTGGCGCGCCGGGATAACCGCCAGCTGTGGCTGAACCTCGTGTACTGGGTCGCCCTGGCCGCGTTTCGCTCAGACACGACCCCCATCGTCTCGGAGGCGGCGCAGGACCCGGCGTGGCTACGCCTCAAGCAGGCGACCGACGCCCTCCGCCTCCTGCAGGAGCCCAAGGGCGAGGTCGACCTCGAGGCGCACGACGCGGGCGAGGTGCGGGCGCTCGTGGTGACGATGGCAGAGGCCATCGCCGACCTCGCGTCCCGCTTCTCCCACGAGGAGGACTACCTCGCCCAGGCGGTCGCCGACCTGCAGGACTGGGTCGAGGGCGGGTGTGGCAAGCCGGACTTCAGGGCCTCGCTGGACCTCTTCCGCCCAGAACTGCACCGCGAAGACGGCATCGAAAACCTCGTCGTCTTCCCCATGTATACGCCCAACGGGTCACCCGACGCGCGCTTCGAGGCGCTCATCACACGCACGCCCTGGCCGGAGTTCGTCGCGGTGCTCGAACGCGAGCGCTACGATAACGCCAAGTTCGTGCCGGTGCAGCTGGTGGACAACACCGCGGGCTACGACAGCGAGTGCGCGGTGCTCTTCCCCGAGACGGTGAGCGTAGCCGAACGGCCTACCAACCACTTCGGCGCCATCTTCTGCGACCGCGAGTCCTCCCGGTACCGCCGCTCCACGCTGCGCGGCGCGGAGGTCCTCAAGATCGACCTGCCGCCGGACGCCATGGCGCTTGCGTCGTCGGCCGACCTGGCGCTCGAGACGTACATCCTCTGGGACATGATCCACGACCGCTGGCACAGTCACGGCGACCTCCCGTTCGACCCGTTCATGATCCGCCAGCGGCTGCCCTACTGGATGTACTCGCTCGAGGAGCTGCGCGTGGACCTGGCCACGTACGGGACCGCCGGCGAGCTGTCGCGGGAGGGCTTCCCGTTCGCGCGGTACGTCCAGTACGCGATCCTCTTCGACCGCGTCCTCCGCTTTCCCATCACCGGCAACCGGACGCGCAACTACGACGGCCTCGGCGGACAGTTGCTCTTCGGCTATCTGCACGATCGCGGCGTCGTGCGGTGGACCGACAACCGGCTGCTGATCGAGTGGGAGCGCGTCGAGGGCGCCGTCGGCGAGCTCCGCGAACTGGTGGAGGAGCTGTACCGGCACGGGATCGAGACCAGCAAGGTGACCTACTGGATTGCCGCGCACGACCTCGTCTCGCGGTACGTCACGCCCAACATCGGATCGGTGTGGCGCGCCGAGACGCGCGTCCTCAGTGACGAAGCCGAGCCGCGCGCCTGGATCGACCGCGTGCTCGACGACGAGTTCCCGCTCAACATGTTCTACGACTCGCTCAAGAAGAAGGTGGCTCCGTGAGTGCTCCGCTCACGCTCTTCGCCAGCGACAACTACGCGGGGGCGCACCCGGCGATCCTCGAGGCGGTCGCCGCCGCCAACGTGGGCTGGGCGCGCGCGTACGGCGACGACGAGTGGACCGCCCGGCTGCGCGAGCGGCTGCGCGAGCTCTTCGGCGCCGTCGAAGCGTTCCCCGTGTTCAACGGCACGGGGGGCAACGTGACCGCGCTCTCTGCCGTGCTGCGGCCCTACGAGGCCGTCATCTGCGCGGAGACCGCGCATATCAACGTCGACGAGTGCGGGGCGCCGGAGCGCATGGCAGGCGCCAAACTGGTCGACGTGCCGACACCGGACGGCAAGCTCACGCCGGAGCTGGTGCGCTTGCGGCTCACCGGATTCGGCGACCAGCACCACGTGCAGGCCCGGGTCGTCTCGATCTCGCAGTCCACGGAGCTCGGCACCTTGTACACGCCGGCCGAGCTCCGCGCGCTCGCCGACGTGGCGCATGAGGCCGGGTTGCTGTTGCAGATGGACGGCGCCCGTCTGGTGAACGCCGCGGAGGCCTTGGGCGTCGAGCTCCGCGAGCTCACCAGCGACTGCGGCGTCGACGTCCTCACCCTCGGGGGGACGAAGTGCGGCCTCCTCGGCGCCGAGGCCGTGGTCTTCTTCCGTCCGGACCTCGCTGCCGAGTACCTCTACGCGCGCAAGCAGGGGACGCAGCTGGCCTCCAAGATGCGGTTCATCTCGGCGCAGCTGCTGCGGCTGTTCGAGGGCGGCCTCTGGCGCGAGACCGCCGGGCACGCCAACGCCATGGCCCGGCGGCTCGGCGACGGCGTCGACGGCACGCCGGGCGCTACGCTGGCGTACCCGGTGCAGGCCAACGCCGTCTTCGCTGCCCTGCCCGTGCGTGCGATCGACGAGTTGCACGAGCGCTATCACTTCTACGTCTGGGACGAGGAGGACGGCGTCGTCCGCCTCATGTGTTCCTGGCAGACGACGCCGGAAGACGTCGACGACCTCGTCGCCGCGCTGCGCGCGGCGACCGGCTGATCCGTGCGGTCATGACGAGCGGCGACCTCCGGACGCGCGGCGCGCTCGAGCGAGTGGCCGCCACGCACGCCCTGGCCGACGATCAGGTGGAACAGCTCGCCGCCTACGTCGAGTTGCTGCTGGGCTGGCGGCGCGCCAACGTGACCGGCCTCACCGACCCGGTCGCCGTGGTCGACACGCTCATCGGCGACTCTCTCGGTCTCTTGGCCGTGCCGCAATTGCGGGAGCGCGAGAGTGGCGCCTGGCTGGACCTCGGCGCCGGCGCCGGAATCCCCGGTATCCCGCTGGCGGTGGCGCTCCCGGGCGTCCGCATCACGCTCCTGGACGCCGCGGCCAAGAAGTGCGCGTTTCTCGAGGCCGCGGTGACGGCGGCCGGACTGTCCGGGCGCGCGGACGTGGTGTGCGCGCGCAGCGAGCGTCACGCGGCCGCCGCCCCCGGCAGGGAGGCCTACCGCGTCGTGCTCGCGCGGGCCGTCGCCGAGCTCTCGGTCCTGGTGGAGCTGGCCGCCCCGCTGCTCGCCCAGGGCGGCGTGCTGCTGGCGAGCAAGACGCGCACGGCGCTGGCCGGCGAAGGCGCCGCTGCCGAGGCGGCCGGCGAGAGCTGCGGCCTCGTCGCTGAGCCGCCGATCCCGCTCTTCGCGTCGCCGCTGGACGACGCCGTCTGCGCCGTCTTCCGCAAGACGGCCCCCGCTCCGGAGTGGCTTCCGCGGCGCGAAGGCATGGCGGCCAAACACCCCCTCGGCGCCTGACCGCCGGCCGGCGCTCGGTCGGCCGGATCGAACTTCATCTCTGCTAGTATCGGAACCCCGCGAAAGGAGCCCGGTGACCCGCGTCATCGCCGTGACGAACCAGAAGGGCGGCGTCGGCAAGACCACCACCGCCGTGAACCTCGCCGCCTGCCTCGCCGAGGCCAAGTTCGACGTTCTCCTGCTGGACATGGACCCGCAGGCCAACGCGTCCGCCGGGCTGGGCGTCCGCGCGGCGGACTCGCGCCTCACCAGCTACGGCATCCTCGGCGGCGCGGCCGGCATCGGCGAGGCCACGGTCCCCACGGCGGTCGAGCACCTTTCGCTGGTGCCCGCCTGCCCGGACCTCGCCGGCGCCGTGGTCGAGCTCGCCGGCGCGGACGGCAACGAGTTCGTCCTCGAGTATGCGCTGGCCGGGCACGTGGACGGCTACGATTACGTCTTCATCGACTGCCCGCCGTCGCTGGGCGTCCTCACGATCAACTCGCTGGTCGCCGCGCACGAGGTGCTCGTCCCGGTGCAGTCGGAGTACTACGCGCTCGAGGGCCTCGCGGCGCTGCTGGAGACGATCGGCCTGGTGCAAGAGCACCTCAATCCCGGGCTCTCGATCCTTGGGGTCGTGGTGACGATGTACGACGGGCGCACGCGGCTCGGCCGCGAGGTCGCCGGAGAGGTGCGCGAGCATCTCGGCGAGTACGTGTTCCAGACCATCGTGCCGCGCAACGTCCGCCTCAGCGAGGCGCCGAGTCACGGGCTTCCCATCTCACGCTATGATGCGACCTGCGCCGGCAGCGACGCTTACTTCGATCTCGCCAAGGAGGTCGTCTCCCGTGACTGACCCAAGCGATCCCGGCTCGCAGACGCAGCCGTCGCAGACCCGGCCGTCCGGCTCCGGCAAGAAGGCGCTGGGCAAGGGCCTGGGAGCGCTCATCGGCGAGAGTCGGGCGGCGCTCGGGCGCTCCGGGGCAGGAGCGGCGCTCGGAGAGGGTCGCCTGCGGGAGCTGCCGCTGGCCGACATCAGCGTCAACCGGCGGCAGCCGCGACGCACGTTCGCCGACGACGAACTGCAGGAGCTGGCCGCCTCCATCAGGGCGCTCGGCGTGGTGCAGCCCGTCGTCGTGCGGCCGCTGCACGAGGCACCGGCCGCACAAGGCGCGCCGGCGCCCACCGGCGTCCGCTTCGAGCTCATCGCCGGCGAGCGGCGCCTGCGCGCCGCGAAGCTCGCCGGCCTCGACTACATCCCCGCGCTGGTGCGGCCCGCCGACGAGATCTCGTCGCTCGAGATCGCCTTGGCCGAGAACGTCGCGCGCGAGGACCTCAACGCCGTCGAGGAGGCGCTCGCCTACGCCGCGCTGGTCGACGAGTTCGGCCTGACGCACGAGCGCGTCGCCGAGCTGGTCGGCCGCAGCCGGGTGGCCGTGACCAACCTGCTGCGCCTGCTCGACCTGCCCGACGACGTGCGGGCGATGCTCGAGCGCGGCGATCTCACAGAGGGGCATGGCCGCGCCCTGCTCGCCTTGCCCGACCACGGCGAGCGCCGCCGGGTGGCGCGCCTCGTCGTCACGGAGGGTCTGACGGTCCGTCAGGTCGAGGCGCTGGTGCGCAAGTCGAACGAGGAGGGGCCGGGGGGGGCCGCGCCTGCGGCGCGGCCGGCCGCCGGCCCGGACTTCACCGAGCTCGCCGACGAGCTCTACGGCTACTTCGAGGCGCCCGTCCGGATCCGTAGCGGCAAGCGCGGCGGCTCCATCCAGATCGGGTTCAAGAACGCCGCCGAGCTGCAACGGCTCGTCGAGCTGTTGCGCTCCCTGGGCTGAGCGCCCCTCGTCCCGTCACGCGCGCCGGCGCGTGCGTCAGTTCGGCGCGAGCGTCACGCCGGGGGTCGGCGTGGGGAACGCGGTGGAGGGTGTGGCCGGCGCGCTCGGGAACGGCGCCTCGGGCGTGAGCGTCACGCCGGGCGTCGGAGTCGTGCCGGGCACCGTGGTCGCACCAGGTGTGGGCGTCGCCCCGGGTATCGGTGTGGCGCCGCTGGGGGCGGCCTGCCCGGCCGGCACGTAGATGACCGTACCGTCGGCGAGCTTGTAGAACGAGCCGATCAGCGTCCCGACGCCGGCGACCTGGGCGCCCGACTGCATGTCGAGCTTGGTGATCTTGTCTCCCTCTTTGACGATCACCTGCATCTCGGGCGTGCCCGGGTTGGTGACGATGGTCATGTTCTTGCTGGTGAGCAGTCCCGTGACGCCCGCCGCCGCCAGCGCCGCGACGAGGAACCCGACGGCGAGCACGATGGCCACGTCGAAGAGGTTGACGATGCCGTCGAGCGGGTCGCCGTTACGGTCGGCGGTGCCGATCCTCCGACGGCGCATGTAGCGCAGCCCGGTCTCGGGCGCGCCGATGACGGTGCCGAGGTTCTGGAGCCGGGAGTGATCGTCGTTCGACGGCATGCCGCTCAGCGACGGCGGAGAGGCCCGCCGGACCCGCGGGGCTTGGGATCGTCCGTGCCCTCGGGGTCGATGGGGCCGAGACCCGCGAACGGGTCGTCGTCGCGGCTCCAGTCCATGCTGGGGTCGTCAAAGGTGAGGCCGTCTCCCTCGCCGCTGCGCTCGGCAGGGTCCTTCTCGGCGGTCGCGGTGGGTGCGCCCTTCGCCGCGGCGGATCCGCCCTGCGCCTCGGCCGGTTGGCTCTGCGCCGGGGGCTTGCCGCCGTTGCCGGCCACCGGCAGCAGCGGCTCGTCCGGGGTCTCCGGCAGCACGGCCATGGTCCGCTCGGCGTCTTCTTCGGCGATCTCGTACTCGATGGCCGCCTCGCTGTCCCAAACGCCGGTCTTGGAGAGCCGCCGCCCGGAGCGCAGGCGGACGTCGGAGCCTTCGAGCAGCTCGAGCAGGTATTCCATGTCGGAGATGTCCTGCGAGTAGATGCGGTCGCGTACGATGCTGACCAGGAACGCGAGGCCGCCGATGAGGAGGCCGATGACGGTGACCGAGAACGCGGTGACCAGGTTGTCGGACAGCTGCTGCACGTTGCCGCTGGCGAGGCCGACGAGCGCCGGCGCCAGCGGGATCAGTGTGCCCATGAGGCCGAGCATCGGGCCGATGCGCACCAGGATGCGCGTCCGCTCGAGCCGCCTGATCGTGTAGAACTCGTACTCCTGCAGCAGCTTGAGCGGCTTGGCGGCGAGCCGCTCCGTCTGGTAGTTGCGGATCAGGTCGTAGAGGAACCTGACGACGACCAGCGAGTAGGTGTTCTCCTGCAGATACCGGTAGGCGGTACGCGGCTTGCCGTCACGGAACGCCTTGCGCGCCCGCAGCGCGCGGACCTCGAGCGCGTCCAGGTCGCGGTAGCGGAATCGCAGCCAGAGCTCGTACAGGAGCACGCCGAGCTCGATGAGCACCCAGATGAGGCAGAGGATCGCGGCGATGAGGACGGGCCACAGGAGGATCCGGGCGACGTCGTAGATGAGCTGTTGGATGTTGTTCAACCGCGGCTCATTCTCGCGAGGACGGCCGGGTCAGGTCCTTGGACCTGGCGAGCGTGTGCTTGAAGCGTTCCCACGCGCTGCCGCCGCCGGAGAGGACCGCGCCCTGGCTGGCAGTGTCGAGGAGCTCTTCCTTGCGGTGCAGGAGGAGGTAGGAGATGGCGGCGCCGATGGGAAGCATGGCGAGCAGGGTACCACCCACGAAGCCGGCGGCACTACCGCCGCCGCCCTCGGCGCCGGCTCCTGCCGGGCTGGCGGACGTGCTGGGTGACGGCACCGGCGAGCCGGTGACGATGGGGCCTCCCGAGGACGTCGGGCTGGGCGAGTACGGGTACGGCGTGATCGACTGATACGGCGTGGGCGTCGGTGTGGGCGTCGGCGTGTACGGCTTGGTCGTCGCGGTGTGCGTGGGATACACGGGCGGGATATATGTCGGCTGCGTCGTGGGTTGTGTCGTCGGCGTGTACGTCGGCGTCGGCGTGGGGACCGCGACCGTGAACTTGCGCTCCACGACCTTCTTGTTGCCCGCCTGGTCGCTCAGCTCGATCCGGTACTTGTGGTCGCCGTTAGGCACGTTCTTGAGCTGCAGGTGCAGGCCGTACTTGCCGATGTCGGCGGGCTTGCTCTTGTTCTTGTCGTCCACGTAGAGCCGGCAGGCAGACGGCTTGATGCCGGTGCCCTTCGGGAAGAAATCCGTGTACGTCGCCCGGATGAGCACGATGTGCGTCTTGAACTTGGCGCCGTTCTTGGGCGAGATGGTGTGGAAGATGGGCCGGAACTTGAAGGCCTTGTGCGCCGGCCCGAAGTTCTTGGGATACGTCGTGAACGGCTCGTCGTTGAGCGCCACGAGCGCCCAGCTGGTCACGATGACCGGCCGCATGTGCGAGCCCGACGACGACCTGTAGGAGCCGTTGGCCTCCTGGAGGTGGTGGAGCGCTGTGACGGGCGTGTCGATCCCGACCCTCCAGTCGGTGCCGTCGGGGTTTCCGCCGCTCGCGACGATCATCTGGATGCCGGCGGATGTTGCCTCGCCGTCGGTGGTGCCTCCCGCCGCCGCCGAGAAGCCGCCGCTCGCCTTCTGGCTGGATTTGAGGAAGCTCATCGCGGCGCTGGGAGTCCAGCCCCAGATCGTCCCGCCGGGGTCGTTGATGGAGAGCGCCTGGTAGGCGAGCGCGGTGTCGAGGGCGTCGGAGGCGCCGCCCAGCTCGCTGCTGGGGAAGCCTCCGTCGCCACTGCCGCCCGCCTCGTAGTTCTGCTGGTTCGCCAGCCAGGCCTCGGCCAGCTGGTAGCGCGAGTCGCTCTGGCTGACGCCGGCGTTGTGCATCGCCAGGATGGCCCAGCTGGTGGTGCGGACCGCTGAGTCGATCGAGGGCAGGGATGGAGCGAACGCCCCCTTTGTGGGCGACCCGTCCGTGGTGTTCTGGTAGCTCAGCAGCAGGTTGAGCAGGTTGACGCCCCTGCTCCCCGCCGTCCCGATGGTGCCCGCCCGATCCATGGCCACATAGGCCATGATGAGCCGGGCGTAGTAAACGGGGGCATTGTTCACGTCGATACTCGTGCTCGATGCCACCAGGTCAGTGGACTGGAGGTAGTCGAAGGGGTTCTTGCCTTTGACGTGCCAGGCGCTGTTGCCCATGCGCTCGCCGCTGGCGACGGCGCCCATGGCGGCCATGGCCGTGTTCTCGGCGCTGCCGAACCCGCCGGTGTCGCCTTGGCGCGCGTGCAGGTAGTCGAGCCCGCGGGTGATGTATTTGACCCGGTTCTCGGAGGATTTCTTGGCGGCGAGGACGCCCGCCGCGAACGACGCCGCGAGCAGCGCGGCGACCGCCAGAAGGAGCCAGAATTTCCTGCTCATCAGCATCGCTCCATGCTACCAAGCGGCCTTCCCCCCCGCCAGCGTACGTGCACGCCGACGGTGCGCGCGGATGCGCGCCCAAAAGGGGTGACGCAGCAGTAGCCCCGCGGGTTCGCCGTTCTTGAGCGCGCGGCCGTGCCGGTACATGCGTCTAGACACCCCTGTTCGTGCAGTCCCGAGGCGTCGATACCCGCTACATGGTCCCCTCCGGCGCGACAGACTGCGATCCCGCCCAGTGCAATGAGCTTGAGTTCTTCGGCGTCAAGCTCAAGGTCAAGAACGCGCGCCTCGCGGACCTGCTCAACAGCAGCGTGACCGAGGACGTGCAGGTGATCGGCGCGCGCGCCCGCGACGTGTTCGCGACTCCTGAGGATGACGCCCGCGCCGAGCACGACGTGGAGCAGCGCGTACTCCACGCGGACGGCTCGGTGCAGGTTCGCCTGGACGAGGTCGAGGGCTACTGAGCCGCGGGCTCCGCGCCCGTCCTCGCGTGCCGCCGCCGTCCCAGCTCGGGACGATGTATCCTTGTGAGCCGTATGGACGGCCTTCTCTCACTCGTCATCCCCGTGTACAACGAGGCGGACAGCCTCGTGCCGCTCGTCGCCGAGATCGACGAGGCTCTCGCGGCGTCCGGCAGCCCCTACGAGATCGTCTTCGTGGACGACGGCTCCTCGGACGGCTCGTTCGCGGTCATGAAGGAGCTCGCCGAAGCTCGTGACGACGTGCGCGTCGTCAAGCTGAGGCGCAACTTCGGCAAGGCGGCAGCGCTCTCGCACGGCTTCCTCGCCGCCCGCGGTGACTACATCGTCACCATGGACGGCGACCGTCAGGACGACCCGGCCGAGATCGCCAACCTCACGGCGCCGCTGGCGGAGGGCTACGACCTCGTCTCGGGCTGGAAGCAGCGCCGCCAGGATCCCCTCAACAAGACGCTGCCATCCCGCTTCTTCAACTGGACGGTGCGCAAGGCCTCGGGCATCCCGCTGCACGACTTCAACTGCGGCCTCAAGGCGTACAAGCGTGAGGTGACCGACACGATCTTCATCTACGGCGAGCTGCACCGGTACATCCCGGTGGTCGCCGCGCAGGCCGGCTTCCGGGTCACCGAGGTGAAGGTCAGCCATCGGCGCCGCACCGCCGGGCGCTCCAAATACGGGTGGCAGCGGTACATGCGCGGCTATCTCGACCTGATGACGGTCATGTTCCTCGGCCGCTACCAGCACCGCCCGCAGCACCTGTTCGGCGGGATGGGCACGCTGCTCATCTTCATCGGCGTGCTGGTCGAGCTCTACCTCACCATCGACAAGCTCGTGTTCGGTCACTCCATCGGGCAGCGCCCGCTGCTGTTGCTCGGGGCGCTCGCCATCATCGTCGGCGTGCAGCTGCTCAGCCTGGGCCTCATCGGCGAGCTGATCGCCAACTCGCGCGCTCGCGGCGGCCCCGACCCCGATCAGGTGGCCATACTGATCGAGCCCGCACGGCAGATCGCCGCGCCTGCGCCCGCCGGCGACGTGGACGGCGACGCCGGCTCGAGGGGCGCCGCCGGAGCCGCCGCTCAGCCGTGACCCGGGCCGTCGCGTACTTCGGGACGTACGAGCCGGACTATCCGCGCAACGCCGTGCTCATCGCCGGCCTTCGCGAGCACGGCGTCGAGGTGCTCGAGTTCCAGACGGACCTGCCGCGCATGACGGCCGCCGAGATGGCCGGCGTGAGTGGGGGCGCGCGCCTCGCCGCCGGCGTCGCCGCGGCGCACGCGCGTCTGCTCGCGCAGCACCGCCGCAGCCTGGACGTGAACGCCGTCATCGTCGGCTATCCGGGTCACTTCCTTGTGCCCCTCGGCGCGGTGCTCGCCGCCTTCCGCCGCGCCCGCCTGGTCTTCGATCCGCTGGTCTCGCTGCACGACACCTTTGCCGGGGACCGCGCGCTGGTGCGGAGCGGAGGCGCCAAAGCTGGCGCCGTACGTGCCGTGGACGAGATCGCCTTTCGCTTGCCGCGGCTGGTGCTCGCGGACACCTGGGCGCACGCGGTCTACTACCAGGAGACCTTCGGGCTCGCTCGGGACCGCCTGGCGGTCGTCCCGGTCGGGGCACTGCCTGAGCCGCGCGCTGACGGGTCCGCCCGTGCGCTCGCGCACGGCGAGCCGCTCACAGTGCTGCAGTACGGCAAGTGGAGCCCGTTGCACGGCGCGGCCACAGTGCTCGCCGCAGCCGAGCTGCTGCGCGCCGAGCCGATCCGCTTCGTGCTGATCGGCGAGGGGCAGCTCTCCGGCGAGCTCCGCGGCGAGATCGCCGCGCGAGGCCTGGCCAACATCGAGTGGCTTGGCCAGCTGCCGGCGACGGAGCTGCGCTCCCACACGCTGGCCGCCGACGTCTGCCTGGGCGTGTTCGGCGGCTCCGACAAAGCGGCGCGCGTCGT
>Ga0302323_100003447_pt1 | contig 12839 bp, 9 predicted proteins | sample Fen_T0_3_FD_201950 | JGI IMG/M metagenome (GOLD analysis project Ga0302323, IMG submission 201950) | Peat permafrost microbial communities from Stordalen Mire near Abisko, Sweden - Fen_T0_3 | ecosystem: Environmental > Terrestrial > Soil > Wetlands > Permafrost | place: Sweden: Abisko... | reverse complement strand
GCGCACGCATTGGCAGCGTGGCTGGCGCAGCCGCGGGCCTGGCCGCGGGGGCGGTCTTGTGGCCGCGGTTGAGGTTCGACGAGCCGGCTCTCGAACTCATCGGCAGCATGACAGCGCTGGGCGTGTGGAATGGGGCGTAGTTGCCGGCGCTGGGGCACACCAGTTGGGGCGACATCAGTGCCAGACAACAGTGGGGCGGCGCACTGGCTGGGGGCGCCACGGCTTCACTGGTTGCTACCGGGCTGGCGTCTTATCTCACAGTCGACACGGATCTGATTGTCAATGCGGTGACCATGAATACACTGCTGGCCGGCGCGGGCGCTGGTGCGGGCGCCATGGTGAGCGAGCGTTTCGACGCGCCAGTGGCGGGCATGTTGGGCGGCGGGCTGGCCGGCTTGCTGTTGGGGGGAGCTCTCCACAACAGCATCAACATAGAGGCAGACAATGCGCCCTGGCTGGTGCTGGCGCCCTTGGAAGGCCTGTGGCTGGGCGCCTGGTTGCCGCGCGCGATCTACAGCAGCGACGAGATGACCACGCGACGGCAAATTGGCGGCCTGGTGGCGGGCGGCCTGGGCGCGGCTGGCTTGGCCACCCTGACCAGCCACTGGGTGAAGCCGACCGGCACCGAGGCAGGCATCGTGGGCGGCACCAGTCTCATCGGGGCGGCGTTGGCTGGAGGCTCGGTGTTGCTGGCTGACAATCTCCACGATCAGCGCGGCGTGGGCATCATGCTCGGCGGAACCGCTGCAGGCTTGGGCGTGGGCATGGCGCTGGCGCCTCGACTGTCCCTGGACCTGGAACTGGGCGGATATGTGTCAGGTGGCGCGTTGTTGGGCGCATCCGAAGGATTGGTCTTCGCGTGGGCCGGACGCGGAACCACCAGCTCGGACTACGCGGGCGCGAGCCTGGTGGGCGCGGGCTTGGGCGCAGCGCTGGGATTGACCCATGGCCTGGGGTCGAGCCAAGCGGTCAGTCGCAAGCTAGCGGCGGGTGGCTTCGCAGCCTGGGGCGCGTGGGTGGGCGCCTTCGGTGGTGCGCTGGCCAACCGCGATCCGCACGAGGTCACGTTGGGCGGTTTGGCCGCGGCCAACGTGGGCGCGGCGATCGGCTACGGCTTGGTGGCCTACGACTGGGTCGAGCCGCGCGACTTCGGCTGGCTGTCGCTGTTTGGCGCGGCCGGCGCGGTTTTGGGCGGCGGCACAGGTGCCATCTTCTCGTCAGCCAGCGATCCGCGGCCGGTGTTGGCCGGCCTGACCATTGGCCCCGCAGTGGGCATTACAGTGGGTGCCTTCGTATTGCCGCGGCTGCACTCACTCACCCGCAGCGACAGCCCAGTCAGCTACTTCAATTTCGGCCGCCGCCAAGTCGCCGGCATGTCCTGGCAATTGAGCGACGCTACGGAGCCGGACGCAACCTCCGCCGACGTGTTGGCCGGCCGGTCCGGGCCAGGTTTGCTGAGGCGAGCTGCGCATCACCTGGGGGAAGCCTTCGAGATCACCCAGTGGACGCCCTTCGTAAGCGCCCTGCCCGCCACGCCCGGCGATCCCACGGGCTCGAGCCCGTTCGTTTTCGGGGTGTCGGGATTCTGGAAGTAGATTTCGGCAGGATTCGGCAGATTCCTAATCTGCACTACTTGACTGTCGTTACCCTGATCATCTCGGAAGTCAGCCTCTGTCCCTCATCCTGTGTCCCCAGCCCCTCACTAGCCAAGACGACGAGGCGGATCGACGGATTCGAGTTGCTGTCGCCAATTCGAATGACTTCGCCGTGAATGCCGGACCGATGTTGGGAATTCATCGCCGCAGGGAACTTTTCCCCTGAAACGCGGTCCAAGAGAATGTGCGTAGCTGCTGGCTTGGTGGCTGGTCGAGCACCATCTGCGCCCAACCACGGCCCCCGTCGCGGCCTATCTCGTAATCGCCGACCTGCTCAAGGAAGCGAACTCGCTCGACGACGCCGTTCGCATCCTGTCCGAGGTGGCCCTCTTCGACCCCGACCTCGCCGTCGCTGAACTACGCCGTTGGGGCCAACTGGAAGACGACGCCAAGCGCGTGGAAGCGCTGAAGTCGAGAAAAGAGAGGTAGATTCGCCATCGGCTAATGGCCGGGACGATCGCGTTGATCCAGATGGCCTTCTCCACGTCCATGGTCGAAGTCTCGCCGAGCTGCACGAACCGACAAGGAAACTCATGCCGAGGGCGAGCATAGAGGCCTGGCGGAACGCGGTACGTTGGCTCGTAGAACGTCGGACCGTGGGCAACTGGGAAGGAGATCGACGGGTTGGACGCAAGAGGAGGAGTAGAATAGGTGGCATGGACCGAAGCAGTACCGCTCTATTCGCACGTGTTTCTTGGGCCGGCATGATATCGCTGGCTCTCTTGGGAGGGCTGATGGCCGCAGGCTGTGGCGCAGGTCTGGAACCCTCCTCGGAATCAGGCGGAACGTCGGGCACAGGCGGTGCGCAGGGCACCGGCGGGGCGCAAGGAACAGGAGGCTTGCAAGGTTCGGGTGGCGCGAGGGCGAGTGGAGGCGCGCGGGGCTCGGGAGGCGCGCGGGGCACGGGTGGCGCACAGGGGTCGGCCAGCGTACAGGACACGGGTGGTGCGCAGGGGTCGGGTGGCGCACAGGACACGGGTGGTGTGCAGGGGTCGGGTGGCGCGCAGGGCACGGGTGGCGCACAAGGCACGGGTGGCGCCCTGGGCACGGGAGGAGCGCAGGGTTCGGGGGGCGTGCAGGCGACGGCCGGCGCGCAAACGCGCGGCTCGTCCTCGACCAAAGCCAGCCCCGACGCGGGTGTCGATGCTCCCGCCATCGATGCACCGGTTGCCGGGGGGAGCGATGCTCAAACCCCGGCCGACGCCAAGGCAATGGCGGCGGAAGTGCGCACACAAGCCCCGCGTCCTGACGCCGGCGCGGATTCGTGCGGCGCCTGGGCCATGACGAACGGCGTGTGTTGCGCCCAGTACTGTAGCAATGACAACAAGTCCGAAAGCTGCGCCCAGTGCGGCGGGCCGGGCTCCGCGCAGTGCCAGGTGGTCAACGCCAAGGCCTGCACTTCAGGCCAGTGGCCGGAGGTGCACGCGGTCACCGACAACGAGGATTGGCACTACTCGCGCTCGACCCATTTCGGGACAGCCCCCAACGGCGCGTGCGCTTTTGGCCTGTACGGGATCTGCTCCAGCGCCATGAAGTTGGCGGATACGGCAATGCAAGCGAGGTGCGACACGTTCTGCAAGGCCTATCCCGACCTGTGCAAGGATCCCAGCAACGTGACCTTGCGCGGAAATTTCGCGGCCCCGCAGGGCAACTATTACACGCAATTCTGGTCGAGCCTGCCCGGTGACCTCGACAACTACCTCTCCTGCGGCGAGTGCTTTCAGTTGGTTCGCACGCAGAACGATGGCAGCGAATTCCAGTCAGGCGCGACCGGCTACACGCCGCCCATCGTGCTCCAGGTGGCCGACTCGTGTCCGTGCTCGGCCAATTCCAAGTGGTGTTGCGGCTCCGGGCGCGACCACTGTGGCGAGGTCGAGGGGGTCTTCAAGTACGGCTGTCAGCTTCCGCCGTCGCCGCCGCCGCCTCCCGTCGATCACGATCCGCTACCCAATGAAAGCATCCACCTCGATCTGTCGGACATCGCCATGTCGCGCCTGCAGACCGGCAACCCCAACGGCACCATCACGGACGGCGTGATCCCGACGAAGTACAAGCGCGTGCCCTGTCCCGTGGTGGGCAACATGTACATCTGGTTGCGCCCCAACGCGGGTCCGTACTACTTCGCGCTTACCGTGGTGAACATGGCCGGGCTGGGCGCGGCGGCCAAGGTCGAGGCGCAATTGCCGTCCGGGGATTGGGTGCTGCTCAAGCGCGACGCCAACTACAGCCTGTCCCGCCCCCAAGAGCGCTTCGGCACCTGGGCGCTGCCCCAGGGCTATGGTCCTTTCAACCTGCCCGTCACTCTCCGCGTGAGCGACGGGTCCGGCCGCGCGGTGGTTGCCAACGAGGTCATCAAGACCTGGGCGCCGGCCGACACAAGCCAGAGCGAGACCTGGTTTGTCGACACAGGCGTTCAGTTCTGAGGAGTTCATCACAGTCCTAGTGCGCCAGCTTGCGCATCAGGAAAAACGCCGCCACGCCCGCGGCCGTGATCAACAACACCAGCACCAGCCACAGCAGCTTGCGCGGCCGTCCTGCCGGAAGCAGGTCATCGTCCTCCGTTGCGCTGCCCGGCTTGGCGGAACGAGCCGCCGGCCGCGCTACCGCCGAGCCGTGCGTGGCGGGCGCGACCGCGGGATGCGGGGCATCGATCACGGTTACCTGCAGGTTCTGCCCGTCGAGAAACGCCCGCAGCTTCTTCAGCAGGTCGTCGTACTTCCACTGCACGGTGGGGAACGCGGTGCCCTTGAAGCGCCTGCGATACGCCTCGGCCACCACGGCGTAGGTGCGCAACTCGGCGCGGCCAGTCGCCTGGTTGGCGCTGCCGATCACCACCGACGGACCGCCGCCCTCGGGCACGAGCGCGATGTGCTGCATGGCTGCCAGGCCGCCGCCGGTGGATTCGCCCTCGGGTGCGGCCATCTGCAAAGTGTAGTTCACGGAACCTTCCAGCCGGTTCTTGCCCACCGTGTACTTGAACACGTCGGCCAGGGCTACCGCCTTGCTGGCGAACATCGTTGGCTTGCTCTGGTCCATGATTGGCCCTCGCTGGGTGGCGTCCAGGCGCCGATCCCATTATAGGGCAAGCCGACTGCCCCGTCGCGATCCCCGCCGGGCTCTACAAGGCCAATCCCAGCCGCGCAAGCTGGACGCGGAAGTTCGCGGCAGTGGTGAATACCTCCGCCTGGATGCCGAGCGCACGGGCGGCATCGACGAAGGCGGGTATGTCGTCGAAGAAGGCGCAGGCCGCGGCTGGCCGGCCGACCCGGCGAAGGGCGGTGCGGAAGAGCTCGGGGTCCGGCTTGGCCAGGCCGAGCTCGTGGGACAGCACCAGGGCGCTGAAGCGTTCGAGCAGGGGAAGCTGCGGCTGCAGGAAGCGCCACTGTATCTCGTTGGTGTTGGAGATCAGCGCAAGCTGGACGCGACCGAGGAGGGTCTCGACCATCGGCAGGACTTCTTGGTGGAGGCGGAAATAGCAGGTCCAGACCTCGAAGAAAGTCTCCGCATCCATCACCGTCGTCGCGCCCGAGGCCTGGCTGACAGCGCGCCGAAGCTGGTCGCCCGCCAGGGTCCCGCGGTTCAAGGGATCCCAGAGGGCCGACAGGCGTTCGCGGATCACCTCGGGCGGATCGCCGCCGTACCCGGACAGGCGGCGGAAGAGCACGTCGTCGTCGTGAAAGGCGAGCACATTGCCCAGGTCGAGGAAGACGAGTTCGATTCCCGGCATGTCAATCAAACGTCAGCGACCGGGAAAAACTGGATGTCCGCGATCTGGTACTCGCGGGTGCCCTTGCCGGTGCGCAGGCTGACCGTGTCGCCCTTTTCTCGGCCGATGAGGGCGCGCGCCAGCGGGGCCGAGATGGCGAGGCGTCCCTCCTTGATGTCGCCCTCGTAGTCACCCACGATGCTGTAGCTGGTCTCCTCGCCCGAGTCCGTGTCGGTCAAGCGAACCGTGGCGCCGAAGACCACGCGATTGCCGGACAGCTTGGCCGGATCAATGACCTCGGCCTGGGCCAGGATGCTGTCGATCTCGCGCGAGCGGCCCTCGATGAAGCTCTGCCGCTCTTTGGCGGCGTGGAATTCGGCGTTTTCCGACAGGTCGCCGTGGGCGCGCGCGATTTCGATGTCCTGCACGTTCTTGGGACGCTCCACCTCGCGCAGGCGCTTGAGCTCCTCGCGCAGCTTCTTCACCCCGCGCGGGGTCATCGGAATTCTACTGGCCACCTTGGTACTCTTGCAGCGAGCGGACCGACATGTTGCCGGCCTGCAGGCGTTGGATGGCGACGGTGGCGGCCCGGGCCGCCGACATGGTGGTGAAGTAGGCCAACCCGCGCATGAGCGCGGTCCGTCGCAGCGAGAAGGAGTCGCGGATGGAATCCGCACCCTCGGTGGTGTTGACCACCAGGTGGACATCGCCGTCCAGCATGCGGTCCACGCAGTGGGGCCGGCCCTCGCGCACCTTATTCACACGCGTGCACGGCAGGCCGGCGTGGCTCAGGCGGGCGTGGGTGCCGTTGGTGGCGAGGATGCGGAACCCGAGCTGGGTCAGGTGGCGGGCCAAGTCCAAGGCGGCTGCCTTGTCGGCGTCCTTGATCGACAAGAGCGCGGTGACCGGCTTTTCGCCGCCAGGCACCGGCAGGCGCGTGCCGGCCGCGATCTGGCTCTTGGCAAAGGCAGCCTCGAAGCTGCTGTCGATGCCCATGACCTCGCCGGTGGAGCGCATTTCCGGGCCGAGCAGGACGTCCACGCCGCCGAACTTGACGAAGGGGAAGACAGCTTCCTTGACCGCCATGTGCGCGGGAGACACCTCGCGGATGCCCATCTCGCGCAGGGTGCGGCCCGCCGCGATCTTGGCTGCGACCTTGGCCAGCGGCACGCCGATGACCTTGGACACGAAGGGCACCGTGCGCGAGGCGCGCGGGTTCACCTCGAGTATGAAGACGCCGCGGCCATCGCGCGGTACCGCGAACTGCACGTTCATCAGGCCCCGCACGTCCAGCTCGCGCGCCAGGGCTTGCGCCTGGTCTTTGATGATCTGCACGGTCTGGGCGGGCAGAGAGAAGGGCGGCAAGCAACAGGCCGAATCGCCCGAGTGGATGCCGGCCTCCTCGATGTGCTCCATCACGCCGCCGATGACCACGTCCTGGCCGTCGGCCACCACGTCCACGTCCACCTCGATGGCGTCGCGCAGGAACTGGTCGACCAGGATGGGCGCGTCCTCGTCGCCCCGGCCGCCGCCCGAGGCCAGGCTCTCGCGCCGGGCTGCCTCCAAGGCCACGCCAACGAACGTGTGCAACCCGGCGTCGTCGTGTACGATCTCCATGGCACGGCCGCCCAGAACATACGAGGGCCGCACCATGACTGGATAGCCGATCTTTTCGGCGATCGCGCGCGCCTCCTCCAGGCCGTGCGCCGTGCCCCACACGGGGGCGCGCAGGTTGAGCTTGCGCACGAGTTCGCCAAAGCGCTGGCGGTCCTCGGCGCGGTCAATGGCATCCGCGCTGGTGCCGAGCAGCCGCACGCCCGCTTTCTGCAAGGGCACGGCCAGGCGCAGCGGCGTCTGCCCGCCGAATTGCACGATCACGCCCTCAGGCTTCTCCGCGTCGACAATCTCCAGCACGTCCTCGCGGGTCAGCGGTTCGAAGTACAGCCGGTCAGAGGTGTCGTAGTCGGTGGACACCGTCTCCGGGTTGCAGTTGACCATGAGGGTCTCAAAGCCCTCTTCGCGCAAGGCCATCACCGCGTGCACGCAGCAATAGTCGAACTCGATGCCCTGGCCGATGCGATTGGGCCCGCCGCCCAGGATCACGATCTTCTTCTTGCCGGTCGGTCGCGCCTCCGACTCGGCGGCTGGTGTCTGGAAACCAGGCTCGATCGCGTGGGGGCGAGACGGCTTTGCTGGCTCGACCCCATCGCGGGAGGTCTGGAACCCTCCCAGGGTTCCAGACTCATATGTCGAATACAGGTAGGGAGTATGCGCCTCGAACTCGGCGGCGCAGGTGTCCACGCGCTTGAATACCGGCCGGACGCCATGGCGCAGGCGTGCCTTGCGCACGTCCTCCTCTGCGACGCCAGCCAGCTTCATTAGCCGGCGGTCAGACATGCCGAGCTGCTTGCAGCGGAGCAGCTCGGCTGGCTTGTCCAGCAGCGCGGCGCCGGCGTGGCGGGCCGCCTCGTCCGCGTCCACGAGTTGCTTGAGCTGGGTCAGAAACCAGGGGTCAATCGCGGTCAGCGTCTGCGCCTCGTCCAGCGTCATGCCCAGGCGCAGGGCCTCGGCCAGCTGCCACAGGCGATCGGGTCCGGGCTGCGCGATCAGGCGGCGCAGATCCTCGATCGGCGGCACCCGGTCGAGGTCGAAGCCCCAGCGCCCGATCTCCAGCGAGCGCAGCGCCTTGCCCAGGGATTCCTTGAAGGTGCGGCCGATCGCCATGACCTCGCCCACGGATTTCATCTGTGGGCCCAGGGTCGAGTCGGCACCGGGGAACTTTTCGAAGGCGAAGCGGGGCACTTTGGTCACCACGTAGTCGATGGTTGGCTCGAAACAGGCCGGCGTCTCGCGCGTGATGTCGTTGGTGATCTCGTCTAGGGTGTAGCCGACCGCCAGCTTGGTGGCGATCTTGGCGATGGGAAAGCCGGTGGCCTTGGAGGCCAGCGCCGAGCTGCGCGACACGCGCGGGTTCATCTCGATGACCACCATCTCGCCGTTCTGCGGATCGATGGCGAACTGGATGTTGGACCCGCCGGTATCGACCCCGATCTCGCGAATCACGGCCAGGGCCGCATCGCGCATGAACTGGTATTCCTTGTCGGTCAAGGTCATGGCGGGCGCGATGGTGATGGAGTCACCCGTGTGCACGCCCATGGGGTCGAAATTCTCGATCGAGCAGACGATGACCGCGTTGTCTTTCCCGTCGCGCATCACCTCCAGCTCGTATTCCTTCCAGCCCAGCACCGACTGCTCGACCAGCACCTCGTGGCGCGGGCTCTGCTGCAGCCCCCACATCATCTTGCTGTCGAACTCTTCGCCGTTCCACGCGATGGCCGCGCCCGAGCCGCCCAGGGTGAAGGATGGCCGCAGGATGGCCGGATAGCCCTGACCGGTGCGGCGGGCCAGCTCGTCCCGGATCTCGCGCGCCTCGGCCAGCGAATGCGCATAGCCCGAGAACGGCACGCGCAGGCCGATGTTGCTCATGGCCTGCTTGAACAGGTCGCGGTCCTCGGCCTTCTCGATGGCCGATATCTGCGCGCCGATCAGTTTGACGGCGAAACGATCGAGCACGCCGGCGCGGCCCAGTTCGACGGTGAGGTTGAGCGCGGTCTGGCCGCCCAGAGTGGGCAAGAGCGCGTCGGGCCGCTCGCGCTCGATGATCTTGGTCACGAAATCCACAGTGAGCGGCTCGACATAGGTGCGGTCGGCCATCTCCGGGTCGGTCATGATGGTGGCGGGATTGGAGTTGACCAGCACCACCCGGAAGCCTTCCTCGCGCAAGGCCTTGACCCCTTGCGTGCCCGAGTAGTCGAACTCGCAGGCCTGGCCGATGACGATGGGGCCGGAACCGATGATGAGGACGGACTTGATGTCTGTTCTTCGAGGCATTACTCGGACCGCTTCCGGTCAAGGATGTGGCCCTCGCGGTCGAGCTGGAAACCCTCGGGCAATTTCTTTTCCAAGCCGCCCCGGTGACCATGCACCAGCCAGCCGAGTTCGGCGAACCCCTCGGCGATGCGGATGCGCAGCCGCAAGCTCTCTTCTGTGTCGGAGACGAAGACCTGCAAGAGCGCCTCGCGCGCCACCTCTTCGTTCTTCAGGCGCAGCAGGCTCTCCACCGCGGCGAAGCGCACGCCCTCGTCCATGTCGGCCAGATAGGGCGCCACCAGCGCCGGCGCCCTGGCGTCCTTGAGCTGGCTGAGATAGCGCAGGAGCTGAATTTTCTTGGTTGGGTCACGTTCGTAGCCCGGTTCGTGCTCGGCCAGAACCTGCTCGACCAGGGCGAATTCCTCTTCCTTGCTGGCCACCTTGGGCAGAAGGCGCAGCGGCCACGACGCCGAATCCGCCGAGCGCAGGTAGCGCTTGACCGCGGGCAGCGCCGCGCGGCCCTTGGCAGCAAGGGTGTCAAAGACCCACTCCTTCTCTTGCTCATCCTCGATGGACTTGTCGTACACCATGCCGAACCGGCACAGCAGGCCATAAAGGGCTGCGTCCGAGCCGTCGTTGGCCAGCCCTTCCATGGCCTTGTAGCGCTCGGGCGACTGCAAGTACTTGTGCGTCGCGCGCCGGATGAGATTCGCCAGCGCGCGCTCTTCGCGCTTCTCCCTGGAGAAGTGATCGAATAGGCCCATGGGTCGGCGGAATCTATACCACAGTGATCGCAGGTGCTAGCGCGGGACTTGATGGCACGGCCGGAAGATGAAGAGTGCCCGGCCACGACCACCACCACGGCGTCCATCCTGAGTTCCGCAGTCAGCGTCGCACTGGCCGAGGGCACCTGCCCAACGCGATGATGCTCAGCCAGCAAGGCGATGAAAGATGGTCGTAGCCGTGGCCGAACATCCTTCAGCAAGGCTCATCGTCAACGTCCGAATATCCGTGGAGTTGGTGTATACACAGCCTTTCTCTTGGGCTTCACAGAGTTGAAAACACGTCTCTGGCGCTGGCTGGTCAAGGGCTTGGAGGGCCTGGACCCCGACGCCAAGGTGTTCTGGGTCTGCTTCCTGGTCCTTGCGCCGCTGTACTGGGCGCCGCTCTTCGTCACCAAGATTTTGCCCGGACTGGACCTACCACTCCACCTGGCGCTGGCCGACATGCTGGGCAAGCGCGGCTCGCCGGCCTCCCCCTACGCGGCTTTCTACGACGGCAGCCTTCGTGTGGCGCCCTACGCGGCCCACTACATCATGCTGGTGGGGCTGGGCAAGGTGATGAATCTGCTCGCCGCACACAAGCTGATCGTGGCGCTCTACATCGCGGCAATGCCGCTCTGTACGGCGTCGCTGCTGGTGGCCTGTGGTCGTAGCCGCGTTCCGGCGCTATTGGCCTTCCCACTCGCCTACAACCTGACGCTGCACTACGGTTTCATCAGCTTTGCGCTCTCACTGCCGGTGCTCATGCTGCTGCTGGCGCAGATGGTGAGGCACCTGCAAAGTCAGCCGGGCCAGGTCTGGCGGAGCTGGCTCTGGACGGCCGCGGCAGCCGTGTTCCTCTTTCTGTGTCACCTGCAGAATTTCCTCTACGGCGTGGGCGCGGCCCTGGGGTTCGCGCTGCTCACATCTTTGCCTTGGCGCCGACGCTGGCTGGGTGCAAGCACGCTCTTGCCAGCGCTCGCCACCCTGGCGTACTGGCAGTTTTTTGGCTCGGTGTCGGCCGCGGCCGGATCGGCCAAACCCACGCTTGCCTACGCGTGGGCGCTCATCAAGCACCATCGGCTGAGGGACCTCAACCACGGAACCTTCCTGCACGATTTCGGCCTGCGTCTACTGGCCCTGCCGGACCACGCCATGCGCGCCTTTGCCGACCTGGTGGATATTCGAGCGTGCACCGCCTTGCTTGCAGTGGTCGCGCTCTACCTGGTGGTCGGGTTGCTGGCCGGCAAGTTCCTGCCCAGTCCGTCGCCGGCGCGTTCGCGCGTGCGCACGTGGCCTGCCATCCTTTTAGCCTTTGCGGGCGCAATGGCCGCCTATCTGCTGCTGCCGCACCACCTGGGCGAGCTCGACCTGATGACGTTCCACCCGCGCTTTGCCGTGCTGGTTGCTCTCATGGCCATCGTGTTGGTGCCGGCGGGACTCGGACGCGTACGTGGCCTACTTCGGCTGGTCGTTCCCGCGCCGGCCGTGATCCTGTGCGCCCTGTACGGATACCAACTGATCACGCACTACCGTCTCTTTGCCAAGGAGACCGCGGATTTCATGGAGGTGATGGAAAAGACGCCGCCGGGTGGAAAGGTCGCGAGCCTGAATTTCACCCGCGCCTCGCAGGTCATGCGTATCGAGTCGGCCCTGGTGGCGGTGCCAGCCTTCTACGTGGCCCTGCGCTCAGCGCCTACCAGCATGGCGCCTCTGTCCTACTGTGGGATGCGCCACATGCCCTGCACGAAGAAGCCCGCGGGGGAGGGGCTGCCGGACCCTTGGAGCCCCGGGGATCCCCGTCTGGTCAACTCCGTGCCGACTCTCGACTACTTCTTCGTGCGCAGCCCACCACCGGGCTTTGACCTTTTCGGCCGGTATCGAAACAGCATGGAAGTCCTGGCCCGCAGCGGAACCTGGACCGTGTATCGCAAGAAGCCGGGCGCCGTCATGCCGGCACCCACGCCGGCCCCGCCGGTCAAGCCCGCGCGTTGATGTCCCCCATGGTTCAGAGGGCCATGACGACGAACGCCAGCACCGCCAGGGACACGCCGGCATAGGCGCGTGGGTCCAAGACTTCGCCGAGAAGAAACACACCCAGCACGTTCACGAGAGCGATGGAGGTCGCGCCGTAGAGGGCCATCGACTTGCCGATGGGGACGCTGGCCAGCACGTAGAGCTGGCCGAACATGGCCAGTGTACGCAGGGTGAAGTAGATGACGAACCACCAGGTGACGAAGGTGGCGAGGCTGAAACCGCCTCTGCGCATGTTGGCGCGGGCAAGCAGATCACCCGCGGTGAACAGGGCTTGCGAACCGACGATGATTACGACGGGAGACTTGAGCCAGGGCATGGGCCCTTTCTTCGCAGATTGTTCGTCGTTTGCGAAGGGCTACGAATTTTCGAGATGCGGTACTAGCATGTCCCATCCATGCCCCGACCCCCTGACAAGGCCACCCTCGAACGACTGAAGCAGATCGCCGGTCCGGCCGGCTGGTCCGATGATCCCGACACCCTGGCGCCGCACTTGGTGGAGTGGCGCAGCCGCTACCAGGGCAAGACCCCGCTTCTGCTCAAGCCGGCGAGCACCGCCGAGGTGGCGGCCATCGTGCGCATCTGCACCGAGGCCGAGGTCGGCATCGTGCCGCAAGGGGGGAATACCGGTTTGGTGGGCGCGCAGATCCCGCGCGCCAGCGGCGAGGAGGTCCTGGTCAATCTGTCGCGCATGAACCGCGTGCGGTCCGTGGATCCTCTCAACAACACCCTGACGGCCGAGGCGGGCTGCGTGCTGGCGGCGGTTCAGCAAGCCGCGGCCGAGAAGGACCGGCTCTTCCCGCTCAGCCTGGC
>Ga0302323_100003446_pt1 | contig 12840 bp, 9 predicted proteins | sample Fen_T0_3_FD_201950 | JGI IMG/M metagenome (GOLD analysis project Ga0302323, IMG submission 201950) | Peat permafrost microbial communities from Stordalen Mire near Abisko, Sweden - Fen_T0_3 | ecosystem: Environmental > Terrestrial > Soil > Wetlands > Permafrost | place: Sweden: Abisko... | reverse complement strand
CGTTGAACGGTATTTCAATTTGTATATGCCAAAATCCGGATGGGAGCTCCTCGTATTCAAGAGGATGGGATCTGCGTCTAATGCCAGTGCCCGTTTGTATCTGGCGTGCCAGAAGATTTCGTAATCGCCTGGCTCCTGGGGTGGCACCAGAGACAATAATCGTTCCTTGGTGTAACCATAGGTTGGGTCGAAGGCGTAGTCGTGGGCGAAAACGGGCATGGGAGGGAAGACTTGCATCCGCTCATTTAACCCGGATTTTCTCATTTCACCTCACAGCCATGTCATGAGCCCGGTGCAGAAGATACCGTTCGCGTCCGGATGAGAAGGTTGGATACGCACGGTGTATGCTCTCTGCCCCACGGAATTGCAGGGTATCCCGCCTTCATAGCGGTGTTTGCCGCCGCCCAGATCGGAGCTATGGATGAGCGGGACCGTTTCTGCATCGAGGATTTCTTGCTGGGCACTGAGTCGCCCAAAGTACGCTTCCACTTGCACATCCGATGGGTGGAGAGATCCCAATCGAACAACGGCTGAAAGGCCCAATGTCTCCCCTATGTTCCGCCGATCTCCGTCATCCCCCACCAAGGATTCCACCTTTACTTCCGACCAAACCATGCTCAGACGGGCCTTCCAGGCTGCCAGGTGCTTCGCCCGGGCGAACCCATTGGCGGACAATCTGTCGAAGTAATCAGCCGCAGGCATGTAGTAGCGATCGGCGTATTCACCCAGCATGCGGTTCGTGCTGAAGGTCGGGGTCAGGCGTTTCATGGAAGACTTCATGAGTGAGATCCAGCCTCTGGGCATGCCATCAGATCCCCGCTCATAAAACAGAGGTACCACCTCTTTTTCAAGGAGGTCATAGAGTGCATTGGACTCCAGGTGATCCTGGTAGGCGTGATCGTCATAGTCCTCCCCGCGTCCGATGGCCCAACCGACTTCCGGCGTATAGCCTTCGCACCACCATCCGTCTGGAATGCTTAAATTGATGCCGCCGTTAGGCAAGACCTTCATGCCACTGGTTCCGCTGGCCTCCATTCCCCTGCGAGGCGTATTGAGCCAGACATCACACCCCTGAATCAGGTAGCGTGCGGTATGCAGATCATAGTCCTCGATGAAGGCGGCCCGAGCCCGAATGTCCTCTTCCTGACAGAACTCGACGATGGCTTTCATGACCTCTTTCCCAGGATGATCCTTGGGATGCGCCTTCCCAGCGAAGATGAACTGCACAGGTCGATCTGAATCAAGCAGAATCCGGCGCAGGCGATCGAGATCCTGGAGGATTAGATTGGCCCGTTTGTACGTGGCGAATCGTCGCGCGAAACCGATGGTCAGGGCCCGAGTGGAGAGCACACCCCTTGCTTTTTCGAGCTCTCTGGGGGTACCGCCTCGACGTGAGACCTGCTCGGCGAGGCGCCGTCGGGTGAAGGCCACCAAGCGCTCTCGCTGCCTGGAGTGGGTGGCCCAGAGTTCTTCGTCGGGGATGGCGTCGATGCCCTGCCAGGTGGTAGGTTCTCCGGCATCCCGCCACCAATCGCCACCGAGGTACCGGTGGAAGAGCATGGACATCTCGCGGGACACACAGCTGCGGGTGTGGGCCCCGTTGGTCACATGACCGATGGGTACCTCCGCCTCAGGTACGTTGGGTGCATAGGCGTTGAGAATGTGGCGCGAAACTTGACCATGCAGTTCACTGACTCCGTTCACGAAGGCAGACGTGCTAAGAGCCAGTCCTGCCATGTTGAAGGCATTGCTGGATGTCCCTTGAGGGTGTCCGAGTGCCAGGAGTTGATCGAGGGTGATTCCCACTTCTTGGGCATACTCCGAGAAGTAGCGGGCCATCAAGTCTCGCGGAAAGATATCGAAGCCAGCCTGGACTGGAGTATGAGTCGTGAAGATGGAACCAGCCCTGCACACTTCCAGAGCTTCCTGGAAGTCCAGTTTGTGGTCCTTCATGACAATCCGGATGCGTTCCAGTGACAGGAATGCCGAATGGCCTTCGTTCATGTGACAAACCGTGGGTTCGAGTCCAACGGCCCGGAGCAGCCGCATTCCTGCTATGCCCAGCACCATCTCTTGGCGAATCCGAGTTTCGAGATCCCCGCCGTACAATTGGCTCGTCACCTTCTGCAGATCGGGCGGGTTCTCGGGAAGGTTGGTATCCAGGAGGAATAGGGTCAAGCGCCCCACCAGAGCCCTCCATGCCTGTACCCTCATGGTTCGCCCCGCCATGGACACCTCAATGCGCAGGGATTTGCCATCGGGCCCGTGAACGAGTTCCAAGGGCATCGCGTGGAAATCGTTATCGGTGTAGCTTTCCTGCTGCCAGCCGTCGCTGGTGAGGTACTGATGGAAGTAGCCCTGTTGATAACAGAGCCCGACGGCTACCAAAGGCACTCCCAGGTCGCTGGCGCTCTTCAAATGGTGTCCGGCCAGCACACCCAGGCCACCCGAGTAGAGTGGTAGGCATTCCGTTAGCCCGTATTCGGCCGAAAAATATGCGATGAGCGGACGAGAATCGTAACGTCGGTCCCACCAGGTTCGTTCAGCGAGGTACATATCAAATTGGTTCAGGGTGTGCTCGTAGAGCGTGAGAAATCCGTCCTCCCCTGCCAGGTATTCCAGGCGTTCCTGGGGAACCTGGGCCAACAGCTGGACTGGGTCCTGCCCCACGCGCTCGAAGAGTTCCCGATCAATCCGCAGGAAGACGTCGCGGAGATCCTCATCCCAGGACCAAAGCAGATTGAAGGCCAATTCCCGAAGGCGGAATAGGCGAGGCGGTACCCGAGGAACGACTTGGAAGAGCTGGTACCGCATAGGAGACCTCCACTGGTTTCTATGGATACTCGCGTGGTGTAACAGCCACGTGATGTCTGATACACGAACCAAAGCCTGAAGCGTGGAACGGCCATTCCCCAGCCTGGTTTGAGGTCATGAGTCCAGGAGGCATCCAGTAATCCCAAAGGGTCACCTCTCGATGCGGGGTCAGTCATCGACCGATCATAAGAACCAGAAACTTCACCCGGTGATTACCAAATGTTCAACTGGGATGGCCGTGTCCTTCCGATGAATAACGCAAGGAGTTTTGGATGTTCCCAACCATAGCTATCGTTTCTCTCCTCATCTCGCTCACCCCATCGGGGCCCGTCTCTTTCACCGAGTTGTCCCAATATCTCAAGGTCATCGCCTCCAACGGAGGCTTCCCTGGTCAAATAGCCTGCAGGGATGTGAATATCTCGATGAGGCTCAAGAAGCATGGCATCTCGGTGGACTTCAGATCTTCGGTGGCGTGGGCTTCAACCATCGATCAGGTCTGCAAATTCAGGGATGAGAGGAAATTCGTCATCTGCTCCGACCCGGAATTTCTAGAGTTTGGTGCATGCATGGCTATCATCCGAGAACACGGGAAACCAGTTCTCATGCTGAATCGCAAAAATTATAAAGCCTCCGGGTACCTATTACCCGACATCATATTGAAGGAAGCAAAGACCTCCTAGCTGCCCTGCCTGACTCAGCCAGAATTTTTGGGACTTGTCGAGGAAGACTCTAAATCCCAAACGGCAATGAGGAGGTTCGTCAGCCAAGGACAGCTCGCTGACCATGTAGCAGGGCTGTATGAGCTGTGGTCGCAAGACGATGAGATGTAAACCCTGCGCGGGTTTCTCGGTAGGTAGAAATTCCAGGAAGAAATACCTATGGAGACTGCCCTGGATTGGCAGACCTCAGAGCTGTTCCTTGAGATTCTTAGAAACCTTGAAAGCGATCCTGCGCCGGGCTGAGATCTGGATCTTCTCGCCGGTCTTCGGATTGCGGCCAATCCGCTCCTTCGTGGCTTGCGGCTCAAGAGTGCCCAGGCCGAATATGTTCACACGCTTACCGGCGAGGAGGTTTTGTACGATCTCGTCGCGCAGGGTATCCAGGATGGCCTTGACATTCTTATGGTAGAGGTCGAAGGACTCGGATAGGTTGACAGAGAGTCCCGAGATGCTCGTCGTAGGGGGTTTTAAATAAGTTTTGCGCATAGTGGTCCTTTACCAAAATGGGTATTACGACAAGGGCAACGCTACAGACTTGGCATTTCAGACTCGATTTCAGTGCCCGTTCCACGGCGACCGGCAGCGACGAGCACGGCGCGAGCGAGGGTGTCTTGGGGAGAGTCCAGGTCATACCAAACTGCGTTCAATGCCTCCAAGAGCAATTCCTGAATATGTGAGCCTGGGTTTCGCCCTGCGGATCCATTACCCGCTTGGCAGCGGTCGAACGCAATCTGCCAGTCCTTCAAGTAGTCCTCGGATTGGGTGTCGAGAATGACGGCTGAACTCAGGTCATCGTGAAGATAGGCAAATGCTTCTTCTGCTGTGTCAAAGCAAATGCCGTCGAGGTTGCCACGTTTCACTGCCATGGCATCAGCAGCATCGATGACTGCTCGTTCGTCATAGTAGGTCTCAAGGGTGGCAGGATACCGACGATGGATCTCGATAACCTGATACCAGGGAGTCTGCTTCATGTGTTCTCCTGCGTGCAAACGTGTCGGAGTCTGATCGCGGGAAGCCTGCTCTGCAGTCATCGTCATGGGCTGAGCCCTTTCCGCATTGCGGGAATCAGTCCCGGAACGGAATGCCCTCACCCAGCCTGGAGGGCGGGCGCAATAGACGAATCGGAGATCCGATCGGCACGAATCACCAGGGTTAAATCCAGGAGCCGGGTGATCAGTTGGGCTTTCTTCTTGATGGACCAGCGTTCCAGCACCAGATCACCCCCAGCGACCAAGGAGAGGAGGAGCTGCCCCTCCTGGACCCTCGCCTGCAGGCTCAGCACGCGCTGGAGATGTTCCCGATCCAGTGCATCCGCCAATCGCAGGATCCCGACCAGATACTGAACCCGGATCTGATCGGCGGCGGAGAGGGGCGAGAATTCCGCGTGCCGCAGGGACGGTTCGCTCTTTCGGTGATAGCGGGCCACCAGGGCGACGAGGTGCACATTCTCGTCTCCCAGTCCCGGGATCTGGGAATTGGAGATGATGTAGTAACTATGCTTGTGGTGACTCTTGCTGGAGATGAACCCGCCAATATCGTGCAATAGGGACGCGGCGCTGAGGATTCGCCGGTCCTCGGCGGAGAGCCCCGTGGCAGTCTGCAACTGGTCGAAGAGGGACTGCGCGAGCTCCGCGACGTGAGCGCAGTGGGCCTCGTCAAAGAGGTATCTGCGCCCCAGCGCCAGACACGCGGAATTCACCTGGCGGTCCCGCCGCCCCTCACTGTCATCCGGGCACACAATATGATCGGCGAGGTCCAGCACCACTCCCTCCCGGACTCCGACGAAGGGAACCAGAATTTCCGAGGCGCCCGCCAGGGTGGCGACCCTCTCGTAGACCATGGCCGCCGGCAGGATCACGTCGGCCCGGTCGGGGCGCAGGCCAAACTCCTCCATGCGGCGGTGGTAGCTGAGCCTGGACAGCGTCTCGATGGCGCTGCGAAGCGCGTGGATGGAGATGATGCTCATGCCGTCCTTCTCGCCACCGGAGAAGTGCTTCACCAGGCTCTCGATATTCCCGCCGGTGGCGATGAGCCCCGCGGGCCGGTAGCGCTCCGCGACCTCCGGGAGATGGAGCACACCCAGGTATTCGGCGAGCAGGCGGACAAAGCGCCCATGCTCCTCCCCGGCCTCGGATAATTCCTCCAGGAGGCGCACGGAGCCCATCGCATGGGACTCGCTCCAAAGGATCCCGTCCTTGTCCACCAGGGAGATCTCGACGCTGCCCCCACCGACATCGATGGAAATCCATCGGCTCTTGCCCATATCGACCCGGCTGCGGATGGCCATGTGGACCAGCCGGGCCTCTTCCGCGCCGGGGATGACCTCGAGGGCCAAATCGAGCTCCCTCCGGATCCGCTCTGCGAAGGCTTCGCCATTATTTGCCTCGCGCATGGCACTGGTCGCCACCGCCCGCACCCGGCTCACCCCCAGGGTTGTCCAGGCTGCCCGGAATTCCCGCAGGGCACCCATCGCGGCCTCCATGGCGGCCTCGGTCAGGCGGCCGGTGAGGAACACATCGTGACCCAGGCGTACCGGACGACGCTGGGACTCGATCGCTCGCCAGATCCCGGGGCCACTGAATTCCGCAACCAGGAAGCGAATCGCGTTGGAACCGATATCCACGGCGGCCACCCGGAAGGGGAAGGAGACGCCCATTTGAATGGTTTGAGTTCGCCCTGCAGCTAATTCCTTCATGGGATAGTTCCTCCTTCGGGGGCAACCCTGACCTGCCAGGGATCAGTAGTCCAGCCCCACATCCGCCAGCATCCTGTCCATGATTTCTTCGGCTCGGTAATGTTCGGCGCTCTCGATGGCCGCCTGGCGGAAGCTCCCCCGCCGGGCCCCTGGTGCCTGCAGGTAGGCCACCACCTTTTCGGCCATGTCCTCGGGATGCTCGCAAAGCAGTCCGTTGACCTCATCCTGGATCAGGTCTGCGGGGCCTTTGACCGGGTAACACGCCACCGGCAGTCCGCAGCTGAGTGCCTCCAGAACCGCACAGCCAAAGGTGTCGAATCGAGACGGGAACAGCATCAGGGTGCTGGCGCGGAACCAGGATGCGAGGGTCTCCCGATTCACCCAGCCCACAAAGTGCGCCTCGGGCACCAGCTTCCTCAGTTTGGCTTCGGCAGGACCCGTGCCGGCAAAGACCAGCCTCGCCTCCGGTACCTGATCCCGGATCAACCGCCAGGCCGCGACCACATCCAACACGCCCTTTTCCTCCGAGAGACGCCCGGCAAAGAGCAGGGTGGGCTGCGCGTCCACCGGCACATCTGAGTCTGGGCGATATTCCTTCGAAACCCAATGGGCCGTGAGGTGGAGCCGGTCCCTTGGCACATCCATGGTCTCCCCGGCCAGCCATTCAACGTGTTGCCGGTTGAGTACGAACAGGCCGTCCCACTGCTGGTAGAACCAGCGGAGCATGCGCCGGACGCGGTCCAGACCGCGCTGGTCCAGCCCGGAATTGTGGACGAGGTATTCCAGCCAATCGGTATGAACGAAGAAGTGGGCCTTCAATCGCAGGGCATGTTTCAGTAAGAGCCCGACCCAGCCCATCACGCCTTCGGTCGAGACGATCAGCCGATCGTAGCCCCCCTCCTGGACGAGGCGGAGCACCTCCAGAAAATCAGGGATCCGGAAGGTCTGCTCCGCGAAGCCCGGCAGGGTGAAAGAATCCATGGGACGCACCACCAACAGATGGTCCGTGGGATTGTGCGTTTCGTGGCAGATGAGGAAATCCACGGGGAGATCACGCTTCTGGACCTCCGTCAGCACCGATTGCAGGGCGTTGGAAACCCCATTGGCATCAAAGAATGTATCGGTCAGCCAGAGCACGCGTTTGGGATGCTGGGTCCCGCCGCAGGATTCCGCCAGACCATTCAGGAGGTCCCTGCCGCCATGCAGGATGTGGGAAGCCACCGCCACCGAACCCACCACCAGGGTCGACATCAGACTCGGGAAGGTCAGATGATCCAACAGCGCCGAGATCTGCACTGCACTCATGGATTGCGGTTTGGTGATCTTTTCGATCCCCAGAAGCACCCGGAAGTAGCTGGGGATTTCAAGATGCTCCACCAGATCATCAAGCTGGAGCTTGTGGACTTCGTTCTCGGCTTTCCACCGCGCCACGATTGGAGTCAGGCCCTTCCGGGCCCGGTGCAGCATCAGCCGCATCATGCCCTGGAACATCTCAGGGAGGGAGGCCTTGAGGGTATCGGGAAGGGCTTCCGGATTTTTTCGTTGGACCTTCGAGATCCGCTCCAGATGCCCCAGGAAGGGGCGATAGTCCTTGTTGACGCTCAGTCGAAGCAGAATCCCGGGCTTTTCACCCTGCAGGCAGGCATGCCAGGCCTCCAGGAAGCGCAAGGTGTAGCGATGCCGCCGTAGCTCGGCCAGTCCGTTGGAGATTCCGATGCACCAGAGCTTATCGTTCACGTCGCCTTTGTGGAGCAGGATGCGCAGCAGCCCCGGATCCTGGAACTGCGTGGCCGCCTGGGCCAGGTAATCCAGGATGGCGACGCTCAGATTTTCCTCGCTGCCCGGACGTCCGAAGGGCGCCATCCGCTTCGCCCGCAAAGCCTCGAGGGCCAGCTCTGAAGGTTTGGCGCCTTCCTCCTGGCGCCATTCCAATCCGGGCACATGGAGTTTGGTGCCCGTCAATCCTGCGAAGACACCGAAGTGATCGTCCGATCCACCCGCGAGGGCCTTCTTCCAAGGATCCGCACAGAATTCGAGGGGATCCAGCTCGTGCTTGCGGGCCCACCCCTCGATTCGCTCGCGATCGAGGGACTGGATCCATTCCCAGGTCAGCAGGTTCTGCCAAGCGTCCCGCTGCCCATTGCAGACCTCGAACCGTTCGAACAGGACGGCAAATTTCTCGAAGATCTCGGGCGGAGGCTCCGTCCCATGGGCGTAGAAGTAGAGGGGATGCGGCTGCACCACGGGTAGGTCGTGATGCCGGCAGTAGCGAAGGAAGTCGTAGACATTCCGCCGCCTTCGATCCAGTTCCACTTCCTGCTCGGGTGTGAAACCATAAACCAGGATGTGGATGGCGACATCGTACTCTGGGAAGTGGGCCGTCCATTCCGCGCCGCTGAGGACATCCTTGCCGGACTCGAGCAACTCCCAACACGAGCGGGCGTTGTTGTGGTTGGTCACGGTCCAGGCCGTGGCCCCTCGGTGGCGCAGGGTTTTGTGGAGTTTGCGTGGCTCCAGCCAGGTTTCCGGCAGCCGCAGGATGCGTCCCCACAGTTCATCCGGCAGATCGGAATTCTTATCGTGGCAATGGAGGTCGATGCGCAGGCACTCTGCATCCGGAAGCCAGAGCCCACTCGCGTCGAGATGGCCTTGAAACCGCTGCTGGACGTCAACGCGGAAGGGGGGGAGCGGGAGAACGGGGGGTTCCTTCACCCGATTACTCTCGCTTGTGGCTGTGTCTTTCCTGTGGGAGCCCTGTGAAGACTCTGCTCCTTTTGACCTAACTCACAGTCATCGCTGAGACCTGAGGGCTTGTCTGTGGATGACCCTCCAGCATCCCGCAACGGAGGAAGGACTCATTTTCGTTGGAGTGAGAGCCTCCCGGCATCCTGCAGCGTGATTCCACGCCCACCCCAAGGGGTCTCGGCGGGCCCAAGGCCACCCACGTCCGCCTCCCAGCCCTCCGGCAGTGCCAACTGTAAGGGCCAGGGCGCCCGGAGGCTCGACCGTTGGAATTCCCAGGTCAGGGTATGGGTTCCATCCGATTCCGGGCTCAGGGCGAAGGTGAGTCGGCCAGCCAGTGTTGGACATCCGGTCAGAGCCAGGGTGCCAGTTCTCCACCAGGCCTCTGGTGCGTTGGGGAGCACCAGGATGTGGCCGCCTTGCTCTCGAACCAGGGCATTGCGTACCAGGGACAAAACCTCGGCACAAGCCCAGCCATGGTCGCCATCGCCCATGCAGCCTCCGCCGGTGCGCGGATGGATCGCCTCGGGCCAGGTCCAAGTGGGACTCGCATGTGCCTGGATCCCCTGGAGCAGCCCTAGCCAGCGTGGATCACCCAGGCACTGGAAGGCGCTGGCCAGCTGGGCGGTCAGGTAGGCGTTGCCGCCGGTATGGATGATGGGCTGATAGAAAAGGCCGTCCCTGACCCAGTGCTCCAATAGGAACTCGGCATTGGCACGGGCCCAGATGGAGAGGTCCGAGCCCAGATCCAGGTCCAGGGGGCCCAAGGCCACCAGGGTGCCGATGCAAGCGGCATCGGAATGCCGGTATGGGGAGGACGGAAGGATCCCGCCATGCAGCTGCACCAGCCGGGAAATGTGGTTCTCCAGGTCGCTGCGGTAGGCCGTCGTCTCCTGTTCCAGCCAGCGGGTGAAACGCTGGGCAGCAGGCGGGGCCTGGTGCCACTGCCGCAAGGCGAGGCGGAGTCGATCCATTCCCGCAAGGCTCCAGAAGTTGTCCCAGAAGTAATGGTCATTGGGGCCAAAGTGCTCGGCCGAAAGCCCGGCGGGAAGCAGGCCCGCGCGCGGAGAGGCGGAATTACCCTCGCGCCGCCGAGCTCGGGCGACCCAACGGGCTCCGCGCGCCAGCCTCCGCCAGTGCCTGAACAGCACCTCATCGGAACCGGTCAGCAGCGCGTGGGTCATCCAGGTGAACAGGGTCTGGCCCGTGCCGTCCCATTCCCCGGAGTGGGAGGTATAGTGCCCAGACCGTTTCTGGGTGCGCATCCAGTGGCTCTCCTTGGAGGCCACTTGGTCGTGCAGGCCCCAGAGGTCGTGGGCCAGGGCCAGGAAGGTGCTATCCCTCAGCCAGTGGTGATTGTAGAAGAATGTGCCGGGCGCGAAATGGGTGCCGTTATCAAAAACGGGAAGGTGATTGACCAGTGCCTTGACCATGGTCTGCACGCCTGGATCAGCGCAACGGAAACCCAGAGGATCCGGACGTTGCACCAATCCGTTCTCGGCGAGGGCCGCGGCTGCCGGCAGGCCGCTCGTATCCAAGCTTCGCCAGCGCAGGCGACGGTCGTCGAGAGGGATGAGCGCATAGCCCTCCAGGCGCCACTCCTGGCCGGGTTCGAGGTGGAGTTGCCACCTTGCACAGCCTGCCAGCCAACCGTTCCGGGACCTTCCCCGCGGGGATGGGTCGGCCGGCGGTTCGGTCAGCAGGGGGTCTTCCCGGTCCTTCCCAAACCAGACCGTATCCGGCTGCAGCGATAGGATGAGCCCCGCCTGGTGATTGAGGCTCCAGGTCCGGCCTTTTTGCCGGCTCCGGAAGATGGGGCCCAGAGTCAGGGCGTTATAGGGACGCAAGCCGATCGTGAAGGTCAGATCCGCCGGTGTGGCACCCGTCCATTTGAGGGTGTGGGTCCACTTCACCCAGTCCCGATGGTCATGACGAACGGGCAGCGCCTCGCTGACCCACACCAGGTCGTCGTGGACCAGGAATCGGGTGGCGACGCGGTGCTCCCACCCGCCCCCCAGGGACTGCTCGATCTGCCCCGCCTGGAGTCGGGACGGGATCCAGGTGGCCCCGTCCAGCCCCACGCTTGCCATCCAGGACGGACCGAAGGCCCTCGGCGTCAACATGCCGCAGGGATCCACCATGGCCTTCCAGGGAGCGCCAGCGGACCCGACGGTGGTCCAGTTCCGATGGGTGAGATTCACGGTGAGGACATTGACCCCCGAGGGGATGAACGAGTCCGAATCGGGACGCACCTGTTGTTCGGCCCACCATGGCAGCGCCCAGGCCGCGTGGCCCTGGAACGCGAAGCTGTTGGTCAGGCCGGTCAGGGCCAGACCAAGCCCCTGATCGATCAGTTCGGGTGGAAAGAAAACAGGGGAGGGGCGTCCCTGATTGGCCAGCACCCGGAGAAATGGATTCCAGGTGCCACGCCCTATGACCCTGAGCACGAAGGAGACGCCGCGGGCCCACATGGCTTAGGCGTAGGTCGCATGGAGCGGCGGCATGGTCTCTCTCCGCGAGCGACTGTGCTGGAAGCGGTTCATTGCGTCATGTCTCCGCTGGCTCCGCTCGTGATGTCCCACCCATTCCCCCCACTCGGCCTTCACAGCATAAAGGCCAGGAGAACTGTCCATCATCGGGATGCAGGAATGGTGCAAGGAAGTAGGGCCCTCGTTACACGCGACGTTGGGATTCACTGTGGTTGGCTACGCCTCCCTCTGTGAACCCCCATGAAATTGTGTTCAACCCTGCAGGCTCAGTTTGATTGGAGCTGCTTTGGGGAGGACGTCATGATCACACCGCATCGCGAAAGTTAATCTTCCGCAGCGCCACTACCCGCAACTGGCGACACTTGTGTCAGGTTTACAAAAAACGCCTCACCTCTTGCTGAATAGCAAAGGCGACCCTCTCCATCGATGAATAAAAAGAAATTCTGATCGTCATCCGGAGCCTTTGAGTAGTCGATTCCTTTTCCTGTCTTTCCACGGGGACCCGGCGCGCCTTGGTGACCCTGCTGGCCATCCACGGCAGGTGGAACCTTTAATGTCAGACGGCCCGTCGAAGGAACAAAAGAACAAGAAGCTTCCTCGTCAGGGAGACCAAGTAGAAGTTCAACGGAGGTTACTCCCGGCTTTTCCTGTTCCGCGGCTGTGATTGCCAATTCCTTCTTTGTGTGCATTTTTTGTTTTTTATGTTTATTGGATTTATCCTTTTTGACTGACTTTTCAGCCATCTCCAGCTTCACATTTTCGTGCTTCTCTTCCTTTGTCTTACTCTTTGCTGACTTCTTTTCCTTCGTCATGGCGATCCCCACAGTCTATTTGAGTTTCAAGGATGGATTTCATCGAGAGCTTGATTGATGATCCTCTTCGCGAAACGTCTGGCAGAGAATGTATGGCGGTTTACAACGTAGTCAAGGGATATATGCAGCGAGTGCTGGCATATTCTGAAATCAGCTTACTGCGTTGGCTGAATACCAGGTTGCAGCCCTAAGAAACCTGTCTGCTCGACAAAAAATGAAGGTGTCTTGGCGGAAGGAGTGTCGCTCGATCCCTTGTGTCGAGCATCTTTCCTTCGTTTCGTTGTTCGCGAAACTCCCTGGCAAATACCTCAGTGCAGCGATCCCAAAATTGCTGGACCTGTTCATACGAAAGAGGTGAAGCCCAGATTCTGTCCAAGGTCCGCCCGACCACCCATACCCTCAATTCTGGCGCGTCGTCTATCAGCTCTTCCAAAACTAAATGCAGCCGATCACTGCACCGCGCGAAGCGGAGTAGCGTGGCCTTGAAGACCCATTCCTCATGAGTTTTAAAGCCCCATTTCAGACCAGTGCTTTCTCCCATACGGGTGAGCGCAATATCCAACCTCAAG
>Ga0302323_100003445_pt1 | contig 12841 bp, 8 predicted proteins | sample Fen_T0_3_FD_201950 | JGI IMG/M metagenome (GOLD analysis project Ga0302323, IMG submission 201950) | Peat permafrost microbial communities from Stordalen Mire near Abisko, Sweden - Fen_T0_3 | ecosystem: Environmental > Terrestrial > Soil > Wetlands > Permafrost | place: Sweden: Abisko... | reverse complement strand
GAAGGTGTTAAAAGAGTCTGTTGAGATTTATTGTTTATATAACTTATCGTTGTTCCGAAACTATGGTGTTTGTTAATCCTGTAATTCACAGTTACATTCTGGTTAAGAATCAGTCCGGTTGACTTACCGTGAAGTCCTTTTAAGAATGAACCGAGCCAGCCAAGTGTTAGTTTGCTGTTATTTAAAACTTTATTTGCACCTAAAGTGATGCCATAATTTCCATCCTCATACGATGCTGATTTTACATCAGTATAGTTCAGATTAAAAGTGTATGTAAGATTCTTTGGAACAAGTGTAACCTGATAATTTAGAAAGTAGTTTTTGCTTTTTGTATCGCTCAGATTGTCAATGGTTTTATCAACACTGGAAAAGACATTGAAATTAGCTGAAAATACTACCGAATGAACATATTTTTCATTTGCCAGGATATACCTGGGAGTAAAGGAGTAATTTTCCGATACTTGTGCAATTCTGAAAGTATTTCCAAGAAGAATTGTCTTTCTGAGCTGGGTATTGGAATAATTGGAATAGGAAAAATCAATTCCGAAATGATCGTTAAAATCGGTTGATAAATTAGCAGAACCTATAACACGGCTGCTTGTAGTTTGCTTTTGTTTTTTCAGATTATCATGTTGAAACCCGATGCTGCCACCAAATCTGAATTTATTTTTCAGCAGATTAAGAGAAGGGGCAAATGTGACATTTTCTATATCGTTGTTAAAAAAGTAGGCTCCCATGGTTTTATAATCAGGGTCCACTCTTCTGTATTGCAGTTTAGCAGAAAAGATCTTCTCATGATATAGAAGACTGGTCTGGATTGCATTGTACCTTTCAGTCGTACTATTTGTACTGATAAAGCTTCCTAAAATTTTAGTAACCCCTTTATTGACAGTATCACTTAAAGCTGTTCTATTGTTAAGATTTCTAGTGTAAAGGCTGGTCGCTGCTTCGATCGCAAAAGTGAAGTCTTTCAAAAATTTTATCTGTCCATTAATTCCTATCACTATATTTTCAGCAGGAGTAACAGTACCCTTAAACTCCTTCAGGGGATGAACGCTGCTGCTGTCATCTTTTGCTCTTAGCATGCTCACTTCAAAAAAGTTGGCACCTTTGCCAATCCCTATTTTCCCGGCACTGCCATGATTTGAATAGGTAAATGGCTGAAAAGATTTCACACTGGTGTCCACAGGCGTTGCTCTGTTGAACCTTCCTGATATAAATCCCAGTCGGAATATTCCAGGATGAAGATCAACGCCAGCGCCTAAAAAAGTGTGACCTGCAAGTGTGAACTGAGAGTAGTTGATATTCCTGTATCCGGCATGAATGGTTATCCATTTATAATACGGACTCATTCCAAATTGATTGAACGGCTGCCGGAAAGACCTGTCCTGCTCACTGTACGTGAATGATAATGGAATAGTGAAGCTGTTGAAAATACTTATTGTTGGACTGCCTGTGAAGATGTAAGAAAAGGGTTGACGTCTGTTGGGTATTCCGTTTGCATCATAAAAGATTGTTCTGGCCGTTATGCCACCGCTTAATAATACCGGTTTCTGCTTACTCAGACCTTCCAGGTTCTGAGACTGAAGAGTACTGGAGATTATAATGAGCAAAATAAGTATGAACAGAGGTTTAATCATACTTTAAATTGTAGAGGGTTAATTTTTACAAATTCATATAACAATAATTAATTGCATCCTGAATAGGTGAATGAGTATATATTATTGCTTGAATGCCACATAGTTGCCACCTTGCCATCAGTATCGTAAGTATAAGTATATTGTTGTGTTATATTGGATGTGTTAGTCTTACCTCCTGCTGTAGTAGTAATCTTAATCAACCATTTATTGATCAAATGAGTACTTAGGAACCAGGAGTATGCGAACTCGGGTGTAAACGGAGCAAGCTCTGGAAGAAGTGGAAGGAAATTGTCTTTACTGGTCAGATAATCGGCTGTAATATCATAATTGGCAGTCGATGTTTCGGAACCAGAGATCAGGACACCAAGACCACTGATATTAACCGGATCCCCGTTGGTATCATAAGTATAATTCAGTGTAAGTTCATCAGATCCGTTAGAATCCTGATTCTGAAGATGAGATTGTGTAAGATGTGAACTGGTATCAAATGTGAAAGTAATAAAACCCGTTGATGTACCCCATACGATTTTAACCAGATTGTCCTGATCATATGTAAACGTCATACCTGATTGGTTCATGATATGACCAGAACCATCACGGGTAAAAGTTACAGTTTTTGGCGTCCCATTATCTGTTAAGTTAACAGAGGTCAGGCCATAAGTACCTTTTTCAAGAGCTCCTTTAAAATATCCCGAAAAGCCTAATGTACTGGTCCAGTCAACAGATCCACAAAATTTTAAAGCACTTGTGGTATTTGTAGTGTTCTTTGAACAAGAAACAACTATTGTGATGAATATCACTGCCATTATAATTCTCTTTATGAAAGGAGGATGACGATTAATTATTGTTTTCATAAACTTGCTTTGTTTTAGGATTTATTTAATATTAATTGACAATTGGATTTTATATTTTGTAACATCGAACTGTAGAAGACAGAATATGTTTTACTTTTAAATTATATTGTATAACAAACAACCTGTAATCCAAAAAGTTATTTTGAAATTGATAATAATTCCCTCAAACTGAATATATTATTTATTAGCAACTAATTACAGGATGATTAAAAACAAACATTCGAACTTTTTGTTTTACATTTGACTTTAAAATAAATTTTGGTTAATCTTTATTTACTATGGCAACAAATGACAATTCCTCTGATGATTCCCACTTAAACAAAGCTCTTGAACATCTGAATTCTGTTCTGGTGACCGGTGAAACACTTGATGCCTGGGCAATTCAACGAAGACTGTTTGCTTTAACAAACAGACGGATTCTTATTGCTGCAACTTCAGGACGATTCATTAAAATAAAAAGGGGATTATTTGGCGGATTTGGCATGACCGATTTTCGGTGGCAGGATCTTGGTGATGCCAAAATAAAGGTAGGTATATTCGGGGCCGACATTTTTATGAAGATATTTGGTACAACTGATCTTGCGATTTCGAAGGATTCAGATCAACTTCTAATCTTACCGGGGTTCAGAAAAGAGCAAGCTGAACAGATTTATCGCCTGGCCCAGGCCCAGGACCAGTCATGGAGAGAAAAAAGGAGGATCAGGGAACTTGAGGAAATGAGGGCAAAATCCGGAGGTGTTACAATTGGTAGCAATCTGGGTAATCAGCAACCAGCAAATGCATCAGAAGATGCTGCTACAAAATTGCAGCAGGCAAAGGAGATGCTGGAGAAAAAGCTTATCACGGATTCAGAATATGAATCAATTAAAGCTCGTATTATCAGCGGGCTATAAACATTTTAAAACAACAAATATGAAAAAACTTTTTTTAGGAGCTCTTCTCCTGAGTGCACTTTCTGTGTATTCGCAAAAGCCGGATTCTGTAAAATCAGAAAGTTGGAAAACTTTCTACAGGTCCAGTGCAACAAAGATCAATGATCTTGTCAACACAAAACTTGATATCAGCTTCGATTTTTCCAAATCGTGGATGTACGGTAAAGCATGGATCACTCTTCATCCTCATTTTTATCCTACCGATTCACTGAAGCTCGACGCAAAATCCATGAATATTAATGAAGTGTCACTGATCAGGGCAGGTAGAAACATTCCTTTGAAATACCGGTACGACAGTTTAAATCTCTTTATCAATCTTGACAGAACATACAAAGCAGGTGAAAACTACACCGTTTATATTGATTATACTGCTAAGCCTAATGATATAAGAAGGCAAGGAAGCGCTGCAATATCCGGAGGCAAGGGACTCTATTTTATTAATCCTCTTGGAAAGGATAAAAAGAAGCCTGTAGAAATATGGACACAGGGAGAAACAGAGTCTAATTCAGGCTGGGTGCCAACGATAGATAAACCTAATCAGAGACAAACTGATGAGATCAGTATGACAGTTCCTGATAAATTCGTTACGCTCTCTAATGGAATAATGGTAAGCAGTAAAAAAAATAAGAACGGAACCAGGACCGATACCTGGAGAATGGTTCTGCCTCATGCTCCCTATCTGCTGATGATGGCAATAGGAGAATATTCAATAATTAAGGACACCTACAACAAAAAAGAGGTAAGTTACTACGTTGAAAAAGAGTATGCTCCTGTTGCCAGGAAGATATTTGGCTTCACACCTGAAATGATCGCTTACTATTCGAGGATAACGGGACTGGAATATCCCTGGCCGAAATATGCACAGGTTGTGGTAAGAGACTATATCAGCGGAGCGATGGAAAACACTACAGCAACAGTTCATGCTGAATCCGCACAGCAGGATTCAAGACAGCTTGTTGATGAGAACAGATGGGAAGATATAATTGCCCATGAACTCTTTCATCAATGGTTCGGTGATTATGTTACATGCGAAAGCTGGAGCAACATAACAGTTAATGAATCGTTTGCCGACTTCAGTGAGGTACTTTGGGAGGAATATAAGCATGGCAAAGATGCAGCTGCCGAACATAATTATAACAGCATGTTGAGTTACTTGCGTGGTGGAAACGACAAGAAAGACCTGGTAAGGTTTCATTACAACGACCGCGAGGATGTGTTCGATCTTGTGAGCTATCAGAAAGGTGGCCGGATTCTGAATATGCTGAGGAATTATGTTGGCGACAGCGCGTTCTTTAAATCACTTAACCTCTATCTTAAAAATAGAAAATTCAATTCGGCGGAAGCCCAGGATCTGCGCCTTGCTTTTGAAGATATTACAGGTCAGGATCTGAACTGGTTCTGGAACCAATGGTACTATGGCAGCGGACATCCTAAACTGGATATTAATTACAGTTATGATGCTGCCCGCAAAACCGCCAAAGTAGCGATAAAACAGACTCAGCAGGGGAAGATATTCAGAGTGCCAATCACTATTGATGTATACCAGGATTCGGAGAAAAAGCGTTATAATGTATGGATTCAGAACCAGGTGGATACATTCGAATTCCATTCCGTTTCCAAACCCGATCTTGTAAATGCCGATGGAGATAAAATTCTTCTTTGCGAAAAAACAGAGAACAAGACTCTTGATAATTATATTTTTCAATATAAAAATGCCGGATTGTATGTTGACAGGAGGGAGGCAATCGATTTTGCATCCAGGAATCAAAGAGACGATCATAATGCGATGGAGTTTATGAAAACTGCTTTGAAAGATAATTATTCCGGCTTACGCCTCTTTGCTCTGCAGAAGCTGATTCTGAAAAACGACTCTTTGAAGGATTCATTTGCACCTCTTATTGCTGATATGGCAGAAAATGATCCCAAATCATTAGTACGGGCAGGCGCCTTAGAGGCATTAGGCAAACTTAAGAAAGCGGTGTATAAACCATTATTCCTGAAATCTATCGGCGATTCATCTTATTCTGTCGCAGGAAATGCTCTTGTTGCACTTGGAGCGATAGATACCGCTTCAGCCCTGGGAAAAGCCCGATCGCTCTCCGTTCAGCATGTCAGGGGAGCCCTTGATGATGCAATTACAAATGTCCTTTTCACATATTCAAATGAAAATGATTTTGATTCCCTTGCTGCACGATTTGATAAACTTCCGTTTGGGAGTGCAAAATTCATGATACTTCAGCCTTTTGCCAACTTCCTGAAGCGGATAAATAATCCAGCCTACTTTAAAAAGGGAATTGATATGATTGTCAGTTTGCGGGATACAATACCAACACAATACAGGCAGCGGATTGAACCATATCTCAATGGCATGATCTTAAATGGAATAGCCTCGAGCAAGCAATCAAAGGGAATGACTGAACAGGCAGATTATGTAAAATCAAAACTGCCCGGTAAACAAAAGGCACCAGAAAATGCCGGGGTTTCCTCTGAAACACTTAAAAAGTACACTGGTGAATATGATTTTAGCGGAACCATATATCAGGTTGTGCTAAAAGATAATAAATCCTTGTTCCTTACTGTACCAGGACAACCTGAAATGGAATTGTCTTTTGTCTCGGGAGCCAAATTCGGGGTTAAATATATGGAGGGATATTCTGTCGAATTTACCTCAAGTGACAAAGGTGAAGTAACCGGTTTTACTTTGACCTCACCAGGTGGAGAGATGAAGGCAACGAAAAAGAAATGAAATAAAATCAGCGATAATCTGCGAAATCCGCGGGAAAATTTTGTCTTCTTTTCCCGCAGATCTCGCTGATCTTCGCAGAAGAACTAGATTTTAATAAACATTTTATTCTTATACAGCCAGAAACACATATACCACATTGCAGCCCAGATACCAAGACTGGTGATAATCTCTACTGTACTCTCTCCTCCCCACGAAAACAGCAAACTGCTGAAAGGAGCAACCATTCTGCGAATAAGATGAGCGCCGCCAATTGAAAAGAAGAGGTAGATGAAAATACTGTTCATCCCGACTATTCTAAACATTTTTGATCCCGTAATAAATTTCTTTCTGACATCGATAAGCCAGTACGAGAAGCACAGTGCAAGGATTGCCCAACCGCCACTGGCAAATACGAATGACGATGTTGCAATCTTTTTGATAATGGGAGTAATATTCAATCCGTCAAGAGAATACCCGATGAGCAAGGCTGAGACTCCCGCAATCAGCAATATCTGAATCTTTTTGGCTGCAGGTTTGTCACTCATCAAAAGCTTACCGCAGAGAACTCCCCAAACCGTATGAGCAGTTGTTGATACAAAATTTAATGTCGCCCATTCACTGGCCTTGTCTACACCTTCAATTTTATTGTTGAACCATGCTCCAAGATTTTCAAAATTCACCCATGGGTGGTTAAATCCTTCAACAGGGAAAAAGCGATAAGCCAGATCTATAAGAAGGAGAATGACAAGTGTGAAAATAATCTGAAATTTAAAGCTTTTGTTCCTGATCAGGAATGCAACAAGATATGTTACTGAAAGCTGTGCAAGTACATTTTGAAACCGGAAGACCAGCTTTCCGGCATCAGCAAAATAAAGGGCCCATCCGAGGAATAGAAGAAGCCACGCACGTTTAATGGCATGCCGGGTAATCGTTTTCATGCTGTCCCCATTTTTTATCCTGTTTGCTACAGCAAATGGAATGGCAACACCAACAATAAACATGAAGAAAGGCTGAATCAGATCCCAGAAATGTAATCCATGCCATTCATGGTGGCTAAACTCGGTACCGATAAACTGAATAATACCAATATGAGATTTTTCCAGCTGGCCATATAATTCTGTTGCTTCGCCTGCTAAAAGGAACATGGTAAAACCACGAAAAAAATCTATTGATGTCACCCTGCCTGCAACAGGAGGAATTGCTGTTTGTGTATTCGTATCCATTTTTCAATCTGGTTGGTTTGTGTCAGGAATTTTGAAATATATGATTTTTTCTTCATAAAAATTGCCAGTTAAAGTTTCTTTTTTATAAAAAAAAGGTTGCTCTTTAAAGAACAACCCTTTTCTGTTATAAAATTTGATGTATATATTATTTAGAATCCTCATAATCCAGTGCACCACTATAAATCTGGGATGCCGTCAAACCCGAAGCCAGACTGATTTGCAAAGAAAACACATATTTGCTTCCATCTTGTTTGACAGAGATCGTACCGTCAACTATCTGATCTGAGTTAGTGCTGTATGAATCACTGCCAACAGCATACAATAAAACTCCTGAATCAAAAGTAAATGGAATCTTTGAACCGGAGCTCGAGAAATTGTAATCTCCGGATGGAATTAATCCATCATTATTTACATAAAAAGCTACATTAACTTTAGCTGCAGCATAAGAAACCTCCTCATTAGATCCATATAATGTAAAGTTTTCCGTATTGAGGGCCATTTTCATGACCCTGGTAGTGCTATTGACAGCTCCTGAATCGAGAATTGCACCTATAGAAGCTGCACTCGGCTGCGTGACAGGCTGAACAAGAGCAGGATTAGTCATATCTTTTTTTGAACATGAGATAAAAAGAAGTGGAATAAAACAGGTCATAGCTAAAAACTTAACAGGTTTTTGTGTTTTCATAACGGTGGTTATTATTGTTATTACTTTCTATTATCGGAATTTATGATTCTATTTAGAAACATTCTAAATAATAACAATTTCAATTGAAAAGAGTTCAATGATGTTTTTTTACCACGAGTAACGCGGAATACAAAGCAACGTTAATCCATCTTAACTCTGTGTAACTCGGTGTTTAAAGTAATTATTACTTTAAAAGATCCTTAACTGCTACTATTTTTTTAGCTTTGGTAGGTATTGACTTAAATAATAAAAGACACTAATGAAAAAGAGTATCCTTTTCTTATTTGTTTTAAGCTTATCCGTCTCGTTCGCATCCCCGAATAGCTTGCTGACAGAGAAACTGCCATCGCCCTTCGTAGTTATTCCTCAACCACAAAATGTCATTTTGCTTAATGGGCCAGGACTTAATACCGGAGTGCTTAAAAACCTGTTAATCAAAGGGGATATCAAACGACCAGTAATGGGAAATCTGCTCTCTCAGCTTAGTGGAGTTCAGTTGGGAAACAAAGGAACGCTATCTCTTATCCTCGATAAAACGACAACATCACTTCCATCCGAAGAAGGATATATTTTAAATATTTACATGGACAGGGCAGAAGTGATCTCAAAAGATGAAGCAGGTTTATTCTATGGATGCCAGACTCTTGAACAGCTTCTGGAAGATGCAAGGGATTTTAATAAGCCCGTTCCTTCCTGTAAAATAACCGATTTCCCGGTTCTTTCATACAGGGCAGTTCATTTTGATCTCAAGCATCACCTCGATCACATGAACTATTATTATGAAAGCATTGACAGGCTAGCCCGGTATAAGATCAATGCAGTGGTGATTGAGTTTGAAGATAAGCTCCGCTACAGACGCCAGCCGCTGGTTGGCGCTCCGCAATCGATAAGTATCGACGAAATGGCAGCATTAACCCGTTATGCTAGGGAACGACATATTGAAATCACTCCTCTTGTTCAGGGATTAGGTCATGCCACATTTATTCTGAAGCATCAGGAATATGCAGGTCTTCGTGAGCTGCAGTGGAACAAATGGGCATTCTGTCCACTTAATGAAGGTACCTACCAGGTGCTTTTTGATATGTACAGAGATGCTATTGATGCAACACCTGGATCAAAATACCTTCATATAGGAGGTGATGAGATAGGTAATATTGGATTGTGCCAGCGTTGCAAACCAATGGCTGATAAAGATGGTATGCTGAGCCTCAGTCTTTACTGGCTTAAACGCGTCTGCGAGTTTGCACGTGAAAATGGCAGGATTCCAATCTTCTGGGATGATATGCCCCTGAAACACGGAGGAGTTTATGAAAGTACATGGAGCGATGATATTACTGCAGCAGCTGCGGCAAAATCCTGGGAAGAAGGTATTCCACGACTCGATAATCTGCTTACAGATTTTCCCAAAAACTGCATTTATATGCGATGGAATTACTCAATGGCCAGGCAGCCTGGAAATATTCTTGCCCTCGACTGGTATAGGAATCGTGGGTTAAAGGCAATGGTTGCAACGGCCACAAATACTGAGGGTGGTATGTTCTTCGAGGAAGATGAACGTGATAAAGGCATAGCCTCATCGGGTATTATAACCATAAAAAGCTTCATACAACTGGCTGCAGAAAAGAATGTCCCCGGAATGCTTTGTACCGCGTGGGATGATAAATCACCGCATATGGAAAATTTCTGGCATGGATTTATTGCTGCTGCAGAATATAGCTGGTCCCCTGATGGGAGAAGTCTCGGTGAATTCGACAGTGCCTGGCTTCAAAGGGAATTTGGGTTGTTGGTTCCTGATTATCAGGAATTTAATAAACAGCTCAGAAGAGGTTCAGTATTAATGTATGAAGCTCTTTTCAGACATGGCAGCCTGATGGATGAGGAAGATGCACTGCAGAGTCTTCCTCAGGTAGAACACTGGCTTCCTCCCGTGGCTGACAGGGAAAAAATACAATTTGATTATACATCGAAGTTGATTGAATTGCCTGATCTGAATTCCCCCGGAACCTGGAGTACAAAATACAAAAAACTGCTCGACAGAGCTTTGATTGAAAAGAACAGTTATAAAGATTTATCAGGCAGGTTAACTGAATTTGGCAATATATCAAAGAGAAACAGGTTTTACTGGAAACTATCTCTTGCCCTATATAATCTTCAGAGTACAATTCCTGATTTATTGCTTGCCTTAAAAGAGAGTGACGTTGCAGATAATGTTCAGAAAGTTTCGGGCTTCGAAGATGTAAGGAAAGCAATGAAAGAATTTAAACAGGCCTGGAAGGAACTTGAGACCGTTTATAGTGAAACACGATTTGTTTCATACCCGGCAAATTATATTCCCGACCGTTATTTTCATCTTGCCAGTCAGCGGGAAGATTTATCATGGATGATCCAGCCTGAGGAACTTTATTTTGGAATGATTGATAAATGGATTGTAAGTTTGGCACAAAGTAACACAAAGTAAGAATTAAGAACCTGACCTGCTTTTTACTTCTTCGGCAAGCTTTATAAATTCTTCGGTTTCTTTCCTTACCTGAACAATAAAACTATTCTCTTCCAAAGTTCCGAAAGCAGCCTTCATCTCATCCGCATTTCTGAAAGTTGTCTTTCTGTAGGGGTTGTCAAAATCTTTTTTCCTTGAATTGTAAACCTCATCACAGACATATTTCTGAATTTTCACTGTTTTATCAAGAGCTGAATTCCAGTCAGCTAATGTGAGATGTCCTGCAGCATATAATTCACAGAGGGTCGCAAAGGCATGTTTTTGTTTGTCAATTCTATATTTAGCCCAAAGCTCATTATATCTTTCGTGGATCTCTTTCCAGGTTTTTAAATTTGCCGAGCCAATATCAGACCGTAGCTTATCAACATCTTCCTTAGTCATCATCTGCCCGCCCAGATTGACCCATTCTTTTTGCCGCTTACTTTTAAGATCTGTACAAAGTACTGAGAATGTAGCCTTTGGATTTGATTTCATAAATTCCATAAGATTCCTGGCAGCATAATAGTGTAATATTTCACCGTAAGCGTGATATGCTTTGAACGGTTTTAATATCAGAACTTTTCTTTTGGTATTTTCCATGTTTTCACCAAGTACTTCCAGCTTATTGACTTCTTCCTCGTTTGACGAGAAAAGGTCACGACCCAGCTTTGCAAGTTCATCATCGTTCATTTCTGTCACTGGAATACCTTTTTGCCGTAAGCTTGCTTTGGCAGTCCATATTTCAAGCAAAGTCCTTGCATTAAAGATCTCCTCAATTGTGTCAGGTGCAAATGGTTCAAATTCAATATTCTGATCTTTATGTATGCGTTTGTCGCGATTCTGGAACTTCCATGAATTACGTGCCAGGGCAAACATATTGTATAACCACCAGTAGGCCGGCATAACCTCCAGCCTGTCTTTTGAGACATTATTGTTTAGCAGCGAAAATGGAAAAGGAATATCAAGCTCGGCAGGGTAATCGGCTTTTGAAAGTAAAACAAACGATGCGAAACGGCAGGAATGCTTGACACTCGTACACAAGCCTGGCCAGAATCCGCGGCCTGCCTGAATTTCATTGTCATTTGCCCTGCTGTTGTGATTTGATCCGATTGTAGCACCTGCAGCCATATTGCTCTGTCCCATAACAACCGAAGCAATGAGAAAAGAATTGTTGTGATGTTGTTCGTGAGAAGGAAAAATCAGATTATTCAGTACTTCACAGCATGAGATAGTCGAATTGTCACCTAAGAACGAGTTAATCAACCGGGCACCGTATTTAAGATTCGAATTATTGCCAAGGATGAATTTTACCGCCTTGCAGCCATAGAATATATGACAACCATATCCTATTATTCCATTTACAAGTTCAACACCTTCCCCGATTTGGGTAGGTTCTTCTTCAGAAGAATTGATTGTAAGATTTTTTAATTTATTTGCGCCTTTAATATAGCAGAAAGAACTGATCCTGACATCTTTCAGGATCAGAGAATTTTTTATCACACAATTTTTGCCTGTAGTACCGTAAAAGCCCCGGTGGTTATCAACACTTTTCTGGGTTATCTTTTTAAGATTTTCCTGAAGCGCAGAATCATCAATATACTTTCCCCAAAGATAAGCATCAGCTGTTAACATGCCGTCAAAGGGGAGGACTCTCCGGCAACCTGTTTCATTCATAATATCGAGCCAGGTCCTGACATTCTCAGGTTCACCTTCTTTTATTATTCCGTTACCAAATTTGGCATGATCTGTTGTTTGCATTTCCTGAATATTGAACAGGATACAGCGGTCGCCGATAATATAATGAGCCAGGTAATGAACATTATGAATGGCAACATCATCTCCTAAATCAGATGAAATGATTAGACTGTTCGTAATTCCCGTAGGTACCCTCAGGTCGTGATGCTGCAGTATTACGTTTCTTAAGCATCCGATCCTTACAAGACCAAAAAACCTTGTGTTTTTAATCTGGTTTGTATCAAACTGGTCTGTAACCAGTATCTCATCCCAATTATCGGCTGTATTATCATTCTTTACCAGACGTTCCACCTCATCTGATCTCAAATGTCTCCATCCTTCTTTTGGAGGAGTTGTCTGTTTGTTTCGTTGAAAATATTCATCTTCTCCTTTTGGGATGTACTCGGGAGGAATGAAGTTCTTACCTATATTTTCAGGTGGCACTATTATTACATTGTCCATGGTTTAAAATTTTTGTGATTTGCTCATAAATTTAGAGTATTTCAGTTACATAAAGAAATGTTCGTTAGGAACTAAATATTTTGATAATTAAAGATCATTATGAAATAGCT
>Ga0302323_100003443_pt1 | contig 12842 bp, 11 predicted proteins | sample Fen_T0_3_FD_201950 | JGI IMG/M metagenome (GOLD analysis project Ga0302323, IMG submission 201950) | Peat permafrost microbial communities from Stordalen Mire near Abisko, Sweden - Fen_T0_3 | ecosystem: Environmental > Terrestrial > Soil > Wetlands > Permafrost | place: Sweden: Abisko... | reverse complement strand
TCTCCGGTGCAATGATCAACCGCTTCGAATACTTCGACACGCGCTACGGCGTTCCGGGCGAAACGAAGGAACATGATGTCCTTAAGCCCTTCAGTACCTATTTGGCCCTCAACGCCGATTTCGACGTGACCCATAGACTCAAGGTCTATACGACGTTGGCCATGAGCAAGTTCTGGCAGAACGATGGACGCAACGAATATGCGGGGGCCTGGCAAGCTTCCGAAGGCGGGTCCTACGGCTACGGCGGCTCAACCCCGAGGTTCGACCGAGCCTACATGGCGTACACCTTCGGCATCCCCTTGACCCTGGCCGTAGGCCGGATGCCGACCAATCAAGGCGTTCCCATCAACCAGCTCGATGGCCTAGCCCGCGAGGGAACGTACCCGCGCTTTGCCTACAATGCGATCTTCGACGGTATAGCAGCCGTGTTTGCCTTCACAAGCTATTTGCCTGTGGGTCATTCACTTCAGTTGCGGGCTTTCTATACCCCGCAAATCTTCGTGAGCAGAAGCGATCGGACGCGTCAACTGGTCGACGGCTCCTACAAGGTGAATTCCAATACCTTACAATACGCACTCTTGCTCGAGTATTCGCTCAGCCGGCTTGGACGCTTCGCCGAGCTCCTCAACGTCTACTACATGTTCTACCAGTATTCCGACTTCTACAACGACGGTGCCAGCGACACGACCCCACCTCTGAACCCACTCGACTCTGCCATCGCAAATATGGCTTACGTCGGCCTCGAAGGGATTGCTCATATCGGACTCAATGCCTCGCTCAGTGCGCTTTTTTATCGCACGTCCGAGAAGATGCTAGACGGGACCCCCGGCGCCACCACCAACAGCGCTTCCTTCCTGGCAAACGTCAATCAGCGGCTGGATTTCATCCACGCGGGGACCGTCCTTGGCGCCGAGTTCATCAAGACCGACGCCGCTTTCTACCTCGACGAGTGGACCTATCTGAACGTGATTCCTTTCTACTCCACGCCAGCAAGCAAGGGCGTACACGCCTTTGTCTCGACGGCACTGGGCGACAATCTGCGCGTACGACTAGGGTGGTACTTCCTGCACTCCGAGCCCTACAACGTGTCCGGCTTTGCGTCTCTCGAGGAGGCCGACAGCCAATCGCTTTACATCCAACTTGCGGCGCACTTTTAGCTAGAGCGCCCAGATCCAGCTGTGGCGCGGCCACAGCCCAGAAGAGGCGGCGCCACCAGCCGCCGTCTTGTTGGCCCCACGCTACCAGCCGCCATGAAGTCTATGCGTTCCGTATCGCGCCCTCGGTAGCTTCCCCGGTACGCACGCTCGACTGCGACCGTGATCCGCCGTGAGGTGGTGGACCGCGCGCCGCGGGTGCCGCGCTCGGCTATTCACGCCTCGACCGGATCCCCGGAGGCGGGGCCGCCAGCGAGAACTTGGGGTCAGGTCGCAGACTGGCCGCTACTTCACGCCCTTCTTCTGGAAGAATTCTTTGTATTGCATGTCCGTCCCGAGGATGTGTTTCGTCAGCCAATCCTTCAGATACTTGAGGGCTTCGGAGGCGACGCCGGCCAGGCCCGCGTTGCAGGCCGTTTCCAACTCGCTGACCTTCTTCCGAAACATCTCGTGCTCGCGGGCATGCGCAGCATGCCATGGGATACCCGTGCAACTTGAACAAGGTCTCTTCGTACGTGCAATGCGTTTGCACGTAGCCAGTCAACTTCCCCAGCAAGGTCCTCATCACGGCGGCGCCCGCATTGCCCCGCAGCATCTCGTCGTGCAGACCGTTCAGGATTTCGATCAACGTCTTGTGCTCGTTGTCCAAGCGCGAGACACCCACGCTCAGCTTCTCCGACCAAATCATGATGCCCATGAATCTCCCCCCGCAGTGATGGACCGCTTGGCCTTCATCAATCGGCCGACCTTCCCATTTTCCTGAGGCAAGCGGAGCGGCCCCGAATGCCGCGAACTAAAGTCAGAGCCTCACGCAGGGCGCCTCTGGCTTTCTGCGCGCCGGGTGGTCGGCGATCGGTTCGCGTCGGGATGTTCGAAGATACAGGTGGATACACGTTCACCGCCTGGACGCACGTTGCAAGTGGTGCAACGGTCCAGCCGCTCTTGGTCCTGGTAGTGGCGACCCAAGAAGTGCTCGACCGACAAGAGCAGAAAGCCGTGACGGCCACGCTTGGTCAGCGTGCCAAGCGCCATGCGCAGAAGGGTCAATAGCCGCGCTGGCCGAGCCGATAGAACGCAATACAGGCTGAGGAGGACAAAGCCCCACCAGCGCCGGAAGCTGCCGCGCGCCCCTCGCATCAGTCGGTACAGGCGGTCGATGTTCAGGAAATCATCCAAGGGACGCAATCCCTGGGGCGTCACGGCGAGAAAGATCAGCGCCGCGCAGTCGGGATGAACGTCGAGCGCGAAGGGCGCGAATCGCGGCATCGGCCAACAGTGCTCGGCTCGCAAGCCAGCAACCGCGCCCGAGCGCAACAGCGCCGCGAGGATATCCTCGCGATTCACGGTCGCATCGGGTGGCAGTGAGAACCTTCCGGCTGGTGCGGCCGAGAGAAAGCCAATCACGCCAAGATGAGGTCGGTGCTGGGCCGCGAACCGCAGCACGTCGCCCACCTCGTCGAGGTTGTCGCGAACAACGGTGGTCGTCAGGCCGAAGTACAACCCCGCCGCTTGCGCATGCTCGATAGCCTGCTGCTTGGTCAAGACGTAGTCACCGCCGCGCAGCTTCTGGCAGACCTGGCCACGAAGCGTATCCATCTGGATGTACAAGTAGGTTAGCCCGGCCCGACGCAGCGCTGGGGCAAGTTCGGGATCGCGAGCGAGGCGCAGGCCATTGGTCGCGAGGGTGACGTCCATGCCCAGCTTTCGGACCGCCCGCACGATGTGGACCAGCTGCGGGTGCAAGGTCGGCTCGCCCCCTGACAACGTGACGGCGCGCAGGCCTCGGTCGCGCAACCCACGCGCCAACGTCACGATTTCGTCCAGTGGCAACTCGCCCCCAGCGCCCGGAAACGAATCCGAAAAGCACACCGCACAGGTGAGGTTGCACTCCTTCGTGATCTCGATGAAGTTCGCCCAGGAAAAGCCGCGCGCAGAAGGCACGGGCGGTGCGGGAAGGCTGCTCTTCTCTCGCAGGGCGCGAAAGATGACCGCGTCGGATGACACCCGGACCAAGGTCGGCTGGGTCGGGCAGTGCACCTTGAAGAAGACCACGCCGCCCTCATCGAGCAAATCGGCCGGATGAAGCTGCTGGCAGTCGCAGCAGAAGGATTGGGTGTGGTGAAAGACCGTGCCGGTCATGGCAGGCGTCCGCAGGCCGAGGCCGCGACCAAGCGAGCCTGGTCACGCTGCCGACGACAGCCGCCCAGCGAGCTGCAGGTGATCCCGACCTCGCTGAAGCGATCCCAGAGCACGTGCAGCGGCTCGTTGCGTACGTTGCCCACGCTGGCCGGGTCGAAATCGCACGGGCACACCTCACCGTGCGGAGAAACGTAAAAGTGACTGACCCCACCTGCGCACCCCATGCCCTGGGCGCTCTTGGAATAGGCGTAGGCATGAATGCCTGGGTAGCCTTGCTTGCGATGGTACGAGCCACAAAGGTCGACGATCTTCTGCAGCTCGCCCGGCTGCCAAACCGCCTGCGAGCACCCCTGCCCGGGCACGGCGTCGAAGACTAGCACCTGGTGCACGCCTAAGTGCTTGCCCAACTCGAACACGCGAACCAGCTCGCCGCTTTCAATGTCCGCTGGACGCGCCACCACGGAGATGCCCACCAGCAGCTTGTTCTTTCGGGCCGCAGCAATCCCCTCCAGGGCTCGCGCAAAGGCCCCCGACTTGCCCTTGCGGCGGTCGTGTTCGTCGGGGCTAGAGGCGTCCAGAGCCACGATGACCGAGGTCAGGCCCGCCCGCCGCAAGGCAGTCGCACGCTCGGCCAAGTGGGTTCCATTGGAGAAGAGAATCACCTGACTTAGATCCCGATCCACCGCCCCGATGACCTCGCACAGATCCTCGCGCAAAAGCGGTTCGCCGCCCACCAGGTTGATGGTGGACACCCCCAGACCTTGCGCCTGAGCGATGACTGCCTTCAGCTCGGCCGTCGACAAATCCGCCTGCCCAGGCTTTCGCATGCCCTCGAAGCTGCAGAATTCACAGGTCAGGTTGCAGGCGCTGGTCACCGCGATGCTGACCAGGTCGGGCAGCTTGCGCCACTGGTAGATGCTCATCATCCGCGAGGTCAGCGAATTCATCGCCGGGCGGCTGAAGAGCGGCGGCGACATCAGATAGTAGCTGGGGTAGCCGTGCACCCAGCCGATGACCTTGTCAGGCCCGTTGCAAAAGCGCCGATTGGTCACTGTGAGAAAATCCGAACCCATCCGCGGCCCCTTGCTCAGCATGAGCCAGCCGTACCGCAAGGCATTCCACAGACTGCCGCCGAGCATGACTACCCGACCGATTCGAGAGCGTCAGACATCAAGGACCCGCCTTCGCTTGGGCAAGGGATCTGTCACTGGCCGATGGTACACCACACGAAATCTGGAATGGAACAAACCACTGCGGCGCCTGAGCAAACAGACCAGGGTCGCCAAAATGTGAGAAATCGTGCGATGTGAAAGGAATGGTTCCGGCATAGTATTTGCTGACCGTCACGGCGTCATGCTCGAAGACCCACCATCCACCTACGAAGCATTGCTTACGCTCATGCGCGAGCGACGGAGCATTCGGCGATTTCGCAGCGACGCCCTTCCGGAAGGGACGCTGGATCGGCTGATGGAAGCCGCACGCTGGGCACCCAGCGCGAGCAATCGTCAGCCGTTCCGGTTCTTGGCCATCGAGAAGACCGAGTCACGCGCGCGGATGGCGACCCTGGTACGCGAGGCAGTGCAGAAGAAGCTCGACAAGATTGCGGAAAACGAGCGCGGGCTCGCGGCAAGTTACGCCCAGGATTTCGTCCGCTTCGAGACTGCGCCCCTGGTGCTGGCCACCTACTTTCGCGCCAACAATGCCTTGGCCGAGCGGTTCGGAATGCCGTCCGATTGGGATGTGGGGGCGGTGTCGTCGGCGTCGGCCGCCATCATGAACGTTCTTTTGGCGGCGCACGCGCTGGGGCTGGGGGCGTGCTGGATGACGGGACCGCTGGTAGCAGGCTCGGCCTTGGAGAGTTTTCTGGCTATTCCGTCAGGCTGGCGTTTGTCGGCCATCATTCCGGTCGGTTTTGCGGACGAAAGTCCGGCGCCGCCGCAACGTCGAAGTACATCCCAGTTGCTTGGCCATGCCGGAGGTTCCCTGTGAGATTCTTTCTGGTCGACTGCATCACCCAGCTGAAGCGATTCGCCCACGCCGACGGCATCAAGTGCATCTCGCTCGCGGACGACTGCTTCGAGCACCACTTCCCGGGCCAGCCAGTCTACCCAGGTTCGATGCTGATCGAGACCATGGCCCAACTGGGCGGGGCACTGATGGAGATCTCGCTGCGCAAAGAGGGCGAGGCGACGCCCCGCTGCGTGCTCAGCAAAGTCGAGGCGAAGTTCCGCGATTTCGCCCGCCCGGGCGATCGACTGGCCCTGCGCGCAGAGGTCATCTCGCACCATCCGGATTCAGTTCGCCTGCGCGCCAGTGTAATACGTGACGAACGCTGCCTGGCCGAGGCGGAATTGCTCTACGTGATTCTCCGCATCGACGATCCCGCGCTGGAGGCGTCGCGCTGCGAATACCTGTCGATTCTCACTCGCGCCACGAGGTTCGAGGATTGAGCCAGCCCCCGCGCATCGTGGTCACCGGCGTGGGACTGCACACTGGCCACGGCGATACCCAAGCCACCTTCGCAGCCATCGCTGAAAATCGCTCAGCGCTGACGTGTGAGCATGGGTGGGATTTGCACGCAGCCGAATCAGCGACCACCCAACGCTTTCCCGCCGTGCCTGCGCCCGATCCTTGCCCCGTCGAGTTCCTCGCGGATCGCAAGTCGGTAAAGTACATGGGGCCGTGTACACAGATGGCTGTGCTGGCCGCGGGGCGTGCGTTGCGCGACGCTGGGTTGATGGACAGCGCCGCGGATCGGGAGAGCATGGGACTCTTCCTTGCTACAGGCCCCATCGCCTTCGACGTGGAGCAAGCCCTGGCCTCGTTCGGGCAGGATGCTGCGAGCGATCTGTTGGCCTTGCGCCATGAAGGCTTGCGGCGATGTCATCCGCTGCTGCCGTTCAAGATGCTGCTCAACATGCCGCTTGGCCTGGTGTCTATCGTGTTTGGCATCAAGGGGCCGAACTTCATTTTGTACCCTGGCCCCGAGCAAGGCGCGTGTGCGTTGGCACATGCCCTGCGCGGTCTGCGCCGGGGACGGTTGGTGCGGGCGCTGGTGGGCGGTAGTGCCAGCACCTTGGGACTGGCGCCCATCATGAACCTGCGACGAACTGGCGGGCTGGCCTCGTCAATCGAAGCAGCGCTGCCATTTTCGGAACAGCACGCGGGTTGGGCGCCGGCGGACCAGTCGGCGTTCCTTGTGCTAGAGACCGAGGTAGAAGCCGCGCGGCGAGGCAAAGTTCCGTACGCATGTCTCGACAGCGCGCAGGCTTCGGGCGAGGGCGCAGCCGACCACCTGTGGAGCCATATCCCGCGTCAGCCGCAGGTCGTGTTCCCTGCCGCCACCCTCGCCGCGGCCGGCCTGCGCGCGGATCGCGTGCGCGCCCGTGCACGATGGACTACGATGCCAACCTTTGCCTCAGCCGACGGACTTCTGGGGGTGGCCCCGGCCGCGAGCTTCCTGCTGACCTCCGCCCTCGCCTGCTTGAGCTTGCGCCAGCGACGCGTACCTGCGCCAATCACCGAGGACGCCACCGATCGCGAGACCGACTGCGCCCTGGTCGTCTTCCATGACAGCCAGAACGCCGCGACTGCCTTGCTGTCCACGGTATCAGAGGGCGAGGCGTGACCGACCGTCGCATCGTCATCACCGGCGCTGGCGTGGTTTCGCCTCTGGGAACCGGCAAGACGCGATTCTTCTCTGGGTTGCGCGAAGCCCGCTCCGGCGTGCGCGAGATTCGCTCCTTCGATGGTTCAAGCTTTCCGGTACGCATCGCGGCTGAGGTCCCCGACGTCGACGCCGCCAGTGTTCCGCTGCCCTTCCCCGAGGCCGCGGCCCTGCGCCGCGACCCGAAGGCCCTCTACTTTATCCTCGCTGCCCGCGAGGCGTTGTCGCAAGCGCTCGGCGGCGCGATGGTGGCCAGCTGCTTCGATCCCTTTCGCGTGGGCATGTCGGTTGCCACGGGTTTAGAGATCTTCCACGCCCCGGATCTCCTTACCTACTTGCATGGAAATCGCTTGGACAAGGCCGGGCTCATCGAGCGTGCCTTGCAGGAACCGCCGCACGCCTTCATGGAAATTCCTTCCGACCTCGCCGTTCGCTGCATGGCCCGGGAGGCAGGCGCGCGAGGTTCTTGCGCAATCAATGTGTCGGCGTGCGCAGCGGGCACCCAGGCGCTGGGCGAGGCGTTCTGGTTGCTACGCGACGGAGAACTCGATGCCGTGATCGCGGGCGGCTTTGATTCCATGGTCAATCCCATCGGGGTCGGCGGCTTCACTCTGCTGGGCGCGCTGTCCACCAGCAACCACTTGGGGCCAGGAGCATCCCGACCGTTCGATGCGGAACGTGACGGGTTCGTGCTGGGCGAAGGCGCGGCGGCCTTCTTCCTGGAAACCGCGGCCTCGGCCAAGCAGCGCGGTGCCTGCGTTCTCGCCGAAATTCTCGGCTATGGCTCCACCCTCGACGCCTTTCGGGTTTCCGATCCCGACGAACACGAGCGCGGCGCGGTCGCGGCCATGCGCGCGGCCATGGCCGATGCTGCAATCACGCCCAGCGAGGTCGACTACATCAACGCGCACGGCACTGGCACGCGCAAGAACGATCCGGCCGAAGCCCGAGCCATCCGAGCAGTCTTCGGCGACGCGCCGCCACCCACCAGCTCGACCAAGAGCCAGATCGGCCACCTTATCGGTGCCGCCGGCGCAGTGGAGGCCGTCGCGGTTCTGTTCGCGCTGGCCGAGCAAACCCTGCCTGCCACCATCAACCTCAACCATCCTGATCCCGAGTGTGACCTGGACTGCGTGCCCAATCGGCCGCGACCAGCAAGCGTGCGGGTGGCACTTTCCAATTCCTTTGGCTTCGGCGGCCAGAACGCCTGCCTGCTGCTGGGCGCTGCCCATACCTTGTCGTGAGGAGTGACCATGTCCGATCCGCAAGCATCCCCTACCATCGAACGAATCATCCGCTGTGTGGCCCAAGTTCTGGCCCGGAATCCTGGCGAGGTTTCGCCGCAGAGCCGGCTCATCGAGGACTTGGGCGCCGATTCGCTGGACCTGGTCGAGCTGATGTACGTGCTCGAGGACGAATTCGCCATCAAGCTCGATAAGCAGGACCTGAGCCTCAGTGCCCAGCTTGGCTTACCCGAAAACGAGGTTCACCAAAACGACGTGCTGACACCCAAGGCGCTGACCTTGCTGCACGAACGCTATCCGCAAGCAGCGGCCCTGTTGCACGAGGGCGTGACCCGTGCACGATTGGCGCCGCTTCTCACCGTAGAGGCCCTGGCGGCAGGCATCGGCAACAAGCTCGCGGCAAAGGAAGTGTCCCATGCTGACTGACCGGGTGTTCGTCGTCACCGGCGGATCGGGCGCCATCGGCTCGGCCATCGTGCGCGCGCTGGCCACGCAAGGGGCCCACGTTGCCCTCACCTACAAGCAAGGTAAGGAGCGCGCCGAGGCCTTGCAGTCAGAGCTCACGGCGCTCGGCCGTCGTTGTCTGATCGCCCCGGTGGATGCGTGCGACGGCAAGGCCATCGGTACGTTTGCGGCGCGCGTGGACAGCGAGCTTGGCCCCGTGGAGGGGCTGGTCAACAACCTCGGCTCGACCCAGGTTCTGCCTTTTGCACTGATCGAAGAATCGGACTGGGACGAGATGCTGACCGTGAACCTGAAGGGACTGTTTTTCTTTTCGCGCGCCTTTGTGCGCGGGATGATCCGGCGCAAGCGCGGCGTCATCGTGAACCTGGGCTCGCTGGCCGGCCACCGAATGTTGGAAGTTCCGGTCCACTACGCCACCGCCAAGGCCGCCGTCACGGGCTTCACCCTTTCGCTGGCGAAGGAGGTCAGCCGCTATGGCATTCGAGTGAACGAAGTTGTGCCGGGGCTCATCAAGGGCGGCGTCGGGCTGAACGTGACCGATCGTCAGCTTGCTGCCTACAACGAGCACTGCTCGCTGGGTCGGCCAGGCCGGCCCGAGGAGGTCGCGGATCTGGTGGCTTTCCTGGCCTCCGATCGCGCCTCGTACATCAACGCCCAAAGCATTGCCATCGACGGTGGCCTATGACGGTGTCGCGCGCATCCTGTCCGCCCGCCGACGCTGGCCCGGTCAACTACCTCGGGCAATCGCGGGGCCTGTGCCGGGAATGCGGCGAACGGGTTCCCGTGCGCTACCTGGCGCGCGGCGAGCGCGTGTACCTGGAGCGGAATTGTCCTAGCCACGGCAAGCACGAGGCGTTGGTGGCCGGGGATCTTTCCTGGTACCTCGAAGCCATGAGCCACGCGGTCGCGCCCTGCCCTCCCCCCAAGGTGCGCGCGGACAAGCAGGCCGCGTGTCCTGATGCTTGCGGCCCGTGCCTGTTTCACGGCCAGCGCTGCCATTTGCCCGTCTTGCCCATCACCAACGCGTGCAACCTGCGCTGCCCCATCTGCTTCGGCTACAACCGCGCCGATCCCTACTTCATGCCGCCCGAGGAATTCGCCAAACGGCTCGACTTCCTGCTGGATGCCACGGGCGGCGTGGATCTGGTCAACATCACGGGCGGCGAGCCCACCCTGCATCCCCAGCTGCTCGACATTCTCCGTCTGGCCAAGCGGCCTGGCATCGGGCGCATCACGCTGAACACCAACGGCATCGTACTCGGCCGACAACCAGAGTTGGCTGCGTCTTTGGCCGAGCTAGGCGTCTACATCGTGCTGTCGCTCGACACCTTGCACCCGGACCGCAGCGTACGCCTGCACGGCGTGGACCTCGTGGACGACAAGCGTCGAGCCCTGGCCGCCTTGGAGAAGCACGGCATTTCCACGACGATCCTTCACGTGCTGGTGCCAGGGGTGAACGAAGACGAGATGCCCAGTTGGCTCGAGCTTCTGGCCAACGAGCCCTTCGTTCGCAGCCTTACCATCCAGACCATGACCTATACTGGCCAGGGCGGCGCCAGCTTCGGACCGAGGCAACCCCTGCCAGTAGACGAGGTAGAGCGCATGATCGAATCGGCGAGCGCGGGTCGCATTGGCGTGGCCGACTTCATGCCGTTGCCCACCGCGCACCCCTTGTGTTACGGGGTTTCGTACCTGTTCTCCGACGACCGCCAATCTCTGCATCCGATGACCCGTCTGCTGGCCAAGGCCGAGATCGCCGACATGGCGGGCGACGGATATCTTTTGCACCCCAACGACAAATCCCACGCAGCCATGAAGGCGGCGATGGACCGCCTGTGGAGCGAGGACAGGGAGCCCGAAATTCTGCGTATTCTTAAAGGCATGCTCGCCGCGCTCTACCCGCCGGGACCGCCGCTGGACATCTACCAACGCCAGCGCGCGGGCGAACGGTTCGTGAAGACCATCTTCGTGCACGCACACATGGACGAGGACACCTACGAGGTTGGGCGCGCCATGCGTTGCCCTGATCAGGTGGTGATGGATCGCGAGCACTTGGTGGGCGCGTGCAACTTCAACCTCATCTACCGGATGCCCGATCCGCTGTTCGGAGCCGGCCAGTGAGCGCCGCCGAGCCACGGCCCTTGGTCGCTGGCAGCACGCTCGGGGTGCAGCCCGAGGACGCGTGTCTTTCCGCCACCCAGGGTCTTTGCAACACCTGCGGCCGCTTGACCGAGGCCAAGCTGGTGGCGCGCGGCGAGCGCGTGGTGATCGTGAAGTGGTGCCCCGAGCACGGACTTTCCGAAGGCCTGGTCAGCTCGAATCGCGAATGGACCACCCGCGCCGCCGGCTACTTGAAACCAGGCACGGAGCCGCGCTCTCGCGCAGTCGGCGAGCATCACGGCTGTCCCCAAAGCTGCGGGCTGTGTCCCGAGCACCAGCAGCATACCTGCGTGCCGCTTCTCGAAATCACTCCAGCCTGCGACATGAACTGCCCCATCTGCCTGGTTTCCAACCGGGTCAAGCCGCCGCTAACCTTGGCCGAGGTCGACCGCATCCTGGATACGCTGGTCGCCTGCGAAGGCAAGCTCAACATGCTGACCCTGACCGGGGGCGAGCCCACCCAGCATCCGCGGTTCCTGGAGATCGTCGACCGCTGTCTGCGTCCCGAAATCGGCATTCTGTCGATCTCCACCAACGGCCTGTGGATCGAGCGCGACGAGGATTTGCTGCGTGCCCTGCGCGACCGCGGCGTGGTCATCAGCCTTCAACTCGACGGCTTCGACAACCAGGCCTGCCAGCGATTGCGCGGGCAGCCGGGATTGGGCGAGCGCAAACGACGCGCGGTCGACCGCGTGCTCGAGCTGGGCGGTCGACTCTCGCTGACCTTCACCCTGGCCAAGGACACCAACGAGCAGGAGCTGCCCGCGGCGCTGCAATTGCTATTCAAGGAGGAGCAGATTCTCAGCTTGATGGTGCAGCCGCTGGCGATCATGGGACCGCGGCCTGCGAGCGATCTGGATCGTCTGACCGTACCCGATGCGGTCGCCTTGTTGGCCAAGTCTTCTGCCGGCGTCCTACGCGAAGAGGACTTCTCGCCCCTGCCCTGCTCGCACCCATACTGCTTCGCGCTTACCTATCTGCTCAAGCTGGGCGACGGCTCAACCGTGTCGCTGCCCTCGATTCTCGACGCCGAGACCTACCTCAACCTGATCAAGAACCAGGCCCTGGTCGGGACCGATCGCGAGAATCTGCAGGACCTTCGTGATGCCCTTTATCGATTGTGGTCGTCCGACGGAATCATGCCCCAGCGGGACAGCATGCTTGCGACCATGCGGAAGCTAATCCTGGACCTCGGGCGCCCCGGCAATCCCATGGGCCACCGCGAAGTCCTGGAGCTGGGCACTCGCAACATCAAGAGCGTCTTCATCCACCACTTCATGGATCGCTCGAACTTCGACCTCGGCCGAGTGGTCAAGTGCTGCAACCACTACCCGGTGACCGACGGCCGCCTGCTGCCGGCGTGTGTGCGCAATAACGTTCTCCGCGGTTGATCGCCCTGCGGCCTTCGCTATCGCCGCAGCAGAGGGGAGAGCAGACGAAGCAAGTGGAACACCTCCCTCGGCCGCCAGGTTAGACCCGGGGTCACGTGTTGCAGAAGATCGGTCACCATGACCTCGATGCGAATGCCAGGAGAGCCGCGGCGAACGGCCTCGGCGACAACCTGGGCTTCGCTGGGGGGAACGGTCTCGTCATTCTTGTCGTGCAGGATGACCACGGGACAAGCAAGTTCCGGAGGATGTTCGGCTACAGATAGGGCGGACAGGGTGGCCGCGTCCTGGCGTCGTTCGTCCTCGGTTTCCCAGTCAGTGTCTCCGAGGACCCGCTGGCAGAAATCCCACGCGGCGGCGACGTTATGACCTTCGCAGAAGGATTCGAGCAGGCTGCGCAGCTCGTCGCGCGTTTCGGCGGACAATGGGACGACCTCACGCAGCCGCCACGCCAAGGCCAGCTTCTGGTAGACCCAGGCTTCATGGGTCGTTGGATCGCTCGGCCTTTGCCGGCCCCACTCGGTCGACCGATGAAAAGTTGCGGACAGGTCGCCGTAGCCGCCCACCGATGCCAGGAAACGCGGCTGCCTTGGGCCTCCGCTGGCCGCGAGAAGCGCGTAGCCTC
>Ga0302323_100003440_pt1 | contig 12844 bp, 12 predicted proteins | sample Fen_T0_3_FD_201950 | JGI IMG/M metagenome (GOLD analysis project Ga0302323, IMG submission 201950) | Peat permafrost microbial communities from Stordalen Mire near Abisko, Sweden - Fen_T0_3 | ecosystem: Environmental > Terrestrial > Soil > Wetlands > Permafrost | place: Sweden: Abisko... | reverse complement strand
GTTGAGCCGGGTCGAGACGGTTCGGCGCATGACCTGGAGGTCGCGGTCCTGGATGTGGCGGCGATCTTCGCGGAGGTGGATGGTGATCTGGTCGGCCCCGGCCAGCTCCGCCAACATGGCCGCCGCGGCCGGATCGGGATACTGGGTCCGCCTGGACTGACGCAGGGTGGCGATGTGATCGACATTGACTCCAAGGCGCGCTGGCATGCGGGACAATCTAACTCAGCCGGCTTGGAAGCGCGATCGCGAATGACGGCCCGGGTCGCCGGGGCATCGGCGGCGCCGCCCTCGCCTCGCCCTGGCCAGCGGTCAGGCCAGCGCCTTGCGCAGCTCGTCGGCGATCCGCTCGGCGTAGCCCGCGATCCGCTTGGCATCCGGACCCTCGACCAGCACCCGGGCTTTGTTCTCGGTGCCGGAGAAGCGGACCAGCACCCGCCCCTCATGGCCCAGCGCCTTCTCCACGCTCCGGATCGCGGCGCCCACCTCGGGGAGGCTCTCGAGCGGCCTCTTCTGGCCGATCGCCACGTTGAGCTGCGCCTGCGGCACCGGCTCGAAGCACCGCGCCAGCTCCGAGAGCGGCTTCTGCTCGCGCTGCATGATCGCCAGGAGGTTGAGCGCGGCGCAGATCCCGTCGCCGGTGGTGACGTGGTCCAGGAATATGAGGTGGCCCGACTGCTCGCCGCCGAAGTTGTAACCGCAGCGGCGCATCTCCTCCACCACGTACCGATCGCCCACCGGGGTGCGCACCACCCTGCCGCCCCCCTCCTCCAGCGCCCGCTCCAGCCCGATGTTGCTCATCACCGTGGCCACCACGGTCTTCTTCGCCAGGAGCTTCTGGCGCATCAGATCGCGCCCCACCACCGCCATGATGGCGTCGCCATCGACGATCCGGCCCCGCTCGTCGGCCAGGATCACCCGGTCGGCGTCTCCGTCCAGCGCCAGGCCCAGCTGCGCCCCCTTCTTCGCGATGGCGCGCGCCATCGCCTCGGGGTGAACCGCGCCGCAGCCGTCGTTGATGTTCTTGCCGTCCGGCTTGACGTTGAGCGGCACCACCTTGGCGCCCAGCTCCTCGAAGACGGCCGGCGCGACCTTGTAGGCGGCGCCGTGCGCGCAATCGACGGCGATGGTCATCCCGTCGAGCGTCAGGTCCTTGGGGAAGAGCGACTTGAGGAAGACCACGTAACGGCCGGCCGCGTCGTCGATCCGCGTGGCCTTGCCGATGCGGGTGGCGGTGGGGCGCAGGGCGTGGAACTCCGCGGTGCCGGAGCCGTCGCCCGGCTCCCCCAGCACCAGCTTCTCGATCTCCCGCTCCATGTCGTCGGGCAGCTTGAAGCCGTCGCGGGAGAAGAACTTGATGCCGTTGTCCTGGTACGGGTTGTGGCTGGCGCTGATCACCACGCCCGCGTCGGCCCGCATCGACTGGGTGATGAAGGCGATCCCGGGCGTCGGCAGCGGACCGCAGAGCATCACGTCCACGCCCATCGACGAGATACCCGAGGCGATCGCCTGCTCCAGCATGTAGCCGGAGAGCCGGGTGTCCTTGCCGATCACGATCCGGTGGCGATGAGGGCCGCTCCGGACGAGGTAGGCGACCGCGCGGCCCAGCTTGAGCGCGATCTCGGCCGTCATCGGGTGGATGTTGGCGATCCCGCGCACCCCGTCGGTGCCGAAGAGACGGCGCGGGGCAGGCTGCGGGGGCGCGGACACTCCCTTGGCGACGACCCCGTTCGCGTGGGGTGCTGCAAGCGATCGCGCGCGGACCCGCTGCGTGGGCTGGTGATTGGGCATGTGGGCGAAACTAGGGCTTCGCGGGGGTTTGTTCAAGGCCGTTCCGGAGCAGCTCCACGCTCCCCGAAGACGGATAGATCGACTCCACCCGGACGCCGGGAGGGAGGCGCAGCGACTCCGGACGGACGAACCAGCTGGTCGTCCCGGGTCCGGTCTGCGATAGGTCCACCAGGACCGGCCCCAGCTCGGATCCCTTCAGGGAGCGGAGCCGGGCCCAGGGCCCGGAGAGCGTGACCGAGAGTCGCGAGGGGAGGCGGGTCGCTGGGGTCAGCCCGTCGGGGAGCTGGAGCTCGATCCGCGTGGTGAACCTGTGCTCGACCTGGCGCTCTCCGCGCACGATCAGGAACAGGGCCACCGCGATCCCGATCGAGATCAGGCGGAGCCCGGCGTTGGTGCGGGAGGCGAGGTCGCGGGCCACCGGGTCACCCCACCTTTCCAGCCGGCTCGGCCGGTGCCGACTCGGGCTCGGGCTCGCTGGGCGGCGACGAGAGCACGCCACGGTTCGCGAGCAGCTTCTGCAGCGTCTCACGGAGCGCCTGCTCGTCGAGGTGCCGGTGCAGGGCGCCGTCCACGGCCACGGAGATCTCGCCGCGCTCCTCCGAGACCACCACCACCAGCGCGTCCACCTCCTCGGTCAACCCCACCGCCGCCCGGTGGCGCGTCCCCAGGTCGCGGCCGGTCTGGGCATGGGTGAGTGGCAGGACGCACCCCGCGGCGACCAGCCGGCCGCCCCGGATGATGGCGGCGCCGTCGTGCAGGGGGCCGCCCGGATGGAAGACGGCCAGCAGGAGCTCGGACGCCACCGCCGCGTCGAGCTTCACGCCGGTGTCCACCACCTCCGACAGCTCCGCCGCCCGCTCCAGCACCACCAGCGCGCCATGGCGGCAGCGGGCCATCTCCTGCGCGGCCCGCACCAGAGCCTCGACCAGGCTGACGCGGGCGGCCTGCTCGTGGCGCGTCAGCGCGGCCAGCACGCCGCCCTGCCCGAGCTGCGCCAGCCCACGCCGGATGTCGTCCTGGAACAGGACGATGACACCGAACAGGATCGAGTACGAGAGGAAGTGGCCCAGGATCCACTCGAAGGTGGTCAGCCCCGCCCACTCGGCGCCGACGTAGCCGAGCCCGAGCAGGAAGAGGCCGGCCAGGACCCTCACTGCACGTGTACCCCGAATCAGGAGCAGCACGCGGAAGCAGAGGGTGGCGACCAGGGCGATGTCCAGCCCGGCCAGGATGAGCTCACGCCAGCCGACGTTCGGGCCCAGCAGGTATTCTGCGACGTGGCGGAGCGTCATGGGCTCTCTGCATGTAGCACAGCTTCAGCCCAGCGGCGCATCCCGGATGGCGGCTGCCACGGCGGCCGCCTGCCTCGCCGCGGCCACGTCGTGGACCCGCACGAAGGCCGCTCCTGCCAGCACCGCCGCGGTCACGGCGGCCAGCGTTCCGGGGAGCCGGTCGGAGATCGCCGCGCCGGTGACCTTCCCGATGAAGCTCTTGCGCGACGGTCCCACCAGCAGCGGACGTCCGAGGGCGTGCAGCTCAGAGAGCCGTCGGAGGAGGGTCAGGTTCTGCTCCGCGGTCTTGGCGAAGCCGATCCCAGGGTCGAGGATCGTCCGCTCGGCAGGGATCCCGGCCTGCTCCGCGCGCGCCAGCGCCTGGCGGAGCTCGCGCAGGACGTCCGGTACCAGGTCGCGGTAGTCGGTGTGAGCGCCCATGTCGGCCGGGGTGCCGCGCATGTGCATCAGCACCACCGGCGCGCCCGCCTCCGCGACCACCCGCGCCAGCGCCGGATCGGCCAGCCCCTGGATGTCGTTCACCAGCTCGGCCCCGGCCCGCAGCGCCGCCTCGGCCACCTCGGCCTTGGAGGTGTCGATCGAGATCGGCAGGCGAAACCCCTCGGCGCGGAGCCGCTCGATCACCGGGACCACCCGCTCCCGCTCCTCCTGCGCCGAGACCGGTGGTGCACCCGGCCGCGTGGACTCGCCCCCGACGTCGAGCAGGTCTGCCCCCTCGGCAGCGAGCCGCTCGGCCTGCACCAGCGCAGCCTCGAGCGAGGTGAACCGGCCCCCGTCCGAGAAAGAGTCGGGCGTCACGTTGAGGACGCCCATGAGGAAGGGGCCAGGTCCCGCGAAGACCCTGGCCCCGATCCGGATCGAGAGCTTCTGCAACCGAAGGCTCCCTAGGCTTTGCCCGGCTCCGGCTTGGGGAGCCCGCTGATGGCGTCGAGCAGGCCCGGCTTCTTCACCTTCTCGGCCGGCTGCACGTTCTGGAGGACGTTGGACTTGATGGGCGGAGGCCGGGTGATGGTGCCGCCTCCCATGATCACGTCGATGTCCGCGGAGTCGATGGTCTCGTACTCGAGGAGCGACTCGGCGATCTTGTTCAGCACCGGCTGGTTCGCCAGCAGAATCTTCCTGGCCCGCTCGTACTGATCGGTGACGATGCGCCGGACCTCGGCGTCGATGTCCCGGGAGGTCTGCTCGGAGTAGCCCTGGACCGCGGTCATCTCGCGGCCGAGGAAGACCTCGCCCTCCTTCTTGCCCAGCGCCAGCGGCCCCATCTTCTCGCTCATGCCCCACTCGCAGACCATGCTGCGGGCGAGGGCGGTGGCGACCTCGATGTCGTTGCCGGCGCCGGTGGTCTTGTCGCCGAAGGTGAGCTCCTCGGCGATCCGGCCGCCCATGAGGATCGCGATCTGGTTGAGCGCGAACTCCTGGGTGATGTTGAGCCGGTCTTCCTGCGGGAGCTGCTGCGTCAGGCCGAGCGCGCGGCCGCGGGGGATGATGGTGACCTTGTGCACCGGGTCGGTGCCGGGGATCACCTTGGCGACCAGGGCGTGGCCGGCCTCGTGGATCGCGGTGGTCCGCTTCTCCTTCTCGGAGATGATCATCGACCGGCGCTCGGTGCCCATGAGCACCTTGTCCTTGGCGAACTCGAAGTCGGCCAGCTCGAGCCGCTCCTTGTTGCGCCGCGCCGCGTAGAGGGCGGCCTCGTTCACCAGGTTCTCGATGTCGGCGCCCGAGAAGCCGGGGGTGCCGCGGGCGATCTGGCTCAGATCGACGCCCGTGTCGAGCGGGGTCTTCTTGGTGTGAACCTTGAGGATCCCCAGGCGGCCGTTCAGGTCGGGGCGCGGGACCACGATGCGCCGGTCGAACCGGCCGGGGCGCAGCAGCGCCGGGTCGAGCACGTCGGGCCGGTTGGTGGCCGCGATCAGGATCACACCTTCGTTCGACTCGAAGCCGTCCATCTCCACCAGGAGCTGGTTGAGGGTCTGCTCCCGCTCGTCGTGACCGCCGCCCAGGCCAGCGCCGCGGTGCCGACCCACGGCGTCGATCTCGTCGATGAAGATGATGCAGGGCGCGCTCTTCTTCCCCTGCTCGAACAGGTCGCGGACGCGCGAGGCGCCCACGCCCACGAACATCTCGACGAAGTCCGAGCCGGAGATGGAGAAGAACGGGACGCCGGCCTCACCGGCCACGGCGCGCGCCAGCAGGGTCTTGCCCGTGCCCGGAGGGCCCATGAGCAGGACGCCCTTGGGGATGCGACCGCCCAGACGGGTGAACTTCTTCGGGTCCTTGAGGAAGGAGATGATTTCTTCGAGCTCGTCCCTCGACTCGTCGATGCCAGCCACGTCGGCGAAGGTCACCTTGTTGTGGTGCTCTGTCATGAGCTTGGCCTTCGACTTGCCGAAGCTCATCGCCTTGCCCCCGCCCGACTGGAGCTGCCGCATGAAGAAGAAGAAGAGCAGGAACAGGAAGACCAGCGGCAGGTACTGCAGGATCTGCACCCAGAGCGCACCCTGGTCCGACTTCTCGTACGTGACCTTGATGCCCTTCTTCTGGAGCCGATCGAAGATGACGGCCGACGCGTCGAGCGGCCCCACGGAGTGGAACTCCGACTTGTCCTTGAGGTGGCCGTAGTAGTTGAGATCCTTGACGGCGACGTCCGTCACGTCCCCCGACTCCACCTTGGCGACGAATTCGGAGAAGGGGAGGTCCCGCGGTCCCTGGCCGTTCTGTCCCAGGTATCTCCAGAACGCGAGGAAGGTCAGGAGGATCACGGCCCAGAGCGCGATGGTCTTGTATGGCGACTGACGCAAGATTGTTCTTCCCCTTGTCGTGAGCGATCGGTACGGGAACCGCCGGGTGCGGAGACAAATTGCTCGACTCGTCTTCTCCACCCCCGCCACCAGCCCGCCGGGCGAGCGACCCGCTAGGTCTCTAGTCTATAACAACTCGGTGCGTCGCTTGCAGCTTCCCTGAGGCTCGTCCATTTGGGCGAGAGATACGGTGGGCTGGCCGGCACCCCTCATGGGGCCAACAGCCACGGACGCCTCCAGCGCGGCACCCCAGGCCGAGCTTCGGCGCGGTGAGCGTTCACTTGACGGAAACGACCCGCACCTCGAGCGTGCATCCGGGCGCGTCCAGCCAAGCAGAGCGCGCGCCCAGCTCGGGAATCCAGAGCACCTGCCCGGCCGAGTCGGACAGCAGCACCAGCTCGTCACGCCGCTCCCGCGGGATCCGCTGGTCGATGAGCCAGCGCTTGAGCGATTTGGATCCGCGCCCGCGCGCCGGCCTGAAGCGATCCCCCGACCGGCGGGTGCGCAGCCAGAGCGGGACCGTGGCGCCCTCCACCGCCGGGGTGCCCTCCATCGCCGCTTCATCCCATGCAAGGACGAGCTGCACGCCACTGCCGGGCAGGTGGTAACTCCCGGGTCCGCGGACCTCGAGCGCCACCTGGGGCTGGTCGCTCGGCGCTGGTCGCGCGGGGGGGCCGAGCTCGAGCGCACCGCCAGCGCACCTCGCCTCGAGCCCGCGGGGCAGCGCCACCGGCCCAGCCGAGCCGCGGCGCGCCAGCCGGAGGATCGCCTCGACGTGACAGGCCTCCAGCGCCTCGCCCGTACCCGCGACCTGGCGCCAGAGGCGGCGAATCATCCGGCGCTGAATCGCCAGCGGCGCGGGGCGCAGGCTGTCGATCGCCAGCCGACATTCTCCGGCAGGCAACGCCTTCCGAGCCAGCCGATCGAGCGCGCGCTCGTCGTCCCGGAGCAGATCCGCGGCCCGAGCCAGCGCGTGCTCCGCGGCCGGGTTGAGCTCCCGGAGGACCGGCAGCACCGAGGCACGCACGCGGTTTCGCAGGTAGCGCGGGCTGGCGTTGGTCGGGTCGATGCGGAACTCGACTCGACGATCGGCGAGGAAGGCGAGCACCTCGCTCCGGGTCCGATCGAGGATGGGCCGGACGTAGGCTCCCCGGCGAGGTGGGATGGCGGAGAGCCCGCGCGCGCCCGAGCCGCGGAGCAGGCGGAGCAGCACGGTCTCGGCCTGGTCACTGAGCGTGTGGCCAGTCGCGATCCGGTTGGCCCCGACCCGGACGGCCGCGCGCCGGAGCGCTTCGTAGCGCGCCCGCCGAGCCTGCGACTGCACATTCCCCGGCTCGACCGTCACCTCGGCCCGCTCCAGCGGGACACCCAGCTCGTGGCAGAGTCTTTCGCAGAAGGCCCCGTCGGCGGCGCTGTCCGCGCGGAGGCGGTGATCCACGTGCGCTGCGGCGAGCCCCGCGATCAGCCCAGCGTCTCGGAGCTCGGTCAGCGCGACCAGCAGCGCGGTGGAGTCGGGCCCGCCCGAGACCGCGACCAGCACCCGATCGGTGGGAGAAAGGAGCTTTCGTGCGGCGCACGTCGCACGCACACCCACCACGAAGGGGTGCGGCGAACTTTCGTGCGGTCTCGCGAGCATTGGGGCGACCCGGCGTTTATATACCGTGCGGGCGGCGATGGGTGGGCCGGACGACCTCAGGAATGGAGGTCCCCACTTGGAGGTTCTCACAATGGCCGGACGCGAGGATGACCGACGCCGAGACGAAAAGCCCCGCGGCTTGCGATTCGAGAAGAACGGTGAGATGCTGATTTGGGGGTGTTGACAGGGGCGGAACGAGTGACAATTTTGAGGTGCTGGGTCCAGGGGTCCCCCCCCTCCCCCTCTGGGCCCACGGAGAGCCGGCAGCAATGCCGGCTCTCCACTTTTTTGCCCCTCATTGGTCCGGCCTCATTCTCACCAGAGCCATCGTTTGCTTTGGCGTGGACTTTCCCGCTGGTCCGAGCACCGCGCGAGCACGTCACTGCGAGCGAAGACTCCGCGACGTCTGCCGGCAACTTGACCCGCTGCCACCGTCGGGCGTACAACGGGCAAGGCTGTCTTACCCGCCTGGAGCTTTAATGCCTGGAACCGACAAGCGAAAGCAGTCGCTCTACTTCCCCGAGGACATGCTCAACGAGATCCAGGCGGAGGCGAACCGTCAAGACCGTTCGCTCTCCTGGATCGTTCAGCAGGCGTGGCGGATCGCGCGTGGCGAGATCATGCGCTTCCCCTCGGTGAACGACGTCCTGTCTGGGGTGTCCCGTCCGGACGAGCGCGAGGAGAAGGTCGCGAAGCCCGAGTAGGCTCGGAGCAGTCCGCCGAGCCTGCGCCCAGTTTTCGTCGCGATACGTTCTGGCGCGACCTGGTGTCGCCGGGGTGGCCTTTATTTACTTGCAGGGGGCCGGAGGCCTACGCTCCCATCGGTCGTTCGATCCCGATTGCAGGTGAAGAATGCCCAAGCCTCCGCGTCCACCGTCTCCTTCCTCGCCCGACGAACCGCTGAACGAATCCGGGGAATTTCCCGAGATTCCTCCCACCATCCCCGCGGGCCGCCCTCCAGCGGCCCCGCCTCTGGAAGGTCTCGCCGCGTCCGAGCTTCGGCGCCCGCCGGGCAAGCCCCGCCGGGGACCTCCCGCGGACGGTGAAGCCGATCCCTCCTGGTTCGCCAACAAGACCGAAGAGGAGATCCCCGAGGTCTCCCAGTTCGAGCCGATCAGCACCACCGAAGCTCGGCGATTGGACTCGAACGAGCGGGATGGAGCGCCCCGACGCAACTGGGGACAGATCCTCAAGGTGGGCGGCGCCGTCCTGGCCGTGGTCGCCATCCTGGCCGTGGTGTTCGTGCTCCAGAGCCGCCGGCGCAAGCAGGCGGTCGAGGTGGGGCTCGATCGCGCGGAGCTCGCCCTCGCCTCGGACACCGCTTCCGGGTACCGCGAGGCCGCCAAGCTGCTCGAGCCGCTCACCGACATCGATCCGATCAACGCCGGCTCGATGCGCGCCTTCGTCTGCGCCATGCTTGCGGCCGACTACCGCGACGAGGGCCTGAGCGAGACCGCCAAGCTCCTCCTGGTCCGTCCCGGGCGCGCACCAGAGGTTCCGCCGTACGCTTACCTGGCCGAGGCTGCCCTGGCGCTCCAGGGAAAAGAGGAGGGCACCGCGGCCGTGGTCCGCTACGCGAGCCACGCTCCGGGCCCCTGGTCGGACGTGCTCTCGGCCAGGGTCGCGGTCTCCGCGGGCAATCTCGCCGAGGCGTCGAAGCTCCTGGACGAGGCTCTGGCCAAGCGCCCCAAGATGGTGGCGGCTTTGGCCCTCCGTGGGGACGTGCTCCGGAGACAGCGCCAATACGACCCGGCCCGCGTCAGCTATCTCGCCGCCCTGGAGCTCTCGCCGCTCCACCCGCGCGCCGCCTACGGCCTCGCCAAGCTCGCCCTGGCGGGGCACCTCCACCCGTCAGGCGCGCGGACACCGCTGGAGAAGATCCTCGAGGACCGGGTCGGGACGCCGGACGCCGAACGCCGCCGCGCCGCGCTGCACCTGGCCGCGCTGCTTGCTCGCGTGAAAGATCCCGCCCGGGCCACCGCTGCGATAGACGCCGCCCAGCTCGCACCGCCGGATCGGGCCTGGCTGGAGCGCGCCGTGGCCCGCGAGGAGCTCGACCAGGTCGGCTACCACGCGGTGGACGGAGCACCCCTTTCGCTCCAGAGCGCCAGCGACGACGATCCGCCCGAGGCCGTCCCGGCGCAGCCGCGCCCCGTGGTCGCCCCCACTGGGCCAAAGGCCGCCCCGATCGCGCAGGTGAAGAAGGTCGCACCGCCCCGGAAGAAGACGCCGGCTAGGAAGCACGCCAAGGCCTCCGGCTCCAAATCCAGCTCCAAATCCAGCTCCAAGTCCGGCACCTCCAGGTCGAGCGCGGCCAAGAAGAAGGCCCCGACCAAGAAGAAAGTCGACCGCAGACAGGATTGACCAAAGAGAAGCCCCGCGCTGGAGGCCATTGACCTCTCAAGGCGGGGAGTGTGGGTCGGCGTGCGTCCTGCGCCGACCTCGGCGTCGACTTCTAGGACACGATTCGTACGTTGGCGGCCTGGAGCCCCTTGGGTCCGCGCTTCACTTCGAACTCGACCTTTTGGCCCTCGGCGAGGCTGCGAAAGCCTTCGGCCTGGATGGCGGTGTGGTGGCAGAACACGTCCTCGCCGCCGCCGTCCTGGGTGAGGAATCCGAAGCCCTTCGCGTCGTTGAACCACTTCACGGTACCTGTTGCCATGCGTTCTTCTTTCTTTCGTTGCGCGGACGGAAGGAATGACCGCCCGGTGCCAGCCTACTCGTGGACCTGGACGGCCTAAAGCTAATGGGGCCCGTTCCCACAGTCGAGCCGAAGCCGGCGCGGCCGGACTCCCATGGCGCATGACAGGAGCCCTCCCCAGAGGCGCTCGCTCATTTGCTCGGGCCGGTCTCAGCGGCGCGGCGGCAATCGGTAGACGGTGGGGATAACCGGTCTGGGGCCTACCACCGCGGGTCCCATCGTCTCGGAGTGCCCGATGAAGAGGTATCCGCCCGGGACCAGGTGCTCGAGGAGCTGGCGAATCACCCGGTCCTTGCCGGGCGGATCGAAGTAGATGAGGACGTTCCTGCAGAGGATCAGATCGAAGGTGCCCACCGAGGGGTACGGGGTCTGGCTCAGATTGATCCGTTCGAATTGGATCAGGTTCCGGAGCTCGAACCCGGCCTTCATCTTCCCCTCCTCGGTGCCGGTCCCCCGGAGCATGAACTCCTTGAGGAGCAGGGCCGGGATCTCGGCCGACTTGGCGATGGGCCAGACCGCGGCGCGGGCCTGCGCCAGGACGCGGGTGGAGAGGTCCGAGGCCAGGATCTCCAACACCCACCCGCTCGACTCCGGGAAGGCGCTGCGCAGCGACATGGCCATGCTGTAGGGCTCTTCACCCGTGGAGCACCCCGCGCTCCAGACCCGGAGCCGCCGGCTGCGCTTCTCGGCGGCCGCCTGGGCCCGCCACTCGGGGTAGACGGTCCGCTCGAGGAAGTCGAAGTGGCGCGGCTCGCGGAAGAAGTGGGTCTCGTTGGTGCTCACCCGGTCGAACAACTCCCGCAGCTCGCCCTCGTCGGACTCCACCACCTCCAGATAGGCACGGTAGGACGGGAGGCCGAGCTGCCGCAGCCGCTTGGCCAGCCTGCCGGTCAACATGGCCTTCTTCTGAGAGGCGAGCCAGATCCCGGTCCCCTGGTGAATCAGCTCCTGGAACAGCCGGAAGACGGGGTCGCTCATCTCCTCGAACCCGGAGATCAATAGCTCGGGCTTCGCGGGGACGGGCGCTGGGGGGATGCGCGGCATGCGAGCTCAGGAGCCGCCGGGATCTCCGGGGTCGGACGGCGCGTACTCCTGGCCGGGCGCCACCGCGCCCGCGAACCCGTCGGCGCTGATGGCGGCGGCCACCTCTCCCTCGGCTGCGGAGAGGACCCGGTCGATGTCGAGGAGCAGGACCAGCTTCTTGCCCACCTTGCCCATGCCGAGGAGGTACTCCACCTTCACGTGGCAACCGAAGGCAGGCGCGGGCTCCAGCTCGTCCGGGCCCAGGTCGATCACCTCGCTCACCGAATCGGCCAGCAGCCCCATGACCAGCGGATCGCCGTCGAGCTTGGCCTCGACCACCAGGATGCAGGTCCACTTGGTGGGGGCGGTCTCGGCCAGCCCGAACTTCACCGCCAGATCCACCACCGGGATCACGTTGCCGCGGAGGTTGATCACGCCGCGGATCGACGGGGGCGTGGAGGGGACCTTGGTGATGGGCTCGAACTGCAGGATCTCCTTCACCTGCAGGATGCTGATCCCGTAGCCGACGCCCGCCAGCTCGAAGCCGAGGAACTGCTTGCGCTCACCCGTCTGGCCTTGCTCGGGGCCCATTCGACCACTCACCTTTCTTCGCCCTCGGAACGGCACCAGTATACCAGAGGTTTTCCGGAGCCCGCGGAGCCCGCCGCGGGGGAGCCCACCGCGCGCGGCCCGCAGGCCCACGTCAGAGCGTCCGGATCCAGGCCGTGCCGTCGTCGGTCTGGAACAGCAGCTTGCGCCCCTTGGTGCCCCCCACGTCGCCGTCGAGGACCGGGATGCCCTCGCGCTCCAGGGTCAGGAGCGCCAGCTCCGCGTTCTCCTCGCCCAGGTGGCGCCGGTTTCCGCGGAAGCACTCCACCACGCAAGCCCCGCCGAACACCTTGGCCTGGAGGTAGGCTCGGCTCGCTCCCCGGCTCACCACCTCCTCCATCAGCGCGGGGATGGCCACGTCGCCGAAGCGGGTGGAGCGCTCGCGTCCGGCGATGGGGAGCAGGTAGTGATTGACGCCACCGACCCGCGCGACGGGGTCGAAGAGGCAGACCGCGACGCAGGAGCCGAGGATGGTGCTCACCAGCGTCGGCCGCTCCGAGGCGAAGATCTGGCCCGGGTGCAGATAGTACTGCTCGCAGCTCACCCGGTCGCCGGGCAACGCGCTCACCGCCTCGCGAGGCTCGCTCACACCCATCACCTGTTGGCCCGTCCTTGTGCTTCGTGATGGGTGGCCAGCGCGAGGGAGCGCGCCGCGTGGGCCTGCAGCAGCTCGAAGATCTCCCGATCGGCGGGGGTGATGCCCGCCTTCTGACCCAGGAGCTTGAAGACCGCCACGGCGCCCACCACCCGGCTCTCCATCTTGAGCGGCACGCAGGCGCTGACGCCGTCCTGGGACGGGAGGCCTTCGGCCACGAAGAGCTCGCCGCTGGAGGCGCACCGGCCGATGGTGCCGGAGCCGAGCGGCAGCCGCTGGAGGTGTTTGCTCTCGATCCCGAAGGAGCGGACCAGGTCGAGGTATTGACCGTCCGGCGACAGCTCGTAGACCGCCAGCTCCTCCGACCCGATCATGTTGATGACGATCTCCTGGATC
>Ga0302323_100003438_pt1 | contig 12847 bp, 9 predicted proteins | sample Fen_T0_3_FD_201950 | JGI IMG/M metagenome (GOLD analysis project Ga0302323, IMG submission 201950) | Peat permafrost microbial communities from Stordalen Mire near Abisko, Sweden - Fen_T0_3 | ecosystem: Environmental > Terrestrial > Soil > Wetlands > Permafrost | place: Sweden: Abisko... | reverse complement strand
AAATCTGCGCCTGGCAACGACACCGAAACAATCGAGGCGCACCCATCAACTGGCGTTTCGCCACCGAGGATGCTCGCATTAAACTCACCAGACTTTATCCGAAATTATAGCCGTTACGGGGTACTAGAGCAGTCGACATAATACGGTCTGAGCGACGTAGACGAACCCGTGAAGAGCAGGCGTCAGCAATAAACGAGGTCTGCAGCCCGACCTCATCCGACTTGGACCTCTTGCGTCCGATATTGGAAGACACGATCGACCAACTCAAACTCGGCGACCGTGAAACGATTCTGCTCCGATTTTTCGAAGGTCGGCCATTCTCCGAGATCGGCACACGCCTAGGTATCAGCGAGGATGCGGCGCAAAAACGGGCGGACCGTTCGCTCGATAAAATCCGTACAGTGCTTGCTCGGCGCGGCATGACCTCGACGGCGGCGGTGCTGGCGGCGGCTCTAGTCAATCAGGCTGTGGCGGAAGTTCCGGAGGGGCTCTCTACGACCATAACCAGCAGTGCAGTCGCGAGTGTGGTACCAGCGGGGGCCACAGCAATAATTCCAACCATCATCACTTATATGACTACATCCAAACTGGGTCTCGGAATCGCGACTCTCGTGTCTGTTGTTGCTCTCAGTACGGCCGTTTTCGAAGGCCAAGCGGCTAGACAGGCCCAAACCTCGCTAGCTGCCGCAATGAAAACGCATCAAGCCGATGTTGAAAAGCAGCAGGAATTGGCCCGCACCATAGCAACTGATAATGAAAAATGGGCTGCGCTGCAGAAGACGGTGGACGAAATGCGGAGGGACCCGGCCGCCCGAACCTCGCAAGCGTCTATTCCACCGCCCAGAGCGGATCCCCAGGCCCTCAAGGCAGCTGAGCTCGCTGCCGGGCAGGAATTTTTAGCAGCCTTCCCGCAGGCACGCGAATTACTAGTACATGTGGGAAAGGCGCAAATCGCGCGAAATTACGCCGGCTTTTTCCGTATAGCCAATCTGACTCCGGCTCAAATTGAGAACTTGGAAAACCGCACCAACGACCTATGGATGCAGACCCTGACAGTTGGCCCCGCTGGCGTTCATCCTGGCACTCCGACTTTGCCCGACGACCAATTGCAGGAAATTCTAGGCGCCCAAGCTTTCCAACAGTTGCAGGATTATAGGCGAGTGCAGCAGCTTCAGGGGATTTTAAATGATGCCTCCAGTTTGTCGACCTCCGCTCCAATCACAGGGGAGCAAGGCGATCAGTTGCTCATGATCCTCGCCAAAGCCAGCAGTAGTTATCAAACCGGCGGTGTCGCGTCTGCCAAAACCATCGATTGGAATCAAGTGGAGTCGCAGTCTCAGGGGATTTTGACCGCACCGCAGCTAGCGGCGATGAAAGTGGAAGCGGAATTGGCGCAGCTGGGGCCATTGCTCAACGAATTTCGGAAAACAGTCCCAGCAACAAAGTAGAAGTTGTCCGCCGACGCTTAGAGCATTTCAATCTAAACTGTAGCCGTTAAAAAGGCAGTGAACTGGTGGAACCCGCACTCCGTGCGGGTTGGCTCGGAGGTATAAACAAGCTACGATCAAACGCGCACGGAGTGCGCGTTCCACCATCGCGGCTACGATTTTATTAGAAATGCTCTAGTTCGAAGACGCGCACCTTCTCCAATAACTTGGCGCCAAACGATTTTAACACCCTGAAATCGCGTCTACATATGACTGGATATCGGTGAGCGCTAAAAAGCCGCGGAGGAAATCCGCGGCTTGAAGTGAAGGAGAGTTCGCGTGAACGAGCTCAGGAGATCTCGATCTGGGGGCGGTTTTTTTCCGGCCAGTCAATATGGAAGAACTTGCCGCGCGGTTTGTCGGTGCGCTCGTAGGTGTGGGCGCCGAAATAGTCGCGCTGACCCTGGAGCAGGTTGGCCGGCAGGCGGGCTGAGCGGTAGCTGTCGTAGTAAGAGAGTGCCGAGCTGAAGGTCGGGGCGGGCACACCGCATTCGGCGGCGAGGGCGACAACCTTGCGCCAGTTTTCCTGGGCCTTCTTGATGGTTTTGTTGAAGTAGGCGTCGAGAAGAAGATTGGCGAGGTCGGGTTTTTTGCCAAAGGCCTCGGTGATCTTCTGTAGGAAGGTCGCACGGATGATACAGCCGCCGCGCCAGATCTGGGCGATCTCGCCGAAGTTGAGCTTCCACTTATACTCTTTCTGGGCTTCGCGCATCAGCTGGAAGCCTTGGGCGTACGAGCAGATCTTCGAGCAATAGAGGGCGTCGTGGATTGCTGCGATGAGCGCCTTCTTCGAGCCTTTATATTTCTTCGAGGGGCCTTTGAGAATTTTGGAGGCAGCGACTCGTTCTTCTTTTACTGCGGAGATGCAGCGGGCGAAGACGGATTCGGCGATGGTCGGAGCGGGCACGCCCATATCGAGCGCGTTGACGGAGGTCCATTTGCCGGTGCCTTTTTGACCGGCAGTGTCGAGCACGATGTCGACGAAGGCTTTTTTTGAGGCGGGGTCTTTTTGCTTGAGGATGTCGGCGGTGATTTCGACGAGGAAGCTGCCGAGCATACCCTGATTCCATTCGGAGAAAATGGCGCCCATTTCCGCGGCTTTGAGGCCGAGCAGACCCTGCATGAGGGCGTAGGCTTCACAGATCATCTGCATGTCGCCGTACTCGATACCGTTGTGGACCATCTTGACGTAGTGGCCGGCACCGTTTTCGCCGATGTAGGTGGCGCAAGGCACACCGCCAACGACGGGCTTGCCAGGGGCGGCGCCTTCGAGGGGACGGCCGGTTTTGCCGTCGACCTTGGCGGCGATGGCGTTCCAGACGGGCTCGAGTTCTTTGTAAGCGGTAGGATCGCCACCGGGCATTAAAGCTGGGCCGAAACGAGCGCCTTCTTCACCGCCGGAGACGCCGGAGCCGATGAAGCGGAGGCCTTTTTCGCGGAGAGTTTTTTCGCGGCGAATCGTGTCGGTCCAGAGGGCGTTGCCGCCGTCGATCACGATGTCGTTTTGATCGAGGAGGGGAACTAGGCTGTCGATCACGGCGTCGGTGCCTTTGCCGGCCTGCACGAGGATGACGATCTTGCGGGGCTTGGCGAGGGACTGGACGAACTCTTCGAGGGTTTTTGTGCCGACGACGCCGCCGGGGGTGCTTGGGTTTTCGGCGACAAATTTGTCCGTCTTTTCCGTGGTTCGGTTATATACCGAGATTTGAAAGCCGTGATCGGCTATGTTCAGAGCAAGGTTTTGACCCATCACGGCGAGGCCGATGAGTCCGATGTCAGAGTAGGCTTTTGGCATAAGGGTGTGGAGCCCTTGAGCTAGCCATAAAGGCTGGGCGAAAACCACCCCAAAAATATGATTCAGCCGGAAAGAGATGCGGGCGCTGCGACCGCTATTTTTTCACTGGCTGGGTACTAGGCGTCGTGCCTGGAGTCGCTGGCTTGGAAGGCGGTGGATTTTTATGAATACCGGGCTTGTCGGGATCTTGCTGCTGTTTGTTGTCGTACGCGCCTTGAGTGGGGAAAAAGCCCGAATTCGCAATCGGCTCAATAATCGGGGTCATGAAGGCTGGCTCATTTCGGTTGTAAATCCAGCTGAATCCAAGAACGCCGAGAATCACCCCGCAAATAATGATTAAGATGATCTTGTTCATCCCCATGACCTTCCTGAATAGAAAGAGGAGGAGCGCCAGGGCGAAGATGGCTAAGATGACTTTGATCCAGAATTGGCCGGAAACGTTGTGGAGCTTTTCCAGCGGTGTTGAATTTGCGGCTACAGCTAGAAGGGGTAACAGTAACATACGAGCGCACAGCTTATGCATTCGGAAAGCCTAGACCAGTTTAAAGAATCGGTGTCGCGGTCTTTAGCTTCTTTTTGGCAAGAGGCCGCTTGCGGCAAAATAGCCCAGTTTCGCGGATGCACTTGCGGGCTTTTATCATGCGAGAGCTTTGTTCGGCATCGCAAAATAGACAGCGTGCAATAACGGTTAACACACTGCATCTCACCAACTCGTTTTGAAACATGGAAGACGCCGCGCTCTCCCGACGCACTCGCCAGAAAAAACCTAGCTTTCCCATTAGCGAAGGATTGCGGGCTTATCTTCGGCGTTACCGGCGCGAACGCGAATTGCCGGTGCCGTATGAACGATTACGACGTTTCACCGAATCGGCTCCACTGAACGACGAAAACGGCCGGCCCACCCTTTGGGAGACGGTGGTATATGACCGACTCGAGATGGAGTCTCTGCAGGACGACTTGAAGCGCATCTACGCGCTGCTTCGCGTTGATGGCGATCTCTCGGTGATGCAACACCTGTATGTCGATCGGATTGATTACTGTGCATTCGGCAACTCCACGCCTTTCCGTATTCGGATTGTGAATGCATATAACGACAATCCGGATTATTACTATATCAAACGTGGCGATGCCTCGCGCGTGTACGGATTGGAACTGGAGCATCTGCTGTCACCGAACCGCATGCACTACCTTACCTTTGGCGACACGCTGGTCGAGGAGCATGTCGCCGGGATTCCAGGTGATGTCTTTATCGATCGCTGGCTACACAGTGAGGAACTAAAACCAATTCGCGTCGCCAAAGAGCTGGTCAAGTTCAACGAGCGTTGCTTTGTACGGCTGCTAGGAGATATGCGCAGCTATAACTTTGTTGTCGTGATCACGCCTGATTTCGAAGGCGCACAAATCCGCATCCGGGCAATGGACTTTGATCAGCAGACCTACGAAGGGCGCATGAACTTGTACAAGCCGCAATTTTTTCGCGAAAACAAGCCACTGGCGCTCTTCTGTGTGCAACACCTTCGTGTCGAAACCGCTCGCCAGTACCAACGCGAGGAGCAGGTGCTCATGCTCCAGCGTAAGGCAATTATCGGCGAGCGCTTCGACATGATGTTGCATGCCATGTCGGGTGATGAACTTGCTCCCGTGGAGCACGTGACGGAGCTGCGTGAAGGATTAGCTGCCCATTACGGTCGTACTGCGTATCTCCGCTGTGATTCCATGGGTGAGCTGGTTCGTGAAAACATGGAAAGCATTCGCCTCGCGGTCGACGCCCCTCAGAAAGCTGCCTCCCGCCCCGAGGAGTACGAGTAAACTAACCAGGGTTTAGAGGCCCACGTTTGGATGCCGGAGGCCGGAGGTCGGCTCGAGCGGAGGCGCCGAGGGTTCGTTGCTGGAATGGCGATCTTGCCGACGTGCGGTGCGTGGATGTGAATGATCAGCTCTACGGCTCGAATGAGTTACGGGCAGGTGGCTTCGTAGGAAAGGTGGCACTTCACCACGACCTCCACGCTGGAAATCACGCCAAAGAGTGGCTGCAACGACTGCTGTACCTTGGTGTAGTTCGGCCGTCAGAAAGGTGAAGAGCATCTCCATTAAATTTACCAACGCGATCGCATGATGCCGACCTTCGCCAGCGTACAGCCAGTCGCTCAGTTGAAGAAACGCTAAGAACGGCGACGGCCCTTTGGTCCAAACGAGAGGTGTGGTTTCGACGAAGTTGCCGCTGTTGCCGATCAAATCCCAGTAGCGCGCAAAACGGCGGAGGCGTTGCATCGTAGAGAAATCGATCAGCTTGTTGCGGAGAATTTCATAGGTCGGCAATGGCGAGTAGGCCATATCCCATGTTTGATCGTGCCGCGAAATCGGCGTGCCGCGCAGACGTTTTAGGATGCCAACTTGGATCTCCTGCGGATTGAGCGAGACAAGCCGATCGAAGCCAGCGGCAAAACTTTCCAGCGTTTCACCCGGTAGGCCGGCGATAAGATCGGCGTGGAGATGGACACCGGTTTGGGCGCGGAGATAGCGGAAGTTGTCCTCGAGTCGAACGTAGTCCTGACGACGGCTGATCAACGTGGCGACGTCTGGGTTGAAAGTTTGGATTCCGACTTCGAGCTGCATCATGCCGGCGGGGAAACGTGCTATCAATTCACGCAGCTCCGGCGGCAGCCGATCGGGCACCATTTCGAAATGCAGGAACAAGCCCGGTTTCATCCGTGCGAGGAAAAATTCCAGGATATGGCGGCTGACTGCGAGGTTGAGGTTGAAAGTGCGATCAACGAACTTGAAATGCAGCACGCCCCGTTCGAGCAGTCGTTCCAACGCGGCTAGAAAAGCATCGAGTGGCGCTTGCCGAACCGGTATATCGAGGGAAGAAAGGCAAAACTCACAGCTGAACGGACAACCGCGCGAAGCCTCGACGTAAATGAGCCGGTGAGCGATGTCGTCGGCGAGGTATTCTTCATAAGGCAGCGCGAGTTTCGTGAAGTCAGGTAGCTGCGCCGGGATGATTTTTTGCGCGGGTGCTGAGCCGGCCAGGAGCTGTCGACAGAGTTCGGCAAACGCCAGGTCACCCTCGCCGGTGATGGTGTAGTCGGCGAGGCGCACGATTTCCTGTTGGTCCGATTCGTAGCTCACTTCGGGTCCGCCGAGAACGACGATGAGGTCGGGTCGGATTTTCTTTAATAACGCGACGAGTTCGGTCGTGAGCGTTACGTTCCAAATATAGACGCCCAAGCCGACGACGCGCGGATTGTGCGCCAGGATTTTCTCGGCAATCTCCAACGGGCGCTGATTAATGATGAATTCCTCGAGGACCGCGCGCGGACGCAGCTCACGCAAGTTAGCCAACAGGTAGCGCAAGCCGAACGAGGCATGGATGTATTTCGCATTAAGCGTTGCGAGGACAATATCGGGCATCGCTCAGACAATCAGGTGAACGTGGCAAAAGCTCAAACCACAACAGCATCTACTCAAGACCGGGCAAAAGTGTATTTCGATGGAGGCAAAACGCGGTGCGGCTTAGTGGCAACGTTGGCTGGAATGTCACCGCAGACTGGCGGGAAGCGTTTACGACCGATATCTAGTGGCACTGAAAAAACGTTACGCACGTGCCGCGCGGAATCATTGCCGGTAAGACCGGCTTAGTCGGCGAGCATAAACAGCACGAACGAACCCCTGCCGAGGCATAAAATGAGTTGCCATAACGCTCGGTAATAATAACCAAGATATAGCCACATAAAAATACTCCAAGTGTGTGGGCCTCGTTAAACGGCGTATGATAGTTCGGTGTTTTTCGATCCACTTGGGACCTTACGAATGGAAATATATGAATGCACAAATTCGCGTTTCACTTAGTTGGGCTCCGGTTTTGCTCATGAGCCTACTTTTGTCTGGCTGCACTTCACTCCATGTCTCGCGCACGGTTTCTGCGAGCGGTTTAGCTCCATTGGCTGATGCGAGTCACGTCACCGTGATTGAGAAAAAAGAAGACGTGGCTAAGCCTTATCAAATCGTCGGCAAGGTCACGGTGTACCGAACAGGCACTCGTATAACCAAGGGAAGCACTACCACGCGGATTTGCGAGAGTGCAGCTCAAGTTGGCGCTGACGGCGTGATCGACTTGCATCCCAATTTCGGCAAGGGGCTCTACTCCGCACTGCTCGTGAAATGGCTGGCGCCCGGGGAGGTAGTGAAAGCCAAAGAATCTCCATTTATGGTCGCGCTCCTACCGATCACGGCTGGCGCCAATACTCCTGCTAACCGATCAGAAATCAGTAATTTCGTACAGCAACGGCTGGTCTATTTGATGGATGCCAAGGGCTATTATCTGATGCCCGATATGGTGAGCGACTTTGTGGGCGGCATCGACGCGGCAATGAAGTTGGACGACGCCGCGCTTCAGGCGTTGGGCGGCAAAGACGCTGACCTGATCATGGAGGTCGCGGTTATTGACGCGAAATCAAAATTGGAATGGGGACTGTTTGGCGCTACAAAAGAAGGCAAGGCCGTGGTTCGAACGACGATCATGAGTAAGGCCACTCGCAAGATCATATTCCAGAAGGAAGCTACCGGCGCTGCGTCGATTGGCGGCGCAGAAAAATGGAGCCGCGTCACGTCCGCTGGTAACGCCGCTTTCGCTGGTGCCGAAGAAGCGCTAGCTGATCTCAAGACAATTCATGACTCCTCTTCGTTTTGATCTTTTGGGGCTTTCAAAATAAAAGCCGGTCCGACTAGGCCGGGCTGGCTTTACTATATAGCTCGGTAGCTATAGACGATCGCCCCAGTAAAAAACCCAAACAGGGTGGCCATCTCAAGCCGAAGATTGCCGAAAATGTGCGCCAAAAAACAAAAACGGGCTCGTGTCCCGGTTGAGCGCGTTTCAACCTAGCTGCCTTATGTCTACCGCCAAACCCTTCCTCTCTGAAGATTTCCTTCTGAACACCGAATGGGCGCGTACGCTCTATTTCGAGCACGCAGTCAAACAGCCCATCTTTGACTATCACTGCCATTTGCCGCCCGACCAAATTGCGAACAATCGTCAGTTCGAAAATCTCTTCCAGATCTGGCTTGCTGGCGATCATTACAAGTGGCGCGCCATGCGCTCAAACGGTGTCCCCGAAGACCTCGTCACTGGTAATAAGACGAGCGACTTCGACAAATTCATGGCGTGGGCGAAAACAGTTCCATACACGATTCGCAATCCGCTCTATCACTGGTCGCATCTCGAGCTGCGTCGCTATTTCGGCATCAACGAAATCATCAACGAGAAATCCGCGAAAAAAATCTGGGATGCTGCTAACGAAAAACTAAAAACTCCCGCGCTCACGACGCATGGCATTCTTACGAATTTCCGGGTCAACGTCGTTTGCACCACCGACGATCCGGTCGACGATCTCGCTCACCATATCGCGATCAAAAAAACAAAACTTGAGACGAAGGTTTACCCAACGTTCCGACCGGACAAGGCGCTCGGCGTCAACAACGCCACGGGCTTCAATGCCTGGGTTGACCAACTTGCCGCCAGATCCAACACCGACATCCGCGATCTCACCTCCTTCCTCTCAGTGCTCAAGAATCGCCACGACTTCTTCCACTCGCTTGGCGCGCGCGTCTCGGATCATGGTATGGAAAACATTCCCGACGCTGATTGCACCGAGGCCGAGGCCAAGTCGATCTTTGCCGCAGCACGCGCTGGCACCTCCGCCACGCCTGAACAGCTGAATAAGTTCACCTGGTTCATGATGCTCTACTTCGGTCACCTTGATGCTGATGCGGGCTGGACCAAGCAGCTGCACCTCGGCGCGATCCGCAACAACAACAGCCGCCTGTTGAAACGCCTCGGCGCTGACGCCGGCGTGGACTCAATTGGCGACTTCCCACAGGCGCGCGGTCTCGCGCGCTATCTCGACCGCCTCGATTCTGAGGGCAAACTCCCGAAAACTGTCGTCTACAATCTGAATCCAGCCGACAACTACGTCTTCGCGACGATGATTGGTAATGTGCAGGACGGTTCAATGATGCCGGGTAAAGTTCAGTTTGGTTCCGGCTGGTGGTTCCTCGATCAGAGGGAAGGTATGGAGTGGCAGATCAATGCCCTCTCGCAGCTCGGGCTGCTCAGTCGTTTCGTCGGCATGCTGACCGACTCGCGCAGCTTCCTCTCGTATGTGCGCCATGAATACTTCCGCCGACTCCTGTGCTCGATGATCGGTAACGACATTGAGAACGGGCTAATCCCGGCAGACCGCGAACTCATCGGCGGCATGATCGAAAACATCTGCTACAAGAACGCTGTGCAGCATTTCGGCCTCGAAGTAGGGAAGTTGTAAGGCCGTTTCGCCACCTCGGCCATCTGTTTACAGGCACTCAAAGCGTCGTAGCCGAAAAGCTGCGGCGCTTTTTTTTACGCTACTCGGCTGGGTTTTCGCACAACGGGACGTAAAACCCACGATCTTCTGCTCAACGTAATGAGCGGACGGAGTTGTCCTCAAGCGCCGAGCTGCTTCATCGCTGCGAGGACGTCGGCTGCCTGTTGCTTGGTTGATGCTTTGAGATCGCGCCAGACGATTTTGCCTTTCTTGTCGATGAGGAAGGCCTGGCGACTGGCAAACATGACGCCTTCCTGTCCGAAAGCGTGCATGACTTTTTTGTCGGTATCGGCGATCAGCGTGAACGGAAAATGATATTTCTCCTTAAACGCTTTTTGCTCGGCTACATTGTCGGTGCTCACGCCGATGACAGCCACGCCGTGTTTGGTGAGTTCCTCGTAGGCGTCGCGCAACGAGCAGCCTTGTGCGGTGCAGCCGGGCGTGTCGGCCTTCGGAAAGAAGTATACGAGCGTAAAACCTTTTTTGTATACGTCGGCGAAGGCAAGCGTTTCGCCTGTCTCGGTCGTGGCGGTGAGGGCCGGGGCATCGTTGCCTACGGCGAGCGATTCGGCTTTTGAGAAAATTGACATGGCGAGAACGATAACGAGCAGTGATGTGATACGGGTGGCTGACATGCCGCATCGTTACTCCGGTTTTTCGCTTTCGCAAGTGGGCCGCTCACACACACGAGATGTTTCACGCAAAGAACCCGAGAATCGAAGAGAGACAGGACTTCTTAGCCTGCTCCTTCCGATTTCGGCTTCTCGTTTTTCCGTGAGAAAATCTTTTAATCCAGCCCGACCGGCGTGACGTCACCGGATACTCGATCTTGAATTTTAACTGGCTCTCGCGTTTCTCACCGGATTTCAAATCGATGCGCCAGACGATCTTGCCATCATCCTCGAGGGAAATTTCTTTGGGCTTCTCCTTCCGGCAATTTTTCAAATGTGAGCCCGGCCTCCCCGGCGACAAGGTCGACACGGGTCGTGCGTGACGACGGCGCGGTCGCGATAAACGGTTGCCGAGGTAAGCTCAGACGAAACTGACCGGGATGACGTAAGCTGAGGTGTATTCATAGAACAGGCTGGCGAGCGATGTTACTCGGAGAAGTTGCTGGGTTACAGAGGTGGTTAACAGGGCAGAATATATTACCCGTAAGTTGGCATCAGTCGCATACCTCAATGCAACGGGATTTGCTTTTGATGGCGAGTGTCTTTCTGGTGGTTGTGTGCGACCGCTCAATCAACAAACCGTTTTGATCACAGGGGCATCGTCTGGCATTGGCGAAGCGACGGTACGGCGGCTCGTGCGTGCAGGGGCTAATGTTGCGCTCGCGGCTCGGCGCGCGGACAGATTGAGCCTGCTGTGTGCCGAAATAGATCCCACAGGTAAACAGACTGTGGCGCTGGCAGGTGACATAACTAACGAAGCCGATCGCAAGCGCTGGGTTGAGACGACGTTGCAACGCTTTGGGCGAATCGATACTTTGGTGAATAATGCTGGTTATGGTCAACGCGGTCCGATCGAACAAGTTCCGTTGGAGGCGATTAGGAAGAATTTTGAAACCAATGTTTTTTCCCTGCTCGGACTCACGCAGCTCGTTGCGCCGATCATGCGTGCGCAAGGCGAGGGAAGAATTATAAACATTGGTTCGGTTGCGGGCCGTATCGCGCGGGCGATGTCATCGGTTTACGACGCTACAAAACATGCCGTCGAAGCGTTCAATGATGGATTACGTGGAGAGCTGAAGCCGTTCGGCATTGACGTCGTGTTGGTGCGACCTGGTTTCATCCTGACTGAGTTTATAGACGCTGCGGATCTGGTTTCAAAAGATGTCGTTGCTCATCCTGGCGCCTACGCGAAATTTGCACAGAGTTTCCAAGGCGGCGCGCGCAAGCTCCGCGGCATCGCTGGAAAACCTGACGATATCGCTCGCTTGGTCGAACGGGCCGCGAGTGCGCGACGTCCAAAAACCCACTACGCTGCTCCGAAACACGCGAAACTGCTTTTGCTTCTGAAATGGGCTCTACCTGTTCGCCTTCTTGATTGGATCGTTCGGTTAAAATAGCTGGGCCGAAATTGACCGGGGCCAACGCGTCAGCGGGTTATTTTTTGGGATGCAAAAACGCATGCAACTCGGCAGTGAGCTTGGGGCCGAAACCTCCGACTTCGGCGATCTGTTCTTCGGTCGCCGTACGCAGATGGTCAATATCGCCAAAGTGGGCCATGAGCGCTGCTCGACGTACTTCGCCCAGGCCGGGAAAATCGTCGAGCACCGATTCCCGAATTTTCTTCGAACGTAAATCGGCGTTGTAAGTGTTGGCGAAGCGGTGGGCTTCGTCACGCAAGCGCTGAAGGAGTTGCAGGCCAGGATGAGAGAGGGTGAGATTTAGCGGGGCGCGTTCGTCAGAGAAAATGATTGTCTCCATTTTCTTGGCGAGACCGATCATGGCGGGTGGTTCGACCCCGATCGCAATAAACGCTTTCAGCGCCGCGCCGATCTGGCCGCGTCCGCCGTCGATCACGACAAGGTCAGGAAAGGGCTGTTTCTCTTCGTGCAAGCGGCGATAGCGGCGGCCGACAACTTCTCCCATCGCCCGGAAATCGTCATTGCCGATGAAGCTTTTGATTTGAAATCGCCGGTAATTGTTTTTGTCAGGCCGGCCGTTAGCGAAATGAACCATCGAGGCCACGACAAACGTTCCAGAGATGTGCGAGATATCGAAGCACTCCATGTGTTGGGGTGGAGTGTTGAGCCCGAGTACTTGCTGTAGTGCAGTGAGGGCGTCGTTGTCGGCGTGCTCGAGCGGACGCTCGCGTTCGAAGCGGCGAGTTTTTGCGAGTGTCTTCTCAAGAGCGAAGACGACGTCGCGTAGTTCGGCAGCTTTTTCATAGTTCTGCTTTTCGGCGGCAGTTTGCATTTCTGCGCGGAGCAGTTCGAGCCATTCGCGGGATTTTCCGTCGAGGAATGCACAGGCGGCTTCGACGTGCTGGCGATAGTCGTCGGTTGTAACTTCGTTGGGTGATTCGTAGATTTCCTGGCGCACGTCGTCGTAGAGCTGCCATCGGCCGTCGGGAAGCTTTTGCGGTGTGGCGTCGGCGAGCAGGACTCCGAACTGACGACGCATCTGGGCGAGAGTTTTGCGAAGCAAGTTGCTGTGCGGAAATGGCCCGAAGTAGCGCGAACGATCGTCTTTTCGGAT